>JADHED010000589.1_pt1 | contig 40745 bp, 31 predicted proteins | sample 8952041 | NCBI WGS metagenome assembly JADHED01 (sample SAMN16124423, study PRJNA663239) | bioreactor sludge metagenome | isolation source: sludge (control) | place: India:Bengaluru | collected 2018-09-08 | reverse complement strand
GTTGCCCAGCAGGCCTTCGCGTGACAGGCTGCCGCGTTCGACGTGGCGGCTGTTGAGCAGGTAGAACATCTCGACGGCCACCACGGTGCAGACGGCCATGGTGCGCGCGGTTTCTAGCGATGCGCCTTGCGCCACCTGCCACAGGAACAGCCCGAGCGAGGCGACCGCCATGAGCACCGACACCATCACCACGCGCCACACAAACAGGCCCGAGAGCAGCGGCGCGCTGGGGTCGCGCGGCGGGCGCCGCATGACGTCACGCTCTGCTGGTTCGAAGGCCAGCGCCAGGCCCAGCGTGCTGGAGGTGACGAGGTTGATCCACAGCACCTGCGGCGCGGTCAGCGGCAACAGCAGGCCGAAGGCGATGGCGAAGAACACCACCAGGGCCTCGCCGCCATTGGTGGGCAGCATGAACAGGATGAACTTGCGCACGTTGTCGTAGATGCCGCGCCCTTCGCGCACGGCAGCACCCATGGTGGCGAAGTTGTCGTCGGCCAGCACCATGTCGGCTGCGTCCTTGGCGGCCTCGGTGCCGTTGTGGCCCATGGCGACGCCTACGTCGGCGCGCTTGAGGGCGGGTGCGTCGTTGACGCCGTCACCGGTCATGGCCACGACCTCGCCGCGGGACTGCAGGGCCTGCACCAGGCGCAGCTTGTGTTCCGGGCTGGCGCGGGCGAATACGTCCACGTTGGCTACGGCATCGCGCAGGGCTTCGTCGTCCAGCAGTTCGATCTCGGCGCCGGTGAGGGCAGGGCGCCCCAGGCCGATGCCGAGCTGCGCGCCAATGGCCCGCGCCGTCTCGCTGTGGTCGCCGGTGATCATCTTCACGCGCACGCCGGCGGCGTGGCATTCGGCCACGGCCGCCTTGGCTTCGGGGCGGGGCGGGTCCATGCTACCCAGCAGGCCGAGCAGGGTGAAGCCGCCGTCCATGTCGGAGAACTGCAGTGCATGGGGGCTGGGTACGCGCTTGACGGCGATGGCCAGCACGCGCAGGGCCCGCGCCGCGCAGTCGTTGGCGGCGCGGCGCCAATAGTCGTGTTGCAGCGGCAGGTCGGTGCAGGGGCCATGCCCGGGCCACTGGCGCTGCGTGCTGCACATGTCCAGCACGCGCTCGGGCGCACCCTTGACGAGGATCAGCGCCTGGCCCCCGTGGTCGTGATGCAGCGTGGCCATGAAGCGGTGCTCTGACTCGAAGGGGATGGCATCGGCGCGCGGCAGTGCGGACTGCACGGCGGTGGCATCCAGCCCTGCCTTGAGTGCCAGCGTCAGCAGGGCTCCCTCGGTGGGGTCGCCGGTCAGCACCCAGCCGTCTGTGCCCTGGTGCAGCGCGGCGTCGTTGCATAGCAGCGCCACGCGCGCCACGCACTGCAGTACCGGTTGTTCGGCGGGAGCGACGGGCAGCCCGCCTGCATAAAAACCGCCCTGCGGCGCATAGCCGCTGCCGGTGATGTCGAAAACATGGTCGGCCGTCACGACGCGCTGCACCGTCATCTCGTTGCAGGTCAGGGTGCCGGTCTTGTCCGAGCAGATCACGGTGACCGAGCCCAGCGTTTCCACTGCCGGTAGGTGGCGGATGATGGCCCGGTGCTGGGCCATGCGCCGCACGCCCATGGCCAGCGTGATGGTCATGATGGCTGGCAGGCCCTCGGGGATGGCCGACGCCGCCAATGCCACGGCCATCATGAACATGTCGGCCGGCGACTGGCCGCGCCACAGCACGCCGACGGCGAAAGTGATCAGCACGAAGACGATGATGGCCAGGGCCAGCCAGCGGCTGAAATGCGCGATCTGGCGCAGCAGCGGTGTGGTGCCGCTTTGCACCTGCGCCAGCAGGGCGCTGATGCGGCCGAGTTCGCTGTGCGTGCCCGTGGCTACGACCACCCCCACCGCAGTGCCGGTGGCCACCAGCGTGCCGGCATACAGCATGCTGAGCCGGTCGCCCAGTGCGGCGTCGGCCGCCACCGGGGCATCGTGCTTGGAGCTGGGTACCGATTCGCCAGTCAGCGCGGCTTCGTCGGCGCGCAGGCTCTTGCTGCTCAGGATGCGCAGGTCGGCCGGAACCTTGTCGCCCGACGCCAGCATGACGATGTCGCCGGGCACGAGCTGCTCGGCCGCGATCAGTTGCCGCTCGCCACCGCGCAGGACCATGGCCTGGGGCGAGAGCATGTTGCGAATGGCGTCCAGCGCCGATTCGGCCTTACCCTCCTGCAGAAAACCAATGATGGCGTTGACGATTACCGCACCCAGCAGCACGCCGGTGTCTATCCAGTGGCCCAGTCCTGCCGTGACCAGGGCCGATACCAGCATCACGTAAATCAGGACATTGTGGAACTGTTGCAGCAGCCGCAGCCAGGCGGGGCGGCGCGGCGGCGCTGGCAGGCGGTTGGGGCCGAAGCGCGATTGCCGCAGGGCGATCTCGGCGTGGGCCAGGCCCGAGTGAGGATTTGTCTCCAGCCGCTGCGCGGCAGCGCTGGCGGGCAGGGCGTGCCAGTGGATGGTGTGGGGTTCGGTGGGCTGTGTTGGGTGCATGCGTTGGAATGGGGGCTTGCGCGGCAGTCGGCTTGTGGGTAAGAGACTTTGTGGCACAGCGCCTGAGCCCAGTCTATGGGCATGCGGGCCAGGTGCTGAAAAATGCCCGAGCAACCGGCGGGGAAAAGCTGCCCGGACGAGGCCGCGCTACGCAAGAAAGCTGCATAGGGCGAGCAGCGTTTCCTCCGGCGATTCGGTCATCTGGTTGTGGCCGCCCGGAATCGTCTGCACCGTGACGGGCCTGCCGGCTGCCCTGGCGGCGTTGACCAGCCCTTGGGCGGCCTTGGGCGGGGTCATTTGGTCCTGGTTGCCCAGCACGAACAGTACGGGGCTGGTGCCGCAGGCCATTGCCGCCTCGCCCCCGTCGTAGCCGTCGCAGGCCATGAAGCCGGCGTGCAGCAGGTTGGTCTGCGGGTTGCTGGCCAGCACCCGGCGGCCTAGGGCCACGCCGGCGCCATACACCCAGCTGCCCGCGCCGCCGGGTGGCGACAGCGTGGCGCGCGAGAAGGTGTTGACCATGGCAATGGCCTTGTCGGGCGCGCTCAGGGCCAGGTCGAGCAGGGCCGGCGATACCTTCATGGGCGAGGCCGTGCCGACCAGCGCCAGGTGGCTGGCGCGTTCGCGCAGCTGGGCGGCGGCCTGCATGGCGATCAGGCTGCCCCAGCTGTGGCCGATCAGCGCGGCCTTTTGCAGCCCGGCGGCGTCCATCAACTGGCCGACGAAGGTGGCCGCCTCCTGCACCGTTGTGGGGGCGCTGCCGCCGCTGCGGCAGTGGCCCGGAAGGTCGATGGCCAGCACGTTCCAGCCGTGGTGGGCCAGGTAGCGGCTCTGCAGGGCCCAGACGCTGTGGTCGCACAGCACGCCGTGGATGAAGATGGCCGTGGGCTGGGCGGCATTGAACGCCTTGCCGCCGGTGTAGGCATAGATGCGGGCGTTGTTGACTTCAAAAAACATAGCTGTTGGCGCAATCCTGGTAAGGGCTTGATGCTTGTTTGATTGAAAAAACGGCTTCAGGCGGCTTTCTCGGCGGCCTTCAGCGCGCGTTTCAGGTCGTCGATCAGGTCGTCGGCATCCTCCAGGCCTATGGACAGGCGTATCGTGCCCTGGCCTATGCCGGCGGCGGCCAGCGCCTCGTCGCTCAGGCGGAAGTGCGTGGTGCTGGCGGGGTGGATCACCAGGCTGCGGCAGTCGCCCACATTGGCCAGGTGGCTGAAGAGCTTGAGCGCCTCGATGAAGGCCTTGCCCTGGGCGCGGCTGCCCTTGGTATCAAAGCTGAACACCGAGCCCGCGCCGCGCGGCAGCAGCTTTTGCGCCAGCGCGTGGCTGGGGTGGGATGCGAGCAGCGGATGGCCCACGCGCGCCACGAACGGGTGGCTGGCCAAAAACTGCACCACCTTTTCGGTGTTGCGCATGTGGCGTTCCATGCGCAGGGGCAGGGTCTCTATGCCCTGCAGGATCAGCCAGGCGGTGTGCGGGCTCATGCAGGCGCCAAAGTCGCGCAGGCCCTCGCGGCGCGCGCGCAGCAAAAAGGCGCCCACGGTGCTTTCCTCGGTGAACACCATGCCGTGAAAGCCGTCGTAGGGCTGGGTCAGTTCGGGAAAGCGCCCCGATTTTTCCCAGTCGAAGCTGCCGCCATCGACCAGCACGCCGCCAATCACCGTGCCATGGCCCGAGAGGAACTTGGTGGCCGAGTGATAGACCAGATCGGCGCCATGCTCGAAGGGCTTGATGAGCCAGGGCGAGGTGAGGGTGGAGTCCACCAGCAGCGGCACGCCGGCCTCGTGGGCGATTTGCGCCACGGTGGGGATGTCGAGCACCTCCAGGCCGGGGTTGCCCACGGTTTCGCCAAAGAACAGCCGGGTGTTGGGCCGCACGGCGGCGCGCCAGCCGTCCACGTCGCCGGGTTGGACGAAGGTGGTGTCTATGCCGAAGCGCCTGAGCGTGTAGTTCAGCAGGTTCTGCGAGCCGCCATACAGCGCCGTGCTGGCGACGATGTGCCCGCCAGAGCCCATCAGCGTGGCAATGGCCAGGTGCAGCGCCGCCTGTCCGCTGGCCGTGGCGATGGCGCCCACGCCGCCTTCGAGCGCGGCCACGCGCTGCTCCAGCACGGCGTTGGTGGGGTTGCTGATGCGGCTATAGACATGGCCTGGGCGCTCCATGTTGAACAGGGCGGCCGCCTGGTCGCTCGATTCGAAGACAAAGGACGTCGTCAGGTGGATCGGTACGGCGCGCGCGCCGGTGGCGGGGTCGGGCTGGGCGCCAGCGTGCAGCGCCAGGGTGTCGAAGCCGGGGTCGGAGTAGCCGGGCATTCAGGTCTCCCAAGTAGTGGATCAGGGTGAATCAGCGCGTGATTGTGGGCTATATTTCTTCGCAACCAGCCTGCGCCCAGCGCGCGCGGCACCATCTGGAGATACCCACCCATGAAAGTCAGCGACATCCTGCGCCTCAAAGGCAACACGCTCTACACCGTGCAACCCGACGAGCCGCTGGCGCGCGCCGTGGAAACCATGGGCGAGAAGGACATTGGCTCGCTGGTGGTGATGGAGCACGGCGACCTGGTCGGCATGCTGACCTTTCGCGAGGTGATCCAGGCGCTGGTCAAAAACGGTGCCGGCGTGGGCACGATGCTGGTGCGCACCGCCATGGACGACGCGCCGCTGACCTGCACCCTGGAGACCGACATGGACGAGGTGCGCCGCATGATGCTGGGCCAGCACGCGCGCTACATGCCGGTGATGGACAAGCGCATGCTGATGGGTGTGATCAGCTTCTACGACGTGGCGAAGGCCGTTGTCGATAGCCAGAACTTTGAGAACAAGCTGCTCAAGGCCTATATCCGCGACTGGCCGCAGGAAGAATCACCCTCAGGCGATTGAGTCTGATAACAAAATATGCCACCAGCGCTTGATGCATAAGCGCCTGAAGCTACTTTTTTGATAGTGATGGCTGGCTCTGGGATAATCGCGCCCCTATGAGCGGCAACACCTTAGGCACCCTTTTTTGCGTCACCAACTTCGGTGAATCCCACGGCCCGGCCATTGGCTGCGTGATCGACGGCTGCCCGCCCGGGATGGATCTGTGCGAGGCCGACATCCAGCACGACCTGGACCGCCGACGCCCCGGCACCAGCCGGCATGTGACGCAGCGCAATGAGCCCGACGCGGTGGAGATTCTCTCCGGCGTGTACCAGGGCAAGACCACGGGCACGCCGATTGCGTTGCTCATCCGCAACCAGGATCAGCGCAGCAAGGACTACGGCGACATCGCCCAGAGCTTTCGGCCTGGCCACGCCGACTACGCCTACTGGCACAAGTACGGCCTGCGCGACCCGCGTGGCGGCGGGCGTTCGTCCGCGCGCCTGACGGCGCCCACGGTGGCCGCCGGCGCCGTGGCCAAGAAGTGGCTCCAGGAAAAATACGGCACCGAGTTCCGCGCTTGCATGACGCAGCTGGGGGAGTTGCCCATTCCCTTTGAGGGTTGGGAGCATGTAGCGCACAACCCCTTCTTCGCCCCCGTGACCGACGTGCAGGCCTACGAGGACTACATGGACGCGCTGCGCAAATCGGGCGACTCCTGTGGCGCGCGCATCCGCGTGCAGGCCACCGGCGTGCCGGTGGGCCTGGGCGAGCCGCTGTACGACAAGCTCGATGCCGACATTGCCCACGCCATGATGGGCCTGAACGCCGTCAAGGGCGTGGAGATTGGCGCGGGCTTTGCCAGCGTGGCCCAGCGCGGCACGGTGCATGGCGACTCGCTCACGCCCGAGGGTTTTGCCAGCAACAACGCTGGCGGAGTGCTGGGCGGCATCAGCACCGGGCAGGACATCGAGGTCTCGCTGGCCATCAAGCCGACCAGCTCCATCATCAGCCCGCGCGATTCCATCGACATCCACGGTCAGAGTGTCGAGGTGATCACCAAGGGGCGTCACGACCCCTGTGTGGGCATACGCGCCGCGCCCATTGCCGAGGCGCTGCTGGCCCTGGTGCTGATGGACCACGCGCTGCGCCAGCGCGCCCAATGCGGCGACGTGGTGCAGGCCGTTGGGCCGATACCGGCTTCACGCTGAAGATTGAGATAAAAATGGCTGCAGCGCCCGTGGATAGGGCGCTATAAGCTATCAAAAACGCAGTATTGCTTACTTGCGCACTTCATCGACGAGGGCGCGGAACTCGTCGATGTCCTCGAAGCTGCGGTACACGCTGGCGTAGCGTATGTAGGCCACCTTGTCGAGCTTCTTGAGCTCGCGCATGACCAGCTCGCCGATGCGGCTGGAGATCACCTCGCGCTGGCCCAGGTGCAGCAGCTTCTCCTCGATGCGCTCGATGGCCGAATCGATCTGCACCGTGCTCACCGGGCGCTTGCGCAGCGCCAGCTTGAAGGAGCCGAGCAGCTTGTCGCGGGTGTATTCCACGCGCCGGCCGTCCTTCTTGACGACGGCGGGGAAGTTCACCTCGGGCCGCTCGTAGGTGGTAAAGCGCTTCTCACAGGCTGCGCACTGGCGCCTGCGGCGGATGAAGTCCCCGTCCTCGGACACCCGGGTCTCGATGACCTGGGTATCTTGCTTGCTGCAGAACGGGCATCTCATCGCAGGACGGGCTCGATTCAGCGATAGACCGGGAAGCGGCTGGTCAGTGCGTTGACCTTGGCGCGCACGGCGGCCAGGTGGGCCTCGTCATTGGGGTTCTCGAGCACGTCGGCCAGCAGGTTGGCCGTCAAGCGCGTTTCCTCTTCCTTGAAGCCGCGCGTGGTGATGGCCGGCGTTCCCACGCGGATGCCGCTGGTGACCATGGGCTTTTCGGGGTCGTTGGGGATGGAGTTCTTGTTGATGGTGATGTGCGCCTTGCCCAGGGCGGCCTCGGCGGCCTTGCCGGTGATGCCCTTGGCGCGCAGGTCCACCAGCATGACGTGGCTTTCGGTACGGCCGCTGACGATGCGCAGGCCGCGTGCGGTCAGCGTCTCGGCGAACACCTTGGCGTTCTTGGCCACCTGTTGCTGGTACTGCTTGAACTCAGGCGCCATGGCTTCCTTGAAGGCCACGGCCTTGGCGGCAATCACATGCTCCAGCGGGCCGCCCTGCAGGCCAGGGAAGACGGCGGAGTTGATGGCCTTCTCGTGCTCGGCCTTCATCAGGATGATGCCGCCGCGCGGGCCGCGCAGGCTCTTGTGCGTGGTGGAGGTGACCACGTCGGCAAACGGCACGGGGTTGGGATACTCGCCCGCGACCACCAGGCCGGCGTAGTGGGCGATGTCCACCCAGAAGATGGCGCCGATCTCCTTGGCCACGCGGGCCATGCGCTCGAAGTCGATGCGCAGGGCGTAGGCCGAGGCGCCGCCGATGATGAGTTTGGGCTTGTGCTCGCGCGCCTTGGCTTCGAACGCGTCGTAGTCGATCTCTTCCCTGTCGTTCAGACCGTAGGAGACCACGTTGAACCACTTGCCGGACATGTTCAGCGCCATGCCGTGCGTCAGGTGGCCGCCCTCGGCCAGGTTCATGCCGAGGATGGTGTCGCCGGGCTTGAGGAAGGCCAGCAAGACGGCTTGATTGGCCTGCGAGCCCGAGTTGGGCTGCACGTTGGCGGCCTCGGCGCCGAACAGCTGCTTGATGCGGTCAATCGCCAGTTGCTCGACCACATCGACATTCTCGCAGCCGCCGTAGTAGCGCTTGCCGGGATAGCCCTCGGCGTACTTGTTGGTCAGCTGTGAGCCCTGCGCGGCCATGACGGCGGGCGAGGCGTAGTTTTCGCTGGCGATCAGCTCGATGTGCTCTTCCTGGCGCAGGTTCTCGGCCTGGATGGCAGCCCACACCTCGGGGTCGGTTTGTTCGACAAGAATATTGCGTTGATACATGGCAGTCTGATGTACTAAGTGTCACTAAGTGTCCCTTGGCAATCAAGGGCTGCCCAGGCGAACGACGGATCGCTGCGGGGCCGACTTGGCCGGATCCGCGCGGCACGCTCCCCAGTGGTTTGCAGGAAAAACAGCTTCCCTGCGGGTCTCCACGTCAGCCACGCAGCCCTCGGGGGCTGTGCGCGCCTATCGCCAGTTGCGTGCCTGGCTAGTGTAGCTGACGGGGCTTGGCGGCACAGTGCGCACAGTGCGGCTTGGTTGCTGGAGACGGATGATGATGAGGAAACGCAATCACGCGCCGCTGCCGAGCAGGGCTACCTTTTCTGCGCTCGCGCTGGCGGCGGGAACGGCGCTTGTGGTGCCGGTTGCCCGCGCTTCGGCGGGTGCCGGGGCCTTCGTGGACAGAACCGGCGTCGGCGCAGCGGGCCTGCCAGCCACCTGGAGCAGGCGGAAATGTTCAGCCAGCACCTTGGCGGAGTAGCCGCCGTCGGTGGGCAGGTTGGCGGCGCCGACGTAGTAGCGCAAACCACCTTCGAGCGATCCGGCGCGGGCTATGCATTCCTGCAGCACCTTGACGCCAACACGCAGGTTGGCGACGGGGTCGAAGGCCGCCAGATGCCCGCCAAAGCCTTCGTACTTTTCGGTGTGCACGCTGGTCATCACCTGCATCAGCCCTTGCGCGCCTACGGAGCTTTGTGCGAACGGGTTGAAGCTCGACTCTATGGCGATGATGGCCAGGATCAAAGTGGGATCGAGCTTGGTGCGCTTGCCGATTTCGTAGGCCTCGGTCACCAGGGCTGCCACCGGCTCGGGGGCCACGCGGTACTTCTTGCTCAGCCAGAAGGCGACCGCCGCCTGTTCGCGGGAGAGCCCCTTGGGGTTGATGGCCCTGGCGCGCTCGCTCGCAGTGGGCTCAAAGGCAAAGCCGACTTCTGCGACGCGCCGCTCATGCAGCCAGCCGCGCAGCTGGTCTTCGCCTGCCTGGCGCAGGTCTGGACGTGCGCTCAGGGCAATGGCCACAAAGGCCACGGCCAGCCCAAGCAGGGCAAAGCCGTTGTGGGTGATTTCAATAAAGCCGTTGGTTACATCGGCGGCAAAGGTACGCACGCCTGCAATCGCTCTTCCTGACGCTGTCATCGCTTTTCCTTTCTCAATCGAGCCCCGTTGGGCGCTGCGCCGGGGTGGTGCAGCAGGGCTCGGTCTCGCCAGCGTGCTGGCTTTGGATGGGTCTGCCATTCAGTCCGTGCCATGGCGCGTGGCGTCATGGATGCTTGCGGACTGCCCTCTTCACTGTCGGGGAGTGCTAGGGTTTTTACGGGTCAATTTCAAGAACGGCGGATTCTATGGGCAGGCTAAATTCCAAGTCAATAATAACAATCTACTTATATATAGAAATACGTTATTTAAAAACTGGTCAAAAACCAGGAAATGCGGCCTTTGAACGGCAAACGATGGGCTGTAGTGAGTTGCAGCAAGCGCGGCCAAATGAAAACCGCAATCAAATTTACAAAGCCATTAAAAATAACTTTCGAATCGTGTTCAAGGTGCTTGATGCCTCTGCATCGCCCGAGTGACTGAGGGGCATCGAAGGGGCGATGCGGCTCGATGACAGGCAGGCGGCACCAGATCAACCAACGGGCACATCGCTTTCCAGGCAACTGCTGGAAGCCGCGCCTTGTGTCTTGCATCAACAGCGTTGGTCCCCTCGGTACAAAAGACGGCATGCGGCGGCTTTGTCGGCCGTCAAGCCTGGTGCGCAGAAGAGCCGCATCTGCCGGGTATCGGGTTTTCATTTTTTTACATTGCCCTCGGGGTGTTCCCTGATTCAATGGAAGCAGTTGTTCTAGTGATCGGGTGCTGCGTGTTGCAAGTCTTGGAAACCATCAAAAACAATCGCTGGGCCAGGCGGGCGGTCTGGCTCTTGCTCGGCCTGCTGGGGGTGTGGCTGCTGGCCTGGTTGGCTGTGCCGCCGATTGCGCGCGCGCAGATAGAAAAACACGCATCCGAGGCCTTGGGGCGCAAGGTGACTGTTGCCAAGGTGGAGTTTGCGCCCTGGTCTCTGGAGGCGACGGTGCGGGGGGTGTCCATCGCGTCGCAGGATGGCCAGTCGCCTCAGGTGCAGATTGCGCGCATCTATATGGATGCAGAACTGCAATCGCTATGGCGTCTGGCGCCGGTGCTGGACGCCGTGCAGGTGGATGACCCCGTGATCCATGTCACCCATGTCGCGCCGGGCGAGTTTGACTTCGATGACATGCTGGAACATATCGCGCAGCAGCGCAAACCAGACGAAGAGTCATCGCAACCCCTGCGCTTTGCCCTCTACAACATTGCGCTGCGGGGGGGGCGCATCGAGTTCAATGACCGGACGGTGGACAAGATCCACCAGCTGCGCCAGCTCACGCTGGACGTGCCGTTTTTGAGTAGTTTTGCGGCGGCCCGAGAGATCAAGGTCATCCCTCGGCTGGCGTTCGAGCTCAATGGCAGTGCGTTTGACTCCGCCGCGCAGTCCACCCCCTTCGCGCAGAGCCGCCAGACGGATCTAACGTTGCGTATCGACGGCTTTGATCTGGCTCCATTCGCTGGCTACCTGCCCGCTTCGGTGCCCGTGCGGCTCAAGGCCGGCAAGGTGAGTGCCGACCTGACACTGGATTTTCAGCAGACCAATACCGTTGCGCAAATCAAGATTGGCGGTAGTGCGCGGCTGCAAGGGGTGCAGACTCTGGATGCGGCGGGGCAGACCTTGCTTGGTTTTGAATCCTTGCAGGTGACGCTCAATGAGGTGTTGCCTTTGCGCCGTGTCGTGGACATTGCTGCTATCGATTGGACGGGTGTTCATGCCCACATGGGCAGGGATGCCACGGGCGCATTGACGCCCCGTGTGGCGGGTCAGTCGGCAGATCCTGGCCGCGCAAAAGCGGCACCAGGTGAAGGCTCGAACGAGTCGCCCTGGCAGATTCGGCTGGGGCGCCTGGGCTTGCACGGTGCAACCGTGGATTGGGTGGATGCCAGCCTGCCGGGCGGGGAGGCCGCATGGAAGGTGGAAAACCTGCAGCTCGAAGCGTCGGCAATCGAAATGCCGTTCAAGCAGCCCCTGCAATTTCGCGCCAGCGCGCAACTGTCGGGCAGTGGCGCCAGGGGGGCGCCTGCACGATTGGCCTTGCACGGCCAGGCCACAGACATGCGGGCGCATGCGGCCGTATCGATCGCCGGGTTGCCGCTGGCCATGGCTGCACCCTATCTGGCGGGCGTGCTCAAGCCTGGTTTGAGTGGCGTTCTGGAGGCTGATCTTGGGTTGGCCAGGAACGGCACGGTCATGGCAGCCTCGGTGGCGAATCTTTCACTCGACAAGCTGGCATTGGCTTGTGCCGCCGCCGAAAAATGCCAGGATCTGCGCCGGGCAGGCATTGCGGACGCCGGCAAGACATCGGTGGCTGAACTGGGACGTCTGGAGGTGACGGACGCGCTGGCCCTGTTGCCCGAGCAAAAAGTGTCGGTGGGGCGCCTGCTGTTGCGCCAGCCCAAGCTGCTGGTGTCGCGCGGCCCCAAGGGCGATTGGATGTTCGAGCAGTGGCTGGCCCTGGCGTCAGGGCAGCCGTCCGATTTGCCGGAGCCCCCCAAGAAGGCCGAAGCGCCGTGGGCGCTCACGCTGGCGGCGTTGGACGTTGATGGCGCCAGTGTTGCCTTTCGCGATGAGGTGCCGGTGCGCCCGGTGGTGCTCAATGCCTCTGGTTTGCAGCTGCGCGTGCGCGATTTCTCGTTTGCCGACGGGCGCATCAGGCCCGCGGCGGTGCGACTGGACACCCGCGTGGCGGCGGGGCGGGTCGAGCCAGGCAAGTTGAACTGGGATGGTTCGGTCGCCATGAATCCGGCGCTGGTCGTGCAGGGCAAGTTGCGTGCACAGCACTTGCCGCTGCAGGCGTTCGATCCTTATGTCACGTCGCAACTGAACGTGGACATTCTGCGTGCTGATGGCAGTTTTGCGGGTGATCTGCGCTATGCGCAGGAAAAGGCGGGTCCGCGGGTGGCCGTGGCGGGTGATGCCTCGCTGGACGATGTGCGCGTGCGCGCCAAAGACGAGGATACCGGCGATGGTCAGGACGAACGCAGTGCGGGGGTGGCCGAGCGTGGCGAGGAACTGCTGCGTTGGAAATCTCTGGCACTGCGCGGCTTGGCTGTGCACCTGGTGCCGGGACAGCCCTTGGCGCTGGACGTCCAGGAAACGGCACTGAGTGACTTCTTTGCGCGGGTCATCGTGCATGAAAGCGGCCGTATCAATTTGCAGGACATTCAGAAGAGCACTGCGGCCGGTTCAAGCACGGCGCAGGAGAACGCGGCCGGCGCGGCCGGTCAGGCCCCGTCGGGGCGTGTGGCTGACCCGATGGCGCCGACGATCCGTTTCGGCCCGGTGGCGCTGACCAATGGGTCGGTGCGGTTTTCCGACTTTTTCATCAAACCCAATTATTCGGCCGATCTGAGCGAGCTGAACGGCCGTTTGAGTGCGTTTTCATCCGTGCCTGCGGCGGCAGGCGGCGAGCCGCAACTGGCAGATCTTGAGTTGCGAGGCCGGGCACAGGGCACTGCCACGCTGGAGGTGACCGGCAAACTCAATCCCCTGGCCAAGCCTCTGGCGCTTGACATCCAGGGGCATATGCGGGACTTGGAGCTTCCACCCCTGACGCCCTACAGCGTCAAGTACGCAGGCCATGGCATCGAACGCGGAAAGCTCAACATGGACGTGTCCTACAAGGTGTTGCCCAACGGCGAGCTGACGGCCAACAACAAGCTGGTGCTCAACCAGCTCTCCTTCAGCGATCCCGTGGAAGGCGCCCCCGCCAGCCTGCCTGTGCGCCTGGCCGTGGCCCTGCTGGCAGACCGCAATGGGGTGATTGACGTGGATCTGCCCATCAGCGGCTCGCTCAACGATCCGCAGTTCAGTTTGGGCGGGGTCATCCTCAAGGTCATCGGCAACCTCATCATGAAGGCGGTTACCGCGCCGTTTTCCTTGCTGGCCAGCGCATTCGGCGGCGCCGATGAGCAGGGCGTGGTCGGGTTTGCGCCAGGCGGCAGTGCACTGGACGACAAGGCGCGTCAATTGCTGGACAAGCTTGCCGATCAATTGATCAACCGGCCTGCTCTCAAGCTTACGGTGGTGGGCTGGGCGCAACCGCAGGCGGAGCAGGAGGCATGGAAGCGCCTGCGCCTGCGTGACCTGGCCCAGGCGCAAAAGCGCCGCAACGCCGCGCGGGCAGGGGAGTCGCCCGCTGATGTGACGCCTGTGACGGACGTTGAATTCCCCGCGCTGCTCAAGGAGGTTTATCAACGCGCCGACATCAAGAAGCCACGCAACCTGATCGGCATGGCGAAAGACCTGCCACGGGCCGATATGGAAGCACTGTTGCTCGGCAGCATTGCCGTGCCTGACAACGCCATGCAGGAATTGGCACTGGCACGCAGCGTTTCAGTGCGGGACTATCTGGCGGGCCGGCAGGTGCCGCTCGATCGGTTGTTCGTCGGCGCGGCAAAGCTGCAACCGGCGGGCGAGGGCGATGGCAGCTGGACGCCCAGGGCGGAGCTGGTGCTGGCCACGCGGTGAGGGCTAATACCCCCCGGCGGGGAGGTGCGTTCAGTGAATCTTGCAATTGCCATCCACCTGACGTGCGCCATCCAGAGGCTCTGCATTGAATTGCGGCGAAAATGGCGGCTTCGCTGGGCATCGACTCTTGGCTTCTCGCCCGGCATGGTTCGTGCCGTGGCAGGCAGACCGCCATTTATCTCACTGGATCCATGTTTTCTTTTTCTTCTCGCAACAAAATGTCCGACGCACCCGAAGCGCCCCCGGTTCAGACCAAGGCCACCGAGCCGCACCCCCTGGATGCCTTGACGGGCGGAGCTTTCTCGGCCGCTACGTCTAGCGAGCGCTCGGCGCGCATCCGCGAATGGCTCGCCACCCAGCCCGCCAGCGATCAACTGCAGGAAGTCTTCAAAGAGCTCAGCGCCCGAGACAAGGGTGCGGCCCGCGCCGTGCGCGAGCGGCTCGACGAAATTCGGCGCGCACAGGGTCAGGCGGCCATTGCCGCTGAATGGCAGGCCAAGGCCGAGGCGCTGCTCGCCGCAGCCCAGTTGAATATTGCCGACGCACTGGCCTGGCAGCGGGATGCCGCCAAGGCGGGCGCGGCCCTCTCGCGCGAGCCGCTATCGGCACTCAAGGTGCAGCTGACCGAGCGCGTGAAAACCATAGAAGACCTGCAGCATCGCGTGCAGGTGCAGCGCGAGGCGGCGGTGCTGCTGGCGCAGCGCATCGAGGTGCTCTCCACCAAGTCCTGGAAGGATGCCCAGGCGGCGCTGGATGCCTTGAGCGCCGACGTGGGTCGCTGGCAAGAGCAGGCTCAGGCACTGACGGGCGACGCAGCCTGGCCCAGCGTCGAGGCGCGCTTTCCAACGCAGCTGGAATCCTCACGCAGCCAGCTGCTGGTGGTCTGGGATGCGTTTCAGTCGGCACTGGCATTGACCGTGGCAGCCGCCCAGGACGCGGCTGCGCCTTTGCCTCCCGTGCCAGTGTGGGCTGACGAGTTGCGCCTGGCGCGCGGGCTGCCGGCCGAAGCCGGCAGCGCCAGTGCGCCGGCCCGCGCTGCGGCCAAACCCAAGATCGATCCCCAAGTGCACGACAACGCCGTCCAGGCGGTGAGCGAGTCCCTGGCCAAACTGGAGCAGGAAACCACCCAGGGACATGGCAAAGCCAGTGCTGGCGCGGCCGCTGCCCTGCGCTCGGTGCTCAAGGTGCACGGCCGATTCATCAATGCAGAGCTTGAGCGCAAGGTGCATGCCGCCCTGGTCGCGGCCGGCGAGCTCGAAGGTTGGCAGCGTTGGAGCGCCGATCAGGTGCGTGAAGATCTGGTGGCACGGGCCGAGGCGCTGCTGCGCCGCCCCGACGGACAGACGCTGGGCGGCCGCAAGATGCAGGAAACCCTGCGTCAGCTGCGCGAGCAGTGGAAGCAGGCCGACCAGGGAGCGCCGGCCAACCATGGCCTGTGGAAGAAGTTTGACGATGCCTGCAACGCTGCCCACAAGGTGGTTGAGGCTTGGCTTGAAAGGGTGCGGGCTGAAGGCGCCGAGCACCGCGCGCAGCGCATGGCGCTGATTGAAGAGGTGAAAGCCTGGGCGCAGGAGCAGGCAGGCGAGGCTGCAGCGGACTGGAAGAGTGTCAACCGGGCCTTGCATCAATTTGGCGAACGCTGGCGCGCTGGCGGTCATGTGAGCGAAAAGATGTTCGCCGAGCTGCAGCCGCTATGGAAGCAGGCGCTGACTGCAGCCGCCGCGCCGTTGGAAGCGGCGCAAAAAGCCAGCTTGCAGCTGCGCCAGGCCATGATTGCCGAGGCCGAGACGCTGGGTGCTGCGGCGCCGCTGCGCATTGATGCCATCAAGGTGCTGCAGCAGCGCTGGCAGGCCGAGGCCCAGTCCGTGCCTTTGGATCGCAAGCATGAGCAAAAGTTGTGGGATGCCTTCCGCAAGCCCATTGACGAGGCCTTCAACCGCAAGAGCGCTGAACGCGAGCGCAGCACCGAAGAGCTGAGCGCGCGCGACCGTGCCGTGCTCGATGCATCCAAGGTGCTGGAAGCCGCCAACGCCTCGGGCGATGCGCAGGCCATTCGCGCTGCGATGGTGGCGCTGGAGCTCGCCATCAAGGAGCAGGCAAAGGCAGTCGTATCTGATAAAAATCAGCCATTAGCGCAGGAGGATAAAGCGCCTGCAGCTATTGATTCAGAAGCGGATGAGACAGTACCGAAGTCTGTCATGCCGACGCCGGTGCGGCCTGTCGTGGCGGTGCGTGGCGACGACCGACCCGGAATGCGCAAGGCCGAACCGGCGCAGTCCGGGCGTGCCGGCCGGCCTGGTGGTGAGCGCCGTGACGCGCGTGACGGTCGTGGCTTGCGCGATGCTGCGGGTCGTGGCCGAGAGCGCGAAGCCTTGGAACCCCGTGGTCCGCGCCTGGGTGATGCCGCTTTCCGTGCCCAGCGTGATGCCATGGAGCATGCGCAAACTACCTTGCGTAAGCTGGCAGCGCAGGCGCATGGTGAGGCCCTTGCGCAACTGATGGTGGCATGGAAGTGCCGAGATGCCGAGCAGTTGCCGACGTTGCAGGAGCTGGGCGGCAAGGTGTCCGCCAGCGTGCGCGCAGCCTGGGGGCAGGCGATCGGCGCGGCACCCGTGAGCGGCGCCGCAGATCAGACGCTGCTGCGCCTGGAAATGGCTGCCGATGTGCCTACGCCGGCAGATCAACTGGCTGCTCGCCGCGCCCTGCAGCTGCAGATGCTCACACGCCGCAACGATCCGGCTCCGGCGCAGACCTGGGCACAGGATGCTGCCCAAGTGTTCGCCGGCGCCAGCGATGACGCGAGTGCGCGTCGACTGCAAACGGTGCTGAAGGTCCTGCTGCGCAAATGACGAGTTTCAAGCCTGGCGGCATGTCACTTGCCGCCGGGCCGCACGACCGTGCAGAGGCGTGCGAGCAGAGCGCAAAACATAAAAAAGGCCGCTGACATCAGCGGCCTTTTTGTGATTTTGGTGCCCAGAAGAGGACTCGAACCTCCACGCCTCTCAGCGCTAGTACCTGAAACTAGTGCGTCTACCAATTCCGCCATCTGGGCATTTCAGGGAAGCTCGCATTGTAGCGATATTTTCTTGCGTTCAAGAAAAGAGGCTCATTTTTTTTCATGAGCCTTTCCAGGCTTGCGGCATGGCGGAAGAGTCATGGACTGCGCCGACAGAAAACAAAAAAGCCGCATTCTAAGAAAGCGGCTCTTGTGTCAAAAACCCTTGCGAGTTCTCGTTAAACTTGGTGCCCAGGAGAGGACTCGAACCTCCACGCCTCTCAGCGCTAGTACCTGAAACTAGTGCGTCTACCAATTCCGCCACCTGGGCATTTCAGGAAAGAAATAGATTGTATAGCAAAAAAAAGTACACGGGATCGCCCGTGGCGCAAAATTCTTCGGACGAGATCGAAGGCGTCGTGCAAGGCCATCGTGATGGCCACGGGTTTGTTATTCGCGACGATGGTGAGTCCGACATTTACATCCCCCCTAATGAGATGCGCGCCGTGTTGCACAAGGACAAGGTGCGCGTGCGCATCGTGCGCCAGGACAAGCGAGGCCGACCCGAGGGGCGTGTGCTGGAAATTGTTGAGCGGCCGCCGCAACCCATCATCGGCAGACTGCTGCAGGAAAGCGGCGTGTGGCTGGTGGCGCCCGAAGACAAGCGCTACGGGCAGGACGTGCTGATCCCCAAGAGTGCCATAGGGTCTGCTGCCACAGGCCAGGTAGTGGTGGTGGAGTTGACTGAACCTCCGGCTTTGTTTGGACAGCCCGTGGGCCGTGTGGTGGAAGTCCTGGGTGAAGTCGATGATCCGGGCATGGAGGTGGAGATTGCCGTGCGCAAGTACGGCGTGCCGCATGAGTTTTCCGAGGCCTGCCTGGCACAGGCCAAGGCGCTGCCTGAAGCCGTGCGTGCGCAGGACAAGCGCCGGCGCGTTGATCTCACGGATGTTCCGTTGCTCACCATAGATGGCGAGGATGCCCGCGACTTTGACGATGCCGTGTACTGCGAGCCTGCCAAAGTCGGGCGTGGCAAGGGCTGGCGCCTGCTGGTGGCGATTGCCGATGTGAGCCACTATGTGGAAACCGGCAGCGCCATCGATGTCGATGCCTATGACCGCGCCACCAGCGTGTACTTTCCACGGCGCGTCATTCCCATGCTGCCGGAGAAGCTCTCCAACGGGCTGTGTTCGCTGAACCCGCATGTGGAGCGTTTGTGCATGGTGTGCGACATGATGGTCAGCGCCAAGGGTGAGGTGCAGGCTTATCAGTTTTATCCCGCCGTGATGCTCAGCCACGCCCGGCTGACTTACAACGAGGTGTCCGCTGTGCTGGCGAATACGCGTGGACCGGAGGCGGCCAAGTACAAGGATCGCGTTGGCGATCTGCTGAATCTGCATGATTGCTATCGCGCCTTGCTGGCCGCGCGCCAGGCCCGCGGCGCGGTGGATTTCGAGACCACCGAGACGCAAATCATCTGTGACGACAATGGCCGTATCGACAAGATCGTGCCACGCGTGCGCACTGAAGCCCATAGGCTGATCGAGGAGGCCATGCTGGCAGCCAATGTCTGCAGCGCAGACTTTGTCGAGCAGGGGCAGCGACCGGCGTTGTACCGTGTGCATGAGGGGCCAACGCCCGAGAAGCAGGAGATTCTGCGTGGCTATCTGAAGGCCATGGGCGTGGGCATGTCGATCTCGGATGACCCGCGCCCGGGGGAGTTTCAGTCCATTGCCGAGGCCACCAAGGACAGGCCCGATGCACAGCAGATCCATACCATGCTGCTGCGATCCATGCAGCAGGCGATCTACACGCCCATCAACAGCGGCCACTTCGGTCTGGCGTTCGAGGCCTATACGCATTTCACCAGCCCCATACGGCGCTACCCCGACCTGTTGGTGCACCGTGTCATCAAATCCATACTGGGGGGCACCAAGTACGCGCTGCCGGCCCTGCCCACTCCGGGTGAGGCGCAGTTCAAGCTGGCCAAGCGCCTTGCCTCCAAGGTGGCCGAGCCGGCAATCAGGCCGGGCAAGGGCGCCATCAGCGTGCGCGACACCCAGGCCTGGGAGGCTGCCGGCCTGCACTGCAGTGCCAACGAGCGCCGCGCTGACGAGGCCAGCCGTGACGTGGAGGCATGGCTCAAGTGCCAGTACATGCGCGAGCACCTGGGCGAGGAATACAGCGGTGTGGTCAGTGCCGTGACCAGCTTTGGCATCTTCGTGACGCTGGATGCACTTTATGTCGAAGGGCTGGTACACATCACCGAGCTGGGCGGGGAGTACTTCAAGTTTGACGAAGCGCGCCAGGAACTGCGCGGTGAGCGAACGGGCATTCGTTACTCGATTGGCGCGCGCGTGCGCGTGCAGGTCAGCCGCGTGGATCTGGATGGCCGCAAAATCGACTTTCGCCTGGTCGATGAGATGGGTGAAACGGTGCCGGGAAAAGCGGCCAAGGCGCGTGATTCCGGGAAGCGCGCGTCTGTGGAGGAGTCGCGCTTTCGGGATGCGGCCTTATCCGGCAGCTTTGGCAAGGGCAGCGGCATGCGAACCCAGAAGGGCAAGGGGCAGGAGCAGTCCAGTGCCGGCAAGAAGTCGGGAATCGGCAGGGGTGGAGCCAAGCATGCCGGAAAGGGCGCTGGCAAAGGGCGCAAGTAAGGCCTTTAATCACGACACAAACAAGGTTGGGTATGACTGACACCTCCAAAATCGCCATTGTCACGGGGGCGGGCACGGGTATAGGCCGGGCCGCTGCCCTGGCGTTGTTGCGGGCAGGCTGGAGCGTGGCCCTGGCGGGGCGGCGCGAGGAGCCTTTGCTGAGCGTGGCACATGAATCGGGCGTGGGCGCGCGTGCATTGACCGTGCCCACGGATGTAGCGGATCCCGATGCGGTACGCCAGCTTTTCGATCGAGTGGTGCGGCAGTTTGGCCGTGTGGATTTGCTGTTCAACAACGCCGGTGTCGGCGCGCCGGCCGTTCCCCTGGAGGATTTGTCGGTACAGCAGTGGAGGAGCGTCGTGGACGTGAACCTGAACGGCATGTTCTATTGCATCCAGAACGCGTTCAGGGTCATGAAGGCCCAGTCACCGCGCGGTGGGCGCATCATCAACAACGGTTCCATATCGGCACATACGCCACGCCCCAACTCCATTGCCTACACAGCCACCAAGCATGCGGTGATGGGGATGACGAAAACGGCGTCTCTCGATGGACGCAAGTACGACATTGCCGTGGGGCAGATCGACGTGGGCAACGCCGAGACTGAACTCGCACAGCGTATGACGCAGGGTGTGCCACAGGCCAATGGGCAGATAGCGGACGAACCTTTGATGGATGTGGCCATCGTGGGCCAAAGCGTGCTGTACATGGCCAGCTTGCCACTTGCTGCCAATGTCATGTTCCATACGGTGATGGCCACGAAGATGCCATTTGCCGGGCGCGGTTGAGTGCCCATGACCCGATTGCCGTGCCTCGGCTTCGGTTTGTGCGTGAGCCTGGTGGCGGCAATGGTCCAGGCTTCGCCCACCGATGACGACATGCCGGCCCGGACACTGGCCTGCATGGCCTGTCATGGCAAGGAGGGGCGCGCCACACCCAGTGGCTACTTTCCGCGCATCGCGGGAAAACCTGCGGGTTACCTTTACCACCAGCTGCTCAATTTTCGTGACGGACGGCGCAGCTATCCGCAGATGTCCTACTTGCTGGAGCACCTGACGGATGAATACCTGCACGAGATAGCCGCTTATTTCGCAGGGTTGGACTTGCCCTATGCGTCGCCCGTTCCGGGGCCGGCAACACCGGCCTTGCTCGAGCGTGGGCAGCATTTGGTGCGCAAGGGTGATGTCAGCCAGAAGATCCCCGCCTGTGTCGAGTGCCACGGGAGCGCCATGACGGGTGTTTCGCCGTTTGTGCCCGGGCTTTTGGGTCTGTCACGGGACTATGTCAGCAGCCAGCTGGGTGCGTGGCAGACGGGGCAGCGACGCGCCCAGTCGCCCGACTGCATGGCACGCATTGCGCGCCAGTTGACGCCTGGCGATGTGCACGCCGTTGCGGCCTGGCTATCGGCGCAGGCAGTGCCGGGGCAGGGCAAACCCGTTGCTCAGTTCGGCGCAGATTTGCCCATGCCTTGCGGCGGGGTGCCCGCGCCGTCGGTTGCAGGGGATGCCAGGTGACCGGGGCGCGCTCCAGCTTTGCATGGGGGGCAGGCCTAGTCTTGCTTGTCTTGCTGGCGGCGGCTTCGCTGATGGCGTTGAATCGGCTCGATGAGGCGCCGCTACTCGATCGTGAGCTTGCCGCCGCGCCAGCTACGCCGGAGTTGATTGCGCAGGGCGAGTACCTGGCGCGCGTGGGCAACTGCATGTCCTGCCACACCCGGCAGGGTGGGCCAGCGTTTGCTGGCGGTCGGGCCATCGACACACCCTTTGGCGCGATCTATGCGCCCAACCTCACGCCTGATGACGCAACCGGGCTGGGCCGTTGGTCGGCTGCCGAGTTTTGGCGCGCCATGCACAACGGCCGCTCCCGTGACGGGCGGCTGCTCTATCCCGCCTTCCCCTATCCCAGCTACACCTATGTCACGCGCGCAGACTCGGATGCCATCTACGCCTTTTTGCGCAGCCTGCCGCCGGTGCAACTGCAGAATCGCTCGCATGCCCTGCGATTCCCGTTCAGCACGCAATGGGCGCTCGCGGGATGGCGCGCCCTGTTCTTCCGCCCTGGCGAGTTCGCACGTCAGGGCGACCAGTCCCTCCAGTGGAACCGCGGCGCCTATCTGGTGCAAGGGTTGGGGCACTGTGCCGCTTGCCATACGCCACGAAACGCGCTGGGCGCGCCGCAGGCGGGTGCGCAGTTTCATGGAGGATTGGTTCCCGCGCAGGGTTGGTATGCCCCGGCGCTCAATTCCGAGCTCGAGGCCGCCGTCACTGCGTGGCCGCTGGAGGACGTGGTGACGTTGCTCAAGACGGGGGTCTCTCCCCAGGCGAGCATGTCAGGCCCGATGGCGGAGGTGGTGTTTCGAAGCCTGCAATATGTGAACGAGGCTGACCTGCAGGCCATGGCCTTGTATCTGCGCAGCCTGCCGTTACAGGGCAAGTCAGCGCCATCTACCGCCAGGCCTTCCACTGCCGTGCTGGCGCAAGGGCAAAAAATCTATGAAAAACAATGTGCTGAATGCCATGGTGAGCAAGGGCAGGGGCGTCGCGGAGCGTTTCCGGCGCTCAAGGACAATCGCGCGGTGGCCCTTGCAGACCCCACCAATCTGGTGCACCTGGTGCTGCAAGGGGGGTATTTGCCGGCAACGGCAGGAAATCCGCGGCCCTACGGCATGCCGCCCTTTGTGCAGAGCTTGCAGGATGAGGAAATAGCGGCCGTGTTGTCCTATATCCGCAATGCCTGGGGCCATGCGGCTCCCAGGGTGGATACCATGGACGTTTACCGAGTCCGTGAACGGCGTGGTGGCTGAGCATTAAGTTTGATTGCATGGGTATGGAGGCCGCGTTGCAGGATTCCGAGTTGATTGTTGGCGCCAACCCATCCTGGTGGGTGGTTTGCCTGTGTGCGCAATGGTGTGGTGTGTGCCGTGAATACCGCAGCGCGTTTGAGGCGCTGGCGCGCGACTGGCCGCAGGTGCGTTTTGAGTGGGTGGACGTGGAAGATGAAGAGGATGTCGTGGGTGATGCCGACGTGGAGACATTCCCCACGATCTTGATTGCCGACGGCGCTGCGGTGCGGTTTTTGGGCGCCATGTTGCCGCAAACTCGGGTTCTGGCGCGTATGTTGCAGAGCTTGCAGGGAGAATCGGGCCTGCCAAGGGCAGATGCGCAGGCGCAGGCGTTGTTTGAGCGCATTGCTGTCAGCAGGGTGGAGTGATGCTGCACTGCAAGATGCGTGCCGTCGTGCTTTGCAATGAGCGGCATTAGCGGATACAATACGAGCTTCACGACCAAAACGGGCGGGTAACTACCGCCCGTTTTTTTTGGGCGTTTGCTTTTTGACTCGCGGCCGTTTCGCAGACGGCGCCGGGCTTTTCATCTGGAACTGGATAGAGCGCACACCTGTGGCATTGCAGCAAATCGTTGAACAAACCGTGGCCGGGCTGGGCTATGACCTGGTGGAGGTAGAGCGCTCCGCAGGGGGGTTGCTGCGCATCACCATTGACCTTCCGTGGGCATTGCCTGCAACCGATGTTCCGGTGGCCGAGGAGTTCATCACCGTGGAGGACTGCGAGAAGGTGACGCGCCAGCTGCAGTATGCCCTGGAGGTAGAGGCGGTGGACTACAAGCGCCTGGAGGTGTCCTCGCCCGGCATAGACCGGTTGCTGCGCAACGAGCAGGATTTCACGCGCTTCGAGGGTGAGGTGATCGACATCATCTTGAAAGAGCCCATGGGTGCGTCCGCTGGCGGCCAGGTGGCGGCCAACCGCAAGAAGTTTCGCGGCACGCTGGAGCGCGCTGAGGATGGCGGCTGGCAAATCGTCTGGAGCGATGCGCCGCCCGTCAAGCCGGGCCAGCGTGTGAGCAAGAAGCGCGTCCCGGCGCCGTTGCAAGCGCTCGGCTTCACGCTCGATGAGCTGCGGGAGGCTCGGCTGGCCCCTATCGTGGACTTCAAGGGGCGCGGCGCCAGGCCGGCAGCCGCAGACTAAAACGCAGGCAGAGAAATTTGAGCATTGGGACTGCTTTCGGGGCATGCCCGGCAGGTATTGAGAAACAGGAGAGTCGTCGCATGAATCGCGAACTGTTGATGTTGGTAGAGGCTATTTCTCGCGAGAAGAACGTGGAGCATGACGTGGTTCTGGGCGCCGTTGAATCGGCGCTGGCGCAGGCCACCAAGAAGCTCTACCAGGGTGATGTGGACATTCGCGTGTCGATCGATCGCGATAGCGGCGAATACGAAACCTTTCGGCGCTGGCTGGTTGTGCCCGATGAGGCAGGCCTGCAAAACCCCGATGCCGAGGAACTGCTCATGGATGCGCGTGAGCGCATCGCCGACATCGACGTAGGTGAATATATCGAAGAGCAGGTCGAGTCCGTGCCCATTGGGCGCATCGGTGCCATGGCGGCCAAGCAGGTCATTCTGCAGAAGATCCGCGACGCCGAGCGCGAAATGCTGCTCAACGATTTCATGAGCCGCGGCGAAAAGATCTTCACCGGCACCGTCAAACGCATGGACAAGGGCGATCTGATCGTCGAGTCAGGCCGTGTGGAGGGGCGCCTGCGACGTGGCGAAATGATCCCGAAGGAAAATCTGCGCAGCGGCGACCGTGTGCGCGCCATGATCATGGATGTGGATCTGACGCTGCGCGGCGCGCCCATCATCCTGTCGCGCTCGGCGCCCGAGTTCATGATCGAACTGTTCCGCAACGAAGTGCCCGAGATCGAACAGGGGCTTCTGGAGATCAAGAGCTGTGCGCGAGATCCAGGCAGCCGCGCCAAGATCGCCGTGCTGTCGCACGACAAGCGCGTCGATCCCATCGGCACCTGCGTGGGCGTGCGCGGCACGCGTGTGAACGCCGTCACCAACGAGCTTGCCGGCGAACGTGTGGACATCGTGCTGTGGTCTGATGACCCGGCGCAGTTTGTGATTGGTGCGCTGGCGCCGGCCAATGTCTCATCCATCGTTGTCGATGAAGAGAAGCACGCCATGGACGTGGTGGTGGATGAGGAGAACCTGGCCATTGCGATTGGCCGTGGCGGTCAGAACGTGCGCCTGGCATCCGATCTGACGGGCTGGAAGATCAACATCATGGATGCCGCCGAAAGCGCGCAGAAGCAGGCCAACGAGTCCGATGCAGCGCGCCGCCTGTTCATGGAAAAACTCGATGTGGACGAGGAAATCGCCGACATCCTGATTGCCGAGGGTTTCGAGAGCCTGGAAGAAGTGGCCTACGTGCCGCTGCAGGAAATGCTGGAAATTGAGAGTTTCGACGAAGACACGGTCAACGAGCTGCGCTCGCGCGCCAAGGATGCGCTCTTGACCATGGAAATCGCGCGTGAAGAGAGCATGGGCGAGGTGTCGCAGGACTTGCGTGACCTCGAAGGCCTGACCCCCGAGCTGATTGCCAAGCTGATTGCCGGTGGGGTGAATACACGTGATGACCTGGCCGATCTGGGCCTGGATGAACTGACCGAACTGACCGGCCAGTCTGCCGAAGAAGCGACCGCCCTGATCATGAAGGCGCGCGAGCATTGGTTCACAGGGCAAGAGTAAGGGTCAGGGAGGTACGAACAGAATATGTCGAGTAACACTGTTGCCGAGTTCGCTGCAGAACTCAAAAAGTCGCCCGAAACCCTGCTGGAGCAACTCCAATCTGCAGGGGTGGGGAAGTCTTCGTCCGCCGACATGCTCAACGAGGCCGACAAGCAAAAGTTGCTGGCCTATTTGCAGGCCAGCCACGGCACCGGCGGTGATCGCAAGAAGATCACGCTAGTGAAGAAGTCCACCAGCGAGATCAAGCAGGCCGACGCGACTGGCAAGGCCCGCACCATCCAGGTGGAGGTGCGTAAGAAGCGCACCTTCGTCAAGCGCGAAGACGGAGCCGATGCTGCCCCCGATCCGGCCGCAGTGGCTCGGGTTGCGCAGGAGCAGGAGCTGGCCCGGCGCGAGGAGGAAGCGCGCCGCCAGGCCGAGTTGATCAGCCGCCAGGAGCAAGAGCTGGCACAGTCGCGCGCCGAGCGCGAAGCGCGTGAACAGCGCGAGCGCGAGGCTGAGGAGCGCGCCGCTGCCTATGCGGCCGAACAGGCGCAGAAGAAGGCCGAGGAAAAGGCCGAGCGTATAGAGGCCAAGGAGCAGGCTGCCGCCGAGGCGCAAGCCCGTGCCGCGGCTCAGGCCGAAGCCCGAGCCAAGGCCGAGGAAGAGTCCCGGGCGCGTGCCGCCGAAGAGGCTGCGCGCGCCGTCGATCTGGACGAGCGCCGTCGCAAGGCCCTGGCGGAGGCCGAGGCCATTCGCGCCATGATGGCAGCGCCCAAGAAGGTGCTGGTGGCCAAGAAGCCTGAGGAAGCCAAGCCCGCGGCCAAGGCTGCAGACGCCAAGGACGCCAAGAAGGGTACGCTGCACAAGCCCGCAGCCGGCACGGGCGCCGGTGGGCGTGCGGGGGGCGCTGCCGCCCCGGGCGCAGGCAAGGAAGTCAAGTCCGCCAAGCTGTCGTCCAGCTGGGCCAACGACGCGACCAAGAAGAAGGAAATCAAGACCCGCGGTGACAGCAGCGGTGGCGTGGGGCGCGGCAATTGGCGCTCTGGCCCCAAGGGTCGCCGCGGCAACGACCGTGACGATCGCCAGCAGCAGCAGGCGCCGGCCGAGTTCCGCGCCATCGAGGTGCATGTGCCCGAGACCATCACCGTGGCCGAGCTGGCGCACAAGATGGCCATCAAGGCATCCGAGGTGATCAAGGCGCTGATGAAGATGGGCCAGATGGTCACCATCAACCAGCCGCTGGATCAGGACACGGCCATGATCGTGGTCGAGGAAATGGGCCACAAGGCCGTGGTGGCGGCGCTGGACGACCCCGAGGCATTCACCGCCGAAGAGGTGTCCGACCAACAGGCAGAGGCGCTGCCGCGCGCTCCCGTGGTCACCGTCATGGGCCACGTGGATCACGGCAAGACTTCGCTGCTGGACTACATCCGCCGCTCGCGTGTGGCGGTGGGCGAAGCTGGCGGCATTACGCAGCATATCGGCGCCTACCACGTCGATACGCCGCGCGGCATGATCACCTTCCTGGATACCCCCGGTCACGAGGCCTTCACGGCCATGCGTGCACGCGGCGCCCAGGCGACGGACATCGTCATCCTGGTCTGCGCGGCCGATGACGGCGTGATGCCGCAGACGCGCGAGGCCATCAAGCATGCCAAGGCGGCGGGGGTGCCCATCGTCGTCGCCATCACCAAGGCGGACAAGCACGAAGCCAACCCCGAGAAGGTCAAGCAGGAGCTGGTGGCCGAGGAGGTTGTGCCCGAGGAGTACGGTGGCGACTCGCCCTTTGTGGCCGTGTCGTCCAAGACCGGCATGGGCATTGACGAGCTGCTCGAACAGGTGCTGCTGCAGGCCGAGGTGCTGGAGCTGAAGGCGCCGGTGGATGCCATGGCCAAGGGCCTGGTCATCGAAGGCCAGCTCGACAAGGGCCGCGGCCCCGTGGCCACGGTGTTGGTGCAGTCCGGCACGCTGAAGGTGGGCGATGTGGTGCTGGCCGGCCAGACCTTTGGCCGCGTGCGCGCCATGGTCGATGAGAACGGCCAGTCGGCCAAGGAGGCGGGTCCTTCGATTCCGGTCGAGATCCAGGGCCTGTCCGAGGTGCCGCAGGCAGGCGACGAGTTCATGGTGCTGGCCGACGAGCGCCGTGCGCGCGAGATCGCCACCTACCGCGCTGGCAAGTTCCGCCACACCAAGCTGGCCAAGCAGCAGGCCGCCAAGATGGAAAACGTGTTCGCCGAGATGCAGGCGGGCGAGGTGCAGCACCTGCCCATCATCATCAAGGCCGACGCGCAGGGCTCGCAAGAGGCGCTGGCAGCGTCGCTGCTCAAGCTCTCGACCGACGAAGTGCGCGTGCAGCTGGTGTATGCCGGCGTGGGCGGGATCAGCGAAAGCGACGTGAACCTGGCCATCGCCTCCAAGGCGCTGATCATCGGCTTCAACGTGCGTGCCGACGCGAATGCGCGCAAGCACGCCGAGGCCAACGACGTCACCCTGCACTACTACAACATCATCTACGACGCCGTCGATGAGTTGAAGGCGGCGATGTCCGGCATGCTGGCGCCCGAGCAGCGCGAGGAAGCCATCGGCACGGCAGAGATCCGCACCGTGTTCGTGGCAACCAAGATCGGCACCATTGCCGGCTCCTACGTCACCTCGGGCCAGGTCACCCGCGGCTGCAGGTTCCGCCTGCTGCGCGACAACGTGGTCATCTACACCGGCGAGGTCGAGTCCGTGCGCCGCCTCAAGGACGACGTCAAGGAAGTCAAGGAAGGCTTCGAGTGCGGTATCAAGCTGCGCAACTACACCGATATCAGGGAAGGCGACCAGCTCGAACTCTTTGAAATCAAGGAAATCGCGCGCACGCTGTAAAGAGGTTGAGCGTTTGGCGTTGAGCGGTTGGCGTCGTTTTCGCGCACAACGCACAACGCCTTGCGCACCACATGCCCTATGCCTAAACGAAGCACCAAACCCAATCGAGGCCACCAGGTCTCGGATCAGATCCAGCGCGACCTCGCGGAGCTGATCCGCGAGCTGAAGGATCCGCGCCTCGGCATGGTCACGCTGCAGGCCGTCGAGGTCACGCCCGACTATGCCCACGCCAAGGTGTTCTTCAGCGTGCTGGTGGGCGATGCCGAGGCCACGCAGGAGGCGCTGAACCAGGCCGCGGGCTTCTTGCGCAACGGCCTGTTCAAGCGCCTGCATATCCACACCGTGCCCACGCTGCACTTCCTGTTCGACCGCACGCCCGAGCGCGCGGCCGACATGAATGCGCTGATCGCGCGCGCCGTGGCCTCGCGTTCCAAGGACGACGACGGCAATGACTGAGCGCGCTCCCCGCATCCGGGTGCAGCGGCGCCCGGTGCACGGAGTGCTGCTGCTCGACAAACCCCTGGGCCTGTCCAGCAACGACGCCTTGCAAAAGGCCAAGTGGTTGCTGCGCGCCGAGAAAGCCGGCCACACCGGCACGCTCGACCCGCTGGCGACCGGCGTGCTGCCGCTGTGCTTTGGTGCGGCCACCAAATTCAGCGCATTGCAGCTCGATGCGCCCAAGACCTACGAGGCCGTGGCCCTGCTGGGCACCACCACCACGACCGGCGATGCCGAGGGCGAGGTGCTGGAGCGGCGCGAAATCGACCCCGCACAACTCACGCCCGAGCGCCTGGCAGCCGTGCAGGCGCAGTTCACCGGCCCCATACGGCAGGTGCCGCCCATGCACAGCGCCCTGAAGAAGGACGGCAAGGCACTGTATGAATACGCCCGCGCCGGCGTCGAAGTCGAGCGTGCGCCGCGCCATGTCATCATTCATTCATTAAAACTGGCTATAACGCAGGCAGATAAAGCGCAAACAGCTATAAAAATAATAGTAACCTGCAGCAAGGGCACGTACATCCGTACGCTGGGCGAGGACATAGGCCAGGCTCTGGGTTGCGGTGCGCACCTGACGTTTTTGCGCCGCACCGACACCGGTGGTCTGGGCGTGCAGCGTTGCGTGACGCTGGCTGCGCTGGAGGCCATGGACGAGCAGGCACGCCTGGCCTGCGTTCAGCCCGTGGATACGCTGCTGGCGCAGCACCCGGTGATCGCGCTGGAGCCGGATGACGCCGGGCGCTTTTTGTCCGGCCTGCGCCGCCGCGGCAGCTGGGCCGACGCACCGGCCGTGGCTGTGTACGGCGCGCGCCCGCAGGCGCTGCTGGGCGTGGCCCACGTGACGCAGGGCGAGCTGATCCCGGATCGGCTGCTGAGCCCGCTGGAAATCGAGCAGATATTGGAAACCGCGCCGCACGCATAGGACGCGGCATATTTTTTTGAAGCACCGCTATGAGCAAACAAATCCGCAACATCGCCATCATCGCCCACGTTGACCACGGCAAGACCACCATGGTGGATCAGCTGCTGCGCCAGTCCGGCACCTTCGCCCAGCACGAAAAAGTGGTGGATACGGTGATGGACAGCAACGCCATCGAGCGCGAGCGCGGCATCACCATCCTGGCCAAGAATTGCGCCGTGAGTTGGGAGGGCACGCACATCAACATCCTCGACACACCCGGCCACGCCGACTTTGGCGGCGAGGTGGAGCGCGCCCTGTCGATGGTGGACGGCGTGGTGCTGCTCATTGATGCGCAGGAGGGCCCCATGCCGCAGACGCGCTTCGTGACCAAGAAGGCGCTGGCCTTGGGCCTGAAGCCCATCGTCGTGGTCAACAAGGTGGACAAGCCCGGCGCGCGCCCGGACTATGTGGTGAATGCCGCCTTTGACCTGTTCGACAAGCTGGGCGCCACTGACGAGCAGCTCGACTTTCCCGTGGTCTATGCCTCGGGCATCAACGGCTGGAGCTCGCTGGAGCAGGGCAACCCCGGTGAGCAGTGGGGCCCCGACATGTCGGCCCTGTTCAACACCATCCTGAACCATGTGCCTTCGGTCAAGGGCGACCCGGCCGCACCAGTGCAGATGCAGGTCTCGGCGCTGGACTACTCCACCTTCGTCGGCCGTATCGGCGTGGGCCGCATCACCCAGGGCACATTGAAGGCGGGCCAGGACGTGCTGGTCATGGCCGGCCCCGATGGCAATAGCTACAAGGGCCGCATCAACCAGATCCACCAGTTCCAGGGCCTGGATCGCGTGCAGGTGACCGAGGCCGGCCCGAGCGAGATCGTGCTCATCAACGGCATCGAGAACGTGGGCATTGGCGAGACCATCACCGACCCGTCCAACCCTCAGCCGCTGCCCATGCTGAAGATCGACGAGCCGACGCTGACGATGAACTTCTGCGTCAACACCAGCCCGCTGGCGGGCCGCGAAGGCAAGTTCGTCACCAGCCGCCAGATCTGGGACCGTCTGCAGAAAGAGCTGCGCTCCAACGTGGCGCTGCGCGTCAAGGAGACCGATGAGGATGGCATTTTTGAAGTGTCCGGCCGCGGGGAACTGCACCTGACCATCCTGCTGGAAGAAATGCGCCGCGAAGGCTACGAGCTGGCGGTGTCCAAGCCGCGCGTGGTGTTCAAGGACATCGATGGCGAGCGTTGCGAACCCATCGAGCTGGTGACTGCCGACATCGAGGAAGGCCACCAGGGCGGCGTGATGCAGGCGCTGGGCGAGCGCAAGGGCGAGCTGGTCAACATGGAGCCGGACGGCCGTGGCCGCGTGCGCCTGGAGTACCGCATCCCGGCGCGTGGCCTGATCGGCTTTACCAACGAATTCTTGAACCTGACGCGCGGCTCCGGCCTGATCAGCAATATTTTTGATAGCTACGAACCGCACAAGGGCGAGATCGGTGGCCGCAAGAACGGCGTGCTGATCTCCATGGACGACGGTGAAATCTTCACCTACGCCCTGGGCAAGCTCGACGACCGCGGCCGCATGTTCGTCAAGGCCGGCGACCCGGTCTATGAGGGCATGCTGGTGGGCGTGCACAACCGCGACAACGACCTGGTGGTCAACGCCACGCGTACCAAGCAGCTGACCAACTTCCGCGTCAGCGGCAAGGAAGACGCGATCAAGATCACGCCGCCCATTGACCTGACGCTGGAGTACGGCGTGGAGTTCATCGAGGACGACGAGCTGGTCGAGATCACGCCCAAGAGCATCCGCCTGCGCAAGCGCCACCTCAAGGAACATGAGCGCAAGCGCGCCAGCCGTGAGGGCTCCTGAGGCAGCTCTCGCCAACGCGCGCCCTGGCCTTACGCATGGCCGGGCTGTATGGCTGATGGCGCTGGCGGCGCTGATGTGGTCTATCGCCGGCGTGGTCACGCGCCACCTGGAGCAGGCGCGCAGCTTCGAGGTGACCTTCTGGCGCAGCTTTTTCATGCTGCTGTCGTTGCTCGTCATCCTGCCCTGGCTGAGCGGGCGCGACGTGTTTGCCAAGGTATGGCGCGGCCCGCGCGCGTTGTGGCTGTCGGGCCTGTGCTGGAGCGTGATGTTTGCCGCCTTCATGGTGGCCATCACGCTGATGCCGGTGGCCAATGTGCTGGTCACCATGGCGGTCGGGCCCATGCTCACGGCCCTGGTGGCGCGCGTTTTCATAGGCCATCGCATAGCACCGCGCACGGCGGCGGCCATCGTGGTGGCGGGCCTGGGCATCGTCTGGATGTATGGCGCCGAGGTGCGCTCCCTGTCGCCCGTGGGGCTGGCCGTGGCGTTGTGCATTCCCGTGGCGGCGGCCATCAACTGGACGGTGGTGCAGCACTCGCAGCGCCACGGCCAGGCGGTGGACCTGGTGCCCGCGGTGCTGATCGGCGCCGCGCTGTCGGCCGCGGCCACGCTGCCCTGGGCCCTGCCGTTTCAGGCGTCGGCGCGTGATCTGTCGCTGCTGGGCCTGCTGGGCCTGGTGCAGCTGGCCATCCCCTGCGTGCTGGTGGTGTACTGCGGGCGCGTGCTCAAGGCGCCGGAGATCGCGCTGCTGGGCCTGCTGGAAGTGATTTTTGGAATCATGCTGGTCTGGGCGGGCGCCGGTGAGCGCCCGGCCCCGGCCGTGCTGATGGGCGGCACGCTGGTGATTGGCGCGCTGGTTTTCAATGAACTGCTGGGATGGAAGGAGCAACGATGACCGAGACAACGAATGACGTGATTGCCGAGCTGCGCGGCCAGGTGGGCTGCATTACGCTCAACCGCCCCCGGGCGCTCAATGCGCTGTCGCTGGGCATGGTGCGCGAACTGATGGCCGTCCTGCTGGACTGGCAGAAGAACGACCAGGTGCTGGCCGTGGCTATTCGCGGCAGCAACAAGGACGGGGTTTTTGGCGCCTTCTGCGCTGGCGGCGACATCCGCTTTCTGCACCAGGCCGGCACCGTGGGCAACCCGCAGATCGAGGACTTTTTCACCGAGGAATACGCCCTCAACCACCTGATCCACCACTTTGGCAAGCCCTATATCGCCTTCATGGACGGCATCGTCATGGGCGGCGGCATGGGCATCAGCCAGGGGGGCAGCCTGCGCATCGTCACCGAGCGTACCAAGATGGCCATGCCCGAGACCATCATTGGCCTGTTCCCCGACGTGGGCGGCGGCTACTTCCTCTCGCGCTGCCCGGGCCGCGTGGGCGAGTGGCTGGCGTTGACGGGCGAGACCATAGGCGCGGCCGACGCCATTGCCTTCAAGCTGGCCGACGGCTTCTTGCCCGCTGACCAGCAGGCCGGTGTGTGGGATGCCCTGGGCGCCCAGACCTTTGCCAGCGGCGCCGCCGTGCAGCAGTGGGTTGAATCTAAAATGATAGCTTCTGGCGCTTGTCAGATAAGCGCTAGAGGCCAAATTGACCAATATTTTTCCTTGGCAGACGTGCCGGCCATCGTCGCGGCGCTGGAGGGCGCAGGCGACGACTGGGCGCGCGCCACGGCCGCCCTGCTGCGCAAGCGCTCGCCGTTGATGCTGCATGTGGTGCTGGAGCAGATCCGCCGCGCGCGCACCATGGACCTGGCCGACGATCTGCGCATGGAGCGCGACATGGTGCGCCATTGCTTCTACCTGCGCCCCGGCGAGAGCGAAACCCTGGAGGGCATACGCGCCCTGGCGGTGGACAAGGACCAGAACCCGCGTTGGAACCCCGCCCGCGTCGAGGACGTCGCGCCCGCCCTGGTGCAGGAGTTCTTCAAGAGCCCCTGGCCGGCATATGCACACCCCCTGGCTGCGCTGCGCTGAGCTGTAGCTGCTGGTACACCGCCGTGGCCAGCGCCTGCAGCGCCGGGCGCGGCAGCTCGCCGCTGAGCGCGTAGCCAAAGCCGCGCTCCACCCAGTAGAAACTCGATACGGCCCCGTCGCCGTAGAAGTGGAAGGCCTCGGTTGGGGCCTGCTCCAGCGCGCCCAGGTACAGGGTGATGCGCTGGCCCGCGGCGTTCTGGTACATGAACTGGGCGCGTGCGCCGCTGCCGCCTGGAAGCAGGCGCCCACCCACCAGATCGAAGCCGTGCGCCTGCAAATGCGGCACCGTGAGCGGGCGCGCCAGGCGCCTGGACAACCACTGCACCAGATGATCCTGCTGGGCGGCCGTCACCTCGACCGGGTGGCGCTGCTCGGGTTGAAAGACCGCATGGGCCACGGCCGCCTGCTGTGCAAACAGCTGTGGTGGTGGTGGCGGCGCTCCGGCCAGGGTGGTGCTGCTGTCCCGTGCCCCGTGCAATCCCCAGCCCAGGGCGAAGGCCAGCAGCCATCCGGCGGCCACGCCACCCCAGGCGGCCCAGCGCTGTTGATCGGCATGTCGATCCTGCAGCCGCTCGGCCGAGCGGCGCAGAGTGTCCGGCAGCGGGCGATCCAGCCAGTCGCGGTGCATTGCCTGCAGCTGTGTACGCTGCTGCGCACCGGCGTCGGCATCCTTGCGTGCATTGGCGTCCAGGCTGGCGCGCAGCCGCTCGGCCTGTTCGGGCGGCAGGCGGCCATCCACCAGGGCGTGCAGGGCGTCGTTGTCTGGAACAGGGTGGGGCGGGGCGTTCATGGTGAGGATCGAGTGCGGGAATTACTTCATGCGGCGCAGGGCGACGGCCGGCGTTGCGTTGGCGTGGGCGGCGTGTGCCGGTGGCTGATTCATCAGGTCGCGCATGCGGCTGCGCGCGCGCGACAGGCGCGACATCACCGTGCCCACGGGAATGCCCAGCACGCGCGCCACGTCGGCGTAGGCCATGTCCTCCAGCGTCACCAGCAGCAGCACGGCGCGCTGCTCGGCCGGCAGGCGCTGCAGGCAGCGATCCAGGTCGATGGCGGTGTCGTCCAGCTGGCTGTCGGTGCCTGCCGGCGTGGCCAGTGCCTGTTCGTCCATCGGCTGCACCACCGGCAACCCGCGGCGCTGGTTCAGGTAGAGGTTGTGCATCAGCGTGAACAGCCAGGCGCGCAGATCGCTGCCGCTGCGCCACAGCAGCCATTTGCGGCAGGCGCGCTCCAGCGTGTCCTGCACCAGATCGTCGGCCGCCCAGGCATCGCCGGTGAGCGCGCGCGCGTAGCGGCGCAGCCCGGGCAGTTGCTCCACGATCTGGGCGCGGTTCATGCGCGCATTGCGTTCACGGGGTGGCAATGCGCCACAGGTTGTTGACGCCGTCGCCGGTTTTGTCGCCGGCCTTCATGTCCTTGCTCCAGTAGTACAGCGGCTTGCCCTTGTAGGCCACCTGCTTGGCGCCATCGTCGCGCGTGACCAGGCTGTAGCCCTCGCCGCTGGGCGCGGCCGTTGCGGTGAGCGGCGGCCAGTTGGTGGCGCAGGCCCCGTTGCAGACCGACTTGCCGCTGCCCGCCATGTCCTTGTCGAAGGTGTAGAGCGTCATGCCATTGGCGCCGACCAGGGCGCCGCCCTGGGTCATCACCTGCGCATGGGATATGGAAAAGCCACCGGCTACGGCCAGCGCGGCGATCAGGGAGCTGAGTTTGGACATGACGTTCTCCGTTGTGCTGCCGGCCGGGCGAAATTGTGGCCGGACGCTGGGATGAACACCATGGCTGAGGCATTTATTCCATGCCCAACACGAAAAACCTCAGCGGTGGCGGCTCTTCATGGCGCGTTCGACCTCGCGCTTGCCTTCGCGATCCTTGATGGTGTCGCGCTTGTCGTGCTCGGCCTTGCCCTTGGCCAGGGCAATGTCGCACTTGGCGCGACCGTCCTTCCAGTGCAGGTTCAGCGGCACCAGGGTGTAGCCCTTTTGTTCCACCTTGCCAATCAGGCGGCGGATCTCGTCCTTGTGCAGCAGCAGCTTCTTGATGCGCGTGGCGTCGGGGTTGACGTGGGTGGAGGCGGTCTTCAGCGGGTTGATCTGGCAGCCGATGAGAAACAGCTCGCCGTCCTTGATCACCACATAGCCATCGGTCAGCTGCACCTTGCCCTCGCGCAGCGCCTTGACCTCCCAGCCATGCAGCACCATGCCGGCCTCGTGGCGTTCTTCGAAGAAGTAGTTGTATGCCGCCTTCTTGTTGTCGGCGATGCGTGACGATGTATCGGGTTTTGTGGCCATGGTTATTCAAATGCGGCGCAAACCGGGACTTCCAAGGCATCCCTACAATCGTTGTCGTCTCGCGCCCACATTCTAGGAGGCTGTCGGACTTGGGGCGTCGAAAGCGAAAATTGGCCCCAGCGAGCACAGTTTTTGCCGGATTTGCAGCCCAATAGCCGAGCTATTGGGCAAAAAGACGGTGAAAAATGGGCCGCTGCGGACAATTTGCAGCCGACGATTCCCAAGTCCGACAGCCTCCTAGGCGCCCAGTCTTCATGAAAACAGTCAATAAATCCGTCCTCATCTGGTACAGCCCCGAAGAAATGTTCGCCCTCGTGACGGACGTGGCCAAGTACCCGGAGTTCCTGCCTTGGTGCGACCACAGCAGGGTTTTGGAGCAAGATGCCGACGGCATGAAGGCCGAGGTCGGCATTGCCCTTGGCGGCCTGCACAAGACCTTCATCACCCGCAATACGCACGAGCAGGGCCGCCGCGTGAAGATGGAACTGGTGGAAGGCCCGTTTTCCAGGCTCGATGGCGACTGGCATTTCCATCCCGTTGGCGATGGCACGCAGCGCGCCTGCAAGGTCGAGCTGGAACTGCACTACGGATTCGACAGCAGAACACTGGCAGCCGTGATCGGCCCGGTCTTTGATCGCATTGCAGCGACCTTTGTGGATGCCTTCATCAAGCGCGCCGAGCAGGTCTATGGCTGAGGGCGAGGCGGCACGGCTGCGCATCACCGTGACCGCGTCGCTGCAGCCTGGCGCGGTGCAGGAATGGCAACTGCACCTGGCCCCGGGCACCACCGTGGCTGATGCGCTGCGGGCCTGCCAGCTTGGGTTTCAGGGTGATGTGCTGGCATACGGAATATGGGGCAGGGCGGCGCAGTTGCACGAGCCGTTGCGTGACGGTGATCGCGTCGAATGCTGCAGGGCGCTGACGGTGGATCCAAAACTGGCGCGGCGCCAGCGCTTCAAAAGCCAGGGCGCGCGTGCCGCAGGCTTGTTTGCCAGGCGCAGGCCTGGCTCCAAGGCGGGGTATTGAGGTGCCTATGGCCGGCACCAAGTGGTGGTGCCGGCGGATGGTTACTGGCAGTCCGCCGCGATGATTTCGTCGGCCCGGCGCAGTTCGGCCTCGCGCGTGGCATCGTCCATGTAACTGCGTTCACCCTTGGCATTGGTGTGGGCCACCAGGCGACCGGGGGCCATCTGAACCTTGTTGAGCTTGGCGCGCGCGCAGTTGTCCGCGCGTGCCTTGGCGACGCGATCTTGTTCGGCTTTCTTTTTGGCGGCCTCGGCCGCCTCGGTCTTGGCCTTGTTTTCTTCGAGCTGCTTGTCCTTGCCCAGGCCGGCCGCGGCCTGTGCCTTGTCGGCCGCAACAGGGGCGTCGGCGCTGGCGGATGCGCCAGTCGGGACAGCGAGGTGCGGCCGGCCGCCTGCCTGGGGTTGCTTGAGGATGCTTTTTTCCGGCACATCAGATGGCGGCGGCCGGTCGCTGAATACCTTGCGCCCATCTTTGTCCAGCCACTGCCATTGGGCCAGCGCACCGGTGGTCCAGAAACACGCCAGTACCAGCAGAAGAAGTTTGTGCAGTTTCATGTGAGCGAGTGTAACGGCGAGGCATCCTCAAGTCGCGAGCAGGTTTGCAGGGTGTCGTTTTTTTTGAAACTTGCAGTCACGAGTACAATCGTTTTTTTGGAGCTTTCACATGCGCCTTCTTGGAAAAGCGCTCACCTTCGACGATGTGTTGCTGGTGCCAGCGTACTCCCAGGTCCTGCCCAAGGACACTACTCTTGCCACGCGCTTCACGCGCAACATCCAACTCAACCTGCCGCTCGTGTCCGCCGCGATGGACACCGTGACCGAGGCGCGCCTGGCGATTGCCATCGCGCAAGAGGGCGGCATTGGCGTCATCCACAAGAACATGACGGCCGAGCAGCAGGCCGCCGAAGTGGCCAAGGTCAAGCGCCATGAATCCGGTGTTGTGCACGATCCGGTGGTGATCACGCCCCAGCATACGGTGCTGCAGGTGCTGGAACTGTCGGAAAACCTCGGTATCTCGGGCTTTCCGGTATGCGACGGTGGCAAGGTCATTGGCATCGTCACCAGCCGCGACGTGCGCTTCGAGACGCGCTACGACGTCAAGGTCAGCGAGATCATGACGCCGCGCGAGAAGCTCATCACCGTCAATGAGAAAGACCACACCAGCCCGGCCCAGGCCAAGGCGCTCTTGAACAAGCACAAGCTGGAGCGTCTGCTGGTGGTGAACGACGCGTTTGAGCTCAAGGGCCTGATCACCGTCAAGGACATCAACAAGCAAACCACCTTCCCCAATGCCGCGCGCGACAGCGAGGGCCGCCTGCGTGTGGCCGCCGCCGTGGGCGTGGGCGCGGGCACCGAGGAGCGCGTTGCCGCCCTGGTCAAGGCCGGGGTCGATGCCATCGTGGTGGACACCGCGCATGGCCACAGCAAGGGCGTGATCGACCGCGTGCGCTGGGTCAAGCAGAACTATCCCCAGGTGGATGTGATTGGCGGCAACATTGCCACCGGCGCGGCCGCCCTGGCCCTGGTCGAGGCGGGCGCCGATGCGGTCAAGGTCGGCATTGGCCCTGGCTCGATCTGCACCACACGCATCGTCGCCGGCGTGGGCGTACCGCAGATCATGGCCATCGACAGCGTGGCCACGGCGCTCAAAGGCACGGGAGTGCCGTTGATCGCCGACGGCGGTATCCGCTTCTCGGGCGACATCGCCAAGGCGATTGCCGCGGGCGCGTCCACCATCATGATGGGCGGCATGTTTGCCGGCACTGAAGAAGCCCCGGGCGAAGTCATCCTGTACCAGGGCCGTTCGTACAAAAGCTACCGCGGCATGGGCAGCATCGGCGCCATGCAGCAGGGCAGCGCCGACCGCTACTTTCAGGAGGCGACCACCGGCAACCCCAACGCCGACAAGCTCGTGCCCGAGGGCATCGAAGGCCGCGTGCCCTACAAGGGCAGCATGGTCAGCATCGTCTTTCAGATGGCCGGCGGCGTGCGCGCTGCCATGGGCTATTGCGGCTGCGCGACGATCACCGAGATGAACGACAAGGCCGAGTTTGTCGAGATCACGGCCGCCGGCATCCGCGAGTCCCATGTGCACGACGTGCAGATCACCAAGGAAGCGCCGAACTACCGCGCCGATTAAGACGAACAATTGCTATTGTTTTTAGAGCCTCTATCGCTTGATACACAAGCGCTAGAGGCTGATTTCTTTCTAAACCACCATGCAACACGACAAGATCCTCATCCTCGACTTCGGCTCCCAGGTCACCCAGCTCATCGCCCGGCGCGTGCGCGAGGCCCATGTCTATTGCGAGGTGCATCCCTGCGACGTCAGCAGCGACTGGGTGCGCGCATTTGCCGCCGACGGGCGTCTCAAGGGCGTGATCCTGTCGGGCAGCCACGCCAGCGTGTATGAGGTCGATGACAAGGCGCCGGACGCCGTGTTCGAGTTGGGCATCCCGGTACTGGGCATTTGCTACGGCATGCAGACCATGGCCAACCAGCTCGGTGGCAAGGTCGAGGGGTCACACAGCCGCGAGTTCGGTTACGCCGAGGTGCGCGCCCATGGGCATACCGCGCTGCTGAAGGGCATCGAAGACTTCGCCACGCCCGAGGGCCACGGCATGCTGAAAGTCTGGATGAGCCACGGCGACAAGGTCACGGCGCTGCCCCCGGGCTTCAAGCTCATGGCGTCCACACCCAGCTGCCCCATCGCCGGCATGGCCGACGAGGCCCGCGGCTACTACGCCGTGCAGTTCCACCCCGAGGTCACGCACACCGTGCAGGGCATGGCGCTGCTCACGCGCTTTGTGCGCGAAATTTGCGGCGCGCAGGCCGACTGGGTGATGAAGGATCACATCGAAGAAGCGGTGCAAAAAATCCGCGAGCAGGTGGGTGACGAGGAAGTCATCCTGGGTCTGTCCGGCGGTGTCGATTCCAGCGTGGCCGCGGCGCTCATCCACCGCGCCATCGGCGACCAGCTGACTTGCGTGTTTGTGGATCACGGCCTGCTGCGCCTTCATGAGGGCGACATGGTCATGGACATGTTCGAGGGCAAGCTGCACGCCAAGGTCATCCGTGTGGATGCCAGCGACCTGTTCCTGGGCAAGCTCGCCGGCGTGTCCGAGCCTGAGCAAAAGCGCAAGATCATCGGCGGCCTGTTCGTTGACGTGTTCAAGGCCGAGGCCGCCAAGCTGAAAGCTGCCAATGCCAGCCACAAGGGCGCGACCTTCCTGGCCCAGGGCACCATCTACCCCGACGTGATCGAGTCCGGCGGCGCCAAGAGCAAAAAGGCCGTCACCATCAAAAGCCACCACAACGTCGGCGGCCTGCCCGAGCAGCTGGGCCTGAAGCTCTTGGAGCCCCTGCGCGACCTGTTCAAGGACGAGGTGCGCGAGCTGGGCGTGGCCCTGGGCTTGCCGCGTGAGATGGTCTATCGCCACCCCTTCCCCGGCCCCGGCCTGGGCGTGCGCATTCTGGGCGAGGTGAAAAAGGACTACGCCGACCTGCTGCGCCGCGCTGATGCCATCTTCATCGAAGAGCTGCGCAATTGCATCGACCCGGCCACGGGCAAGAGCTGGTACGACCTGACGAGCCAAGCCTTCACCGTCTTCCTGCCGGTGAAAAGCGTGGGCGTGATGGGTGACGGCCGCACCTACGATTACGTCGTTGCCCTGCGCGCAGTGCAGACTTCCGACTTCATGACGGCAGACTGGGCCGAGCTGCCCTACGCGCTGCTCAAAAAAGTGTCCGGCCGCATCATCAACGAGGTGCGTGGCATCAACCGCGTGACCTACGACGTATCAAGCAAGCCGCCGGCGACGATTGAGTGGGAGTGAATTTAGGTCCTTCAAGGACTATCGCCAGCTATCGACAATGCTGTCGTAACGTATTGATTTAAAAGGAAATACGTCGCGGAAACTATCGGTGGCTATCGCCGGCCAGCAAAAACGGTTGACGGTAGAGCTGACGGTAAGAATTGAGGCGAGATTAAGACACTCTCGTTCACTATTGAGACTTTTACCGTCTTTGACGGTAAAAGCCTTCTCGGGAAAGCTTGTTTCATGCGGCTTTCCGGGCATCAGCGGGTCTCCTGGTCCCCCCTCTGTCACGATAGATGTCCGCCCACTTAAATTGCCCAATTTGAGGGGT
>JADHED010000585.1_pt1 | contig 40867 bp, 34 predicted proteins | sample 8952041 | NCBI WGS metagenome assembly JADHED01 (sample SAMN16124423, study PRJNA663239) | bioreactor sludge metagenome | isolation source: sludge (control) | place: India:Bengaluru | collected 2018-09-08 | reverse complement strand
CCACGCCCACGGGCACGCTCTGGCCTTCCTTGCCGCAGGTGCCCACGCCGCTGTCAAGGCGCATGTCGTTGCCGATCATGCTCACTTTTTTCAGCGACTCGGGGCCGCTGCCGACAATCGTTGCACCCTTGACCGGGTAGAGGATCTTGCCGTTCTCCACCCAGTACGCCTCGCTGGCCGAGAACACGAACTTGCCGCTGGTGATGTCCACCTGGCCGCCGCCGAAGTTGGTGGCGTACAGGCCGCGCTTGATGCTGGCGACGATTTCCTGCGGGTCTTTGTCGCCGCCCAGCATGTAGGTGTTGGTCATGCGCGGCATGGGGATGTGGGCGTAGCTCTCGCGCCGGCCGTTGCCCGTGGGCTTGACGCCCATCAGGCGGGCATTCATCGCATCCTGGATGTAGCCCTTCAAGATGCCGTCCTCGATGAGCACGTTCTTCTGCGTGGCATGGCCCTCGTCATCGACATTGAGCGAGCCGCGGCGGTCGGCAATCGTGCCATCGTCCAGCACCGTCACGCCCTTGGCGGCCACGCGCTGGCCGATGCGGCCGCTGAAGGCGCTGGAGCCCTTGCGGTTGAAGTCGCCCTCCAGCCCGTGGCCTACGGCCTCGTGCAGCAGCACGCCGGGCCAGCCCGGGCCCAGCACCACGGTCATCTCGCCGGCCGGCGCGGGGCGCGCCTGCAGGTTCACCAGGGCGGCGTTCACGGCCTCATCCACATATTGGGCGATCTGCTCGTCGCTGAAGTAAGCCAGCCCAAAGCGCCCGCCGCCGCCAGCCGAACCCACCTCGCGCCGCCCAGCCTGCTCGGCAATCACGGTGATCGACAGGCGCACCAGCGGGCGCACGTCGGCCGCCAGGGTGCCGTCGGCGCGCGCCACCAGCACCACGTCATATTCGCTGGCCAGGCCGGCCATGACCTGCACCACGCGCGGGTCCTTGGCGCGGGCGCGCTGCTCGGCGCGCTCCAAGAGCTGCACCTTGGCCGTGCTGTCCATCGAGGCAATGGGGTCGATCTGGGGGTAAAGAGATCGGCTGGACGCTATTTTTTTTGAAGCTACCCGCGCCCTACCACCCTGCGCTGCAGCCGAAATTGACCGCACGGTGCGGGCAGCGTCGAGCAGCGAGGCCTCGGAAATGTCGTCGGAATAGGCGAAGGCCGTCTTCTCACCGCTGACGGCGCGCACGCCCACGCCCTGGTCGATGGAAAACGACCCGGTCTTGACGATGCCCTCCTCCAGGCTCCAGCCCTCGCTGCGGGTGTACTGGAAGTACAGGTCGGCGTCATCGACACGGTGCGCGCGGATTTCGGCCAGCGCGCGTGCAAGGTGGGTTTCATCCAGGCCGAAGGGCGTGAGCAGCAACTCGCGGGCCAGGGCCAGGCGTTCTATGGTGGGTTCGCGGGAGATCATGGGGCGATTGTAGGCAGGCGCCGCTAACCCCACGCCCGGTCTGGGTCGGCGGCTACAGCCCGCCCTGGAAGGTGTCTGGCGGATCCTCTTCGGGCTGGTACTGGGCGCGCGCCACCGACATCAGCACCCCCAGCGCCAGCCCCAGCGTGACCATGGCCGTGCCGCCATAGCTCACAAACGGCAGCGGCACGCCCACCACGGGCAGGATGCCGCTGACCATGCCCATGTTCACGAACGAATAGACAAAGAAGATCACCGCCACCGCCCCGGCCATCAGGCGGCCAAACAGCGTGCCCGCGCGCACGGCGATCACCAGCGCACGCCACACCAGCAGGATGAAGCAGCAGATGAGCACCAGGTTGCCGGCCAGGCCGAACTCTTCGGAGTAGGCGGCGAAGATGAAGTCGGTAGTGCGCTCGGGTATGAACTCCAGATGCGTCTGCGTGCCCGACATGAAGCCCTTGCCCCACACCCCGCCCGAGCCTATGGCGATCATGCCCTGGATGATGTGGAAGCCCTTGCCCAGCGGGTCGCGCGTGGGGTCGAGCAGGGTGCAGACGCGCTGCTGCTGGTACTCGCGCAACACCGACCAGCGCACGCCGTCGGCGCACAGCTGCGGCTCGTACCAGACGATGAGCGCAATGCCCACAGCGCCCAGCAGCACCGGCGGCAGCACCAGCCGCCAGGGCAGCCCGGCAAAGAAGATCACCGACAGGCCGGCGGCCATGACCAGCAGCGACGTGCCCAGGTCGGGCTGCTTCATGATCAGGCCCACGGGTATCAAGAGCAGCACGCCGGCGATGATGAACTCCGGCGCGCGCAACTGGCCCTCGCGCTTCTGGAACCACCAGGCCAGCATCAGCGGCATGGCGATCTTCATGATCTCGCTGGGCTGTATCACCACCCCCACGTTGATCCAGCGCTGCGCCCCCTTCTTGGTGATGCCGAACAGCGCCACCGCCACCAGCAGCGCCACGCCCAGCGAATACAGCGGCACGGCCAGCATCATCAACCGCTGCGGCGGCACCTGCGCCACCACGAACAGGATGCCCGCCGCCAGCAGCATGTTGCGCCCATGGTCCATGAAGCGCGTGCCATGGTCGAAGCCCGACGAATACATGGCCACCAGGCCGATGCTTGAGAGCGCCAGCAACAGCACGATCAGCGGCCAGTCGAACCCCCTGAACAGGGGCAGGATGCGCTGCGGCAGGGATGGCGTTTCGAAGGCGGCGGTGGGCATGGGGTGCAATTATCAGGCGCCCGATAATGCCCCCCATGCCCACCACCCACCTGCTCTACCTGCACGGCTTTCGCTCATCACCCCTGTCCGCCAAGGCGCGCCTGGTGGCCGAGCATGTGGCCAGGCACCACCCGCGCGTCTTTCTCTGGTGCCCGCAGCTGCCGCCCTCGCCGCGCGCGGCCATGGCGCTGGTGGCGCAGGGCATTGCGCATTGGCCCCAGGGCCCGGGCATGGCGGTCATCGGCTCATCGCTGGGCGGCTACTACGCCAGCTGGGTGGCCAGCCAGGCGCGCTGCAAAAGCGTGCTGCTCAACCCCGCGGTACAGCCGGCACGCGACCTGGCGCGCCATATCGGCGAGCAGACCGCCTGGCACGACCCCGAGGCGCATTTTTTCTTCCAGCCCGCATTCATAGACGAGCTGCAGGCGCTGGACACAAGCCACCTGCCACCCGCCGCGCCCGAACTGCTGATCGCCGCCCAGGGCGACGAGCTGCTGGACTGGCGCGAGATGGTGGCGCGCTACCCGGGGGCGCAGCAGCGCGTGCTGCAGGGCGGTGACCATGCGCTGAGCAGCTTCCCCGAGCACCTGACCGATGTGCTGGCCTTCTGCGACCTGGTGCGGTAGCTACTGCGGCAGGGGCGCAGCGCGGCCTGCCCACCTCCCTGCCAGCGCTGGAAATCCAGGGCATAGGCGCTGCGGTAGTGGTCGGTGTGAAGCCGCCCCTCGGCCTGCACCGCACGCGCGAGCCCTCGCACCGCTCCCGAGCATCAGCGCGTCGCCAGGGCCAGCAACAGCTTGAGCAGGTCGGCCTGTCGGCGGGTTTGGGTCTTGTCGTACACCGCGCTCAGCTGCGTTTTCACCGTGTTGGGCGACAGTCCCAGGCGCCGAGCCATGACCTTCACGCCGCCGCCCTGCAGCACCTGCAGCGCGGCGCACGCCTCGGCGTCGGTCAGGTCGAACAGGCGCACCAGCAGCCCCGGCGGGACGGAGAAGGCCGCAGCCAGGTCATACAGGAACAGGATGGCGCGCGGCGTGGAGCCCCCCGCCTGGAACAGCCCGGGCGCAGCCCCTTCGCCCAGCGGCGCCGCGTGAAGCACGCAGGCCGGCTTGCCGTCCGCGTCGGGCAGCACCAGGGCCTGCGAAAAATGATCGTCGCCACCTTCACCCAGCGGCTGCAGGGCCGACTGGATCGCCTGGCGCAGGTCGGGCTCGAAGCGGCGCAGCCGGAGCACCAGAACGAGCTGGCGCTGCGCGGGGCTGTCACCATCCAGCCGCCACAAGTGCCCGGCGGCCACCTGCGCAGCCGCGCCCACATTCAGAAAACAGACCTTGCCCATGGCATCGAGCAGCACCACGCCGCAGGCCAAGCGATCCAGCGCCGCATGAGACGCCACCTCGCGCAAGCGGCTGTCGCGCAGATGAAACATCACCCCCAGCGAACGCGACAGGTGCGCCAGCAGGCGCCGTATCAGTTCGGTCTGAACCGCGTCGAAGGGCGGGTCGGTTGGCCGGGCGAAGATCACCACCACGGTAGGCAGCTTGTGCGCGTCGGTGCTGTCGAACACCACCCCTCCGCACATGCGGCCAATGCCCGCCGGCTCCCAGAGGTCGCGGTAAAAGCGGCTGGGGCGCAGCTCCTGCTGCGGCACCAGTTCGTCGCCAATGAGCGCCACGCCCTCCTGGAACTGGCCACGCGCGAGCGCGGCACGCGTGAAGGGGTCGTTCTCCGGCCCAGAGAAGCGCGCGGCCCACAGCTCCATCATGCTGGCGGGAAGGTCCACCGGCACCATCACGCCGCCCTGCGCCGGAGTGTGCCGAGGGGTGAACAGGGCACCGCAAAAGCCGCCGCAGGCGTGCACCAAGCGCTCCATCACCGCCGGCCAACGGCGCGGCTCCAGCGCGGCGTCGTAGATCTGGTGGACCAGATCGTCGTACTGCTGAAAGCTTGCGAGCATGATCCTTCCCTTCTTCTTGCGCGGACGCGGATCACCCTCCCGGGCGATGCGCTCCACATCGGCACACCGTAACTTCGAGTTGCGGCGCGGCTACGTCAGCCGATCCACCCTCACGTGGATGCGTACGAAATGCAGGCAATTGCCGATATCCACTCGCGAATTTATCCGCCAAACAAGGAGAAGTGCAATGACCGAACAGGAAGAAAGAGAAGCGGTCGGCGAACACGCATGCACACAGGATGAAACGCCACCCGCGTCCTCGCTCCTACCCACGATTTCCGAGCGGCAGCGGCGGCGCTTCCTCTGCGGCGCCGCGGGGTGGGCCACGGCCGCGGGTCTGCCATTGCTGTCCGCCTGCGGCGGCGGGGGCGATGCGGCGCCCCCCACACCTGCGCCCGGGCCTTCGCCCGACGCAGACTTGCAGCCGCCCACGCTTGCCGCCAGCACACTCTTCCAGCCCGCCTTCATAGACGCGCTGCAGGCGCTGGACACAAGCCACCTGCCACCCGCCGCGCCCGAACTGCTGATCGCCGCCCAGGGCGACGAGCTGCTGGACTGGCGCGAGATGGTGGCGCGCTACCCGGGGGCGCAGCAGCGCGTGCTGCAGGGCGGTGACCATGCGCTGAGCAGCTTCCCCGAGCATCTGTACGAGGTGCTGCGCTTTTGCGACCTGGCGATATAGGCCGGGCTGGCCCGGGGCCCATGCGCAGGCATGGGAAAATCGCCGGCTATGCATGCACTGTTCGACGAAGCCGGCAAGTTCCTGGCCGGCCGCATCCTCTCTGAAACCGACAGCTCGGCGCAAATCGAGCTGGACTCGGGCAAACGCGTCAAGGCCAAGGGCGCCAACATTCTTTTGAAGTTCGACAAGCCGGCGCCAGCCGAGCTGCTGGCCCAGGCGCGCGACATTGCCGCCGGCATCGAGCTGCCGCTGGCCTGGGAGTTCGCGCCCGAGGACGAGTTCGGCTTCGCCGATCTGGCACGCGACTACTTCTCCGCGAACTGCCCGGTGGCCGAGCAGGCCGCCATGCTGCTGGCGCTGTACGAGGCGCCGCACTACTTCCGCCGCGCCGGCAAGGGCCGCTTCAAGAAGGCCAGCGCCGACATCCTGGCCCAGGCCCTGGCCGGCATCGAGAAGAAGAAGCAGATCCAGGCGCAGATCGAGGCCTGGGCCGCGGAACTTACGGCCGGCCAATGCCCGCAGCCGATCCGCGAGCAGCTCTACAAGATTTTGTTCAAACCCGACAAGAACGCGCCCGAGTACAAGGCCGTGGTCGAGGCCAGCCGCGCCGCGCACAAGGCGCCGCTCGACCTGCTGCAGGCCGCCGGCGCCATCGACTCGCCCTACCAGTTCCACTGGAAGCGCTTTCTGTTCGAGAACTTCCCCAAGGGCACGGGCTTCCCAGCCCTGGCCGCGCCGCAGCCGCCGCAGGACCTGCCGCTGGCCGATGTGCAGGCCTACTCCATCGACGACTCGCAGACCACCGAGATCGACGACGCGCTGTCCGTCACCGGCCTGGGCACGGGCACCGTCACGCTGGGCATACATATCGCCGCGCCCGGCCTGGCGATTCAACCCGGCGGCGATCTCGACAAGCTGGGCCGCGCGCGCCTGTCCACGGTCTATATGCCGGGCTACAAGATCACCATGCTGCCCGACGAGGTGGTGCAGATCTACACCCTGGACGAAGGCCGCGCCAACCCCGCCGTGTCGCTGTACGCGACCATCGACGAGGCGACGCTGGCCATCACCGCCACCGAGACGCGCCTGGAGCGCGTGCCGGTGACGGTGAACCTGCGCCATGACCAGCTCGACCACATCGTCACCGAGCAATGGCTGGCCGACCCGGATGTTCAGCATGAAAACACGCCGCAGCGCTTGCTGGAACTGCGCGAACAGCTATCTTTTTTATACAAACTGGCCAAACATCTCAAGGCCGGGCGCGAGCAGGTGCGCGGCAAGCCCGAGACCTTCAACCGCCCGGACTACAACTTCCGTTTGAGCGCCGCACGGCCGCCCGAAGGCGCGAACGCCCCCCAGGGGGGCAGCGCAGCCAGCGCAGCGGCAAGCGTGGGGGGCGTCCAGCCTTGCAATGGCAAGGCCGAGCCCGACGGCAGCGAGACCGTGCGCATCAGCACGCGCCAGCGCGGCGCGCCGCTCGATCTGATCGTGGCCGAGGCCGCCATCGTCGCCAACAGCACCTGGGGCCAGATGCTGGCCGAGCACGGCGTGCCCGGCATCTACCGCAGCCAAGCGAGTCTTGCGCCCGGCATGAAGGTGCGCATGGGCACCAAGGCCCTGCCGCACGCCGGCATTGGCGTGAAGAGCTACGCCTGGGCCACGTCGCCGCTGCGCCGCTACGTCGATCTGGTGAACCAGTGGCAGATCATTGCCTGCGCGCGCCACGGCAAGACCGCCGCGCTGGCCGCGCCGTTCAAGCCCAAGGACGCCGAGCTGTTCTCCATCATCAGCAACTTTGACGCCACCTACGGTGCCTACAACGGCTACCAGGCCGGCATGGAACGCTTCTGGACGCTCAAGTACCTGGAGCAGAACCAGATCACCGAGCTGGACGCCACCGTCATCAAGGAGGGTATGGGCGGCGGCCTGCTGGTGCGCGCCGACAGCCTGCCGCTGGTGCTGCCCATGCTGGGCGCCCAGGGCCTGCCGCGCGGCGCGCGCGTGCGCGTGAAGCTGGGCGAGATCGACGAGATCACGCTGGACGTGGCCGGCACGCTGCTGGCGCGCCTGGACGACCCGCAGGACACCAGCGACGACGGCCCCGTGGACGAGGACGAGGGCGACGAAGACACCGTGGCCGGCCCTATCGCCATTGCCGTGGACATCAACGAAACCGATGGAGCGGGCGGCGAGGCCGGCACCGGCCAGCCGGGATAATCGCCCGGCGATGAAACTCCCCGCCTTCCTCCGCAACCTGAGCACGCTGCAGATCGCCCTGGGCGTGTCGATCGCCCTGCACGCGCTGCTGCTCACGGTGCGCTTTATCGACCCGGAGCGCTTCAACCGCGTGTTCGAGGACACGCCGCTGGAGGTCATCCTGGTCAACGCCAAGACCAGCGAGCGCCCCGACAAGGCCCAGGCCATCGCCCAGGCGTCGCTGGCCGGCGGCGGCGAGGCGGCAAAAGGCCGCGCCACCAGCCCCCTGCCCTACTCGGCCCTGACCGCCATTGGCGACGACCTGGAGGAAGCCCAACGCAAGATGGACCACATGCTGGAGCAGCAGACCCAGCTGCTGGCCCAGGTGCGCCAGCAGCTGGCCATACTGCCCCAGCCCGACCCGCGCAAGGCCAGCGAAAGCACCGCACAGGAACAGCAGGAAGAACGACGCCGCCAGCTGGTCAAGCTGCTGGCCGAGATAGAAAAGCGCATCAACGACGAAAACGCCCGCCCGCGCAAGCGCTACATCAGCCCCGCCACGCGCGAGGAGGTGTACGCCGTCTATTACGACGCGCTGCGCCGTAAGGTAGAGGACAAGGGCACGCAGAACTTCCCCGAGCAAAGCGGCAAGAAGCTCTACGGCGAGCTGATCATGATCCTGACCGTCAACCACGACGGCCGCGTGCTCGACACCGAAGTCGTGCAGGGCTCGGGCAACCGCCTGCTGGACCGGCGCGCCCAGGCCATCGCCCTGGCGGCCGGGCCGTTTGGCCACTTCGGCCCGGCCATGCGCGCCAAGGCCGACCAGATCGCCGTGGTGTCGCGCTTCAAGTTCACGCGCGATCAGACCCTCGAAACCGCCGTCCGCTAGATGAAACAGACCGCGACGATGAGCAGCGCGCCAGCCTCCTTCCCCCTCTGGGGGAAGGCCGGGATGGGGGCCTGCCCGGCGGCGCTGGCCCCCACCCCAACCCTCCCCCAAAGGGGGAGGGAGCACAACTGATACCGATGAGTACCACCCCCGACCTTTACTGCGTGATGGGCAACCCCATAGCCCACAGCCGCTCGCCCTGGATACACGCGCGCTTTGCCGAGCTGACGGGCCAGGCCCTGCACTACGAACCCCACCTGGTGCCGCTGGACGGCTTTGCCCAGGCCCTGGCCGACTTTGCCGCGGCCGGCGGGCGCGGCTGCAACGTCACCGTGCCGTTCAAGCTGCAGGCCGCCGAGCTGGCCACAACGCGCAGCGAACGCGTGCGCCTGGCCGGCGCGGCCAACACGCTGACCTTTGACAACGGCAGCATCCACGCCGACAACACCGACGGCCTGGGCCTGGTGGCCGACATCGAGCGCAATGCCGGCCTGCCGCTGGCCGGGCGCGACGTGCTGCTGGTGGGCGCAGGCGGCGCGGCCGCCGGGGCCCTGGCACCGCTGATAGAACGCAAACCCCGGCGCATCGCCGTCGTGAACCGAACCCCCGAGCGCGCCCAGGCCCTGGTGGCCAGCCACGCCAGCCTGGCATTGCTACATAAAACAGAGCTGTTGGCGCTTGATATACAAGTGCCAGAGGCCGATTTTGATGTAATCATCAACGCCACCGCCAGCAGCCTGGCGGGCGCCGCAGCCCCCGTGCCCGCCAGCGTGCTGCGCAACGGGGCGCTGGCCTACGACATGATGTACGGCCCCGCCGCCCAGGGTTTTCTGGACTGGGCCACACAGCATGGCGCCACGGCGCGCGACGGCTTAGGGATGCTGGTCGAGCAGGCGGCCGAGGCCTTCCAGCTATGGCGCGGCCTGCGCCCGCCGTCGGCACAGGTACTGCAAGAGCTGCGCGCGGCCATCGCAAAATGAAGCGACAACCCCCTGTGCGGCTGCGCCGCCTCCCCCTTCTCTCGCACCGCTGCGCGTTGCGGGCAGGGGGACGCAGCCCTCGCTGCGGGGCGGCCCTTGCTCGGCTGCCCCGGCCCGGGTTGCGCCAGTTGCATGGGCTGCGGGTACTGCGCAGCGCCGTGGATTACTGAAATGCGGGGCGCGCTGCGCTGGATGGCGCTGGTGCTGGCGGCCTTTTTGGCGCTGCAGCTGTACTTCGTGGCGCGCATCGCGGCCATGGCCTGGCTCGACCCCGAATCCACCAGCTTCCAGCGCTCCGAGGCCTGGGCCCAGCTGCGCGACAACGGCCAGCTGCGCTGGCGCCAGCAATGGCTGCCCTACGCGCAAATCTCCGACCACCTCAAACGCGCCGTGATCGCCTCGGAGGACGACAACTTCGTCAACCACGACGGCGTGGAATGGGACGCCATCGAAAAAGCCTGGGAGCGCAACGCCCGCGCCGAAGCCCAGGCCGCCGCCCGACCCAACGCCCGCCCGCCCAAAATCCGTGGCGGCTCCACCATCACCCAGCAGCTGGCCAAGAACCTGCTGCTGTCGGGCGAACGTAACTTCGTGCGCAAGGGCCAGGAGTTCGTGCTCACGCTGGCGCTGGAGCGGCTTTTACCTAAGCAGCGCATCCTGGAGATTTACCTGAACAACGTGGAATGGGGCGCCGGCATCTTCGGCGCCGAGGCCGCCGCCCAGCACTACTACAAGAAAAGCGCCCGGCAACTGACCGCGCCCGAGGCCGCCCGCCTGGCCGTCATGCTGCCCGCGCCCAAGCGTTTTGAGAAAACACCGAACTCGGCCTATCTGGCGGGGCGCACGCGCACCATCATGGCGCGCATGGCGAGCGCCGAGCTGCCGTAACGCGCGCCGCACTCCATCGAGCACGCATATGCGCCACACCCACGACAAGCACCTCCGCAACGCCAGCCTGCGCAACGGCGCTGCCAGCATTGCCGTGGCGCTGCCGCCGGCCTTGTTGCTGGGTGTCCTGCTGGCCGCGGTGCTGCCCGGCCCGTGGCGCCATGCTGGCGTTTATGCATGCCTTTTTTTCGTTCCATGCCTTTGGGCCGGTGCGCGCATCGGCCCGACCTTGATCGCGCGCTACGACGGCCATGCCCTGCAACCCCTTCCCGCCGCGCAACCGGGTTTGCCACAGGCCGGGTCGCCTGGTGCCACGCAACAGCGCGCCTGGGCGGCACTTGAATCCTGGTGCCAGGCCGGCACGGGAGATGGGCGCGCGCCGTTCTGGCGCCCCTGGCAGTTGCCCGACATGCCCGAGCCCCTCAGCCTGGCCGTCATGACGACAGGCGACAGCGACGGCGCGTCACGCCTGGTGGCGGCCTTTGCGCGGCATCTTGACCGCGACGATGAACTGGCCGCCCTGGCCGCGGTGTCGCGGCTCCAGGGCTGGCGCCTCCAACTGGCCGTGAAGTGGAACGAGCTGTGGTGGTGGCGCAAGCGGCACCCGCGCCAGCCGTGGGATTGTGGTCTCCTCGTGGATAGCCCCGATGCAGCAGGCCGACTGACGCATTTCCGCCCACGCCGGCCCACCCTGATCGTGGCCGACGCCTGGCGCGGCGACCACCTTGCGGCCCTGTTGCAGGTGCTTGCCGCAGCGCAAGCGGACTATCGCCACCCGGTTCGGCTGCTCCTGCTCGAAGCCGACACCCAACACTGGCCCGCGCACCTGCGTGACCCGCGGCAGGTGACGGTGATTGAGGCCGAAAACGGCAGGTGACCGCTTGCGCCCTTATGGATGCCTTGTGGACTGCATGCACCCGCCGGGTGACCCGCATCACCGCCGCAGCCAGCGCACCACGCGCGCCAGCAGCAGCACCGCGATGATGGCAGCGTACAGCGCCACTTCATCAAAGTCGTTCTTGCCGGCGCGCATCCAGAAAAAATGCAGCAGCGCCAGCAGTGCAATCAGATACACACTGCGGTGCAGCCGCTGCCATTGGCGCGCACCCAGCCAGCGGATGGCGCGGTTGAATGAGGTGGCAGCCAGCAGCAGCAGCAACGCAAAGGTCGCCATGCCGACCAGGATGAAGGGGCGCTTGGCCACGTCGCGCACGATGGCCGGCCAGTCAAAGCCCATGTCGAAACCGCTGTAGCTCAAGAGGTGCAGCAGGGCATAGAAAAAGGTGTAAACACCCAGCATGCGCCGAAAGCGCGCCAGCGCAGGCTGCCCCAGCCACTGGCGCAGCGGCGTCACGGCCAGGGTCAGACACAAAAGGCGCAGCGTCCAGTCGCCCAGGGAGCGGATCAGCGCCTCGGCCGGGTTGGCGCCCAGATGACCGAACACGGCCGCATAGACCAGCCAGGCCAGGGGCAGCAGGCACAGCCCGTGCAGCACGGGTTTGGCCGCCGGGTGCAGCAGGGTATGCGCCATCAATAATTCTTGCGCAAGTCCATCCCCGCATAGAGCTGCCCCACCTGGGCCTCGTAGCCATTGAACAGCAGGGTCTTGCGCTTCTTGGCGAACAGGCCGTCCTCGCCTATGCGCCGCTCGGTGGCCTGGCTCCAGCGCGGGTGATCCACATCGGGGTTGACGTTGGAATAGAAGCCGTATTCGTTGCGCGCAGCCTTGTTCCAGGCGGTGGGCGGCTCCTTTTCCACGAAGCGGATCTTCACAATGCTCTTGGCGCTCTTGAAGCCGTACTTCCAGGGCACCACAAGGCGCACCGGCGCGCCGTTCTGGTTGGGCAGCAGCTCGCCATACATGCCAAAGGCCAGCAGGGTGAGCGGGTGCATGGCTTCGTCCAGCCGCAGGCCCTCGGTGTAGGGCCAGTCCAGGATGCGGCCGTTCACCCCGGGCATGGTGGTCTTGTCGGCCAGGGTGACGAACTCGACGTACCTGGCGCTGCCCAGCGGCTCGACGCGGCGGATCAGCTCGGCCAGCGAGTACCCCACCCAGGGAATGACCATGGACCAGCCTTCGACGCAGCGCAGGCGGTAGATGCGCTCTTCCTGCGGGCTGAGCTTGAGCAGGTCGTCCATGTCAAAGCGCCCGGGCTTGTGCACCAGGCCTTCGACCTCCACCGTCCAGGGCCGGGTTTTGAGGGTGTGCGCGTTGCGCGCCGGGTCGCCCTTGTCGGTGCCGAACTCGTAGTAGTTGTTGTAGCTGGCCGCGTCCTTGTAGTCGGTGATTTTCTCCATGGTCACTGCGCCGGCCACCGCCGATTGCCGGCCATCCAGCGGCGCCAGCCTGCCCGGCCGCGACACTCCCCGCCCCTGGGCCAGTGCCTGGCGCCCAGCCCAGGATGCAAGCGCCGCCCCACCCGCACCCGCCGCCATCAGGCGCAACAGGGTGCGGCGCTGCTCGTACAGGGCGCGCGGCGTGATCTCGCTGGCGCGGGGGTGGTCGAAACCGCTGTGCTTGCTGCGTATGGGCATGGCGTTGCCTCCATCTGGTTGCAACCAAAAAGATAGCTGCCCGCGCTTGCTGCTATTGGGTTACAGCCAAAAAACTATCAAATTACGTGGCCTGAGCACAGGCAGCTGCCGCGTTACAGCGTGCCGTAGCTGTGCAGCCCGCTCAGGAACATGTTCACGCCCAGGAAGGCGAAGGTCGTAACTGCCAGCCCCACCAGGGCCCACCAGGCCGACATGGTGCCGCGCAGGCCCTTCATCAGGCGCATGTGCAGCCAGGCGGCGTAATTCAGCCAGACGATCAGCGCCCAAGTCTCCTTCGGGTCCCAGCTCCAGTAGCCGCCCCAGGCCTCGGCCGCCCACAGGGCGCCCAGCACGGTGGCGATGGTGAAGAAGGCAAAGCCCACGGCGATGGCCTTGTACATCACGTCGTCGAGCACCTGCAGCGCGGGCAGCCCCTCGGCGATGCGCCGGCGCGCCAGCAAAATGCCGGCCACGATCAGCGCCGAAACGCCGAAGTACACCATCCAGTAACCGCTGCCGTTCTCGGTGGCGCTCTGGCGGAAGACCACGGGCTCGAAGCACAACACCACGCCCAGCAGCCACAGCGGCGCCAGCTTGTACCAGCGCGTTTCCTGTGCCTGCTGCTTGATCAGGTAAGCAAAGGCCACCATGGCCGACATGGCAAAGGTGCCGTAGCCGATGAAGTTGGCCGGTACATGCAGCTTCATCCACCAGCTGTTGAGCGCGGGTACCAGGGGCTGGATCTCGTGCGCCTCGCGCACCACGGTGTACCAGAGCAGAAAGCCCACGGCGGCGCTGACCACCAGCATCACGAAGCCGCCCAGAGCGCGCGTCTTGTATTGCTCTTCGTAATACAGGTAGAACACGGCCGTCATCCAGCAGAACATGACGAACACCTCGTAGAGGTTGCTCACCGGGATGTGGCCGATGTCGGGGCCGATCTGGTAGCTCTCGTACCAGCGCACCATGGTGCCGATCAGGGCCAGCGCCACGGCCACCCAGGCGATACGCGAGCCAATGCGCATCATGACCTGGCCCTGGCCGCGTGCGAGCAACCCTATCCAGTAGAACGCCGTGCTCATGAAGAACAGCATGCTCATCCACAGAATGGCGGACTGGCTGGACAGAAAGTATTTGAGGCCAAACACCGTCTCGGCGCGCGCCAGGTCGCCCGCGCCGTCGTTCTGGTACAGGCCTATGGCCAGCAGCGAGCAACCGGCCACCGCCAGCATCAGGATGCGCAGCGGGCGCCAGAACCAGCCCAGCCAGATGGCGCTGGGGATAGAGCCGAGCAAGATGCCCTTCTCGTACCCGTCCATGTGCGCCCCATAGCGCTGCAGCGCAAACAGGCCGCCCGCCAGCACCGCCAGCGCAAACAGCCAGTCCAGCCAGTTGCGGCGTGAAAAATAGCCTTCGTTGAGGGTCAGCGTGGTCGTGGCGGTATTCATCATGTGCCTCCGTGGGGCTTGTCTTCGGTACCCAGCAGCTGCGTGCGCAGCTGCGCGAACTCGCGGTCTGTGTCCAGCGTCTTGCGGTTGGCCGACAGCGCCATCGTAGCCTGCGCGCCATCATGGCCCGGGGCCAGCCAGACCCACAAACGGCGATCGCGCACGTACAGCATGGCAAAAACGCCGATGATCAGCAGCGCGCAGCCCAGATACACCACGCTCTTGCCAGGGGTTCGCGTCACCTCGAAGACGCTGGCCTGGATTTGCTTGAAGTCGCGCAGCTCGAACACCAGGGGTGCCGGATAGGCCTGCGAATCGCTGAGCGACAGCACGGCCTGGGCCATGAAAGACTGGGTTTTCTCATTCTGCGCGAGCGGCGGCAGCTGGGCCTGCTCGCGTGTGATCTGCGCCAGCTCGAACAGCGCGCCGTTCATGATGCGCATCAGCACCTCGGCGGCGCGCTCACGCTCACCCTCGGGCACGTTGGCCTCCATAAACTCCGAGATCGCAGGCAGGCCGGCCAGCGGGCGACCGTTCTCGGCGGCCAGCTTCTGCAAGGTGGCGTCACCCAGGGTATCGCCGGCAAACAGCGCCAGCGCCCGGCCCGCGGACTGCGCCAGCTGCGCCGCCAGGTCGGTGCGCGAGGCATCGACGGCCGCGGCCGCATAGCGGCGCACCGCCTGTTCGCGCAGCGCCGGGTCGGCCAGCGCCACGCGCAGGCGCACAAAACCGTCCATGCTGCCCTCGGCATCCACGGGCACGCGCAGGTAGCGCATGGGCGCGGAAGGCGTCTCGCGCACGCCCAGCAGGAACACCGGCAGGCCGTCGCCCGTGTCCACGGGCAGCATGAAGTTGTTGTATTCGCGCGCCTGTCCGGCTGCGTCGCGCAGCTTGTAGCTCACGCTCGGGCCCACGTTGCGCAGCTCGCGCTTGGTCACGGTCTTGTTGCCCGCGCCCAGACGCGACTCGATGGATTCGCGCAAGTCCACCTTGCGCACATCGACGCCTGGGGCGCTGGCGCCGTTGTCACCGAAGTTCTCCACGTTGAGCACGCGCAGGCCGGTGAACTCCAGCGTCAGGGCCTCGCCGGTGCCGGTGTTCTTGAGCTGGGTGGAACTACCGACCACGCCCTCGACGTCGAACGCCTCGGCCCCTGGCACCAGCGGACGCGCGTGCAGTTTGAGCTCGGAGCCGCCGTCGTCAAAGCTCGACTGGAAAATCTCCACGCCGTTGTGGTGCACCGGGTGATTCACCTCCACGCGCGCGGCCTTGGTCTCGCCCGTGACCAGGTCGTGGATCACGATGTCGCTGGCAAACAGCTTGGGCATGCCGGTGGAGTAATGCTCCACCACGAATTTCTTGAGCTCGATGGAGAACGGCAGCTCCTGCAGCAGCAGACCATCGGACTGACTCAGGATGGCAGTGCTGGCCTGCTTGCCCTCGGTCACCAGCAGGTTGCCGCGGAACGTGGGGTTGCTGGCCGGCAGGCGGTGCTCGGGCTTCACGTCGGCGATGAAACCACCACCCGAATAGGGTGTCTTGCCGCCGAACCACATCTGCGCGCGCACGATCAGGTCGCCGTCGAGCAGCCCGCCCAGGCACACCAGCACGATGGCGCTGTGCGCCGCGATGTAGCCCAGCTTATGGGCCGCACCCGCCTTGGCAGCGACCATCCAGCCCTCGCCTGCGGGCGTCTGGCGCTGCTGCAGACGCACCTTCCAGCCGCCGGTGGCGAGCAGCTTGCCGATGCGCTGGGCGGCGGCCTCGGTGCCCTCGCCCACCAGGGTGGCGCCCGCCTTGTGGTGAAAGGCCTGCAGGCTTTGCTCGCGGATGTTTTCCTTGTAGTTGCGCAGATCGGCCAGGTACTTGGGCGTATGGCGTGCAATGCACAGCGAGGTGCTGATGACCAAAAAGGCCAGGATCAACAGAAACCACCAGGCGCTGTACACCGCGTTGAGCTTGAGCGCCAGGAACAGGTCGGCCCAGAAAGGGCCGAACTGGTTCACGTAGTTGTTCACCGGCTCGCGCTGCTTCATCACCGTGCCAATCACCGAGGCGATGCAGATCACCGTCAGCAGCGCAATGGCAAAGCGCATCGACGACAGCAGCTCGGTCAGGGAACGCGTGGCCGGCGAGCGCTGCGCGCGGCCGTGGCCCAAAGTGGTGTCAGACATGAGAAGCGCAGAAGCCCGAATGTGAAAAAGGCGGGCCATCCGTTCAGATGTGCCCGCCCGCCCTTGGGTGCGATTATCGGCGCAAGGTTCCTTGAGTGCCGTCAATCACCCCCAGAGAATTGATGTGAATCAACGCAAACCGGCAATGTAGTCGGCCACGGCCTTGATCTCGCGGTCGTTGAGCTTGGCTGCCACGTCGCGCATCTGGGCGTTGTTGCCGCGCTTGCCGTCGCGGAAGTCGGTCAGCTGCTTGACCGTGTAATCACCATGCTGGCCCGACAGGCGGGGGTACTGCGCAGGGATGCCGGCGCCGTTGGGGCTGTGGCAGCCCGCGCAGGCGGCGATGTTGCGATCCTGGATGCCGCCGCGGTAGATGCGCTCACCCAGGGCCACCAGGTCCTTGTCCTTGGCAAAGCCATCCTTGGCCTTTTGCGAGGCCAGCCAGGCGGCCACGTTGCGCATGTCGTCGTCGGTCAGCAGCGCGGCCATGCCCTGCATCACCGGGTCGGCGCGCTTGCCGGACTTGAACTCCTGCAGTTGCTTGACCAGGTATGCCGGGTGCTGCTGTGCCAGCGAGGGGTTGACGGCGATGGTGGAATTGCCATCGGCCGCGTGGCACGCGGCGCACACCGCCGCGTAGCTGGCCTCACCCTTGGCCAGGTCGGGCTTGGCGGGCTGCGCCGGGGTTTCTCCGGCCGCGAAGGCTGAAAAAGCTGGGGCGGCCAGGGCGGCGGCCATGAGCATGGATGCGAGCAACTTCATATCGAGGGTTCTTATCTTATGAGCGCAAAACCACGCGATTCTACAATGCACGCTGATTTGCTCCAGCCCCTTTCCACTCGATCTATGTCAATCACTCCGCATGTACTGGCGCCCGGCGTCCCTGACGCCAAGCTCGCCATGGGCTGGATGCACACCACACGCTTTCTGACGACGGCCGCGCAGCTGCACCAGCTGCCCACCATCACCGTGCCCGAGATCGCCTTCGTTGGCCGCTCCAACGCCGGCAAATCCACCTGCATCAACACCCTGGCGCAGCAGCGCCAGCTGGCCTTCGCCTCCAAAAAACCCGGCCGCACCCAGCACATCAACCTGTTCGCCCTGGGCAAGCAGGGCGTGATGGACGCCGTACTGGCCGACCTGCCGGGCTATGGCTACGCCGCCGTGTCGCGCAGCGACAAGCAGCGCTGGCAGCAGGTGATGGCCAACTACCTGGTCAGCCGCAAGAGCCTGTCGGGCATCGTGCTGCTGTGCGACCCGCGCCTGGGCCTGACGGAGCTTGACGAGGCGCTGCTAGAGGTGGTGCGCCCACGCGTGGAGGCGGGCCTCAAGTTCCTGGTGCTGCTGACCAAGGCCGACAAGCTCACGCGCGCGGAGCAGGCCAAGGCCCTGTCCATCACCCGCCTGAACGCCGGCGGCGGCGAGGTGCGCATGTTCTCGGCGCTGAAAAAGCAGGGTGTGGAAGAAGTGGCGCAGCTGCTGTGGCAGTGGTCGCACCCCGTCCTGCCGACGGGTGGCGATGCGCTGGCCGACGCACCCACCGATGCACCGGCCGATGCGACTCCCGCAGATTCCCCTGACAAGAAACTATAAAAAGTAGAGCTGCCAGCGCTTATCCAGCAAGCGCAAACGACCAAAAGCACTCAATAAACCGAAGCCTGTCCCTCGGGCCTTGTCTTGAAGCGCTTGTGCACCCAGTAGTACTGCGCGGGCATGGTGCGGATGGCGGCCTCCAGCTCGCGGTTCATGCGCGCGGTGTCGGCCTCGGCGTCGTCCGTGGGGTAGTTCTCCCAGGCGGGCGTCAGCTCGGCCACATAGCCATCAGGCGTCATGCGGCTGTACAGGGCCACCACCTTGGCGCGCCCCAGACGCGCAAAGCGTGACAGCGACGGAATGGTGGCCACTTCGGGCATGGCGAAGAAGGGCACGAACACCGAGTCATTGCGCCCATAGTCCATGTCCGGCAGCAGGTACAAAAGCCCGCCCTTGCGCAGGCTGGCGATGATGGGCTTGACGCCGTCGGCGCGGTTGAGCATGCGCACGTTGCCAAAACGCTGGCGCCCGGCCATGAACCAGGCGTCCAGCGCCGGGTCGGGGTTGGTGGCAAAGATGGAGGTGAATTCACGCCGGGTATTCAGCGGCAGGGCCAGGCCGCCCGCGTCCATGCTGTAGAAATGCGGTGCAAACACGATGGTGGGCGTGTCGCCGTCGAGCTCATGCACGGCGCCCACCAATTTCACGCGGCTGCGCACCAGCTCCTCCGAACCGGCCCACAGCCAGCTGCGGTCCAGAAAGGTCTGGCAGAACACCACGAATGTCTGCCGCGCCCAGGCGCGGCGCTGGGCCTCGGGCGTGTCGGGAAAGCACAACTCCAGATTGCGCAGCGCCACCTTGCGCCGCGGCACGGCCAGCACAAACAACAGCCGGCCCAGCAGCCAGCCCAGGCCGCGCAGCAGCGGCAGCGGCAGGTGCGCCAGCAAGCCCATCAGGGCGACGGCCAGGCGTGTCTTCATGCGCCGCGCTCCACGGCATCGGCACTGGCCTGCGTCTCGACGCGGGGCTGCTTGTAGCGCGCGTAGCCCCAGAGGTATTGCTCAGGACTTTGTCGGATGAGTTGTTCCATGGCTTGGTTGATCTGCAGCACGGCGGCGTCGAGTGTAGGTGCCAGGGGTGCCGCCAGATCCTGCAGATGCAGCACATAGCCGCGCCCGGCGGGGAGGCGCTCGCAGCGCGCCAGGATCACGGCAGCGCCAGTCTGCTGCACCAGCCGCGCGGCCAGCGTCATGGTGTAGGCCGGCTGGCCAAAGAACGGCGACCACAGGCCCAGGCCCTTGGGCGGCACCTGATCGGGCAGCAGGCCCACGGCCTCGCCGCGGCGCAGCGCCTTGAGCATCTGGCGCACGCCCTGCAGCGTAGTGGGCACCGCCGCTATGCCGGGGCGGTTGCGCGCGGTTTGCATCACCTCGGCCAGCCAGCGCTGGCGCGCCGGGCGGTACAGGATGGTGATGGGCCCGTGCGCCGCAGACCAGCGCCGCGCCGCAGCCTGCACCGACAGCTCGAAGCAGCCGATGTGCGGCGTCAGAAAAACGATGCCGCGGCCCTGGCCCCAGGCGCGCTCCACGCACTCGGGGTTGCGCACCTCGCAGGGCATGGGCGCGGGCGCCAGCCACAGGCGCGGCGCCTCGGCCACCATGCGCCCCGCATGGGCCACGGCGGCGCGCACGTCGGCCAGCGCATAGCCGGCGTTGGTGGTGTTGTCGAGAAAGCGACGCCGGTACGTGGGCGATGCCACAAATGCCACCCAGCCAAGCAGCGCGCCAATGGCATGGAGCAACCACAACGGCAGTACAGAAAAGAAACGAAGAACGCCAGGCATTAGAATGTTGGGTGTCGCCGAGTTAAATGAGCAACTTGCAGGGCGACGTTAAACACAACTGCTAAAGCGTTCGCCACAAGGCTCCAGAAGCTATGGGCAACGCCCCAATGCTGAAAACACTGGAGTTTATTCAAATGGCGAGCGACTTTCTCTTCACTTCCGAATCCGTCTCTGAAGGCCACCCCGACAAGGTAGCCGACCAGATTTCCGACTCCATCCTGGACGCCATCCTCAGCGTTGACCCGCGCGCCCGCGTGGCCGCCGAGACGCTGACCAACACCGGCCTGGTCGTGCTGGCCGGCGAGATCAGCATCGCCAGCGAGGCGCCGACGCCCGACTACATCCAGATTGCGCGCGACACCATCCGCCGCATCGGCTACGACAACACCGAGTACGGCATTGACTACAAAGGCTGCGCGGTGCTGGTGGCCTACGACAAGCAGAGCAACGACATCGCCCAGGGCGTCGATCACGCATCCGACGACCACCTGAACACCGGCGCCGGCGACCAGGGCCTGATGTTTGGCTACGCCTGCGACGAAACGCCCGAGCTGATGCCCGCGCCCATCCACTACGCACACCGCCTGGTCGAGCGCCAGGCGCAGCTGCGCAAAGACGGCCGCCTGCCCTTTCTGCGCCCCGACGCCAAAAGCCAGGTGACCATGCGCTACGTCGATGGCAAGCCGCACAGCATCGACACCGTGGTGCTGTCCACCCAGCACAGCCCGGACCAGAGCGAGACATCCACCAAGATGAAGGCCAGCTTCACCGAGGCCATCATCGAAGAGATCATCAAGCCGGTGCTGCCGGCCGAGTGGCTCAAGGACACCAAGTACCTGATCAACCCCACCGGCCGCTTCGTCGTCGGCGGCCCGCAGGGCGACTGCGGCCTGACCGGGCGCAAGATCATCGTGGACACCTACGGCGGCGCCTGCCCGCACGGCGGCGGCGCCTTCAGCGGCAAAGACCCCACCAAGGTGGACCGCAGCGCCGCCTACGCCGCGCGATACGTGGCCAAGAACATCGTCGCCGCCGGCCTGGCGCGCCAGTGCCAGGTGCAGGTGGCCTACGCCATCGGCGTGGCCCAGCCGATGAACATCACCGTCTATACCGAGGGCACGGGCGTGATCCCCGACGAGAAGATCGCTGAAATCGTCGCCCGGGAATTCGACCTGCGCCCCAAGGGCATTATCCAGATGCTGGACCTGCTGCGCCCCATCTACGCCAAGACCGCCGCCTACGGCCACTTCGGCCGCGAGGAGCCCGAGTTCACCTGGGAAAGAACCGACAAGGCTGCCGCATTGCGTGCGGCAGCAGGCCTGTAAGACCTTGAGCACAGCGAACTTGGCGGATCTTCGGCGCAGGCTCGCATCGCGTCAGCGATGTGAAGGGCCGCAGGCCCGGCCGAAGCCAACGTACCGACAAGGCTGCCGCATTGCGTGCTGCAGCAGGTCTGCAAGCCCATGCAGGCCGCTGACGGTTTTTGAAGAAATTCGGCCCTATCGCCCGATAGATAAGCGCTAAAAGCTATTATTTCAGGAGCGACCAAAGCCATGTACGACGCCGCCGTTCTCATAGGCCGCATCCAGCCGCTACACCAGGGCCACCTGGCCCTGCTGCACGAGGCACTGGCACGCGCCGATCGGGCCATCGTCGTGCTGGGCTCGGCGCACCAGGCACGCACACCCAAGAACCCCTTCACCTGGCAAGAGCGCGCACAAATGCTGCGTGATGCGCTGCCACAAGCAGAGCGCGCGCGCCTCATCGTGCTGCCCATGCGCGACTTTTACGACGAGCCGCGCTGGGCGCAGGCAATACGCCAGGCCGTTGCACAAAACACACCAGCACAGGCACACATCGCCCTGGTCGGCCATTTCAAGGACGACACCAGCGGCTACCTGCGCGCCTTTCCCGGCTGGGACTTGATCCGCATGCCACGCCAGGGCGCCATCGACGCCACCCCGATACGCGACGCCTACTTTGGCGCCACGCCCGCCACGCTGGACGCCGCGCTCGCCCCCCTGACCCAATACCTGCCCGCCGCCACACGCAGCTGGCTGCAGCAATTTGCGCACACAGCGCACTACCCGGCCCTGCAGGAAGAATGGCGCGTACTGCGCCAATACCGCGCCAGCTGGGCCGGCGCGCCGTATCCCCCCGTGTTCGTCACGGTGGACGCACTGCTGCGCTGCCAGGGCCAGGTACTGCTGATCCGCCGCGGCCACGCCCCCGGCAAGGGCCTGTGGGCCCTGCCCGGCGGCTTCGTCGAGCCCAACGACACGCTGTGGCAATCCTGCCTGCGTGAATTGGCCGAGGAAACCCACTGCACCCTGCCCGAGGCACGCCTGCGCGCCGCGTTGCGCGGCCAGCAGGTCTTCGACCACCCCCAGCGCAGCCAGCGCGGGCGCGTCATCACCCAGGCGTATTTCATCGACCTGAGCGACGACACCCTGCCGCCGGTGCGCGGCGGCGACGACGCGGCCCATGCCGAATGGGTGGCGCAGGACCGGCTGACGGGCATGGAAGACCAGTTCCATGACGACCACTGGCATATCCTGGATCAGTTTCTGGGGCTGCTCGCACGGCCCCTCCCCACGTAAACCCCACTGCGCTGCGCCTGAATGCAGGGCCGTCCAAGGGTTATCGCTTAGACTTGCTCGGCCACATTTCTTCTCAAGCGCGCCGCGAAGCGCCTGTGCAACGCAGGCCAGACAGCCATCGTTCAATGACCGAATCACCCAAAACCCCCTATGTGTTTGCCGCCGTACTCGCCCTGGCAGTACTGGGCGTTTACCTCCCCGGCTTGAACAACGGATTGGTTTTTGACGACCTGCGCCTGGGCGACGGCACCATCTTTGGCGAGTACGGTAGCCTGCTGCGCTTCAAACAACGCATGCTGTCGTACGGCAGCTTCGTTTGGGTGCACGATCTTCTGGGTGACGGGTGGTGGAAGCAGCGCCTGGTCAACGTCACCGTGCATTTGGGCGTCGTTGCGGCGCTGTACGCGTTGCTTAAAGCACTTTTTGTACCGACACGTTTCCCAGAAGACATCGAAGACCAAGCGCACTTCGCCGCCTCGCGCCTCGCAGCGCTGCGCGTAGCTGTGGGGTTGTTCGCCCTCAATCCGGTGGCCGTATATGCCGTGGGCTACCTCATACAGCGCTCAATTCTCATGGCCACGCTTTTTGCCTTGCTGGCATGCTGGGCCTGGGTGCGCGCCTTGCAAACCCGACGCCCGGCATGGTCTGGATGCGCGCTGCTGTGCTACGTGCTGGCGGTGCTGTCCAAAGAGCACGCCATCATGACCGCTGCCATTGCCGTGCCCCTTTACGTGTACGTGCGGCGCCCCAGCTGGAAGGCCGCGGCACCGGTGGTGGGCGCCATGGCGTTGGTGCTGGCCCTGGCCGTTGCCGCACTGCTGCATTTCTATGGCGGCTTGCTTGGCAAACTCTTCGACCCCCAGTCCATCGCCTTTGCCCAACAGTTGGAAACCCTGCGCCCCGGCGTTACGCAGCACGTTTTCCCCTTGAGCATTCTTAACCAGGCGGCATTGTTTTTTGCCTACGGCCTGCTGTGGGTGCTGCCCTACATGGGCTGGATGTCGATCGACCTGCGTCCTGCCTTCCCCCTCGGCTTTGCCAGTTCGTGGCATATCGCGGGCACCATCGCTTACATCGCGTTGTTCGCATCGGCCGCGTGGCTGTTGCTATGGCGCCGCGGCGTACTCAGTCTGGCGGGCCTGCTGCTGCTATTTCCGCTGCTGTGGTTCACCACGGAATTTGCCACCGTGTGGATACAAGACCCTTTCGTTCTCTACCGCAGCTATCTCTGGGCTGCTGCCCTACCCGGCCTGATGGCCATTGTGCTGACGGGCTTTCAGCCGCGCACCATTTACGCCCTCGGGGTGGTAGCAGGCCTGTTATTGGGCGCGCTGGCATTCGAGCGCCAGGTGAGCCTGCGTGACGAATTGACGGTCTGGACAGACGCGGCCGAAAAAATCGACCTCAAGGCCCCAGCCAACGCCGTGGGGCGTAGCCGCCCATTCCTGAACCTGGGCGCCTACTACGTACGCCAACGCAACTGGGATCTGGCCGCACGTTACTTGGTCACAGCCCGATCGCTGGGAGACAAGGGTGAACTAGGCGGCAGCGCCGTGTTCAACACGGGCGTGGTGCTACAACGCACCGGCAAGGATTCGCAAGCACTTGACGCATTTGCGACCGCCCAAACCATGGGTTTCAGCAGCTTTGCCCTGTATTACCACCGCGGGGAATCCCAGTCGGCGTTGGGCCAGATGGGGCCCGCACTGGAAAGCTTCGGCATCGCACTGGAAAAAGCCGCCAACGACCCCCTGCAGAACAAAGACACGCTGACATTGATGCGCGTGCGCCGCGTCGAAGTGGCCATTGCCGCCCAGCAATTCGACCTTGCCATCAATGATCTCCAAACGCTTTTGCAAGACCGGCCCAACGACCCGCGCTTCTTGTCTGGGCTGGGCATGGCTTATATCGGCAAAGGCCAGGCACAGACCGCCCTGGAACTCTTCAATCCGCTGGTTGCCCGCAACCCCAGCGGCCCCGCCTTCTATGGTCGAGCCATGGCTTATCAACTGCTGGGACAGCGCGACGCCAGCCTGCGCGACATAGACCAGGCCATCCGGCTCGAACCCAGGAACCCGCTCTACGCAAGCATGCGCGCGAGCATCGCTGGATCCAGCAAGTAGCCTGCCGTGGCATTGCGCATCCTGCACGTCGGCAAGTTCTACCCCCCCTACCGTGGGGGCATGGAAGTCTTTCTGGCCGACCTGATCCACGAACAGCGCCGCCAGGGCATGGACGCCCACGCGCTGGTGCATGGCGAGCCACTGCCTGACGACCCGCCGTGGGTGCAGCGCGTGCCCGTGCAGTTCAACCTGGTCTATGCCCCCATTGCGCTGAGCTTCAGGCGCGCCTTGCGCAACGCGATTGACCGCATCCAGCCCGACGTGCTGCATCTGCACATGCCCAACAACTCGGCGCTGTGGGCCCTAACCCTGCCCGGCGCGCGCAAGGTACCCTGGGTGGTGCACTGGCACTCGGACGTGGTGGTCTCCAACATCAAATGGTCCGTGGCGCTGGCATACATGCTGTACCGGCCATTCGAGCAAGCCTTGCTGGAGCGTGCCCAGCAGGTGTTTGCCACATCGCCCCCCTACCTGCAGGCCAGCGCCGCGCTGCGCCGCTGGCGCGGCAAATGCGAGGTGGTGCCGCTGGGCATCAACCTGCGCAGCACGCCCCCGGCCGAGGCCCTGGCAGAGCCCCTGCAATGGCGCCCCGAAACACGCCTGCGGCTGCTGTCCATTGGGCGCCTGACCTACTACAAGGGCTTTGAAACCCTGATCCGCGCCGTATCTACCTTGCCAGGCGTGGAGCTCCTGATCGCCGGCGACGGCGAGCTGCGCGACACGCTGCAGGCCTTGATAGCCAACACCACCCCGGCAGGCACGCCGCCCGCAACGCGCCTGGTGGGCGCCGTGGACGATGCCCAGAAACACGCCCTGCTGGCCCAGTGCGACCTGTTCTGCCTGGCATCGCGCGAGCGCACCGAGGCCTTCGGCATCGTGCTGCTGGAGGCCATGCAGCACGCACGCCCCTGCCTGGTGACCGACCTGCCCGGCTCCGGCATGCCCTGGGTGGTGTCGCACGCGCACTGCGGCCTGCATGTGCCGTTTGAAGACGTGGACGCCTGGCGCAGCAGCATCGCCCGCCTGCAGCACGACCCGGCCCTGCGCACCCGCCTGGGCCAGGCCGGGCACAAGGCCTTGCACCAGCACTTCAGCATCGGCCCCTGCGAGCGTGCCACCGCCCGCCACTACCGCGGCCTGGTCCCCGGCATGCAGCCCGCAGCGCCCACGCGGGGCCTGATGGTGATCGTCTGCACCCACAACAACGCCGCCGACATCACCCACCTGCTGCAACGCGTGCGCGCCCTGGTCAACGCCCCGGTGCTGGTGGTGGACAACCGCAGCACCGATGCCACCTGCCACCTGGCAGAACAACAAGGCGCCCGCGTGCTGCGCCCCCTGCTGGCCATGACCACCTGGGGCAGCTTGCAAACCGGCCTGCGCTACGCGCTGGCCCAGGGCTACGAATCCGCCATCACCATCGACGCCGAAGGCCGCTACGAAGTGGAAGAACTGCCCACGCTGCTGGCCACCCACGGCCAGGCCGACATGACGGTGGCCTACTTCACCGCCCGCAACAGCTTGCCGCGCCGCGCCGCGTGGCAATGGTTCCGCTGGGTGACCGGGCTGGGCCTGCGCGACTTTGTCTCCGGCTTTCGCCTGTACAGCCGGGCCGCCATGGCGGTCGCCACATCGGCCGAAGCCACACTGCTGGACTACCAGGACATTGGCACCCTGCTGCTGATGCGCCGCCAGGGGCTGCGCATTACCGAAGTGGCGCTGGCCATGCATACGCCCAAGGTGGATCGGTCCAGGATCTTCCGGTCGTGGGCCAACGCGGTACGGTACGTCGTCGTGTCCTCGTTGCTCAGCATTGCGCACGGGCGGCAGGCCCGCAAGCTGGGGCGGCAATAACCCTGACACAGCTCTGTTCGGCACATCAGATTTTTTGGATAGCACGCAACGGATATTGGGCGCTGGTTTTTACTCCCTCGCCCCCTTGGGGGAGAGGGCAGGGGTGAGGGGGCGCAGCGCCGGCATTGATCGCCCTCACCCCCACCCTCTCCCAGAGGGCTTGTGTATGCACACATCTTCTGAAAGCGCATGGCACTTACTTGACGCGGGTTTTGGCTCCTTCCCCCTCTGGGGGAAGGTTGGGATGGGGGCCAGGCGCGCCAGCATCTTGCCGGCATGGGCACGCGAGCGTCGCCGGCCCCCACCCCAACCCTCCCCCGAAAGGGGAGGGAGAAACAGCCGAAAATCTGCGTTGATGTTGCGTGGCACGCTATCAAAAAGATGCGTGCATACACAAGCCCGCCAGCGGGAGAGGGAGAAACAGCCTCGAGGCCGTGCGCATGTTGCGTGGCACGCTATACAAAGGGTGTGTAGATACCCATGCCCAGAGGTGGAGCGAGCCTGAACTACGCCATTACATCGGCCAATACCCCGCTCCTACAATGCCCGCCATGACCCGCAAGAAGCTCCCCATCGGCATCCAGACCTTGCGCGAGATCCGCGAGGAAGGCCACTACTACGTGGACAAGACCCCGCTGGCGCTGCAGCTCATCGACCAGGGCAAATATTTCTTCCTGTCGCGCCCGCGCCGTTTCGGCAAAAGCCTGTTTCTCGACACGCTCAAGGAACTGTTCGAGGGCAACGCCGCCCTGTTCAAAGGCCTGCATGCCGAGCAGCACTGGGACTGGTCAGTACAGCACCCCGTGCTGCGCTTCAGCTTTGGCGGCGGCGTGCTGGGCAGCGTGCAAGACTTGCGCGCCAGCCTGAACGAGCAGCTGGGCACGCTGGAGGCACGCCACCAACTGGCTGCCGAATACCCTGACGCACGCAGCCGCTTCAAGCGCCTGATCCTGCGCGTGGCCGAAGCCACCGGCCAGCGCGTGGTGGTGCTCATCGACGAATACGACAAACCCATCCTCGACCGCATCGAAGAGCGCCACACCGCGCTGCAAATCCGCGAGGTACTGAAAGACTTTTATTCCGTCATCAAGGACAGCGACGCCCATGTGCGCTTTGCCTTCTTGACCGGCGTTTCCAAATTCAGCAAGGTCAGCCTGTTCTCGGGTCTGAACAACCTTGAAGACATCACGCTCGTGCCCGCCTACAGCAGCATCTGCGGCTACACCGATGAGGACGTCGATACCGTCTTCGCCCCCGAACTGGCGGGGCTGGACAGAGAGGAAATCCGCCGCTGGTACAACGGCTACAACTGGCTGGGCACCAGCGTCTATAACCCGTTCGACCTGCTGCTGCTGTTTCGCAACCGCATGTTCCGCCCCTGGTGGTTCGAGACCGGAACGCCCACCTTTCTCGTCAAGCTGCTGACCGAGCGGCGCCAGTTCACCCCGGCGCTGGAAACCATCATGGCGCCTGAGACGCTGCTGTCCACCTTCGACGTGGACACCATCCCCACCGAAGCGCTGATGTTCCAGGCCGGCTACCTCACCATTGCCGACACGCGCTACTTTCCCGGCCGGCTGGAATTGCGCCTGCGCTACCCCAACCAAGAAGTAAAAGCCAGCCTGAACAACAGCCTGCTGACCGCGCTGTGCGGCGGCGACCCCATGGTGCCCGCGCGCAACATCAGCCAGCTGTACGACCTGCTGCAGGCCAACGACCTTGCGGGCCTGAAAGACGTTTTGCACGCCTTCTTTGCCAGCATTCCAAACGACTGGTACAGAAACAGCCCCATCGCCCAATACGAAGGCTATTGGGCCAGCGTCTTCTACAGCCACTTTGCCGCGCTGGGGCTGGACACCGTGCTGGAAGACGCCACCAACCACGGCCGCATCGACATGGCCGTGCGCTGGCTGGGACAGACCTGGCTGTTCGAGTTCAAGGTTGTCGAACTAACCCCAAAGGGCCACGCCCTGCAGCAGCTACTCGACAAAGGCTACGCCGACAAATACCGCGCCAATGGGCCAGTACACCTGATCGGCGTGGAGTTCAGCAAGGACACGCGGAACATCGTGGGGTTTGAGACGCAAACGCTTGGCGCCATATAGATGGACGGCATACGGTGGCAGCCAAAGGGTGAGGCAGAGCTAACCGTTCTAGTGCAGTGTTGGACGCTTGATGGAACAAATAAAACCGATGGATTTTTGGTCTGGGCTAGGAGGCTGTCGGACTTGGGGCGTCGAAAGCGAAAATCGGCCCCAGCGAGCACAGTTTTTGCCGGATTTGCAGCCCAATAGCCGAGCTATTGGGCAAAAAGACGGTGAAAAATGGGCCGCTGCGGACAATTTGCAGCCGACGATTCCCAAGTCCGACAGCCTCCTAGGCGCAAACCGGAGCGATAGCCGTAGCTATCGCGAGGATTTGCAACGCCGCCCGGGCCGAAAAGGCGCGGTTTTATGTTCCAGATAGCGTCGAACACTGCACTAGCCCATGTCTTCAGCATCCCGGCGCACCACGGGCAATTGTTGGAGCAACTCAGGTAGTGCCGTTTGCACGGTATCCCACACCAGATCAAGGTTGATGTCGAAGTAGCCATGAGCAATGCGGTTACGCATGCCGCGCATGTGGCGCCACGGCACCTGCGCATGGGTCTGGGTGAATTCCGCGTAGCCCTCCATCACCTTCGTGGCGGCCTCGCCAATGATGATGAGGCTCATGATGACGGCCTGCTGGGTCCGCTTGTCTTCCAGGAAATCCTCCCTGGACAGCCCTTGGACGAAAGCGCAGGCATCCGCCGCCGCTTGCTGCATATGGTCGAGGTAATCGGAGAGCCGGTTTCCGCTCATACCGGCTGCGCTTCTGACAGCACCCTGGCTCGGAACTTGGTCGGCAGGTCGGCAGGCGTCAACAGATCGACATGAACGCCAAGCAAGGACTCCAACTCTTCCTGCAGCCCACCCAGGTCGAACAGCGTCGCGCCGGGCAGCGCATCAACCAGCAGGTCAAGGTCGCTGCCGTCTCGGTCGGTACCGCGAAGCACCGAACCAAACACACGCGGATTCGCCGTACGGAAACGGCTGGCCGCTTCCCGCACGGCGCTTCGCTTCAGGTCAAGCACAACGGACGGGCGCATGGGCATCCTTTCTTGGCGAATCTCGGGTAGATGATATGCAAACAACACAAGACCGCATCAGGCAACACCTCAACTTTCAACCCCAAAGAGGATTGACCGCATGCGCTCCACAAACCGCTCCTGCGCAAACTGTTGGGCTTGAGCAATACAGGCGGCAGACATCGCATCGCCCCTGGTAGCCTCGGTTTGCTTGACGGCATCAATCACAGCCTCCGCTGTGGGAGGGTCTTGCACCAAGAAACCCGTCACTGAATCGACAACGGTTTCCAGCAAACCGCCTTGGGCGACACCAATCACCGGCTTACCTGCCGCCATCGCCTCCACCGGAGACATACCAAAGTCCTCGTCCACCGGCACGTAAATCACGGCGCGCGCGCGACCAACCCAGTGGCGCAATTGATCATCGGTTTGCCAGCCGGTAAATACGATATTGCTTGCTCCCGCTGCCAATGCCTTTAGTCGCGCCAACTCCGGGCCACCAGACAACACCACCAGCCTGTGCTGCGGCATGCGGACAAACGCCTGGACGATCACATCTACCCGCTTGTTGGCAACCAGGCGGGCGGTGGACAGGTAGTACCCACCGTCACCCAGTTGCTCGAAGTGTTGCGTTGCCACCGGGGGGTACACCACCTCCGCGTCCAGCCCGGTATAGCGCTTGAGACGCTGACGCACGTTCTCCGAATTCACCAAAATGCGATCCATCCGCCCGATAGCCGCCTCGTAGCGCTTGCGGAACCAGCGCACAAACAAGGCATACAGTGGACGCAGCGGCAGCGGAAACTGGGCCAACGTGCTCCCGTACAGGTCGTAGGCATAGCGGGGAATCGTGTGGCAATAGTAGATGCGCTGCCCGCTGCGCTGTTGATAGACGGCCAACGGTGCATAAAAACCGCTGTACACCACCTGCCGCGCATCGCTTAGGCACTGCGACCGGAATCGGAAACACCACATGCTCTCAAGAATGCGGGGCAAGCTGGCTGACCATCCGCCGCGCAGTTCATGCACCCTGACCGATGTGCCATAAAGAAGAGGCTGGGCCTGCGCATAGCAGCGGCTTACCACGGTTTGGAAGTTAGGCAGTGCTTGAGCCAGCGTCAGTGTGACGCGCTCCGCCCCGCCCGCGACCTGCATGAAGTCATACAACAAAAAGTGTTTGGCTTCTGCGTTGTCGCTGCCATATTGCTCTGATGGCGAATTACCCATGCGTTGATACCTTCAGCATATCGCCAACTGCGATCAGACTTATCAATGCTTTACCAGGCCTGCTAACAGGCGCTGCAACGCCTCTGCACGGGCAGACCAGCCATGCACAGCCCTCAAATGTTCAATACTGCCATCACTCATGCCCAACCGCCCCCGCTGCCAGCATTCAAGCATATTCTTCAAAGCGGCAGCAATGGGCGCATGGGCATTGTCCACGACATATGATGGCTCCACATCTCGCAAAATACCCTCGGTAGAATCTAGTGCAGAGCCACGCAAATGAAGGATGGTTTTGCCTTTTACCAAGTATTCATAAATTTTGCCCGGCAATTGATAGTTTTGGCTGTTTCCAATGTTCAGCAAAATATCCGCAGATCCTTGCAGCGCCAAGCACTCAAAATGATCAATTCGACCTAGAAATCTAACATTTTGAACGCCCTTGAACAAATCTGCAAATCGGGTATTGTCCCCGGCAATCGTTACAGCAATATCTTGGCTGCTTAGTAAATTAAGTGCCTTCGCAAATTCTGTCGGATTACGAAATGCTTCGTAAAAATTGCCAGTAAAAACAATATGTAACTTGCCAGGCCACACCCAATTCTGCCCAGTCACTACAGCAGCTTCATCGGGCGCCCCTTGCGCGATGGTGGCAAATTTTTCAACCGACAACCTTGCATGCCGCTGCATCAACACACCGTGTAATGCATCTGTAGTCAAGATCACCTTGTCTGCGCGGCGCAATACCAGCCCCTCAAACCACGCATCCAGTCGTCTCCGCCAGCGTGGCGCATAGGGCGCGCACAGCGGGTCAGCCAAATCCACCACCCAGGGAACACCAGAGTTTTTTTGCGCCCACAGACCCAACAGCAAATCCACCCCCGGCTCGTGGGAACTGATAACCGCATCAAACGAATGCTGGCGCAGCAACTGTGCAAGTCTGCGCCGGGCAAACGGATACCACTCAGTGCGCACATCCGGGTAAAGCACGCGATCCAGCACATGGCGGACACCTTTGTACGCACGCATCAACCACGATGGCGCCGCTTGCTGGCCATCCAGTTGCGTAGCACTGGCCGCAGTGCGTGGCGGGCCTGCCAGCTTTTGCGCCAAACCAATAAAAGGCCCAGGCCATACTCTGTGTTCGGTAATGCCAGGGTGATTGGGTACCGCATACGGTGGCAAAGAGGTGATGGCAGGGCACAGCACATGCACTGACACGCCGCGCCTGGCCAAGCCATTGGCCAGGTAATACCAGCGCAGTGCCTGCGCGGCGGTGATAGGTGGCCACTCATAGGCCAACAACAAAACACGCACTAGCTACTGCCTTTATCCCGAAAAATGAATACAAGAAACCTTCGATCGCTCATTTTTTCAAGCCATCCAACATAGTTCGCCAATCTTCCATAAACGCGCTGGACGAAAAACGATCACGTGCTCGCTCCATATGCGCAGAAAATTCTTGGTAACCGTCCTTGATTCGCACAATTTTTTCCGCCAGCGCAGAGACACTATCAAGCGTGAACACAAAGTCGTCACCAAAACCATCCACAAGAAAGCGATGCTCCGCGATATCCGACAAGAGCACTGGCATTCCCACACAGATCGCTTCTGCAGCGGCCAACCCGAACGACTCCCCCCGGGACGGGGAAACATAGATACCACCGCTGTCCCGCACCAGCCTCAACCACTCGTCCGTAGCAGAAAATGGCACCGGCGGCACCACTATTACCTGCGCCTGCAGATCCCGCCTGTCTATGGCCTTTTGCATATCGATTTCTGGCGACTGCGGACCACATAGAAGTGCAAAGAATCGGTGATCACCTCGCCGCTCCAGCAACGCCAGCGCATCAAGCAACATCAATGGATTTTTGTGCCTGTCCATACGTCCAAAAAAGAGCAGAGGCGTGCGCACCCATCCCGGCCTCCGGAAATCCTCGCGCACCCGCTCCATATCCCAGGGGATGAAATTCCGAAGCGTCACAATGTTTCGCGCAGCACGTTCTGACAGTTCCGCACGCAAACGCTCTCCAAACAGCGTCGAGGGAACGACGATCCGCTCGCAAGCAGCAGGCAACTGGCGCAAGTATTTTCGATTTTCTAGATACGATGTATGGCATTCCGCCACATACCGGAACCCACGCAGCTCGCACATGGCAAACACCTGCGGGCAATCTACGCAGAACACTAAGTCGTATACTGCATCCTCGGAGAAATCCGGCGACACTAACACCCGCGCGTCAATGCCCTGACGCATTAGTGCTGAGCGCAGAGGTTCGGCTCCGCCGGAGTCGCGCAAAAACAGTAGATCCGCGTGCAAGTGCGGCGCAGCTTGGTGGAATGCAAGCAGACGATTTAAAAACACGCGCTCCACACCGCCAAGTGTCGCCCACGGATAGACGAAGCACACTCTAGAGACCATACAGATCACCTATATTCTTGTGCTGTCGTAGATGGTGCACCAAACCATTAAAGCGCGCGTCCCACGTGGTCGCAGCCAGAAATGACTCGACCTTCCCGGGATCAACCGGCTTCTGGGCGAGGAAAGATGCAAACAAGGTTTGTGCATTCGCCCGTGCAGCCCACACGACGCCTGGATAGGACTGCAGGTGCTGGATACCCGTCACGAACACAGGCAATCCAAAATATATGTACTCGTAGATCTTGATCGGATCCACCGCCCGCGACAGTCGCCCCTCTACAAAGGGGATGATGCTCGCGCTCCAATGTCGAACATACGTATTCAACTCGGACGGATGCACTTTCCCGACGAGCACCAGATTATCCAAACTGCGAGCCCTATCCCGCACCCACTGTGGCTCACCGTAGCCAATGATCTCGAACCGCACGTCGCCATGCCGCACCGCGAGGTCGAAAACCAGTTTCCAGTCGAACCACGCATCGGTCAGGTGCCCGAAATAACCCACCACAGACTGCGCCGTCCCAGAGGTCTGGACAATTCCACGATGGTTTCGCCCAATCACGTCCTCCGAATAGCCATTGCCGATCAGCAGGATGTCATTGCGAATACCGGAAAACTTCTCGATCAATGCTGGCGCCACACAACACACCACATCGCTTTGCAAAACTAACTGCTCCTCCACCTGCCGGTCGTACCAGGGTGCTTGGCCGGACTTGAAGAACTCCTGCCACTCATCCATCACGTCATATGTGATCGTATAGCCCTTGCCGCGTAGGCCGGAAACGCAATCCACCAGCACCCTGGCAGGCATAGTCAGTAGATACAGAGCATTCGCCTGCTTCGGCGGCAGCAGGCCATGCATGTCAACAAACTCGAACAAAGGCACTTGGTGCACCCCGGGCCACACAGGGCTGCAACCTTTGTTTAGTTCGTCCTTGCGCCCCCACTGCCAGGCGACGAACAGGACAAAATACCCCTGGTTTGCAAAATACTTTGCTGCATTGATAGGCCGCTGGTTGACCAGTTCGTCGAATTCGAAGCCGCAGGTGATCACAACCACCTTGTCGACGGATCGAACCTTTGCCACCCACGCGGGCAAGGCCAGCGGCTCCACAACCTCCCTGCCTACACCCCAATGGAGAGCCACATATCGTGTGCGCTGTACATGCAACCAATACCGCCAGGACTCTGGTAGACGCCAGTACACAGACCTCAGCAGCGCGTAGCCATAGCGCGCCGCAGGATCTGCAAGCGCTCGCAATGCTCGCGCCGCAGCCCGCAGCGGGTGGGTTACCCGCCACGAGGCGGAATTAAGGAACTCCGCAATCATCACATCACGCGCATCAATGGTTTGATGAGCTGCGTCTAGGCTTCGGCGCAACATCGTAATCTCGCCCTGGGCCGCCAGCGTCTGGCGGCAAACCTGCAGAGCCGCATGCATCCTGGCCGAAAAATACCGGCTGCTGCATGCCAACGCCTCCATCCGGGTCACGATGGCCTCGGAATGGAAAAATAAGGAGCTTTCCGGCAGCGGATCCCGCTGCAAAGATTGGTAGAGCTCCAGCAAGATCCCTGGCTGCGGCGGCTGCAGCACCCCGGTCTGGTCGAGAAATTGCCCCCAGATACTTGCCTCACCGAAACCCTCAGCCGCAGCTTCAACCACAGCAGCCAGACCCATTTCGCCCAATGCAGCGAGTTGAGCGCCTAGGCGATCCGCATCTACAGTGTCCAGGTTCCTGCCGGAAAAATTGGTATGCCGCGCCAACTGCAGCAGCCCGGCGTCCATGACACCCTTGACGCCATCGTAGCCCACCAGTACCACCGGCCTTTGTGCGGCTAGCCCCTCCAGCACCACCCGCCCCATGCCCGCTACGCCAGCGCTGCCACGCATCAGCTGCGGGATGTCGGAACGTGCGCCGAGAAACTCGACACCATTAATCAACCCCTCGTCGGAGAGCATCTGCTGCAGGGCCGCTCTGGCATCGCCATCGCCCGCGATCCGCACCCCGGCCATCCCGGCACTCCGAGCCTTTCTCACAAAATCCAGCATTCCACCGATCTTGGCCGCATCAAGGCGCCCCACCACCAGCCAGCGCGGCTCGCGCGCCTCATCCTCTACTGAACCCGATACCTGCGTTGGAAACTCGACGCCATTGGGAACGACTATCAGCGACGCATCGGCCACATAGGGTCGCGCTATTTCAGCCACCTCGCCGGATACCGCGGCGACCAGCGAGGCCTGGGGCAGCACGATAGCCTTGATCATGAAGTCATAAACTGGCCCCGCATATCCACCCAGCGAAGCCGGACCGTGCAGCGAGACCACCAATGAAATCCTTTCAGCCTGCGCCGCCACCATGGCAGGCACCAGAGACACAAAGGGGTGAGCATGGATCAAATCGATCCGCCGCGACCGGATAACCTCACGTATGCGGTCGACCATCTCAACCATCGCTGCGGCAGAGCAGTCCACACCCATGGCAACCCCGCCCGTCACCGACGACACGCAATCCGGGAGCAGCGTGCGCTGGAATGGAGTGCCCGCCAGTAAGTGCACTTCGCAGCCGTGGCCGTGCAACTGCACCAACTCGCCGCGAATATGCGTCTCCAGACCACCCACCGTGAACTGCTCCACCACCACCAGCACACGCTTCATTGCGCCTGCTCCACCAGTTGCGCCGAGACGCAGACATCCAGCATTGCAATCCCGCTGCCGGTCAGGCGCATCTGGTTGATCTTCAAGAGGATGACATCGGTCTTGCGATCCAGATAGCTCATGTCTCCATGTGAGATCGCCTCTGCGATGGACAGCGTCACGAAATACGCTCCCTGGCACAGACGCAATTCCAGCGCGAACTCGAAACGCACTGTGGTGCGCGGCTGCGCATCCTGGTGGTTCAAACCATGGTAGAGCGTGCTGGTGCCGAAGACGCTCACGCCTTCAATCGTGCGGATCAGGATGCCGGCCTGCATCTCCTTAACCGGCTGCAGAACATCTACATCGAACCGGATCGTGGCCTTGCCACCGCTGTGGAAGACCTCGCTCGTTTCACCGTCTGCATTGCAGACTTCCCATCCCTTGATGACAGCACGAAGCTGTCCCTGCCCCGACGGCTCGTCATGCCCACCGGCTTGGCCAGCATCCGCCACACCGGGCACGGGCACCGTGGTTTCCCCGCTCTGGCGAGCCGTCTGGTTAAGATAGCGCAGATAGGAACGCTCGTCCGAGTACAGGAGCGCATGGTACTGGTCGACGATCTCCTTGGCCGGCCCTACACCATGCATCCGCCCCTGGTGCAGCAGCACGCCGCGTTGGCAGAACTTCTCCACCGTGGCCGTTGAATGGGTCACCAGCAAGACGGAACAGCCGTTTTCCCGCAACCCCTCGATGTAGTCGAAACATTTGCGTTGGAACTTTTCGTCGCCCACCGACAGCGCCTCATCCACGATCAAAATATCGGGTTTAACACAGGCCTGCACCGCAAACGCGAGCCGCACTGCCATCCCACTCGAATATGTTCTCACCGGCTGATCCAGGTGCTGCCCGATGTCAGCAAAGGCAGCAATGTCGTCGAAACTGCGATCCATCGCCTCTTTCGACAAGCCCAGGATGGAGCCATTCAGGTAGACATTCTCACGCCCGGTGAATTCCGGATTAAAGCCAGATCCCAACTCGAGCAAAGCCGCCAGCACGCCCGTCGTGCGCACCTCTCCTACCGTCGGCGTCAGTGTGCCGGCAATGATCTGCAGCAAAGTACTCTTGCCGCTACCATTGCGCCCCAGAATGCCGATAGTTTCGCCCTTGCCTACCGAAAACGACACGTCCCGCAATGCCCAGAACTCCTGAAAAAACTGACGCCGACCGAATGAAAAGAACTGCAGCAGTCGATCCTTGGGCTGCGCATACATCTCATAGCGTTTCGAAATACTTGCAATGGAAATCGCCACATCAGAGGACATCGGCAAAACCCTTCCTTGTCTTCTGAAACCAAACAAATCCAACCCATGCGACAAAAGCAGTTGCAACCCAGTAAATTACCAGCAACTCAAAACTTGGCACCCTTCCCCAGTAGAGGACATCACGTGTCATCTCAATTACTGGAGTCAGTGGATTTAGATAGAGGAATTGACGATAACTTTCTGGCAATGCGCTGACCGGATAAAAAATGGGACTCATAAACATCAATACCGAAGTCACCACACTAATGATCTGCGACACATCACGAAGATACACACCCAACGAGGCCAGACACCAACTCAACCCCATGATAAACATCAATAATGGCCAAACAACAATTGGCAGAAGCAATACTGTCACATGCGGAATACCAAAAAACAGCCCGTAAGCCAAAAACCATACACCAAAACTAATCAAAGCATGAAACATGGCCGTCAGCACACCTACAGCCGGTAATATCTCCAACGGAAATACTACTTTTTTAACAAGATTGACGTTTGAAATAATCAATCCTGGAGATCGATTGATGCATTCTGTGAACAGATTAAAAATTATCAATCCGGCAAAGAGCACCATCGCAAACTCGGTTTTCGAACTACTCCCAGCACCCCACCGAGCCTGGAACACCACGCTAAAAACAACGGTGTAAATCGCAAGCATCAACAACGGATTGAAGAATGACCAAAAAATACCAAAAACTGAACCACGATAACGCCCCAGTACTTCGCGTCTTACTGATACTGCAATAAGATTTCGATTACGCCAAAGACTGACCATCACCTCACGTGGTGAAATTGAAAATATGTGCATCAAACAACCGGCTCTTCGTCGTTTCGTGTGAAACACCTCATTTTCAAGCTGCAGCGCGAGATGGAGGTGAAAAAGGAAGCTGCATTGCATTGACGCAGTATCTCGACTGTGACCACGCACCCATGCAGGGGAGTAGCATGATGGGGAGCCAGGGGGGCAGTCACGACGTCGCAGAGTCCGTTTCGCTGGTCTGGCGCAGAGTCTCCAAATCCGCTTCAAACAAGGCCAGCCGCTGGTTCAGACGGCGCACGTCTCGCTCTATACGGGTGTTGACCATGTCTGCATGCAGCGCCTTGATCAGCAGCACCATGCAGGCCAGCAACAGCAGGAGTGCTGGCGGATAACTGATGCCTGCCCAACGTGCCAGCCGGTCAATCAGGCCGGGCCAGGCGCCCAGCGCGGCGGCGGCTGCTGCTACCAGCACCCAGAACAGGCCGTGCATCAGGTACAGGTGATCGCGGCGTATCAGGTACAGGATCAGCACTGCCAGGCTGATCCCCATGAATGCAGTTGTGACCTGCATGGGAGCCATGGAGTTGGTTCCTTTGGGGTTGGGTGGGTGGTGCAATGGACGGCGGGCGTGTGCACGGTTTGTCGTCACTGCTGTGCGTTGGCGCGCGGCGGCAGCCGCGCGTTTGCGGGGCGATTGTAGGGGATTGCCCTGACGGGGCTGTTGTTGGGGGGGGGTGGGCTTGCGTGACTCTATGTCCAAGTGTTTGGGCCCTGGGCCCCGGCCTGCGCCGGGGCGACGGGGCGCCGGGGCGACGGGGCGACGGGGCGACGGGGCGACGGGGCGACGGGGCGACGGGGCGGACGGGGCGACGGGGCGACGGGGCGACGGGGCGACGGGGCGACGGGGCGACGGGGCGACGGGGTGGCGGGGTGGCGGGGTGGCGGCGGCTGCCATGACCGTTTGCTCAGGCTTTAGAACCGTACTCCGGTATCAAAGATACCCATGGTCTGTTGAACTATGCTTTCGATGTTACAAAATTCCATGTTCTAACATCTTGTTTTTTGATGTTTTATAGATAATATTTCCACAGAAAGCAATCACAAGGAAACACCATGCAACCCCGTGTCGCCAAGAAGGCCGATCCCGGTGAAGTTCTCGCCAAGGCAACTGCTCGCGCGAGCGACCTGCTTGGGCTGTCCGGTGCCGCGCTCTCGCGCGTGCTTGGCGTTAGCGAGGCGACGGTCTCGCGCGTCTTGAAGGGCGAAAAGCCCATTAACCCGAAGGCGAAGGAAGGCGAGCTAGCGTTGCTGCTGGTGCGCGTGTACCGTTCGCTGGATGCGCTGGTCGGCACCGACGACATGAAGCGGCGAGCCTGGATGGCTAGCCACAACAAGGCGCTGGGTGGCCAGCCCCGGAAGCTAGTGGAGCGGGCCGATGGCCTTGTGGCCACTTTGAACTACCTGGACGGCATGCGGGCGCCTACGTAATGACCTGGGATCCGAACTGGTTCGACGCGGCCGGATCCATCACAAACCGCTCCATGGCCGCATGGCGCGGAGTTGAAGCACAGCATGTGGTGTCCACCATGCGGCTGGTGGATACCGTAGAAGAGCAGGATCTGCTAGAGCAGATGCTGGAGGGCAGTAAGCCCGATTTGCCAGAAGTCGCCCAGCCTAAGCACTACCTCTTGGCCACGCCGTTCCGATACAGCCCGGAGCATGCGAGCCGCTTCCGCCCGCCAAAAGCCAAGGGCCAGTGGTACGGCGCGCAGAGCGTCTATGGTGCTTGCGCGGAGGTCGCGTACTGGCGGCACCGGTTCATCCTCGACAGCGCAGGGCTGCTGGATCAGGTGCTGCTGACAGAGCACAGCATTTTTCAGGGGGTTCTTGACGGCACGTCCATTGACCTGATGGAACAGCCATGGACGCAGGCGCGCGCGGAGTGGACGCATGGCAGCGACTACGGCGCAACCCAGTCTGTGGCCGCAGAGGCTCAACTCAGGTGTGTGCAATGGCTCGGCTACGCATCGGTGCGAGCACCTGGCGAGCGCTGCGCTGTCGCGTTCGACGTGAATTGCCTGTACGAGCCCAAGCCGTCCTTGGACAGCTCCATTCAGCGATGGGTATGCAAGGCCACCCGCAGCTCGGTGATGTTCACCAGGGATAGAGAGAGCTACGTCTGGGATTTCTAATTCCATTTCTATATCACCCGTGTCGTTGTTGCTTTGCCTTGTCGTGCTAGAGCACTGCCTACGGCTTCGCGCCTAGACACGAATGATTTGGAAATGGAATAAGGGGGCACAGTAGGGCGCGGCGCAGTGACCGCAGTGACTGTTCGCGCCCGCCCGACCTGTAGACACCCCTCGCGCGGATACCGTGGCGTTCCGCAGCCTCGTGCAGCAAAACCCCTGCACTTTCTGGGCCCGGCCTCTTGAAACCAGGCAAAACGCCCTTATTATTAGCACTCGTCGGGGTTGAGTGCTAACAACACCCCACCTAGTCCCCAGGCAGCCCTCACCCGGTTGCCTTTGTCTTTCAACTTGTCTGTGAATCTCCAGGAGATGCTATGAACCTTCGTCCTCTGAACGACCGCGTGATCGTCAAGCGCCTCGAAAACGAAACCAAGACTGCCTCGGGCATCGTGATCCCCGACAACGCCGCCGAAAAACCCGACCAGGGTGAAGTGCTGGCCGTCGGCCCCGGCAAGCATGACGAAGACGGCGACCGTATCGAAATGAGCGTAAAGGTGGGCGACCGCGTGCTGTTCGGCAAGTACAGCGGCCAGACCGTGAAGGTCGATGGCGACGAGCTGCTGGTGATGAAGGAAGACGACCTGTTCGCGGTCATCGAAAAGTAAGCACCCGCGTTTCACTTGAATTTGATAGCTGTCAGCGCTTGATACATAAGCGCTAGCGGCATTTTTCACTCATATTTGTAGGAGCCAAACATGGCAGCAAAAGACGTAGTTTTCGGCGGCGAAGCCCGCGCCCGCATGGTTGAAGGCGTGAACATCCTGGCCAACGCGGTCAAGGTCAC
>JADHED010000588.1_pt1 | contig 40897 bp, 35 predicted proteins | sample 8952041 | NCBI WGS metagenome assembly JADHED01 (sample SAMN16124423, study PRJNA663239) | bioreactor sludge metagenome | isolation source: sludge (control) | place: India:Bengaluru | collected 2018-09-08 | reverse complement strand
CAAAGGAAACAAAACTATTTTTCCTCAAAGTGTCTTTTTTCATTGAGGCAACGCGTGCTTCACGCAAACCGATCCGACACTTCGGGTTTTGTGCAATTCGCTCATTTTCAGTGCATTTCTTTCTTTAACGCAAAACTTGATGAACGAAGCTGAAAGCCAAGCACATTGACCCCGCGTTGAAAGCGGCGGGAAGGGGCGCGGTTCGCCGAAACAGCCTTCGGTCTCGTCCTGTTCATTCCCTGCGGAACGTACCCCATGGCAGCAGCCGACGCTTTCCTCCTGGTCACCCCACCTTCCTCTGGATTGAAAACCGGGTGTTTGAGAGAGGATGACGGTTCCGGAAACTCGAACCATTCGACAATGGGCTTGGCGGGGAGAGAGAGGGTTCTGTGGCAGGGATAGCGTGTTTTTGCGACGCAATCGAGCAAGAGATGCCCCGACCGGTTGACCCAGAAAACCCAGTTGGAACCACGAAAATCACGAAAGACACGAATCCAGCACGTCAACTCGCCCCGCAGGGGAATCCCCCCATCAGGCAATCTCTGTCTGTCACTTTTGATTTCGTGCTTTTTGTGGTTGGTTTCCATTGCGGAATTGAGAGGGCTGGGTGGTGTGAGTTGACATTTGGTCCTGTTGATACAAATGTTATTACATGGCCATTGAAACCAAAGTCCGCCGCATTGGAAATTCGCTCGGAATCGTCCTTCCCAAGGAAGCTCTCCAATCGTTGAAAGTCGAAGAGGGGGCGACCCTTTACCTCACGGAAGCTCCGGAGCATTCGCTGCGCATCACTCCTGATCAGTCGGGCTTTTCCGATATGATGAGTATTGCAGAGCGGGGAATGCGCCGCTATCGCAACGCTTTGCGTGAGCTTGCCAAATGAAGGAACCGGTTTGGGTGACCCGTGCCGTCATTCTTGCCATTCAGGAAGAACTTTTGGGACGGTTTGGAGGACTTGCCGGCATTCGGGATGATGGGCTGCTTGATTCTGCCCTGGCCCGGCCGCAGCAATTGTTTTGTTACGAGAATCCCAGCTTGTTTGAGTGCGCCGCCATTTACACGGCGGGCATTGTAAAGAACCATCCCTTTCTGGATGGAAACAAACGGGCGGGGTTCATGGCCGCCTATACGTTTCTTGGTGCCAATGGATATTCTGTGGAGGCTCCCGAGGAAGAAGTCGTCCTGCAGACGCTGGCTCTCGCCGCCGGGGAGATTGATGAAAAGGATTACGCGCTCTGGCTTGGAGCCTCTTGCGTGGAAGACCGCTGATTCTTTCTCAGCACGGCGACCGCGACGAAGGCGAGTTCCGCCAGGACAAAGGCGAGCGCGGCGGGAAATCCCCCGGTGCCGAAGCCATAACTGTGGAGTCCGACGCCAAGGACGAAGTTCACGCCATACCAGGCCATGATGATGGATTGGAACGCCAGGACGGCCCCCACGGCCATGCCGAAGTCGCCCCACTTCCCGGCGATGCGTCCATGGAGGAGGAAGAGGTATCCGAGAAGGGCGATCAACGCCCAGGTTTCCTTGGGGTCCCAATCCCAGAAGCGCCCCCAGGAGTAGTTGGCCCAGACACCGCCAAGGATGGTTCCTGTCGCGAGAAGAAGCACGCCGACCTGCAGGGTGCGGTAAAGGTAGTTGTAAAGAACCTTGGTGGGCTTCGAGCCGGCGATGATTTTTACCAGCACGATGTGGGAGACCCCGAGTGCCAGGGCAAATGCGGCGTAGCTCAATGTGATCGTCAGCACATGGGTGGTCAGCCAGAAATTGTCCGCGAGCACCGGAACGAGCGGGTGGATCGAGCGGTCCAGAATCATTGGCTGCGTGTCGGCGAGAATGAGGGACACCACGGCCACCGGCACGGCTCCCAGCAGGAAATACCGGCACCGGTGAATCGCTTCAAACACGAGCGCGAAAAGAATCGTCCCGAAGGCCACCCAGACGACCGACTCATACATGTTCGTCACCGGTGCGCGTCCGGAGACCAGAACCCGGCAGACGAATCCCGTGATTTGCAGGGCGAATCCCCCCAGGGCAAAAAGCCAGGCCAGCTTGTAACCAAGGGGCTTCCCGGTGGAAACGAGCAGGGTGATTCCCGCCGCGAGATAGAGGATCCACGCCCAGTAAAACGGATGCAGGCGCTGATAAAAGACTTCCACCGCGATCTTCCGCTCATCGGCCTGGAAACGGGGATTCTCCGCGGCCTGCTCGGCGCGAAGCAGGCGGAGCCCCTCGTCAAACGCAGCCTGGTTGTTGCCGGAAAGCCCCTCGCGGAGCTTTTGCAGGGCGGGATCTCCGGCGGACAACGCACTCCACGCCGCGGCTCCCGTCGGCAACAGCGTTACCGTTCGTCCTCCCGTCAACCCTTCAAACGCGGCCAACTTCATTCCGACATCCGACGCGGATTTGAGCAGGGGGGCGGGTTTGGCACGCGGGTTCTTTGCACGGGCCTGGGCGGCTTCGTCCAGAAGGGCACGCAATCCGGCATTCGATGCGAGTTCTTCGTAAGAAAACCGCTTTCTCAGCGGATCAAGCCCCGCCTTTTCACGGAGTTTCCTGTCTGTGATGAGGATCATCTGCTGGTTTTCCCAACCGGCGGGAGTGAGCCAGAGGGAAGCGGTCGCGGTGACAGAGTCGAGGGACTTTCCGTCTTTTTCCACAGATGTTTTCCCGCTCATCCCGGTCAGAATCTCATCGGCAAAGACGAGGAACGGTTTCTTGCGGCCGTTTTCCTGCACCGGCACAGTCCCCAGCGCGGAGACGTCAAGCGCGAGGGTGGTCGCGAGAGTGGCAAAAAAAACGAAGGCGAAGGCTTTGGAAGCGGTCATCAATGGGATTTGGGTTTGAAATAGAACATCACCGCGATGCCCGCGCAAATGGCCAGCGAGCCGACCCACTTGAAGAGCCAGCCGGGATCGTAGAGCACCTGCAGAGTGGTTTCCCCGAGATCACGGGGATTCCATTCGGCCTGCGAAAATTTGTAATTGATGCCGGTGAGGTTGGCCCCCAGCGTTCCGGGGAAGCTGGCCGGGTGGTTCATCCGTGCCGTGCCGGATTTTGTCGCGCCGGTTTTCAGATCGGTGAACTCCACGCTGGCGATGAAGTTCGATGGTGTCTCCGTGCCCTCGTAACGGGGGACTTCGAAATTCACGAGCCGAAGAGAGAACGGAAGCGGCCGCAACTCGAGTCCGTAACCGATCCGCACGATATTTTTCCCATTGGTGAGTGTGGTGATCGCGCCGGACTCCACCCAGCGGGGTTCTCCGGGCTTTTCTCCGGGAGCCTCCAGGCGGGCGCGGAAACCGGGCACCCCGGACTCGCCTTTCGGCAACACGGGGCCGGGCTTGGTGAAGGTGGTTTCGGCGGCTTTCGGAAGAAACTCCACCACTTCCGCCTGCCAATCCGCCCAGCCGAGAACAAATTTCCCTCCCGCCCCCGTCGTGCCGGAATCATAGACGGCTCCGTTTCTTTGCAATTGCCAGGCGACTCCGCCTTCGGCCGGTGCCAGGAAGAGCACCGGGCGGGACTCGCCGCCCGACCCGACAGAGCGGATTCTCACAAGGATCGCCGGGTTGTTCGCCTGGTCGGATTTCGTGGCCGGGCGTCCATCCCGCATTTCAAAATCCGGCCAATAGTCCTCGACCGTCACCATCGCATTCCCGGAGCCCACCGGTTTTTTTATGATCTCGCTCCGCAGATACGTGGCACTCGTGCGATCGGGAGCCTGAAGCGTGACCTTGCGGCCGTCCTCACTCAGAAAAACCTGCACGCCGCTGGATTTGGCGCCGGGTTGGATCACCGGGGCGAACTTCCCGAAGACCACCTGTGTCTCGGCTTCCGCTGCCTTTGGCGGCTCGGGAAGCGTGGGTTGGAAGACGATCTTGGCGAGACCGAAAAAGTTTTCCTCCCGGGGACCGTCGCCCTTGAGCACGAGGGCAAAATCCATCGTCTGTCCCATCCGCGCACTCGTCAGCCGCAGCAACACACCGGGACCTCCGGTTTCCGACGAGTGAATCCCATTTTCTTCGATCAAATTGTTGCTGGATGCGTCGGCCACGATGCTCAGGTTCGTGCCGGGAACTTCGAGAACCCGGGGGTGTTTCTCCGAGAGCCGCGCTGTCGAGGCATCGAACGGCATCACGTAAAGCGCATTGTCCACGGGGCTTTCCACCTGGATGATGCTCCGGTTCACCGTCACCTTCGTCACCGGCGGGCGATCTTTGTGCAGGGTCACATTGCCCTCGAATCCGAAGTTGAGCCCGACAATGGCCCCGATGAGCAGCGTGATAATGCCGTAATGGGTGATGATGAAACCGGCGTGCTTCTTCTGCCAGGGCCAGCGGGTGATCGTGACAGCCAGCAGATTGATGCACAGGACGCCCAGCCACAGGACAAACCAGGGAGCCTTGTAGATGTAAGTCTGCGCGACCTTCGTGTCGAAAGAAGACTCCGTGAAAGTCGCCGCCGCACAGGCGAGGGCAATCGTTCCCAACAGGATCAATGCCAGCTGCAGCGAACCCAGCCAGTGGATGATCCGCCATGTCACGGAATTTTTCTGCCGCTCCTCGATCATCCTTCGGCGGGCGACGGCCGGGGAAACACTCATTTTTCCTTCCTCCATTTGCGCCAGAGCCCGCAGGCAGCCAGCATCCCGAGACACATTCCAAAAACCATCGCCCCATAGGTGGCGAAGAACACCGCCTGCGGACGGTTCACAGGAACAAACGACATTACCCACGAGGCGGTCTCCATGCCGGCCAACATTCCCGCCAACCCCGCCAGCCAGCACCACACCCGACCGCGGGCCGGTTTTTCCAAAAAGACCGCCGGCACCGAAGCCGCCACCATCGAGGCATCCATCCAGCTCACTTTTGCAAACAATCCGAGCCCCATGTTCGAGGTCGCACACCCGCAGAGACAGACCCCGTCGCGCACCACGGCCGCAAAACCGGCATCCGCCCACCAGCCGGCCAGCATCGCCAGACCGCCGAAGGAAAACATCTCGAAAGCCATCGCGCCAAACGGCTCCATCGGACGTCGCGCAAACCAGAATACCGCCACCGCCGCCGTCACCAGAAACAACATCACAAACCCGAGCGCCGTTCCGCCGTGAAATCCCCCGAGATAAACAATCGCCGGCCCCTGCAAGGCCAGGGCCAGACAGGCCGCGATTTTTCCCGGATGAAAGGGCAGCGGCTTCCGCACGGCCCCGCCAGCCTGTCGCAGGGCACGCCAGGTCACCGTGAAGCTCGATGCCAGCATGAGAAGAGCGGCGGCCACGGGATGCAGAATCCCCGCCGCCGCCAGGAGGATGCCCACGACATTGTAGGCGGCGGCAAAAAGAAGATTGCTCCGGATGGCATGAACCGCCCGCCGACACCGGTCAATCGCAAACGGGATGGCGGCGAGGTCAAGAATCTCCGCCGAGGACGTTTCCCGGGCCAGGGCACTTCCCGAGCCGATGGAAAACGCCGCGTCGGCCACAGCCATCGCGGGGGCATCGTTCACGCCATCCCCCACAAAGAGCACCCTGCGCCCACCCTGTTTCAATGCGTCCACCAGCCCGGCCTTTTCTTCCGGTGCAAGTCCCGCGTGAACATTTGGCAACCCATGCCGGGCCGCCGCCTCCGCGCGATCTCCGGTCATCACCTCGCAACGGATGCCCAGACTCTCCAGCTCCCGGATCGAAGCCATCGCCGCATCGCGCAACTTCTCGCGCAGGAGGGCAACTCCCGCAACCCTGCCATCCTTCACCACATAGACCAGATGGGAGGAAGTTCCTTTGAGCCGGGAAGCCAATTCCCTCGCTGCCGGCCATTCTTCTCCGGGAACCAACTCCTCATTTCCGACCCGGATCATTTCCCCGTCGACCATTCCGCCGATCCCCGCTCCGGGAATCGCCTCCACCGGCACCGCCGACACCCCGGCCTGACGGAACGTCCTTGCCACCGGGTGATTGCTCGACGCTTCCAGCGCGGCCACGGCAAGAAGGAGAGCCTGTCGGTCCACTCCCTCCGCCTGCACGAAATCCACCCGCTCCAGTTCCTCCTCGCCAAGAGTCCCGGTCTTGTCAAAAACAACGGTATCCGTCTTTGCCAGCCTCTCCACGAGATTCCCATCCCGGGGAATGACTCCCCGCGTCGCAAGGGCCGCCAACGCCGACCAGATGCCGACCGGTGTCGCCAAACCCATGGAACACGGACACGCCACCAGGATCACCGACAGCGCATGGAAAAGTCCCGCCGTCCATCCCTCCCGCCATGTCCAGAAGGCAAATGTCGCCGCCGAGACCACAAGCACGGAGGGAAGAAACCACGCCACCAACCGGTCCGCCTCCCGCTGGAGCTGCGAAGGCCGGTCCTGGGCCGCCCGCACCGTGGCAAGCAGGGCATCCAATCTTCTCGCCTGTCCCGTCACGGAAGACCGCACCGTGAAAAGCCCGTCCACGGAAAAGCTGCCCGCCAGCACGGAATCCCCCGGGCGTTTCACCACCGGGAATGGTTCGCCCGTGAGAGAGGTCTCCCGCACAAAACCCACACCCTCCAAAATTTCCCCGTCCACCGGAATCGCCGCTCCCGCCCGCACCACCAGACGGTCGCCCGCCACGATCTCCCGCGCCCGGATCGTTTCCGTGAGCCCGTCCGGTTGCATCCGCTCGCAGACATCGAATTCTTCCCCGAGCGCCCGGGCTGCATCCAGTGCCGCCCGCCGCCGCCGTTCCCCGATCAGCCGCCCAAAAGTGTAAATCGCCACCAGAATCGCAACGACTTCGTAATAAATATGACCGTAACCCGTGATCGTCGAGTGGACGGACGCTCCGAACGCCCCGGCCATTCCCACAAGAAAAAGCTGCTCGATCACGATTCGTCCCCTCCGCAGCGCGGCCACCGCCTCCCGCCACACCGGCAGCCCGGCCAGCAGAAAAACCAACACCGCCGAGAGCGCCAGCACGCCGTGCAAAATCAACCGCGCCGGGCCCGAAGGCGGCGACAAATTCACCGCCAGCCCGAAAATCATCGACTGCCCCGCCACCAACCCTGCCACCGCCAGACGAAACCACTCCCCGGCCGTCGGATCGGCAGGGTGCGGAGATTCGGAACACGCGCAGCAGGAGGACATGAAGGGGCTAAATTACCGCCCACCCCACCATTTGCAACCCTCCGCAACCAAGCACAACCCCGCCCGATCAGGATGGCACCGTCCTGCAACACACTTCCAGCCGATTGCCGCAGGGGTCATCGAAGAACAGGCCGTAATACGTCGTCGAGTATTCCGGGCAGAACATCGGACCCTCCACATTCCGCGCCCCTGCCGCCACGACGACTTCCGCCAGGCGATCCAGTTCGTTCCCGGATTCCACCCAGAACGCGATCCGCGTCGCATTCGGACGATGCCCGGGATCTTCGATCAACCCGACAAACTCGGGCTTTGGATGGTCGCGCTCCGCCTCGTAGGCGATGCCCATCGGTGTCTCACCAAAGTTTGGAAAGCCGAGTGCGGGAAGGAACTGCGAATAGAATGGTTTCGCCTCCGCAAGGCTCCTCACTCGCAGGTCAATGTGATCAAACAAACGTCGCTGCATAAACTTTTCAAAATCTGAATCGTCAACGAAAGGAAGCCGGTTTTGTGATCCCGCCGGACACCCTACCCGTTGTCCCGGGCTCTTGCGCGCATGGTTTGTTCCAGGATGTTCTGGGCGACTTCGTCGTGGCCGAGGCCGGTGGAATCGATCCGGAAATCCGAGGCCCGTTCGTAGATCGGACGACGGGCGGCGAGAAGTTCGTCGAAGGTTTTCCGGGGGTCTTCGGTTTGCAGGAGCGGGCGGCGCTGGCTGCGGGAGGCCCGTTCAAAGAGGGCGTCGGGGTCGGCATCCAACCAGGCAACAGGCCCGATGGATTTGAAGGCGGCCCGGTTGGCCTCGCGAAGGATGGCTCCCCCGCCGGTGGCCAGGACAATGCCCACAACACCGACCAGATCGGCGATCACACGGGCTTCAATATCCCGGAACGCGGCTTCCCCGCCTTCGGCGAAGATTTCCGGGATGCTTTTGTTCTCGGACTGGGCGACAAGCTCATCGGTATCCACAAACCGGTGGCCGGTCAGCGAGGCAAGGCGGCGTCCGACGGACGACTTTCCGCAGCCCATGAAGCCGATGAGAACGATGTTTGGAAGCACCCGTTCATATTCTCACGACGTTTTTTGCACGCGAGCCTTTTTGCTCGTCCTTCTCCAGTTCAAATTCCACGAGTTCCCCGTCTTTGAGCGTTCGGTAGCCTTCGGCGGAAATGGCGCTGAAGTGAACAAAGATGTCTTCGGAGGTCTCCGGGTCCACAATGAACCCGAATCCCTTTTTGTCGTTAAACCACTTTACTGTTCCTTTTGGCATGAGGTGTCTGGTAATTCTGCAAGGCAGAACAACACCTTGCGCCACCAGTGGAAGGACCAGGCGGGAGGGTGTCAAAGGTTGTTCGGAAACAATTTCGTAACAAATGAAAATCCAGCCATCCGCGCCGTCTGTCGGCGTTGTTCCGAAAATCCCCGCTCACAGGGCATTGCGGGCTTTTCACGGACGGAACTGAGCCGGTTTTTTCCCTATTTTCCGAATTTCCGTGAAATTTGAGACACATGTGGCCGGGGCGGGGGAGGGGGTGTCCGCAGCGGTTTCCCTCCTGGCTTCCGGCGGCCTTGTCGCCCTTCCCACCGAGACAGTTTACGGGCTCGGAGCCGATGCGCTGAATCCCGGTGCCTGTGCCAGGATCTTTGAAGCAAAGGACCGGCCGTTGAGCGATCCGCTGATCGTCCATGTGCCATCGCGGGAGTGGTTGGAGCGTTTGGCCGTGGTGTCGGACGGTGCGCGGCGGCTTGCGGAGCATTTCTGGCCGGGTCCGCTGACCCTCGTGCTGCCACGCCGGGAGATTGTGCCGGATCTTGTGACAGCCGGGCAGGAGACCGTGGCGGTGCGCATGAGTGCGCATCCGGTTTTCCGGCAGGTGGTGGAGACCTTCGGGAGGCCCGTGGCCGCTCCCAGCGCAAACCGTTTCGGTCGCATCAGCCCGACCACGGCAGCGCATGTGCTGGCGGAGTTGGGCGGACGGATTCCGCTTGTTCTCGATGGCGGCCCCTGCACGCACGGCCTCGAGTCCACCATCGTTCTGGTCGACACGGAGGGGCTGCACATTTTGCGGAGCGGACCGGTGACGGCCGAAGAGCTTGCCGCCTTCGGACCGGTGCGGGGTTCGGTGGCGGGCATCTCGGCACCGGGCGGGCTCGCAAGCCATTACGCCCCGCGGACGCCGTTGGTCATCGGGGAGGTCGTCGCCCGGGAAAACTGCGGACTCCTCTCCTGGCAGGCCGGAGGGGACGGATTTGCCCGGGTGGAATACCTTTCCCGGACGCAGGATCTTCGCGAAGCGGCTGCCAACCTCTACGGCGCAATGCGGCGGCTGGATGAAGCGGGTCTGGAAGTCATCCTGGCCGAACCCGTGCCGGAAACCGGCCTGGGAACAGCCATCATGGAGCGCCTGCGCAAGGCGGCGGCACGATGAGCGAAGGAAAGAAACTCAATACCAGAGCCAGCGGAATCATCGCCGTGGCCGTGATGTGCAGCCGTGTTCTCGGGCTCGTGCGGGAGGTGCTTTTCAACTCGCTCTTCGGAACGGCATCGATGGGACTTTTTCTCATCGCCTTCCGGGCGCCCAACCTCCTGCGCGATCTGTTTGCCGAGGGGGCACTGTCCACGGCATTTGTCACGGTCTTTTCCCAGAAGATCCAGAAGGAGGGCGAGGAATCCGCCTGGGCACTGGCCTCGAAAATGATGACGTTGGCGGCGGTCTTCATGAGCTTTGTCAGCCTGCTCGGGATCGTGTTCGCGAAGCAGCTCATCGGCGTGCTGGCTCCCGGATTTGCCCCGCAGGATGCGGCCTTCACGATCACGCTCACTCAGATCATGTATCCCTTCATCCTGCTCGTCTCCATGGCGGCACTGGTGATGGGAATGTTGAATTCCCGGAATGTCTTCACCGCACCGGCGATGGCCTCCAGTTTTTTCAACATCGGTTCGATTGCCGGCGGGGCGTTTTTTGGATGGTTGATCGACCGGGATTTCGGACAGAAAGCGCTCATCGGGCTGTCGGTCGGAACGCTCGTCGGAGGGTTCCTGCAATTTGCCGTCCAGCTTCCGAGCCTCCGGCGTGTGGGGTTCCGGTTTCGTCCCGATTTTCGCTGGGGAGACCCCGGCATCAGGCGCATCCTGATCCTGATGGTTCCTTCCGTGATTGCCGCAAGCGCGGTGCAGATCAATGTGCTGATCAACTCCAGCTTCGCGTCCTACGTCGGCAAGGAAGCCGTGACATGGCTCAACAGCGCCTTCCGGCTGATGCAGCTGCCGATCGGGGTCTTCGGGGTGGCAGTGGCGACAATCACGTTGCCGGTGGTTTCGCGGATCGCGGCGGACCGGGACACCAGCCTTTTCGGACCGACCCTCGGGCGGGCAATGCGGCTGGCTGTTTTCCTGACCCTGCCCTCGGCCGTCGGGCTGTGGTTTCTGGCGGAACCGGTGATCGGTTTGATTTACGAGCATGGCGAATTCAACGCCTCCGACACCCTGCAAACCGGCCTCGCTCTTCAGTTCTACGCGCTCGGTCTTGTCTCCTATTCCTGCATCAAGGTGCTTTCCCCCGCCTTTTATGCGATTGACCGCAAGTGGACGCCGATGTTGATCAGTTTCGCCTCGATTGCCCTGAACCTGTCGCTGAATTACCTGTTTATCTTCCGCATGCAGCTCGGGCACCGCGGACTGGCGCTCTCCACGACGATTTCCGCGACATTGAATTTCACGGCCCTTTATCTGCTGATGCTGGGACCGGCCGGACGCCTCGACAGCGCCAAATTCCTGCTTTCGCTCCTCCGTTGCGCCGTGGCGGCCATTCCACTTGGAGTGGTCTGTTGGGCGGGGATGCAATGGGGACCGCACACCTTTTTCTGGCAGCGGGCGCTTGTTCTTTTTGGAACCATCGGGGCGGGTGCGCTGGCCTATCTGGGAGCGTGCTTCCTGCTCGGTGTCGAAGAAACGGGAGAGGCCGCACAGATTGTCCTTCGGAAATTGCGGAGAAAAAAACCATGAGAGGCCTGTTCCTGATGCTCGCCACTGTCGTCGCCGCGTTCGCCGAACCGGAAGCTCCTTCCATCGAACGTCTGGATCCCGCATTCGACAACCTCATCGCGCCGGGCACTCCTGTGGAGGTGCTTGCGGAGGGATTTTCCTGGTCCGAGGGACCGGTGTGGAAAGATGGCCGGATTCTTTTTTCCGATGTTCCGAAAAACACCATTTTTTCGTGGAAAGAGGGTGACAAAACCGCCGAGGTTTTTCTGCAACCGAGCGGCTCCGACAAGATGGAGTCCCAGGGATCGAACGGGCTGGCCCTCGATGCCTCCGGACGCCTGGTTCTCTGCCGTCACGGGGATCGCACCGTCGCCCGTCTCGAACCGAACGGCTCCCTCACCATTCTGGCAACGGGTTTTGAAGGCAAACGCTTCAACAGCCCGAACGATCTGGTTTTCTCGAAATCCGGCGACCTCTATTTAACCGATCCCATCTACGGCCTGGGAAAGGATGTGCCGCCCGAACTTCCCTTTCGCGGCGTCTTCCGCCTGTCTCCGGACGGGAAAGTTTCCCTGCTCACCGGAGAACTGAGCCTCCCGAATGGCATCGCCCTGAGCCCGGATGAAAAGATCCTCTATGTTGCCGTGAGCGACCCGGCGGACCCCCGCATCATGGCCTACGATCTCGGCACGGATGGCCGCCTTTCCAACGGGCGCGTCTTTTTCCCGATCTCCACCCTGCCGAAGCGGCCCGGTATCTGTGACGGACTCAAGGTCGACACCCACGGCAATCTCTGGGCGACGGGGCCGGGAGGAGTCCATGTCCTCAATCCGGAGGGCAAACTTCTCGGCAGCATCCTGACGGGCGGTGCAACGGCCAATTGCGGCTGGGGCGGTCCTGCAAAAGACACACTCTACATCACCGCCCACAAGCGCCTGCTGCGGGTGAAGACTTTGGCGAAGGGATTGTAAGAGGCCGAATCACCCGGTCCGAGATGCCGTCCATTTGTGGACTGACGCTTCTTTGAGCGCTGCGATCAGGGCGTCACGCCGGAGGGGTTTTGTCAGAAAATCATTCATGCCTGCCCTGAAACACAGCTCTTTCTCGGAGTCCAACGCGGACGCCGTGAGGGCAATGATCCATGGCTGGCGATCCGCAGGCAGCGTTTCCCGCAGATGTTTTGTGGCCTCACGACCGTCCATCACCGGCATCTGGATGTCCATGAGAACAACATCAAAAATCCCGGTGCGCATCGCATCGAGAACCGCCTGACCGTTGTCGACGACGGCGGCCTGATATCCCGCTTTCCGGAGCAGCAGAGCCGCCAGCTTTTGATTTGTGGGATTGTCCTCGGCAAGAAGGATCCTCAGAGGATGATTGACCGCCAGGACTCCGACCTCCTTTTGGGACACCGCTCCTTCGAGACCGGGGACCAGAACGGGCCCGGGGGCCTCCACCACATCCAGTGGCACGGTGAGCGTGAATGAACTTCCCTTCCCGGGGACGCTGGTCACATGGATGGTGCCTCCCATGAGCCCGGCAAGACGGCGACTGATTGCGAGCCCCAGGCCGGTGCCGCCGAATTTCCGGGTTGTGGAGGAATCCGCCTGCATGAACGGTTCGAAGATCTTCGCGAGTTGATCTTCGGTGATGCCCATGCCTGTGTCCCGGACTTCAACCCCGAGCAAAACCCGCCGGTTGTCGGCATGAAGGGCACACCGCACCAGGACGGCCACTTCCCCGCGCTCGGTAAACTTCACCGCATTCCCGAGAAGATTGAGAATGATCTGCCGAAGACGGGTGACATCGCCGCGAACGGGTCCGAAAAATCCACATTGCACTTCGTGACGGAGGCGGATTTTTTTCCCCTCCGCCTCGGGACGGACCAGATCGATGCAATCCCGGATGGCTTCGCAGGCGGAGAAGGAAACGTGTTCCAACTCCAGTTTTCCCGACTCGATTTTGGAAAAATTGAGGATGTCGTTGACGATGACCAGAAGCGAGGCGGCGCTCTTGTTGATGGTGCCTGCATAGTCCCGTTGTTCCAAGTCGAGATTCGTCTCCATGAGCAGGTTGGAAAATCCCACCACGCCATTGAGAGGAGTGCGGATCTCATGGCTCATCGTGGCCAGGAATTGGGTTTTGGCGATGCTGGCCTGGAGGGCCGCCTCTTTTGCCGCCAAAAGTTTTCGCCCGTAAAGAACCAGCCCCCCCAGCAACAACAGGATCGTGCTGCCGCCCGGACCAACCAGCAGGAACAGGAAAAGAAAGCCCCTGCGAATGTCTGCCAGTTCGCTCATTTCCTCAAGTGCGGTGACAGAAAAGAGCCCATTCGGCACCTGGCACGTCGCCAGAACAAACGGTTCTGCCTGACCATCCACATGGAACAGTCCGGAAGAGGCGTCTTTCTTCCAAGGCTCGATGGAAAGAGGCGAAAACCCGGACCGGCCGTAAAGTTCCCCGCATTTTTCCGGAGAAAGGTGGCGGACTTTCGCGTCCGGTGCCGCCAGGAGCTGCAGGGATCGTTCGCGCGCGAGAATCACGACCCCCCTGCTGTCGGTGACAAAGAGATTGGCATCGTTCACCCACGGGGTGAGGCTCCCCAAATCCGTAAGAACGACGATCGCCCCCAGGAAGTGCTCCGAAGCGAAGACAGGACAGGAAAAAGACAACCCCTGAAACCGCCCGCCAACCCGACATTGCCCGTCATCAAGACCAATCCGGGCCTTCCGGAAAAACCGCTGATCGGAAAAATCCATCCCCACGAAGTTGTCCGGGAGGGTCTCATTGCTGGAAGCAATGCAAATCCCCCGTGCATCCACCACCCAGACCGTGTCCGTCCCCAGAAAGTAGGCGGTTTTCGCCAGAAACCGGCTGCTTTCCCCCGGCACGGCTTCGGTTCCGGTTTCCAACATGGCGCGCACCGTTTGGTCCTGGCTCAAAAGAGCCGGAATCCCCATCAGGTGGGAAAGATCGGCTGAAATATCCTGCGCCGCCTCGTAGGCCTGCAAAGACATTCCCTTGGAAGCGTGGCGAATCATCATTCCACGCCGTGCTTCATATTCCCTCGATGTGATGACCCACGATGACGCCAGCCATCCGACAGCAATGACAGCGGTGATCCAGAAAATGCGCTGATGCGCCCGCACTTTGACTGCAAACCAGGCAGCCAATCTCCGGACTCCGGAAACAACCCGGATGAAAAGACTTTGCATCTGCCTCCATGGGCTATCGGTTTCGGTTTCCCGTCTTCAATCTGCGAATTGTTACGTTTTTGTCACCGGACCCCGTGAGAAGCCCATCCCTCCCTTGACGTCGTGCCTGCGGCATGAAATTTTCAACCCCACGATGAAAAACCAACCGGTCGGACGCCCCGCATGAGGATCCTGATTTTGGGTGCGCGGGGACGCCTGGCTTCCGCCCTGGCCAGAAAATGGGGCTCCTCTCACGAAGTCACGGGACTGGCACGACCGGAGCTGGACGTGGCGGATCTTCCGGCACTGGAAAAGCTCCTGGCTTCCCGGGAATTCGATGTCCTTGTCAACGGCACCGGCATGACAAATGTGGATGAATGTGAGACCCTCCGCGAGGAGGCCCGGACGGTCAACACGCTTGCCCCGGCCGTGATGGCCGCCGCCGCGCGAAGCCGGGGAGCCCGGTTCATCCACTTCAGCACGGACTATGTTCTGGACGGACTCCACCCGGCTCCCTGCACGGAGGAAGATCCCGCCCGACCCCTCGGATGGTATGGACAGACCAAGCTCGACGGCGAACTGGCCGTGCTGGCCGATGCCTCTCCGCATCTCGTCATCCGGGTTTCCTGGGTCTTCGGTCCGGACAAACCGAGTTTCGTGGACATGATTCTGGAGCGGGCCCGGACGAACCCGGTGGTGGAAGCGGTGGCGGACAAATTTTCCTCGCCGACCTACGCCTGCGACGTGGCCGGATGGCTCGAACCGTTTTTTGATCTTTCGCTTCCCGGGGGACTCTACAACGCCTGCAACAAAGGCGGGTGCAGTTGGCGGGACTACGGGGCCTGGGCACTGGAATGCGCTGCGGCCGCAGGCGTTCCCCTCGCGACAACGGATGTTCGTCCGCTCCAGATGAAGGAGATGAAAGCTTTCAAAGCCCCCCGTCCTGTCCATACCATTCTTTCCACAGACAAACTGACCCGCGTCACCGGCATCACTCCCCGCCCCTGGCAGGAAGCCGTGCGCGATTACATTCTTTCCAAATATGCACCGCTTCCACCTGCCCGTTGAATCCTGGGAATCCTCCACCCTCCCCGCCGAAGAGTCCCACCATTGCGTGAATGTTCTCCGGCTGGGAGCGAACGAACGCATCACTGTTTTTGACGGAGCCGGACGGGAAGCCTCCGCGGTGATTGTCGAGGCGAATTCCAAGGGGGTCGTCGTAAAAGTCTCCTCCGCCTCGAAGACTCCGCCGCCGCCCTGTGCGATCACGCTGGCCCAGGCGGTGCCGAAGGGGAAAAACATGGACCTCATCGTTCAGAAGGCGGTGGAACTCGGGGCCTCCTCCATCGCACCCATCCTTTCCGATCGCACCGTGGTGCAATTGGAAGCCGGGGAAATGGAGAAAAAGCGCGCCAAGTGGCAGGAGGTCGCCCTCGAAGCCTGCAAACAGTGCGGACAAAACCACCTTCCCGTGGTCGCGAAACCCAGCCCTTCAAAAGAATTTTTCGACCGCGCGGACCGCGCCGAGCTCATGCTCATCGCCTCCCTCCAGCCGGATGCGCGACCGATCAAGTCCGTGCTCCAGGATTTTGTCACCACGCATTCCCGTCTGCCCCGCAGTGCCATGGTGATGGTTGGTCCGGAGGGAGATTTCACCCCTGCGGAACTCTCCCTCGCCAAGAGCAACGGCTGCATTCCCATCACCCTCGGCCCGATCATCCTGCGCACGGAAACCGCCGCGATCTACTGCCTGAGCGTCCTCGCCCACGAGCTGTTCAGTTCGTCAAAACCTTGAGGAGACCGGGAAAAGGCCATCCATGAAATCCATCGCCTACCTCGGTCCGGACGGGACATTTTCGGCCATTCTCGCCCGGCAAAGGTTCGGAGCGGAGGCGGACTGTCTTGATTGCGGCTCGATCGAAGCGGTTTTCGACCGGGTGCTCTCCGGCCAGGCATCCCTCGGGCTTGTTCCCGTGGAGAACTCCTCCGGTGGCACGGTCTACGACACGGTGGACCTCCTGATCCGCCATGCCGGAAAAATCTCGATCCGCGAGGAATTGGCACTGGATATCCGGATCGCCCTGCTCGGACGCGCCCGCCAGAAAGTGAAGACGGTGTATTCGCATTTCATCCAGATCAAACACCACCACGACTGGCTGGCGAAGAATCTCCCCGACGCGAAGTTGGTGCCGGTGTCGAGCACCGCAGTGGCCGCCCAGCGGGCCGCGGAGACCCGCAACGCGGCAGCCCTGGCCTCACCGGGCACAGCCGCCCTTTACGGCCTGGATGTGTTGGAATTTCCCGCCGGGGGAGAACCCGTGAATGTGACGAATTTTTTTGTCATCTCCCGGCGCGCCTCCCCGAAAAAAATGTCCGACCGCACCGCTCTCATTGCCACGCTGCGGAACGAATGCGGGAGTCTTCACCGGTTCCTGGGACCGTTCGCCCGCGAGAAAGTGAGCCTCACGCGCATTGTCTCCCGCCCGGTGCCCGGACAGCCGCAGACCTATGTCTTTTACGTGGAGATCGAGGGCGGCCCCGGAGTTCCCGCAGTGGGACGCGCAATGGATCGCGCCCAGAAAATCGCCCGCACACTCACCAACCTCGGCACCTTCCCGCTCGGACGTCGCTTCTCTTCCTGACTTGTCAAACGCCCCCCGGTTTGCGAATCACTGGACATGAACTTTCTCCGGATTCTGTCCGTCCTTCTTCTTCCGGTTGCTCTCTGCGCACAGGAAGCCACCATCACCGTGAAAAAAGGCGATTCCACGAGCATCGCGATCAAACCCTTCGGAGGAGCCGAGGGGGCGGCGGCGGCGAAGGTGGTGCAGAATGACCTCGATCTCTCCGGTCTCTTCCTGATGTCACCGCCCGAGCGGGCCAGTTTCTCCGTGGGTGCCACGGCCGGCGGCGGTTCACTCCAGGGAACAGTTACGGATCACTCCGGAAGCGTCATCCTCCAGAAAACCTACAGCGGCAACACCCGCACCGCCTCCCATCAGTTCTCCGACGACATCGTCGAAACCATCACCGGCAACAAAGGCATCGCCTCCACGAAAATTGCCTTCGTTTCCACCCGCACCGGTCGCAAGGAGATCTACACCGCCGATTATGACGGGGCCAATGTGAAGCAGTTGACCAACGACGGCGGCATCAGCGTCGCTCCTGCCCTGTCCTGGGACGGTTCGAAACTCGCCTACACCGGCTACCAGAGCGGCTATGCAGACATCTACCTGATCGACCTGGCATCGGGGGCACGGAACCGGATCATCAAATTCCCCGGCACCAACTCGGGAGCCTCCTTCTCACCCGATGGCGGACGCATCGCCTGCTCGATCAGCAAGGACGGCAATCCCGAGCTTTATGTTGTTGGCGCCAGTGGTTCCGGTGCCCGCCGTCTCACGCAGACCCGCGGCGTCGAATCCTCCCCCTCGTGGTCGCCCAATGGCAGCGAGATTGTCTACTCCTCCGATGAACGTGGCGGCCCGCAGCTCTTCCGCATTGGGTCCGGTGGCGGCAGTGGACGGCTCATCTCCACAGGCTACGGCTACTGCACCGAACCCAGCTGGTCGCCCGACGGCAAAAAAATCGCCTTCACCGTGCGCCAAGGCGGATTTTCCATCGCCGTCCTCGACCTGTCTTCCGGTGCCACGCGCATCGTCGCCGAAGGGGAAGATCCGGTCTGGGGAGCCGACTCCCGCCACATCATCTACAGCAACGGCTCCACTCTCACTCTCCTCGACACCGTCAAGGGCCGCCCGGTCCCTGTCATCAGCGGTCTCGGGAAAGTCACCGAGCCAACCTGGTCCAGATAACGCGGAAAAATCCGCTATCTCTTGGCGCTGATAAGCTCAGCCGTCTTTTGCAATTCGACAAGGTAGCCGGGGATCTTTTTGTGATCAATGGCACCGGACAAGGCCAATGCCATGTTGCCTTCGGAACGGACAACCATCGCGACGGTCGTGTTCGATGTCACGGTTTTGACCACGGCGTATCCCCGCCGCCTCGTCTCCCGGAGGGTTTTCAGGAGTTCCTTGATGCCTTTGGGATAACCGGGAATCTCATGCTTCAAATAAAGACGCTCCACTGACTCGTCATCCAACTCCGCCAGCAAAGCCACTCCCACACCGGTTTGTGAAGCCGGCCACACATGCTGGGTGGCGATGCCTCCCTCCACCGGGGAATCGCTCGACCCGTGAAACAGATACGAGACAGATCTTTCCCACAAAAGTCCCAAAGCAACCAGCAGGTGCTCTTTGGCAAAATGGTGGTGCAATTTTTCCAGGGGACCAAACATCCGGGACCCGAACCCGATGGCGTGCATCGTCTGCGCGGCCAAAACCGGCAGGCCCGGACCAACCGTGTATTTCCGATTCTCAAGACGGCTGATCAATCCACAGGCCGCCAGGGTCCGCAACAGCCGGTGCACCCGTGTTTTTTCCAGATCCAAAGCAAGGGCCAGCTCAAAAACTCCCACGGGTCGCTCATAGGAAGCCACCCCTTGGAGGCAGCGAATACCGTCAATAATGCTTTGGTTGGGTTGCTTGGGCAGGAGAGATTTCATTCTTACCAACTCCGGGTATCGCACAGGCGCGGCGGCTTTGCGATACCCAAATCCCGGCGTGCCACGGGACGGGGCAGAAAAATCCGTCACTCCCGCCTGGACGGGAGAAAAGACGGGGGCATCCATCACGGGCAGTTCATCTCTCATGGCTGATCCTTCGATCCCTGCGGGCCTTTCAGTGGTCCCCACCGAACATTCGATACATTTTTCAAAACAACCTGCCTGGCATCGGCAGCCTCCAGTGGATGTCCATTCACCGTATTTCCCCGCACGATCACATCGCGGGCACTCCAGATTTCCAGCGCGGGCCGTAGACAGCCGGAGATCCGGTTGTTTTCGATGAGAATCCCGTGAGGTGCCAGGCTCTCAGCCGGTTCCGAACTTCCCAGCCGCTTGAAGAGCAGCGTGATGGCTGCCGTCGGGATCGTGTCGAACGCACAATCCCGAATCTCATTGTTCCGGATGATGATGTCCGAGGGATACAGTCCGTTCGGATACTGGGTTTCGTTCAGGAAAATAATGGCGGAAGCACTTGTTCCGTTGAAAAGATTGTTTTCCACCACGCCGGTCTTTGCCCGGAAAACCGTTCCATAACGCCGAATCCCGAGCAGGCGGTTGTTGCGCACCACAAAATCCCCGCAGGATTTGCTCCGGTTCCAGATCTGGTCGGACTCCACCAGGGATCCTCCGATCACAAGATCGCCGGGAACAGGATCTTCCAGAACAACCTCCCAATTTCCTGCGGCAGGCCGGACTTCTCTCACTCTGGTCTCAAGCAAGATTTTCCCGTTCTGCGGCCGAAAAAACGTCACCTCGTCACCCGGCTCCGCGGAGAAATTCTCCGCCTTCAGGACAAACCGCTTGCCTTCTCCGGTGGAGACTGCCGCCATCGGGCGCGTATAGAGAGCCACCCCGTCATCGCCAATGCCGTTGATCTCCACCCCTTCGATCCAGGGTCCGATTTTGTTTCCCCGGCAATGAATCCCGTCCGCAAGCCCGTTGAACCACCGGCCTTCCTTCAAGACCACGCGACAATGCAGGACATTGATGCGGGAACACGACAATCCCCAGAAGTGCCGGATGGCCGCATAATTCACGATTTGATAATAGGTGATGGCCTCCGAATTTGTGGCGAAAGCCAGCGCGCTGGCAGGACTGTTCAGAGCATAAATGAAACGATCCCCCGGCTCAAAATATTGCGCCAGTTTGCCCGGATCCACTCCGGCAGGAACCACACGCCCTTTGTCCACGGCATACGAAGGCGGGGCGATTTGGAACGAATAGTGATGCTCTCCGAGCCTGCGAATCGTCTCTTTCGCAATCAAAAAATAGTTGTTCGCCCCGCTCTTGAGCCGTCCGTCGACCTGCGGATCGAGCAGTTTGATGGAGCCTTCCGCTTTTGCAAAATACCCGTCATCGAAAGTGGGAAAACCCTCTTCCAGCCGCACCTCCACCGTTGCGCTCCCCCGGTCCACCGACACCACCCGGCCCTGGGTCATTGGCAATTGCTCCGGCATGTCCACGGTGAAATCCCGCACGACCACATTCCGGCTGTCACTGATCTGGCAGAAGGTGGCGTCGTAATCCAGAAGATGAACTTCCGAACCGTTCCCATTCACAACCAGGCCGTTGGCACCCTTGATCTGAAGAAAACACTTCCGGGAATTTTTCGACAGATAGAGCGATTTGGAAAAAACAACCTCCACCGTTTTCCCCTGCTTGTTCCATTCGACAGCCTTGTTGATCGCCTCCTGCACCGCCTGTTGGGGATCCTTGTCGGCCGGGTCGCAGGATACCTGGATGGTCTCATCACAGGGACTGACACGACATCGACCCGGACCGCTCCACGGCTCCGCCCGCTCGTCACCGGGTAACGCACGCACCCTCCAATAGTGGAGTCCATAGGGAAGCGGGCGATCCGGCACATAGCGGTTGAGAAAGATTTCGTCCTGATCGAGAAGATCCCGAAATGCCTCGTCGCGCGCGATTTGAATCTCATACCGGACAGGTCGTTCCGGATCGGCAAAGGCTCCAGGATGACGGGACCAGGTGAAATGCGGAAAGGGAGTTCCTTCGCCAGGATCGGAAAGCACCAGCGGCGCAACCCTGCTGTCACCGGATTCCTGCGGTTTGCAGGAAACCAAGAAAAGACACCCCACGAGCAGTCGAAACAGGGTTGGGATTTTCACAAGCGATCGGACACTTGAAGAATTTTGGACAGAATCAAAGGAATTCACAGCATTGATTGGCAAAGGGGCACACGGTTTGAAGAGCATCTGCCGATATCTCGCTCCTTCTCTTCTTGAATTCCGTTTGTTTTGTTCATTCTGTCAAAAAAAACGGCTTTCGGGAGAAATCCATCACGCCGGGCAGGTCTGCTCAAAGACCAAACCGGAGCCGTTGACATGATTTTTCTTCGCATCCCGGATCGCCTCCAGATAACCAAACCCATTGGCTTTGTCGGGCTCCAAGTAGCTCCCTTCCGTCCACTCGTTCCATGCGTTGATGGTGACAAACTCCGGCAAACCGCGCGCGCGCAGTTCGGCCAGAGTTTCCGCGATGGCGGCTCCAAATCGCCTGGGGGTATTTTCCGTGAGAAGCCCGGTAAACGGGTAACGGCGCACTTCCCATCGATCCGACTGTACGGTTCTCGGCGTCGCATCCCATCCCATGGTGACGTTTGGAAAATAGGGAACGGGGAAGTTCATCCCCTCCTCACGCCAGAACCGCTGGAAATCACGATAGGCCTCGTCATACGGAACAAAGGTTTGCGTGCTGAGCCGGGGACAGTGATGGGTCCATACATAGGAAGTCGTGCTTTCCAGGCCCAGCGCCACAATGAGTTCGTTCAACTTCGTCGGCACCCGCTCCCCGGGAAGCACAGGCGAGCGGAAAACCACGCCATTGAGATGAAGATCCACCCCGCAGCGGGCACGCACCCTCTCGCGGAAGGCCTCAAGCTGCCGCCCCGCCTCGGCCAATCCCCCGGCCTGTTCAATCAGTGTACACAAGTCGTAGAGTGAAAAATACGGACGCCCCTCGATCCGGAAATAGGCCGGATGCGTCAGATACTTTTCGGCAATGGTTTCCGCCATGCGTTCCATTGTGGAGGGACTTACCTTGCCGGGATATAGAATCTCCGAGATCCGCCCCATCTTGGCCGGCATGATCTCGCGCCAATCGTGATTCGCCCACATCAGGCAAAACTTGACCCGTGGATTGTTGCGCGCCCCGAGATACCCGCGATCCAACGCGCCATTGAGAAACTCCCCATCGTCGTAGTGATACCAGTCGAAAATAAAGAGATCGACCCCGTGATCCGCCGCCGCATCGATCTTCTTCTCCATGACAACCGGATCGGATTCATCCCCATACCCCCACTCGGGAACAAGAGGCTGCTGGTGGCCGGGAAAGCGCGGCGTGGCGGCCTTCACCAAATCCCATTCCGTCCATCCGCGGCCATGCTCTTTCTCGTTTCTGGGATCTGCGTGGTAGTTGGGAAAATAATAGGCTCCGATGACCGGTGTTTTCATGATGATCTTTTGACAATCTAGGGAAACATCCGGCATTCCGCATTGCCAGCATGGCCAAACGTTTGTCTCTCTTGGCCATGATCCGCTCACCGGGCGGTGATCGAACGTCCATGGAGAGTCAGGGTGATCGCAGCAGCCGGATCACAGGGCAATCACTTCGTGACGATCTTTTTGACAGCTTCGAGATATCCCATCCCGTGCACCGTGTCCGGCTCGAGATAGCTGCCCTCGCTCCACTCATTCCAACTGTTGATGGTGATCAGGCGTGGCTCAAGCCTGTGACGATCCACGAAGTCAACGGCTTTCCCGAGGAACTCACCGAACCTGTCCGGCGTCGAATCTTTGATCACGCCCTTCCTGAGATCTGTGTATCTGGGGTTGTTGTCCCAACCGATTGATACATGCGGATAGAAGGGCACCGGGAACTCAGCAGCCCATTTTTCCCACGAAGTGATCGCGGTGTCTCCCCACTCTTGGTATCCGTTTTCGGGCCAGACAGAGTGGACCCACTGGTAGTTGGTCAGGCTGTCAATGCCACAGGCAGTGATCGTGTTGGCTTGCGTCTTGGACGAGTCGCCCGGAATTTGCGAGTGGCCGGCCGGGATCGTTGACCAAAGAATCGCCTGCAGGTGTATGCCGGGAAAGCCGGCCGCCCGGGCCGCCGCACGGAACGCGTCAAGTGCCTCGCGAGTCTTTTCCACCCCGCCCAGCCCCTTGATGAGAGTGCCGAGTTCGTAGATCGAGAACACGGGCTTTCCATCAATTCTGTAATAAGACGGGTGGGGAAAGTATTGTTGGATGATCCGGTTGGTCGCGGTGTCGAAGGATGCACGATCCACCGCACCGGGCCAGATGACCTGAGGCTGATGCGAGCGCTTGAAATCCCACAAGGTGGTTGCGTTGTGGTTGGCCCACATGATGAAAAACTTGATCTGGCTGTTGTTTTTGGCCTGCAGGAACCCCTCGTTGAGCGCCCCTTCGAGGAAGGGGCTGTTCTCATACCAATACCAGTCGAAAATCCACACGTTCACTCCGTGGTTCACGGCGGCAGCAATCTTCTTTTCCATCACCGCCGGACACGCCTCGTTCTCATATCCCCATGTCGGCACACGCGGCTGCCGGTGTCCCTCGAATTTGGGTGTTGCCCTGCGAATGATCTCCCATTCCCCTTCCCCGTCGGGCATGAACTGGCGCCAGCGCGACTCGTCGTGATGAGCCGGCCAGTAATATGCGGCCATATCGTAGCCGGTATCCCTTTCCGTGGTGGCCGTTTCCGCAGGCGAAGCAGAGGGGGCCCCCGGGGTCATGGCTGGCGTGACGTTCTTCTCACAGAATATGGGGCTTTTCATTTGGTGTCGCGCTTCTTGCAATGTCGCAAGCATACAAATGAAAAACACGAGTTCCCGCATGGATGGCCTGGCCAAACACCCGTCCGTCCTGGCCACTTCACCGGCAGGAAGAAAAGGCACCACAATGGCGCCGGTTGCTGCATGACTTCATACCGTCAAAGACCCGAAGGGTTTCCCTCCTGCTTTGTTCCTTGGTGTCTTTGTGGTGATCTGCATCAGCCTGGAACATTTCAGTCCCTTTTCCTTGCATCTATTGACTGCGGCAAAGGCGCTGGATCCGTGCAACACCCAAGGGTGCCGGGACAACGTGCGTCACGGTTTCTGACTCCGAAAATCCGAGGGCGTCCGCCCGAACATTTCCTGGAAACGGCGTGAGAAGTGGCTGGAGTCCTGGAATCCGACATCGAACGCCACTTCCGTCACCGGTTTGTCCGTCTCCTGAAGCAATCGGGAAGCTTCTTTCAACCGACAGATGCGCAGATACGCCATCGGAGATTGTCCGGTCACCGAGGTGAAAAGCCGGTAAAAACTGCGCTTGGAGAAATGGAACTTTCCGGGAAGCTCATCAAAGTCGATCTCTTCCCGAAAGTTGGATTCCAAGTATTTGATCACACCGGCCAGCCGGTGGGCGAGGGAACTCGGTGCAGTCAGCGGCCGGTCGTAAAGCCGGGAAAGCTCGGTGATCAGTTGAAACAGGCGGGCGCGGGCCATCAGGCGAAACCCCTTGGGGCGCTTCCGGGATTCCTGCACGATCCGAAGCGCGAGCGCTTCGATGCGGCAAAGCTCCTGTGGTTCCAACTTCAGAACGTGTTCCAGATCGCCGGTGATGCGCAGCCGGGGCTCCACATGAAAGAGCGCATCATAACCGGGAAGATCGTCCAGCTCCGACTCATCAAAACCCAGCCGCTCGGGATCGAAACAGATGTTGATCAATTTCAAACCCATGGGATTCCGGTAGGCATGCTTGAACCCGGGCGGAAGGACAAAGACATGCCCGGCCATGATCGGCAGTTCCTGTTCGTTGAGCACATGCACCCCGCTCCCCCCGACAACAATCCCAATCTCAACGAACCGATGCCAGTGCTCCGGAAATTCCGGATGATCGGGAACCACCGTTCCCGAAATCGGAAATTCCTCCAAAGAAACTCCCGCCGTCCTGAGCAACTCCGGTGCCCTCCGGCGACGGCTGCTGCTTTTGATGAACGACAGGGGAAACAAATCGGCAGACGTCATTCTTAAAAGGGTACTGTCAACCGGAACGTCTGATTGTCAATGCACAAGCCCTTTGCACCCGAAAACGGATTTTAGACAGGATGAACAAGATTACCGGAAAGGCATTTGCAAAAAGCGGCGTTGAAATATTTCCGTCCACCGCACATCCGCAGTCAATCAATCCTGTGAATCTTGTTCATCCTGTCCAAAATCCTCCAATCGCCGGATCCGGGTTGAACCAAAGCCTCATGCTTTCAAACATCCGAATCCGGTGATTATCGCAAAGGAGAGGCGGGAACAAAAGACACGGGGCAATTCGCTGTTAAGAAACATTTCTTTATTATGGCACCATCACTCGTGAAGCCAAAATGTCATCCCTTCCGGTGACTGCACCACCGGAACCTCCGATTCCTTTCGCGACTCCAGATGTCCATCAACAAAACAAACCAGGCATTTTCCCTCGTTCCGATAGTTCATTCCCTGTGGAGCGCCCACCGCACTGGAATTTTTTGTGTCCGCGAAAAGCAGCGTTTTTGCGGGTTTGTCAACCTGGGTCAAAGGAATGCGGTTGTCCTGTGTGGGAGAAATGCTGCCATTCCGCAAATATTGGTTGATCGCATAAGAGCGCAGGGGAGCACCTTCGGAAGCCCGGAGGAGCGGTGAATAAAAGATGGTTCCCTTCACGTTCTCTCCCGTTGCATGGGGCAGAAAGCCGGGAAACTCTTTTCCATACGCCAGTTTGTAGAGTGAGGAGACCCAGTTGTAGTTTGCATTGACCGTGTCATAAACCGGGAGCCTTCCGTCATTCTCTGTCGCATACAGGATCGTCAAAGAACTCAGTTGCTGCAGGTTGTTTGCCGATTTCGCAATATTGCCACGGCGAACATAACCGGCAGCGGCAGGCGAAAGCACCGCAATCAAAGTGCCAAGGATGGCCACAATCGCCAACAGCTCCACCAGACTGAACCCATGGATTTTCTCATTTCGCATTCTGATCGAAGGTGATCGCCAGTACCGGCGCACGACCGAGGCCGGCCGTGCGATCATAGAAAGCAAAATTGTGAGAATCTCCCCTTGTTGATTCGGCGACGATGGCCAGACCGTGGTTCTCCATACCGCCATCCACCCATTTCTGGACCAAGGGCGTTACATCGATTTCCAACGGATCCCAAGTATCGTTCGGTTGGGCAGGCACTTCGATTTCCGAGAAACTCTCGTCCCAAGCGGGCTTTGTGCTCCATGTCGTCGTATTTGCAAACCACTCTGTTGTGATGGGGTAGACTCTGAGAACCGGACGCATGGACGTTTGTCCGCGTCCATAGAATGTGAGTTTCAACACCGCTGAATCAACTTTGGATTTGGGGGGAATGGATGACAAATCAAACTCAAGCAAAGGGACACATTGGTCCCAATCCGGAGAATCCGTTTTCATCCAGGACCGATTGCTCAACATGAGAAGCGGCGGACTCGACGCAACCGTATCCGGTTTGCTGATCGATACCGAAACCGCCTGGCGGCATGGCACGTCTTCGGAAGTTTGCGACTGCGCAGGACAGGCGATCGAAACCAACACAGCAAAACTCGCGATAATCCGGGTGGAAATTTTCACGGGATATCCTTTCGTTACCGACGGGGAACCGTGCTCCAAGAATGGATCCCGGAGCACGGACGATCAAGAAATCTCAAACCAAAGCGGCTTTCCTCTTCCTCATCACAATGATGGCAAAAAGTCCGCCGATGACAAACAAAGCGACTGTTGACGGCTCGGGAACGGTGGTGACATCGGCCAACGTGGTGCCGAATCTCATTTCATCGAAAGCGACAAAGGCGGAGGCATCACTGACGGTCGAGTGGTCTTGCAATGCAAAGTAACCCAACGAGCCGGCTCCCGTCCAAGTGTTCACCGAAGTGGCGGCAAGTCCCTGTGTCAACCCGCTCGCGTTGTTCTGGGCATACCAGGCGGTCAGGGTGTCGGTTCCAGAGGCATTCACATCCAGCTTCAGGACAATCTGGTAGGTGTTCGCAATGGTCGATCCATCCAGCGCCAGAAGATTGTATGCTGTTCCTCCCGCAAAAGCCGCCAAGTAGATTGTCCCCGCATCATTCCTCACGCCGAAATGAAACCCGGTGTTGATGTCAACGACCGTGGCTGCCAGCGTATTTCCGAGGAATCCACAGGCAAGATATTCGCCGGGAGTGTCGAGATCGGTGAGGGAACCAACATTAACCAACCCGCTCAGGTAGTAGGAGCTGGATAACGCGGGTGTCGATGCCAGTTGGCGAACGCTGTTGCGATCAACTCCTCTGGGACTCAAGGCCGCCGCGCCACTCGACGTGCTCCCGGGCACGACACTTCCCGTCAGTGAAAATGTACTGGCAGCCACCACGGCCCCTGTGGAATTCAGCCAGGGATTCCCCGCGCTGAAGCCGGAATTTCCCGCCACAACCACATTGTTGGCCGGAGCCGAGGCGCTTGCAAACGCGGCGTTGCCATAGCTGCCACCGCTCACGGTGGACTGGGTCCAGAACGATTCCGATGAAATCAAGGCTGAGGAAGCTGTTTCTGGAAGGAAGATTGCGACCGTGGCACAGGCCACCGCCAGCAGGAGTGAGGAATTGGTGTTTTTCATGGTTTTGATTTGTTGGGGATGGAGTGATTCAACTGTCCTCCATATTGCCCAACGGCGATTTCTTTGCATGAATGCCGTTGCCAATCGCCTGCCTGTTGTGGCCAAAGAGGATGGCCGCCACCCGGAGCCCCTCAGTATTTGCCGTGCAACGTCAGGGGAGCAAAGTCATCCGTGCGGAAGGGAGACGCGGGAAGTCCGGCCCCGTTGTACAGATTGCAGGTCGGGTTGTCCGCCCATGCATAGCGCACGGCGACGGGTGCCGTCACTTTGTCCGACCAGACGACCACATGGTCGCCATCGATTTTGGCATTGGCCCACACCCATTTTCTGTCCGTGCCGCAGATGGCGAATCCCTCAAGCTGGCTGTTCGGACTGTTGCGGACAAGTGGTGCCGTTGATTTGGCAAGCGACTGCACATCGTAAGTCCCGGGCAGCGGAGTGGCAACCAATCCTCCCTCCGCATGGGCAAAGCCGAGGATAACCCGGTCGTCTTCGATCGTCATCGAATCGCAAACCGGTCCTGAAGCCGCGCTGGAGTTCACTCCATCCCGGGCCAGGGCGAGGAGGGCAAGCCGTTCCCCGACATTCCTTTTGTTGCGGGGATGGATGTCTTCGGATTCTCCCAGATCAATGAGGACAGCCTGTCCGGTGTGGGGAAGATGCAGCGCCTGCGACTGGGCCTCGCGCAGTTCCGCCCACGAACTTTCTTCCGGAGCAGCCTTCTTGGGCATGTAGTTGGCGAGTTGACAAAAATAGAAGGGAAAATCTCCCTGGTTCCATTGCGCCCGCCAGTCGGCAATCAGGAGCGGGAAAGCCGTGCGGTATTGCCAGGCACGGCCAACGTTGTTTTCTCCCTGATACCAAATGACTCCGTTGATGGCATACGGCAGAAGCGGATGGATCATCGCGTCGAAAAGATAACCAGCCACGTCCAAAGGACGGGGAGGATTCGGCGGTGCCTGTGGAGCCGACGCCACTTTCTGTGCTTCCAACGGAGGAAATTCATACTCCGCCCTGGCCATCCATTCACCGGCAAGAGAATACGAACCGGCTTTCGGTTCGCCCGTGAATTTTGCCGGACCGACCGGCTCATAAAGACGGATCGCAAGAATGTTTTTTCCCTGCCTTATCTCGTTGGCGGGAATCTCATAGGGACCGTAACGCCTCACATACCCTGTGCCGGGAAAGTCCTGCCAGGTGGTTTGTTTGAGAAGTCGACCGTTCCAATATACGCTGTCGAATCCATCAATGGGCAGAGAGAGGGAAAGGTTGGCTCCAGTCTTGGGAATGTCGATTTCTTTGCGCAGCCATACCGCTCCGGCCGCTGGAAGCCCTGGGGCGATCACTTCTCCCGGAATCTTCACCGGAACCCAACCATCGGCGGGAACATTTCCATTCACATAGGAGGAGACATCCCCCACCGGTCGGTCTTCGCGTCCATTTTCCGCAATCCATGCCCCCATTTGGTCTGTGAAGATTTTCTTTTGGGCCGGATATTCTTTCAAAGTGGCCCGCAGCCGTTCGCCGGATGCCTTCAAATCGGGCGCGTTCCCGATGCCTTTGACACTGATCCAAGCCTCCAGGGGAGTTCCGGCACTGGCCGCACACACCACTCCCACCGGAACCTTCAGATCATTCTGGAGTTTCTTTGCAAAGTAATACCCGACCGCACTGAATCCTCCGACGGTTTGCGGGGAAGCCAAGACCCACCGGCCTTCGACATCGTCCAATGGCTCGGATGAGGTTTTCTTTTTCACCAGAAATTGCCGCAACAGCGGATTGGCGGATCCGGCCATTTCCTCTTCGGCACCAATCGAATTTTTCAGCAAAAACTCCATGTTCGACTGCCCCGAAGCAACCCAGACTTCCCCGATCACGACATCGGAAAGAACGAGTGTGTTTTTTCCACGGACCGTCATTTCAAAAGGCCCGGGAGCCGAGTCCTCGAGATTCAGGAAAACTGTCCACCGGCCATCGGAACCGGCCCGGGTTCGGGCTGTTTTCCCATCAAAGGTCACGAGGATTTTCTCTTCCGGCTCCGCTTTGCCCCAGATGGGAACCCGTGAACTTCTCTTCAGGACCATGTGGTCGGAAAGGATGGCCGGAAGCGTGACATCCGCCCGGACCATGCCGGAGACAAGAACCATTGCCAGAAACAATCGGAGAAGAGGGAACATGGTCATGAAAAAATCTTTTGTTGAAAATTCGCCGCGAGCAAATGTCCTCCCCGGAAATGCCCGGACACTTTTCGAACCGGTCTTTTCCCGAATCCCCTGTTTCTCCGCAGGAATGCCATGGCCGTTTTGCGTCAGAATGGCAGCACTTTCCAGTAGATCGTGCGGAGACCTCCCGTTTCGCGGCGTTCGATCAATGTGATGACGGATTTCTCGGCCTGGATGATCATCCTGCCCGACGGTGTTTGCTGAATCGTTTGACCCACGGCAAAAACCCGGAAGACATTGCCCTGCGTGGAAAAGAGATCCGCGCTCTGGCGCAGGCTGGCTTCACTGGATTCCCCTCCATCCGCGACCCCCGCAATCTCCGCCAGTTCGCCCACCGAAGAATAAACCCCGGGAATCCTCAGGATGTCGGCGGTCGTCGTCGTGTGATTGAAAATGTTGTCCAGGATTGTAGAAACCCCCGTGAGATTGGTGAACACCCCCTGGATGGCGTTCATGCGGACAATGTCAGGGAAAGGTTGCGTCGTGGAGGCGTTCAGATTGACCCGTCCCGCCACGGTGTTTGTACCCGGAAAATAAAGTGCGGCGTCGTTTGTGGGACGGACAGGTGCCACGAAAAGATCCAGCAGCGCCCAGTCGGGAAGGGTGTCTTTTGTTGCGCTCGTTCGGGGTTGCAGACGTACGGTCCTCCAGGGCACCCCGCTGGCGGTCACTTCATTTCCTGTTGTGACATACCCGAGCTCGGCCACCGAAGAAACTCCGTAAGAATTGCCGGTCCTTTTGGGCGGCGGCATATGGAGACTCGACAGTGCCGATGCTCCATCGGGAGGAGGTGAAACAGCGGCCGTCATTCCATTTCCGAAAATCGAATTCTGCGCGCCAAAGGTATTTCCGGAAGCCCTCACCACCCAGTCGGCGGCATTTTTGTTGATGCGTGGATCATCCACCTCGGCGGAAACGACGTCCGCCGGGTTGTTTGCGCTGATATTCGAATAAGTACCCAACGCATTGACCGGAAGGCTGATTGTTGCACCGGCATCAAGCGGACAAACTTCGATGTAAGAACTCATGCCTGCAGGCAGCAAGGCGATGCGCGTCTTCAAGGTGGTCGGTCGAGAAACAATGGCGGTCGTTGAAAATTTGGCCATCAGCACCGCGTAATTCCCGGAAGCCAGCGTGCTGGTGGAGGGAGTCATGCTATAATTGGTCTGCGAAAGGGTGATGGTGTTCGTTCCCACCGCGCTCATCTTCACATTGACCTGGGTGCCTGCCAGGGAAACCGATCCGGCGTTGAATCCAGCCGGCAGATAAAGCTCGGCCAGGAGCTTGATCTCAAAACCATTTACGGAGTTGGTTGTATCCGTGATGGCGCAGCCGATTTCGGTGAGCAGTGGACGTCTGGAAACTCCGATGAGCGCGTTTGCATCGCTGGGATTGCTGGTGGTCAGCGTGTTTGTGGATGCCCAGGTGACACGGGCCGGCGCCACGATCGTGTTGGTCGTCTCCGCCGACCGCACGTAATCGACAATATCCAGCGCAAGCTGGGTGATCCGGTTGGTGTTGAGTCCGGATTTGAATTTCTGGGCGAAGTTTTTTCCCTCCAGGCAGGGCCAGTTGGTTCTGCTCAAAAGATCCCGGAGACGGATGAGTTGGTAGGAAAGCTTGGTTGAGTTGAGAACGGCCGATGTCCCGGGATCGACATTGTCGACATTGAGAATATCCAGAAAATAATCCGACCGGTTGGTCAGTGACTGGATCCCCGCCGGAAGGTTGGAAAGCTGGGTCGTGAGATAAATCTTCGGTTCACCCCAAGGGTTGAGCTGCGGACTGTGTGTGAAGTGGGTGGTCAGAAAACGGTTGCTGGAACGGAGGCCGCCGAGGCCATCAAGACGCCTGGCCTCATCCGGGGAATTGAACGGTTTGTTGGTTGCCGCCTCATGAAGAGCATCGGCCTCCGTCGCAGTCATGCCCGGAAGCGCGGTAAGTTCGACCTGGCTGGGATGACTGATGGAGGCATTGCTCTGGTGCTGCCAGGCGGTGTTCAAATCGATCCGCGCACTCTCATCATCCGCCCAATAGGCAAAGCGTCCGATCACGGGCGAGGTGTTGGTGTGGGAGAGATCCAAAGAGCGGGTGCCATCCTTGAACACGTAGACCCAGGCCACACGCATGGCGGCATTTGTTCCGCCCGTTCCGGTGATGGCTGTTTTTTCATCCTCGCTGAGGACAAAGCGGTTCAGGTCGGGATCACTGGTGTTCGAAGTGGAGCCGGAAAAGAGATCATTGGTCGTGATGCTGTCCGGTGCATTGGTGGGCCAGGAAACAATCCGCCCCGGCATGCTGACCCACCCGTTGGACGACGCAGTCGCCGATTGGATGATCGCCTTGGCCGACTCCACGGCCTCGGCGGCAAACAGATCGGCCTTGGTTCTTTCCGAGTAATAATGCGCGGCCTGGCGTTCCATCCGCATCGCCATCGTGAAGCTGACGACAATCGCCGTCAGCAGGAGAATGGTGCTCAAAACCACGATCAAGGCAGCCCCGCGGCGACGGATCGTTTTCCAGGAAAAACTTTTCATTGCTGTGCGGTGGGAATCAAAACACGGGTTTTGTAAATCTGAACACTGTTGCCATACTGTTGGTTCAGGGCGTCGGCGAAGGTCTCGGCATTCGTGGGGTAGGACGAGATGGCATTGGCAAGGCGTCCCGCGGACCGGGGATCCATCACGGCCACGGCGACTTCGGCGGAGGTGGGCCGGGAAGACGTTGTCCGGGAATCATACGGAGAACTGATGGCGTTGCTTCCCTCGAAAAGCGTGATCCACAGACCGATGACATTCGGGGCCACCAAGCCCTGATGCGTGGCTGCATCATCCGATCCGGGAGCATGGGTTTGCAGTTTGGCGGCACTGATGGCATTGCTTCCGACACGGAAGCTCGATTCCATATTCGTGGCTGCGAGCTGATACCGGCGGAGTTCGGCCACAGGATGGCTATTGGTTGTCCAGGCAACGAAATACCCGACATCATTGATGTCACTGCCATTTGTCTCTGCAGAAGAAGCAGCCTGCCAAAAAATGGCGGAGGGATTTTCAAAGCCGGTGACGCCAGGATTGAGCTGAAAGTGAAGGGTGCTGTTTGTGGAAAGTGGAAAGAGGGCGGATTCCAGATCGCGGCTAATCATCTCCAGCGCATGGCGTCCCGCCTGCTGGCGGTTTTTCTGTCCATCTGTTCGCTGCCAGACCTGGGTGGCGTGGGAAACAAGACTCAACAGCAACATCACGAGGAGAATGAAAACGACGGTGGCCACAAGCATTTCCAGCATGCTGAACGCCCGCCGGGACACATCGGACCGATCTCTGGTTGGAAGAAAACGCATCGTGGTGGCTAGTGAACGGCGAGATGTGTTTCGAAGAGGTTTGTCTGCCGGTTCGAGGATGCGACCGGCCAGGCGATTTCAATTTTCACCCGCTTGGAAAAATTGCTGTTGGTCTGAAGACCCCGGGGATCTGAAACCTCCACTGTACATTGATAATACGGGCCGGCGGCACTGTTGGTCGCACGGCCATCGTAGGTGAAATAGGTGCGGGCATTGGACGGGAGGTCGGCGTAGGGGGTGGCTTTCAACTCGGCCAGCGTGGCCAGGCAAAGTCCGGCAATGATGGTGTCTTCCCGCGAGGATTTTCCCGCATCGAGACCAACACTCAGCAGGCCCAGCAGGGCCAGCAACACAAACGAGACGACTCCCAGACTGATGGCCACTTCCACAAGCGAAAAGGCTTTTCCCCCGGACCATTGGATCGGAGGACTGGTTTTCACCGATTCCCGGGCCGACAAAAATTTCATTTTATGACCCTCAGGGACGGACGATTTGGCATCCGGAATTGTCCCGGTTCAAAACAATGTCATAGTAGTTCGAGGCGGAATCGGCCGCACCCGCATCCGTTGCGGCAACCACCCGAACCTTCACCGTCGGTCCGGAAGACTGGCGCATGCGTCCATCCGGATAAAAAACCAGCGTGTTGTCCAAGGTGACATCGCTTCCCCGGAACTTGATCTGTGGTGTCCCGGTCACGGCCGGCAGCGACTGCCCGGAAGAATTCGTTGCAGACACGGACTCGGGAAGGACCGTCCAGCCGCCCACGGATTTCCACTCGCGATCCGGACCGTATTCCAGCAACCCCACGGCATCGCCTTTGTTATCCGGGGTCCGGGTGAAAACCAATGCGGTCAGCACATTCTTGCTCATGGCCATCTGGCGGGCCAAGGCGGAAAGGTCTGCTATCTGGTTTCCGGCATTGGTGATGCCTGTCGAACGGAGGAGGCTGGGAGCGGACAATCCCATCAAAAGCGAGAGAACAGCCACCACGACAAGCAGCTCCACCAAGGAGAACGCCCGGCACCCGGCTTTGGCGATGGAATATCTGGGAGGCATTATTTGCTAATGAAGCAAATTTTTACCCTCTTGTCAAAGAAATTCTGCTGGCTGTTTCCGCAAGGGGGCAAAATCCGCCGGGACGGGGATCAAACCAACTGGAATTCCCCGGTCTCGAATGCCGGGTGGACCCCTGTTTTGATGTGACAATTCCCGGACAAGATGGCATTGGCAAATCATGCCATCCCCGCTTCCAAGCCTCCCTTCATTGTTCCCCCGCCAACCCAACCAAAGTTTGGTGGATGGATTGCGCGTCCTCCAGTTTGCGATGATGCGGGGCGGAGTCATCGGTGTGACGGAGGTTGCCGAGGAGCTGGAAATGGAGGTCACGCGGTCCCACCGCCTGCTTCGCACGCTGGCTGCCACAGGCTATCTCCGTCATGTGAAGGGCCGCAAATATGCCTCGGGCCCGGCTGTCCCCATCCTGGCGGCACAATCCATGCAGGCCACCGGTTTTGCGCAGCACATTTTCCCCATTCTCAACGAGCTTCACGAGTCAACCGGGATGCTGCTGGCCTACGGGTTGCTTTGGGAGCGGTTTGTCACCTACCTTTATCACGCTTTCCCGGATGTGCACGGGGTGGGGGCTGTGGCGGGCCATCCCCTCTTCCAGGCCACGGATTCCCGTCTCGGCCTTGTCATGCTCGCTTCTTTGGAGGAAAGCGAAGTCCGGCGGATCTATGAAGGACACCCGACCCCCGGCTTCCGCAGCATGGATCAACTTTTGGCGAAGCTGCGTTCCATCAACGAAAAGGGCTACAACTACGGGATCACCAACGACAAAGGCGATCACACCGTGGCCATCTGCTTCGAGAACAATCCCTGCGCGGCCATTGGAATCGCCGGAAAAATCCGGAGTTCCGAAGCCCCCCGGTGGGCAGAACGTTTGCGGGAGGTCACCCGCGCCATTGAAAGCAACCAGGCCCGCATGGACCTTTGAGGAGGAGCTCCGGAGAGGGAAGTTTTTGGAATCTTATATTTGCACAATTAGCAAATTTGAATTGACGGATCACCATCCTTCGGGCAGTAGTAAAGCACTGCCATGTCGTTTCCGCCGTCATCTTCCACAATCCGTCGTTCCACCTTTCGATGTGATGTCCTCATTGCCGGAGGGGGTCCGGCGGGCGTCCCATGCGCCCTGGCCGCAGCGAGGGCGGGGGCAAAAGTGATCTTGGTGCATGACCGGGCGGTGCTGGGCGGCAATGCATCGAGTGAGATCCGGATGCACATTGTCGGGGCGGATTGCCACGGAAAGCGCGGAGTGGAACTGGCCGTCGAAGCACGGGAGGGTGGGATCATCGAGGAAATCCGCCTGGAGCAGACGGTTCACAATCCGCAGCGTTCGGCCACGATGCTGGATTTGACACTCTACGATTTGTGTCGGAATGAGCCGAATCTGACCCTTTTGTTGAACACGTGCGTAGACGGGGTGGAGATGTCGGAGGGGAAAATCACCAAAGCTTTCGCGACACGGGCCATGACCGAGGAGGCCTTTGAAATCACCGCCCGGATCTTTGTGGATTGCACGGGGGATGGACGCCTGGGAGCCGAGGCGGGAGCCGATTGCCAGCGGGGACGGGAAGGGCGGGAAGACTTCGGCGAGCCACTCGCACAGGCCGAGGGCGACAAGCATTCCCTGGGGTCCAGTCTGCTGTTCCAGGCCCGCAAGCACGACACCCCGATGCCGTTTGTTCCGCCGAAGTGGGCGCGGAAAATTTCCGCCGCAGATGTGGCCAACAAGCGCCTCCACTTCCAGCCCGGAGAGCAGGCGGAGGACTTGGATTATGGATTCTGGTGGCTTGAATGGGGAGGGCATCTGGACACGATTGCCGACAACGAACAAATCCGGGACGAGGTGGCGGCGATCCTTTTCGGCGTGTGGGACCACATCAAGAACAGCGGCCTCTATCCGGGCGCGGAGTTCTGGGCGCTGGAGTGGTTCGGCTTTCTGCCGGGCAAGCGCGAAAGCCGCCGGTTCCTGGGCAGGACGATCCTCACCGGACACGATGTCCTGGAATCGCGTCCCCAGACGGATGCGATTGCCTACGGGGGATGGTATGTGGACACGCATCCTCCCAAGGGCGTGGATTCCCCCGAGGAACCCCCCTGCGTGCAGCACTGGGTGGACCGGCTTTTTGACATCCCCCTTGGTTGTTGTGTCTCGCGAAACATTCCCAACCTGATGTTTGCCGGACGCAATCTCAGCGCGACCCATATTGCGTTTGCTTCCACGCGGGTGATGGCCACCTGCGCGATTGTCGGGGAGGCGATCGGAATCACGGCGGCACACGCCGTGCAACGCGGAATCGGCCTGGCGGAGCTTTGGGACAATCCTTCGGAGATCCCCGCCATCCAGCAGAAAATCCTCCGTGAAGACGGATACCTGATCGGCATCGCCCACACGGATCCGGCCGATCTCGCAAAAACAGCCACTGTCACGGCATCCAGCGAACAACCGGAATCTCCGGCGACAAACATTCTCAGCGGCTTCACCCGCTCGGTGCATGGAAAAGGCGGCGCACCGGCGGATCGCGTGGTGCCGGGCACGCACCGTTGGATGAGCGATCCCGCAAAAGGTCTGCCGGCCTGGATCCAACTGGACTGGGAAAAACCGGTTTCCTTTTCCGAGATCCGGATGATTTTTGACACCGGGCTCCACAGGGAGCTCACCCTGTCGATGTCCGAAAAGACCACCGCAAAAATGTGCTGGGGCCGGCCCCAGCCCGAAACCGTGCGGGATTACCGGATTGAAGCCCGGGACGAAACGGGGCGCTGGCATCTCGTGGCGGAAGGCACCGACAATTACCGCCGTCTTGTGGTTCATCGTCTGTCCTCTCCCGTCACAACACAACGCCTGCGGGTTGTTGTGGAAAAAACCAACGGCGCGCCGGAAGCCAGAATTCTGGAAATACGCGTGGAAAACTCTTCCCCCCATGAAATTTGCCGCACTTGATTGGATCGTTCTCGGAACCCTGTGCGTGCTGTTGGCGATCGCGGCTGCCTATGCCAAGAGTCTGACGCGAAGCGTCTCCGATTTCCTAGCCGCCAACCGGTGCGCGGGAAGATACCTGCTGACCCTGGCGGACGGGGTGGCGGGGTTCGGGGTGGTGACGCTTGTCGCCAACTTTGAGAAATTCTACGAGGCCGGTTTCGGGGCGTTCTGGTGGGGCATGGTTCTGGCCCCCCTGGGTTCCATCGCGGCATTGAGCGGCTGGGTGGCCTATCGCTACCGCGAGACGCGGGCTCTGACGATGGCGGAATTTTTTGAGCGTCGTTACAGCCGGAAGTTCCGGATCTTCGCGGGTTCGCTCTGCTGTGTTTCCGGACTCCTGAATTATGGGATCTTCCCGATGGTGACTTCCAACATGCTCATGCATCTGATGGGGTTCCCGGAGACATTTCCCGTGGCGGGAATGGAGTGGCCGACGCGGGCGGTGATCATGCTGGTGCTTCTCTCGGTTGCTTTGGTGCTGACGTTGTCCGGGGGACTCATCACCGTGATGATCACGGATTTCATCCAGAGCCAGGTGCTTTTCATTTCGCTCCTGATTGTTGCCTTCATCCTGATTTTCCGTTTCGACTGGCCGACCGTGGCCGGTGGGCTTTTGAACGCCCCTCCGGGCCGCTCGATGATCAACCCGTTCGATCAGAAGGCTCTCGACAGTTTCAATCTTTTTTTCTTCTGCGTGATCGGGTTCAAGGTTTTTTACAACTATCTGGGATGGCAGGGCGGGCAGGGATTTTTCGCGGCGGCAAAATCCCCGCATGAATTCCGGATGTCGCGAATCCTCGGGGAATGGCGCCACGGCGTGCTTTACCTGGCCTTTCTCTTTGTTCCGATCGGAGCCTATGTGTTCCTTCATCATCCGAACTTCGCCGCGGACGCGCAGGCGGTGCAGGCGCTCATCGCGCCGATAACGGATGCCCAGGTGCGTTCGCAGATGCTGGTGCCGTCGGTGCTTTTTTACATCCTGCCGGCGGGAGTGCTGGGGCTCTTCGCGGCGGCGATGATTTTTGCGGCCATTGCCACCGATGACACACAGCTTCACTCGTGGGGCAGTATTTTTGTACAGGACGTGTTGATGCCCCTGCGGGGGAAGCCGTTTTCTCCGGAGACCCACCTGCGCGTTCTCCGCTGGTCGGTTTTCGGGGTGGCAGCCTTTGCCTTCGCCTGGTCGATGTGGTTTCCTCTCAAAGACTACGTGCTGATGTACATGTTGGCCACGGGAACCATCTACCTTGGAGGTTCCGGAGCCGTCATTATCGGCGGGCTCTACTGGCGCAGAGCGACCACCGTCGGCGCGTGGGGAGCGATGATCACCGGCGCACTCATCGGCCTGGTGGCCATCCTGGCACAGGGGTTCTGGAGCCATATGACATTTTTCCACCAATGGATGCCGAAATTTCCGCTCAATGGCGCGGAGATCGCATTGGGAGCCTATCTCTGCTCGATCGTCGTCTTTGTTTCCCTCTCGCTGCTCACCGGCAAAGAACCTTTCAATCTGGAACGTCTCCTGCACCGCGGACCGTACGCCGATCCCTCGGAAGGAACGGCCACGGATTCCATCCAACCGGCGGAATCTCCGGTTCCCGCCTGGCAGCGCCGCCTGGGGATCAATGCGCATTTTACCCGCGGGGACAAAACCATTTACTTTCTCCAGATGGGCTGGACCGCCTTCTGGCTCCTGGCATTCCTCATCGGCACAACGATCAGCTTTCAAGTCGGGATTTCCACGACGGCCTGGCTCGGGTGGTGGAAATTTGTCCTTGTCCTGAGTTTGGCCGTCGCCCTGATCACCATCGTCTGGTTCCTCATCGGAGGCATCCGGGATTATCTGGAACTGGTCCGGCTGTTGAAACGAGAGACGCCGGATACTGCCGACGATGGCTGGGTGAAATAAGCCCCGTCTCTTTCCACCGAAGGGGAAAAATTTCCCTCGATACCCGGCTTGCCATGAACAGGGGGGAGTGCATGATCCCCGGTGCCATGAAGCGATTGAAAATTGGGGTTTTGGGATCGGGAAAAGGATCGAATTTCCGCGCGATTTTGTCGGAGATCCGGGCCGGGCGCCTGGAAGCGGAGCCGGTGATGGTCATGGCCGATGTGGAGGGGGCCGGGATCCTCGATCTGGGCCGCGAAGCGGGGATTCCCACGCGGGTGATCCGTGAACCGAAATTCCGCACCAGGCTCTCGCCGGAAGTGGAGGAAGACGTGGTGCGCGATCTTCTGGAGGCGGGGGTGGAACTGGTGGTTTTGGCCGGTTACATGCGCCTGGTGAAGGCTCCGCTGTTGGAGGCATTTCCCCGCCGGGTGATCAACATCCACCCCGCGCTCCTGCCCGCGTTCCCGGGACTCGAATCCTGGCGGCAGGCGTTGGAGGCGGGTGTTCCCAAAACCGGCTGCACCGTGCACTTTGTCGATGCCGGAATGGACACCGGGGAGATCATCGCGCAGGCGGAGGTGCCGGTGTTGCCCGGGGATTCGGCAGAATCGCTGCATGCCCGGATCCAGGTCGAGGAGCACAAACTTTACCCGGCGGTCATCGCAAGATTTGCCTCGGGGGAATTGCCATGAGCCGGTTCCGGATCTGGGATCTCAATCCCGAACAGCAACGCGCCGCGACCCACGAATCCGGACCACTCCTGATTCTGGCGGGAGCCGGGACGGGAAAAACCCGGACGATTGTCGCACGGATCACCTGGCTCGTCTCGCAGGGGGTGCCTCCCTCGGGCATCCTGGCGGTCACCTTCACAAACAAGGCCGCCCGGGAGATGAAGGAACGCATCGCGGGGATGCTGGATTCCGAGAAAGCCGGCGAGATCACGGCCAGCACATTCCACGCCCTCTGCGTCCGGATTTTGAGGACCGATGCCGACAAGCTCGGCTACAAAAACAATTTCAGCATCTTCGACGAGGGCGACCAGCTCGGGCTCATCAAAAAGATCATCAACCGCGTGACCGCCCGCGACGAGAAACTCGATCCCGGACTCGCGAAAAACATGATCAGCAAGGCGAAGAACAACGGCTGGGCCGCGCCGCAGGACGAGGAAACCGTCATCGGGGCCGTTTACGCCCGCTACAACCGGGAGCTTCACGCCCTGAATGCGATGGACTTCGACGATCTCCTCATCCAGGCGGTGCGTCTGTTGACCGATCATCCGGAGGTCCGGGACAAATGGCGCGCGCGATTCCGGCACATGCTGGTGGATGAGTTCCAGGACACGAACCGCCTCCAGCTCGATCTGGTGAGCCTGCTTGCCGCGGGCGATCCGCCGAATGTCTGTGTGGTCGGCGACGACGACCAGAGCATCTACGGCTGGCGCGGGGCCGAAGTGTCGAACATCCTGGAATTTGAAAAGCATTTCCGAAATCCGGAAGTCATCCGCCTGGAGCAGAACTACCGCAGCACGAACGCCATCCTGGGAGCCGCCAACCGTCTCATCCGGAACAATCCCCGTCGTCGCGGAAAAAATCTCTGGAGTCCGCAGGAGGGCGGCGATCCGGTCCATGTGGTCTCGGTGGCCGACGACAAGAAGGAAGCGGAATTCGTGGTGAACGAGATCGGCGCGATCCGGGCCGCACAGAACCTGCCGTGGGAACATTTTGCCATCGCCTACCGGATGAACGCCCAGTCGCGTCTGCTCGAAGAAAATCTCCGCCGCCTGCGCTGGAACCTCTCGCGCGTCACCGGTTTCATC
>JADHED010000582.1_pt1 | contig 40929 bp, 35 predicted proteins | sample 8952041 | NCBI WGS metagenome assembly JADHED01 (sample SAMN16124423, study PRJNA663239) | bioreactor sludge metagenome | isolation source: sludge (control) | place: India:Bengaluru | collected 2018-09-08 | reverse complement strand
CTCGCGCCCGTGCAGGCGCTGTACGTGCGCGCCCCCGGCGAGCCGGCGCCGCCGCCGCGCTGACGCGCCCGCGGACGCGTGCGGCGCGGCCAGCTCGGCGGTGGCGGGCGCGTTGCCGCGGGTGCGGCGAGGGCGGCATAATCGGCCGCGCCTGCGCCGGCGCCGGTCCCGCGCCGCCGCCGAGGTGGCCACCTCCGATGCACACTCCCGACGACCATCGCGCGGCGCCCGTCCCGCCGGCCGGCACCGTGCCGGCCCAGGGCTGGGACCGCACGCTCTTCGACCGCGTGAGCGTCGGCGTGATCTACCAGGCCCACGACGGCACGATCCTCGACGCGAACCCGGCGGCCCAGCAGATCCTGGGCCTCACGCTCGCGCAGCTGCGCGAGCAGTCGTCGCTCGACCCGCGCTGGGCCTCGATTCACGAGGACGGCGCGCCGATGCCCGGCGTCGAGCACCCGTCGATGGTGGCGCTGCGCACCGGGCAGGTGGTCCGCAACGCGGTGATGGGCCTGCGCCGCGGCGACGGCGCCACGCGGTGGATCTGCGTGGACGCCTTCCCCGAAGGCCCGGGGGGGCAGCCCGCCGACCGCGTGCTCGTCACCTTCACCGACGTCACCGAGCGCAAGCGCGCCGAGGAGGCGCTGCGGGCGAGCGAGGCCCGGCTCCAGCGCGCGATGGCCGCAGGCCACGTCGGCCTGTGGGACTGGGACATCGCGACCGGCGCCACCTACTACTCGCCCGAGTGGAAGCGGCAGATCGGCTACGAGGACGACGAGATCCGCGGCGAGCACGCCGAGTGGGAGCGCCGCGTCCACCCCGACGACCTTCCCACGGTGCGGGGGCGCATCGCGGCCCACCTCGCGTCGCCCGACGTGCCCTTCGAGGCTCTCTACCGCTTCCGGCACAAGAACGGGTCGTACCGGTGGATCTTCGCGCAGGCCACCGCCGACGCCGACGAGCGCGGCCGGCCGCGCCGCATGGTCGGCTCGCACGTGGACGTCACCGACCGCGTGGACGCCGAGCGCATGCTGCGCACGCTCTTCGACGCGATTCCCGAGAGCGTGTTCATGATGGACGCCGGCGGCGTCGTGATCGCGGCCAACGCCACCATGTGCGCCCGCATGGGGCTGCCGCGCGAGGCGGTCGTCGGCCACCGCGTGATCGAGTTGCTGCCGCCGGAGATCCGCGAGCGGCGGCGCGGGTGGATCGAGCAGGTCGTGCGGACCGGCCAGCCCCTCGTGGAGGTGGACGAGCGCGGCGGCCTCCTCCTGCAGCACCACGTGTGCCCGGTGTTCGCGGCCGACGGCACCGTGGACCGGCTGGTGGTCTTCGCCGTCGACATCACGCAGCGGCGCGCCACCGAGGACGCGCTGCGCGAGAGCATCGGGCGCTACCGGCAGTTCGTCGAGGCCAGCTTCAACTGGATCTGGGAAGTGGACGCCACGGGCCGCTACACCCACGTCAGCGAGCACGTGCGCGACCTGCTCGGCTACGAGCCGGAGGAGGTGCTGGGACGCACGCCGTTCGAGCTGATGCCCGACGAGGAGGGCCGGCGCGTCGCCGCCGTGTTCGCCGACTGCGTGGCGCGGCGTGCCCCGATCACCGCGCTCGAGAACGTCAACCGCCGCAAGGACGGCCGCCAGGTGGTGCTCGAGACGAGCGGCGTCCCCGTCCTCGCCCCGGACGGCACCGTGCTGGGCTACCGCGGCATGGACCGCGACGTCACCGGGCGCCGCGAAATGGAGGCGCAGCTGCGGCAGGCCCAGAAGCTCGAGGCGATCGGGCAGCTCGCCGGCGGCGTCGCGCACGACTTCAACAACATCCTCGCCGTCGCGATGATGCACATCGGGCTGCTGCAGGCGCGCCCCGATCTCGACGGGGACCTGCGTGCGGCCGTCGAGGAACTCGACACCGAGATGCAGCGCGCGGCGAGCCTCACCCGGCAGTTGCTGATGTTCAGCCGCCGGTCGGTGCTCGAGCTGCGGCCCCTCGACGTCAACGACCTCGTCTCGAACCTGCTCAGGATGCTCCGCCGGCTGGTCGGCGAGCACGTGGACCTGCGCCTCGACGCGCGGACGGCGCTGCCCACCGTGCTGGCCGATCCCGTCATGATCGAGCAGGTGGTGATGAACCTCGTGGTGAACGCGCGCGACGCGATGCCCGCCGGCGGCCGCATCACCATCACCACCGGCGTCGAGACGCTGGACGGGCCGCTCCTGCGCGGCCCCGCCGGCCGGCGCGCCGGCCGCTTCGCCTGCCTCGCCGTCACCGACACCGGCTGGGGCATGGACGCCGAGACGATGGGGCGCATCTTCGAGCCGTTCTTCACGACGAAGGAGTCGGGCCGCGGCACCGGGCTGGGCCTGGCGACCGTGCACGGCATCGTGGCGCAGCACAACGGGTGGGTCGAGGTGGAGAGCGATGTGGGCCGCGGCACCACCTTCCGCGTCTACCTGCCGCCGCACGCCGGCGAGGCGGCGCAGGCCGAACCGGTGGCGGCATCGGGCGGCCTGCTGCGCGGCACCGAGACCATCCTGCTCGTCGAGGACGAGACCGCCGTGCGCCGCATGGTGGCGCGCTCGCTCGCCGAGCTCGGCTACCGCGTCATCGAGGCGGGCGACGGGCGTGAGGCGCTGGCGCTGTGGGCCACGCACGCCCCGGTGGTGGACCTGCTGTTCACCGACATCGTGATGCCGGAGGGCGTGACGGGCCTCGACCTGTGCGAGCGGATGCAGGCGGCCAAGCCCGGCCTCCGCGTGATCCTCTCGAGCGGGTACAACACCGAGATGGTGCGCGGCGGCGTTCCGACGCGGCCGGGCGTCGTCTACCTGCCCAAGCCCTTCGAGATCCGCCAGATGGCCCAGACCGTGCGCGACTGCCTCGACCGCCGGTGAGCCGGCGTCCGCCGCTACTGGCGGTGGACCACGCCCTCCTTCATCACGAAGCTCACGCGCGTCATCGCGCGGATGTCGGCGAGCGGGTCGCCCGCGACCGCCACGAGGTCCGCGATCTTGCCCGGCTCCACGGTCCCCAGGTCCTTCTCCAGGCCAACGAGCCGCGAGGCTTCGAGGGTGGCCGACTTGATGGCGGCCATCGGCGGCATGCCCGCCTCCACCATGTAGACGAACTCCCACCCGTTGTCGCCGTGCGGCGCGACGCCCTGGTCGGTGCCGAAGGCGATCTTCACGCCCGCCTTGTAGGCCCGCGCGAACGTGTCCTGGATCTGCGGGCCGATGGCGGCGGCCTTCGGGCGCACCACCTCGGGGAAGTAGCCGTCGATCCTCGCCTTCTCGGCGACGAACCGGCCGGCGCTGATGGTGGGCACGTAGTAGGTGCCCTTCTCCTTCATCGCGGCCATCACCTCGTCGGTCATGTAGGTGCCGTGCTCGATGGAGTCGACCCCGGCGCGCACGGCGCGCAGCATGCCCTCGGTGCCGTGCGCGTGCGCCGCCACCTTCATGCCGTAGTCGCGGGCGGTGCGCACCACCGCCTCGAGCTCGTCCTCGAAGAACAGCGGCGCGTCGCCGCTCCTCGCCAGGCTGAGCACGCCGCCGGTGGCGGCGATCTTGATGAAGTCGGCGCCGTCCTTGTAGCGCTGCCGCACGGCGGCCCGCGCTTCCTCGGGGCTGTTGGCCACGCCGGGCAGGCGCGGCGCCAGCAGTTCCTGCAGCTCGGTGGCGAGGCCGTTGGTGCCGTCGCCGTGCCCGCCGGTCGTCGTCACGCCCCCGGCGGCGACGATGCGCGGGCCCACGACCCAGCCGCGGGCGACGGCGTTGCGCATGGCGAGGTTCAGCTTCTCGCCCGCGCCGCAATCGCGGACCGTGGTGAAGCCGGCCATCAGCGTCTTGCGGGCGTAGGTGGTGGCGCGCAGCGCCGTGTCGGCGGGATTGGTGAAGAAGCGCTCGGCGTAGCCGGCGGCGCCCGACTGCTCGCTGGTGATGTGGACGTGCATGTCCATCAGGCCCGGCAGCACGGTGGCGCCCTTCAGGTCGATCACCGTGTCGCCGGCCGCCGGCGCGGCGAAGCCGTCGGTCACCGAGACGATGCGGCCGCCGTCCACCGTGATGGTGACGTTGGTGCGGGCCGTGTCGGCGCGGCCGTCGATCAGGCGTCCGGCGTGGACGAGGGTCTTCGCGTCCGCGGTGGCGGCGGTCGCGGCCGCGACGGCGCACGCCGCGACGGCGCGCAGACAGAGGCTCTTCACTGGGGTCATGTCGCCTTCCCGTGGGCGCCGGCGTCACGCCGGCGCGTCCTGTTCGAGAGAGGCGACACTATACCGCGACGGGTGGGCAGTGGGCACGGCCGCGGGCATCGCCAGGCGGCCCGCTGCGCGTCGGATCTCTCCGTTTGCGAGGGCGTCGAGGGACTGCGTGACTGGCAGGGAGGGCGCCACGGGCAGGGGCGGCGTCAGGATGTCGCCTGACGCCGCCGACTGGGCCGCCCGACGCTCGGAACCGGCGGCGTCCCCGGGGCCTCAGGGCTGCAGGCGCCTGTGGAACCCGGTCAGGCAGACCGACACGTAGTCGGTGTGGGTGTTGACCGACCCGAAGTTCTGGACGGCCAGGTTGAGCGGTGTCGCGCCGTTGCGGACGAGCGAGGTGACCGATGCGCGGAGGACGCCGTTGATGTAGAAGGACGCGACGGTGCCCATCTGCAGATCGATCTGCAGCACCTGATAGAGCCCGGTGAGCGACATGTCCGAGCCGACCATCGTGTTGCTCTCGGTGCTGACGCCGTTCGCGCGTGCGACCGCCCACCACTCGCCCAGCCGTGACTCGAAGTAGACGCCGTTGTTGGGGGTCGCGCTCGTGACGTCGTCCATGAAGCCCACGCGCACGATCGCGCCGGCATCCGACGGCGACGCACGAACGATCCACTTCATCCGTGTCCTGAAATCGAAGGAGAAGGGACCGCTCGTCGTGCTCGGCCACAGTCGCATGTGCGTGGGGCCCGTGCCGAGCGTGACCAGGCCCGGCACGTTGAACTGGGTGTTGGCGATCACCCACGGCGAGGCACTCCAGCCCAGGGCCCCGATGCCGGTGTTGGAGAACGAGGGCGTGCCAGACACGAACTCATCGACCTGACAGGAGTTCGCAGGGTCATCTGCCGGCCCGCCTGCCGGCCCCTGCGGCCCTGCCGGCCCCGGCGGCCCCGCGGGCCCCTGCGGTCCCACCGGACCCGTGGCCCCTGCGGGCCCGGCCGCCCCGTCCGCGCCGGCGGGACCCTGGGGGCCCTGCGGTCCCGCAGGCCCGGCTGGCCCTGCGGGACCCTGGAGACCGTCGGCTCCTGCCGGCCCCTGTGGACCCGCCGGCCCCATCGGCCCCGTCGGCCCCTGGACACCGTCCACTCCGGCAGGCCCTTGAAGCCCCATCGGTCCTGGCGGGCCGGCTGCGCCCTGAGGTCCCGGTTCCCCTGCGGGCCCCTGGGGCCCCGTCGCACCGGTTGGCCCTGTCGGCCCTGCTGGTCCCGCCGGCCCCTCGGGCCCCGGCGGCCCCTGCGGGCCAATCGTCAGTGTCGGCAGCAGCGTGACGCTCAGGTCGTTGTTGCCCGACACCACCGTGACCGTGCGCTCGTCGGGGTTCCACCCGGTGTTGGGAACGGCAACGCGCACCACGTGCTCGCCGACGCTGAGGCTCACGCTCATCGGCGTCGTCTTGCCGGTGTTCACGCCGTCGATCCAGACCTCCGCGCCGGAGGGGTATGAGGTGACCTTCAGCGAACCGTTGCCCGTCTGGCCGAACGCCAGCGACGCGAGGGCGCACCATGTCACCGTGAGGACGGCAGCCACACGACGTCTCATCTCTCGCTCCTTTCGCGGGCCTTCAGGTGGCCTGCTGCGGTGGCACCGTCGAAGGGCGGCCCCCTCCTCGTGCGCGGACGCTCGCCGACGTCCCCGACTCCGCCCGCTGACTCGCGGCTTCGCCCGACGTCGGCCCCTGCTCGCGCGGCGGCGCTCCGTCCTGTTGTTGGCCCGTACTGTCAAGAACGCGTGCCGGACGAGAACCGGACACGCCCCGGCGCGGCGCGGGCCACGCCGCGACCACGCCGAAGGCCGGCGACGCGCCGCGAGGGCGGCAGCGTGGTGGTTGGGACGGTGGCGGCGGTGGTTGACGCCTGACGCTACAATCGGCGCACGCACGCGGCTTTGGCGGCGACCGTGACCGGCGACGTGTCCTGCGGCGAGTGCCCGGGACGGCGCCCGCGTTCGGACTCCGCCGGCGGTCCCGCACGTCCACGACCGCGAGCCACGTGCGCCCGGCGGGGGCGTCCATGGGTCGGCGTTGGCGCGACGGACTGACGATCAGCGAGGAGACGTCCCTGGCCCTGCTCGCGCGGGCCAGGCAGGGCGACGGCGTCGCCGTGGAGGCCCTGATGGCCCGGTACCTGGCGCGCCTGCAGCGCTGGGCGTCGGGCCGCGTGCCCCCTGCCGCGCGCAGCCTCGTCGATACCGACGACGTGGTGCAGGAGGCGCTGCTCAACACGTTCCGGCGCCTCGGCGACTTCGAACCCCGCCACGACGGGGCGCTGATGGCGTACCTCCGCCAGGCCGTGGCCAACCGCATCCGCAGCGAGATGCGGCGATGGGCCCCGGTCGTGGATTCGGCGGTGGAACCCGACGCCCTCGAGTCGGCGGTGCCCTCGCCGCTCGAGGCCATGGTGGGCCGCGCTGCCTTCGCCCGCTACGAGGCGGCCCTTGCGCGCCTGGACGAGGACGACCGCGCGGCCGTGATCGGCCGCTTCGAGATGGGCTTCTCCTACGACGCGCTCGCCCGCGCCATGAACCGTCCTTCGGCCGACGCCGCGCGCAAGGTCGTCGAACGCGCCGTGCGGCGCCTCGTCGGGTTCATGCCGCCGCATGACCGCTGACTCCGCCTTCGACGCCGCCCTGGCCGCCCTGCTCGACGGGCGTCGTCTCCCCGAGCCGCCGGCCGGCGACGCCCCGCCCGTCGCCCTCGAGCCGCTGCGCGTGATGGAGGCCGTTGCGCGCGCGCACCGCGTGATGCTGTTCGGTGAGGACGCGGCGGACGCCGGCAGCGCCACGCCGGCGCGCACGCGCTGGGGCCACCTCGAGGTGGGCGAGGAACTCGGGCGCGGCGCCTCCGGCACGGTTTACCGTGCCTGGGACACGCGCTTGTCGAGGGAGGTCGCGCTCAAGCTGCTCACCGGAGACGATCGCCGGGCCAGCGACGAGGCCCTGGCGGAAGGCCGCCTGCTCGCGCGCCTCCGCCATCCGCACATCGTCACGGTCTATGGCGCCGACACGCACGACGGCGTGTCCGGCCTCTGGATGGAACTCGTGCACGGCGACACCCTCGACGACGTGCTCGATCGGGACGGCGTGTTCGGCGTCGAGGAGGTCCTGCTGGCCGGCATCGACCTCGCCGGCGCGCTCGCCGCCGTCCACGCGGCCGGGTTGCTGCACCGGGACGTGAAGGCGCGCAACGTGATCAGGGAACGCGGCGGGCGCCTGCTGCTGATGGACCTTGGCGCGGGCCGCCGCGTGGACGAGGCCACGCCTGGTGGCGACACGACCGGAACGCCGCTCTACATGGCGCCGGAGGTGCTCGGCGGGGGGGCGGCCACCGAGCGCAGTGACGTCTACGGGCTGGGGGTGCTGCTGTATCGCCTGCTCACCGGCGCCTATCCGGTGGTGGCGAAGGGCCTGGCCGAGCTGCGCGCGGCACACACCGCGGGCCGCCGCACGCCGCTCGCCCTGATGTGCCCCGACGTGCCGCCGGCCGTCGAGCGCGCGATCGAGCAGGCCGCCGATCCCGACCCGGGGAGACGAATCCCGCGCGCCAGCGAGCTCGAGCGCGCCCTGCGCGACGCGTTGAGCGAGGTCCTCGCCGCGCGCGCGCCGGTGTGGGGCCTCGGGGCCAGGTGGTGGGTCCGCTGGCGGCGCGCCGTGTTCGTTGGCACGGCGTGCGTCGCGCTGGCGTCGCTGGTGGGCTGGACCGCCTGGGACACGGGCGCGGCGCGGTCCCTCCGGCGGGCGGTGGGACTGCCGGTCCCGCCGCTCAGCCCGCTCTACGTCACCGCGGCGGGCGGCTTGTTGATCGTCGACGGGACAGGGGTCACGGTCGTCGCCGGCAACCCGGCTTCCGCGCCAGCCCTCGCGGTGTCGGCAGACCTCGGCGTCCGCACGCTCTCGGGCATCCCGCCCTGGCCGGGCGGCGCCACGTTCGCCCTCGACGGCACCCCCGTCGCCGGGCCGCACGCGGCGACCGACGGGATGTGCTGCTTCAACGACGGCACGACCGACGGCGAGTTCAACTACGCCGTCCGGCAGGACTCGACGCTGCTGGCCCCCATCGGCTCGCGCCCGCTGGCCCCGCGAGCGCTGTTTCGGTTCGCCCGCGACTGGTCGGACCCCCAGCCCCTGTTCTTCCTCACGCCGTCCGGCAGCTACACAGGTGTGACGTACTCAGGCGCGTCGGGCACGTTCTGGACCACCCGCAACGAGGCGGGCGTGGCCGAGATCGAGCAATGGCGCCGCGACGGCGAACGCGTGTCGGCGCCGCTGCAGGTGGACCCGCCGCTGCTCGGCGTGGCGGCCGATCCGCGCGACGGCACCTTGTGGGTCGTCAAGCAGGTGCCGAGTCAGCACGTCCTCGCACTCGACAACTACGACGTCACCGGGCGGCACCTCGGGACGTACACCGTGTCCCATCCCCTGCCGGTGCTCGGCGGCGGCGGTGCGGAGTTCGCCTGGCGAGGGCGACGGTGACGGCACCCGACGGCGCACACGGCGACGCGCCGTGGGCCGGGACCTCGGCCCGCGCCGGCGAGTCGCGGCTGGACCGCTGGCTGTCGGAGCATGGCCCCCTGGCCCCTGGCCCCGCGCTGGTGCTCGTGCTCGAAGCGTGCGCCACGGCGTCGAGACTCAGCGACGCGCACTTGGCGGCCTCGCTGCCGTCGCTTGCGGCCTCGGGTGTGGCGCGGCGCGTCGGCGACGGCTGGGCCTGGCGCCCGGAGGTCGGCCAGGCGACGCGCGCGACGGTCACCGACGCCGACGTGGTCGAACGACTGGGCGCCCTGCTGTTCGAGTGCGTGACCGGTCGGCCCCTCGCGCAGCGATTCGACGACGAGCAGGCGCTGCTGGCACGGCTCGAGGCACTCCGGCCGGACGTGCCACGCGGCGTCGCCGTCCTGACGGCGCGGGCGACGGTCCGCCACGGGCGCGACCGCCACTCGCTCGCCGAGTTCGCGGAGGAGCTTCGCGTGCTGCTCACGTTGGCCCCGCGTCGGACGGCACGCCGCCGGCGCGGCGTGGGGATCGCCGTCGGGCTGGCCCTCGCCCTGGGGGCGGCGACGGCGCTGGTGGGCATCAACGGCTGGGGAGAGCATCCTCGCAGGTCACACGGGCTGACGCGCGACGAGACGACGCTGCTCGATCTCAGGATGGAGAGCGCCGATCAACTCGCGGTGGTCGACGAGCACACCGCCGCCATCCAGGAACTGCGCGACCTGGAAGGGCTGTGGTTTCGCCGGGTCGGACTGTCGGACCCGCGGATGGCCTGGTCCCGAACGCGCCAGGCGTGGGTCCGTCACCTGTCGGGCGACCGGCTCACGGCCGAGCAGTTGATCGAGCCCTACGCTCTGATGCTCGAGGCGTCGCTCGGGCCCAGCCACCCGTACGTCCGCACCCTGCAACTCGACCTGGCGGAGGTGGTGGAGGCCCGCGGCGCACGTGACGTCGCCGCCAGCCTGCGCGCGAAGGCGGCGCAGGCGATGGCGACCGTGGTGCGGTCGCCGACGCTCGGCTGGCAGGTCGCAGGCGTGCCGTGGCCACCACACACGATCGCCCACCTGGCGCCGATCGTCCCCGAGCAGGAAGGATTCCGGAGCGGCCCGACCGGCGGCTTCCTCGTGCCGCTGACGAGCACGCAGCGTTGGCTCGCGGGCCGCCAGGGCTGGCACCTCCACGTCCGCGCCGCCGCCGCGTGCCGCGTGTCGGTGGTGGCGGGCGCCGATGCTCGCCAGGTGCGCGTGGACCTGCGCCGGACCGTCGATGGGGCGTGGGTGGTGGCCGTCGAGGGCAGTTCGCCGCCGCTTGCCGAGGCGTTGCGCGTTGCGAGTACCGTCGCGCTGACCCTGGCGTCCGACGCCGGCGGGCGCCTCCAACTGCGCCTGGAGGACGGCAGGACGCGTCACGCCGAGATCGACCGGGTCGCCCCGCCGCCACAGCCGCCCCACGCGCTTGCGTTCGACGGGGAGGCGGGCGCCGCTGGCTGCACCGTTGTCTGGTGGGAGATCGCGCCGCGGTGAGGCGCCGCGCGTGCGGCCCGGTGTGGCCAGCCGAGGGACGCGCCCGCGCCGGCGCGACGCCGGCACGGCATCGCCCCTTGATCCACTTCGCCGACGATGCCATCGTCGTCGGCGCGGGCCGGTCGCCGGGCAACCGGCGTTGACGAGGCGTCAACCCTGGTTGGCGTCCCAGGCAGGGCCGTCTCGCCGGATTGGAAGGATTCCCGCCGGAACCCGTGCGGCACGGAAGCTGCCCCGGGTGCCGGCATGACGCCGCCCATGCCCAGGGTCGACCTCGGACGCCCGGCCACCTACGACGACGTGCTCGCCGCCCCCGAGCTCGTGGTGGCCGAGCTCGTCGGCGACGAGCTGTGGACGTCGCCGCGCCCGGCGCCACGCCACGCGATGGCGATCGCCCGTCTCGCGTACCGGGTGGGGCCCCCGTTCCACGAGGGGCGCGGAGGCCCCGGCGGGCGGACGATCCTCACGGAGCCCGAGGTGCATCTGGGCCGGCACGTGCTGGTGCCCGACATCGCCGGCTGGCGCCGCGAGCGCATGCCGCGGCTGCCCGACACCGCCTACTTCCCGCTCGCGCCCGACTGGGTGTGCGAGGTGCTGTCGCCCTCCACGGAGGCCCTCGACCGAAGCCGGAAGCTGCCGGTCTACGCGGGGCACGGCGTCGGCCACGCCTGGCTGGTCGATCCCGTGCAGCGCACCCTGGAGGTGCTGCGCAACGAAGGCGGGCGGTGGGCGCTCGTCGCCACGCACGCGGGTGCGGACACGGTGTGTCTCGAGCCGTTCGAGGCCCTCCTGCTGGATCTGGCCGCGCTGTGGGAGGACTGACGGACCGCAAGTGCGGCCGTCAGGGTTCGTACCCGTCCGCTCCGCACGTGTCAGTCGGCAGCCGAGGGCTCGAGGGCAACGGAGGGACGCGCCGCTCGAGAAACCCGACAGGGCCGCCCGGGGGTCTGGCAGCCCTGTCGCGGGTAGGCACGCTCAGCGCGAGGCGCGGCGACGGCCGTTGGCGGACAGGCCCACGAGGCCCGTGCCGAGCAGCACCATCAACGTCGGCTCGGGCACCGAGATCGGCGTCGTGCTCAGCTCGGTGAAGTCGAACGCCGTGTAGGGTTCGTTCGGGGCGTTGAAATCGACCCGCAGGTAGCCGTTCCACCCGCCCAACCCGTCGGCCGTGAACACCTCGCCGAACGCCAGGTTGGCGAAGGCCGCCTGGATCAGTCCGTCGGCGGCATTGGCCTGCGTGGTCAGCGCGAGCGTCCGCGTGGGAGCCGACGCGAAGGTCAGCGTGATGTTGGCCGGCACCACGTCGTAGTCGCCGAACAGCACGTTGAAAAACAGGACCGCCGACGAGCTGATGTCGGCGCCCGCCACGTGGAAGTCGTACACGAACTGTGGCTCGTTCGGCACGCCAGGGCCGGCGGGATCCGGGAAGCCGACGCCCAGCGTCGAACTGGTCGACAACGCCACGTCAGTCCACTTCGACCCGCTCGAGGCGATGTTCGTGAAGCCGTTGCCGCTGATGACCGAGTCGCTCTTCTCCGAGGCGGAGCGGTTGTCGAAGTCGTCGCCGTTGCCGGTGGCCACGAAGCCGTTCTTGTTCAGGTCGGGCAGGAACTCGAGGACCTCGAGCAGGTTGTTGCCGTTGGTGTCGGCTGGCGTCGTGTGCGGGCTCGGGGTGGCGCGCACGAGCCCGTCGGTGGTGGGCTTGAACCCGAAGCCGTCGAGATCGCCGATCCGGATGTAGTCGAAGGGAGCGGCCGCCGCCGTCATCGGAACCACGCACAGCGTGGCGACAGCCAGGAGCCCGGGACAGAGACGACGCACCTTGGGCATCATGCGAGTTCCTCAGTCGAACCGAGTGACCGAAACGTGGGATGTGGCTGCGACCTTGCAATTCGGCTGCCAGCTCAGGCCACCGCGGAGCCCAGCACGGCCCATGTGCTGCAACCGTTTGAATTGATGAGATTTGGACGAGCGAACCGGGAACAGGCGAGCGGCCGTCACGCCGAAGGAAGTCCTCACTGGGGACGAATTGAGACAGCCCGCGGAGTGCCTTTCTGATGCGGGAGTCGTCGCCAGGCGCCGCTCACCCGTACGGTGCGCACGGGGCCACTCGAGTTGTCCGGCCTGACGCTGGCCCGCGCCTCGCGCGACGCCGCCGCCGCGCGGCGCGCATCCAGGCAGCGCAGACCTCAGCCGGGTCTGACCGTTCCCTGACAGTTCCACCGGCCCGGACAGGCGCACGATCGTGCGGTGACTCACGTCGAGCGGTTCAACGCGCTCACGCACGGCACCGGCGCCGTCCTCGCGTTGGTTGGCGCCATCACGCTCGTCGCGGCCGCCGCACTCGCTGGCGACCCGTGGCGCCTCGTCAGCGTGGCGGTCTACGGGACGACGCTCGTGGCGCTGTACACCGCGTCCACGCTCTACCACGCCACCCGGGGGACGACGAAGGCCCTCTTCCGGAAGCTCGACCACGCGAGCATCTACCTGCTCATCGCGGGCACCTACACGCCGTTCGTGCTCGGGCCGCTGCGAGGGCCGTGGGGCTGGTCGATCTTCGGCGTGGTCTGGGGCCTGGCGCTCGTGGGCATCGTCCAGGACTGGTGGCAGCTGGACAAGCGCCGCATCGTCTCGCTGGTGCTGTATCCGCTGATGGGCTGGCTCGCCGTCGTGGCCGTCGTGCCGCTGGTGCGCACCCTGTCGCCGGCGGCCCTGGCGTGGCTCGTGGCCGGGGGTCTGGCGTACACCGCCGGCATCGCCTTCTACGCGCTCGACCGGCGCTGGCCGGCTGCCCACGTGGTGTGGCACGTGTTCGTGCTCGCGGGCAGCGCGTGCCACTTCGTCGTCATCGCACGGCACCTGCGGTGATTGCCGGCATGGCGGCGACGGCGCGGCACGTCCATGCGCCTGCCGCCGGCCGCCTCGCCTCCGCCGCGCGCGCTGGCGCGCAGGTGTGGAACGCGCCCGTCACTTGCTCCTTCAGGCCGCGCGCGGCGGGCAACTGGTCGATGAGTTCGTCGCGGCCCCTGCGGCGACCTTGCGCCGCGGCGCCATTGGGCCGACCCGCCGTCGTCAGCGGGCAGCGAGGCCGGCGAGGCCAGCCGGCGTACCGCTGAAGGGCGGCAACGCCTCCAGGGATCCGTCGGACGCGACGCGGAACACCGAGATGCGGCCCAGCTGCGCCACGCGCGCGTAGAGGAACCGGCCGTCCTGCGACATCGCCACGTCGGTCGGGTTGCCCCCCGTCACGGCCGTGACCCCGTCGGCGTCGAGCAGCGACGCGGTGCCGTCGGGCTCGATCGCAAAGCCGGAGATGTTGCCGGTGCCCGCGTTGGTGACGTAGCCGTAGCGTCCGTTCTTCGAGATCACCGCCCAGCAGGCCGCGCGCTGGCCGGTCATGATCATCGAACTCCTCGGCTCGAGGGCTGCCGCGTCGCCAAGGCGATAGGTCGAGGCCCCGCCGCCGGTGCCCGCTTCCGACACGAACAGCGTGCCGCGCCGGTCGATGGCGAAGCCGAACGGCGTCGGCCCGGCCGAGGGGTAGCTGAACGGGCCCGTGAGCAGCCCGTCGTCGCCGACGCCGTAGGTGTCGACCAGGTTGGTGGCGCGCTCGGTCACCACGAGCGTTGCCCCATCGTCACTGAACCCGACCTGTGCGGGCGCCGTGGCCGGGCCGCTGAGCGGGCGCGTGGATCCCGGAATCGGCGTCAGCCGCCCGTCCCGGCTCACGAGCAGCCCGCTCACGCTGTTGGGGACCCCCGCGTTCAGGACGTACAGCAGGCCCGAGTGGAAGGCGACGCTGGTCGGCATGTCCCCGCCAGACGGGGCCGTGTCGACCAGTTCCAGGCCCGACGGGCGGATGCGGAACGACGACACGCTGTCGCTGCCCGCGTTGACGGCGAACAGGAAGCGGTGGTCGTCGCTGACGATCACGGCGCCCTGCGAACCCAGGCCGGCACCGGTGCCGACGCCGCCGCTGGCCACGGTGCCCGCCGGCGTGAGCGCGCCGTCGGCGCCGCGGTCGTAGACGACCACGGCGTTGCCGGCCTGCGAGTTGGTGAGGGCGTAGACGGCGCCGGGCGCGTCGGCCGCGTGCGCGGGACCGGCCAGGGCCAGGGTGAGGGCGGCGAGGGTGAGCGTGCGTGCGGACATCGTGAGGGCCTCCTTGCGGGCGGGGCCGCCCCGTGCGGTCCCGCGTCGATCGGCCCCTTCGATGACGGCGGGCGGGCGGGGTTTCGGGGCGCCGCCGGGAGGACGGCCCCGTCACCGCGTCGCCGGGCGGCTCCAGATGGGGGCGCCGTCGTCGATGCCGGGCGGTTCCGCGGCCTCGGGACCCGCCTCCGCGGTAGACTGCCGCCCGCCGGCCCCGCCCGGCACTGGAGGCACGACGATGAGGCGGTCCTTCCTCGCGACGCTGCTGGCGCTCGCCCTCGCGGGCGCCGCCAGCGCCCAGCCCTCGACCGTTCGCTTCACGCCGACCGTGGGGTACCCCACCTTCGCGAAGCGGGAGCCCGTCCTGCGCGTGACGCCCGGCACGATCGTCGAGACGCAGACGTTCTCGAAGCCCGGCGACTACTACGATCCCGACAAGGGCGGCCCGTGGCCGGGCGAGGTGGGCCCGTTCTACGTCGAGGGCGCCGCCGCCGGCGACACGCTCGTCGTGCGCATCCTGCGGCTGCGGCCCAACCGTGACACGGCGGTGTCGGCCGTCAATCCCAACGGCATCAGCGCGCTGTTCGCCGACGGCCGCACCCGCATGCTGAACGACCCGCCGCCGGCACGGCGCTGGGTCTGGCGGCTGGATCGCGAGCGGAACGTGGGCGTCCTCGACCTGCCGCACTCGGCCTCGAAGCGCATCGAGATCCCGCTCGCGCCCATGCTGGGCCGCGTGGCGGTGGCCCCGCGCGGCGAGGAGGCGTTCGGCGGGCTGTGGCCGGGCGACTTCGGCGGGAACATGGACGCGCCCGACATCCGCGAGGGCGCCACGGTGTACCTGCCCGTGTTCCACGACGGCGCGTACTTCTACTTCGGCGACGGCCACGCCGCGCAGGGCGACGGCGAGATCGTGGGCTCGGGCCTCGAGACCACGATGGACGTCACGCTGCAGTTCGACGTGATCAAGGGCAAGCGGATCCGCTGGCCGCGCATCGAGGACGATCGCCACATCATGGTCGCCGGCAGCGTGCGGCCGCTCGTCGACGCCTTCCGCATCGCGCACGTGGAGATGGTGGAGTGGCTGGTCGAGGAGTACGGCTTCGAGAAGCTCGAGGCCTTCCAGGTGCTCTCGCAGGTGGGCACCGCGCGCGTGGCCAACGTCGTCGACCCGAACTACACGGTGGTGGCGAGGTTCCCGAAGGCGCTGCTGCCGCCGAAGCGGTGACGGGAGGGGGCGCGCCCGGGCGGACGGGATTTGACAGAAATGTCTAGATTAGACATATTCGTCTAATCGTGCCGTCCGCCAGGCGCCCCGCCGCCCGCCCCGCCCCCACCCGCCAGCGCATCCTCGACGCCGCGCTCGACCTGTTCAATCGCGAGGGTTCGCTCGGGGTCACCACGCACGACGTCGCCGCCGCCTGCGGCATCAGCCCGGGCAACCTCTACTACCACTTCCGCAACCGGGAGGAGATCGTCCGCGCGCTCTTCGAGGAGGCGATCGCCGCGCACCACGATCGCGAGCGGCAGAGAGCGGACGCCGGGCAGGGCCCATCCGGCGACGACCTCGAGTTCCTCAAGGAGTTCAACTGGCGCTACCGCTTCTTCAAGCGGGAGCTGCCCACGCTCCTGCAGCGCGATCGGGCGCTGCGCGACGCGTTCCTGGCGTTCCAGCGCGATCACCTGGCCAGGCTCGAGGCCGCCATCGGGCGCGCCGTCGAGCGGGGTGAGCTGCGCGCGCTCGACGCCGCCGACCGGCGGCGGCTCGCCGAGCTGTCGTGGGTGACGGTCCTCTTCTGGCCGTCGTTCGTCGAGCTCGGCGGCCGCTGCACCCGTCACGACATGGACCGCGGCATCGACCTGGTGCAGTGGCTGTTTGCCAGCCACGCGGCCGGGCCGGCCCGCTCGCCGGGCCGTGGGCGGCGGCCGTGAGAATCGGGATCCAGACGTGGGGCTCGGAGGGCGACATCCGGCCCGCCGTCGCGCTCGCCACGGGGCTCGCGACGCGCGGGCACGCCGTCGACCTGGTCGCGACGGGACCGCCGCGGCCCGAGCACGTCGCCGCCGCGGCCCGTCACGGCGTCGCGGTGCGCGTCACCACGGTGCCGGGGCTCGAGTCGCCGGGGGACCTCGATCGCCTGCTCGCCACCTGGGTGCGTCTCGGCAACCCTCTGAGGCAGGCCGAGATGATCCTGGCGGCCGCCGTCGACCCCGCCGTCGACGGCATGGCGGCGGCCGCGCGCGAACTCTGCGCGACGTGCGACCTGGTGGTCGGGCACTTCTTCGTCCACCCGTTGGCGGCGGCCGCGGAACGCGCCGGCCGGCCGAGGGTCGCCCTGCACCTCGCGCACACGGGCCTGCCCTCGCGCGACCTGCGGCCGCCCGGCGTCCCCGCGCCAGGCCGGCTCGGCCGGCGGCTCGGCTGGGCGCTGTCACGCGTGGTGGTCAACCGGATCTTCCGGGCCCGCGTGAACCGCTCGCGCGCCCTCGAAGGCCTGCGCCCGATCGCCGACGTGATGACCCAGGCGTGGGCCTCGCCCGTGCTCACCCTGGTCGCCGTCAGCCCCGCGATCTGCCCGCGCCCGACCGACTGGCCTCCCGCGCACCAGGTGTGCGGCACGCTCGACCTGGAGGAGGACGGCGCCCAGCCGACGCTTCAGGCGCCGCTGGCGCACTTCCTCGACGGAGGCGAGCCGCCGGTCTACTTCACCTTCGGGAGCCTGATGCCCCAGGGCGAGGCGCCCGCGGAGGCGGTCGCCGGCGCGTGGCGGGAAGCGGTGCGTCTCGCCGGGTGCCGGGCCATCGTGCAGGTGCCCGCCAGCGTCGCGCCCGGCCTCGAGGGCGACGGCCGCGTGTTGGTGGTGCACCGGGCCCCGCACGCGGCGGTGTTCCCGCGCTGCGCCGCGGTGGTGCACCACGGGGGGGCCGGCACGGCCCATGCCTCGCTGCGCGCGGGCGTGCCGTCCGTGGTGGTACCGCACGTGGCGGATCAGTTCTTCTGGGGCGCCGAGCTGCGTCGGCTCGGTGTTGCCGGTCCCCCGGTCTCCCGCACCCGGCTCTCGCCGATGGCCCTGGCCAGGGCCATTCGCCTCGTGACGTCTTCGCCCGAGTTCACGGCGCGTGCGCGCGCGTTGCGGTCCCGCCTGCTCCACGAGCGGGGCGTGGATCGGGCGTGCGCGCTCATCGAGGCGGCGGCCCCCGCCGCCCGCATCCCCTGAAGGAGGTCACGTCGTGCACCCAGCCCCCACCCGACCCACCATCCTCGCGCCGGCCGACGGGACGTCGTTCGACTTCGGCGGCCTCGGCGTCCACTGGAAGATCGACGGCCCGCAAACGCGCGGGCAGTTCGCCGTGGTGCACCATCCGATCGCACCGAGGGCGCTGGCCGCCCCCCTGCACTACCATCACAACGAGGACGAGTACTCGTACGTCCTCTCGGGCTCGCTCGGCGCGCTGCTCGGAGGCGACGTGGTGGTGGCTGGACCAGGCACCTGGGTGTTCAAGCCGCGCCACCAGTGGCACACGTTCTGGAACGCGGGCGACACGCCGTGCGAGATCATCGAGGTGATCGCCCCGCCGGGATTCGAGCACTACTTCCGCGAAGTGGCGGCGGCATGGGGCGACCTGACTGCCTTCGCCGCCATCAACCAGAAGTACGCCCTCGACATGCGCTTCGACAGCGTGCCAGGACTCTGCGAGCGGTTCGGCCTCACCTTCCCGAGCCTCTGAGTGCGGCGGCGCCTCGGGGCGTCGCGGTCGGGCGGCCGCATGGGCCTCACCAGCCCCAGCGCAGGCCGAGCGCCAGGCCGGCCACCGTGAACAGGCCGTAGACCACCTCCTGCACGCCGACCATCGGCGTGCGGGTGGCGAGGCTTCGCGGCAGCAACCCGACGATGGCGCGGGCGGCGAGCACGGCGAACACGAGGACGCCGAGCCGCGGCGCCAGCCCGAGCCATGCGAGAGCGCCGGCGGCCACGAGCGCCACGAGGTGCGCGACGACCGAGGGCCACCGCGCGGCGGCGATGCCGCGCGCCAGGCGAAGCCGGGCGCCCACGTAGGCGACCGCCGCGACCGACTGCAGCGCGAGCAGCGTCCACGGCACGAGGGCCCGGGAGAACGCCCAGCCGGCCGCCATGAGGATGGCGGCCGCGATGGCGCCCCCGGCCGCCGCCCCGCACACCTGGGCCGGCAGGGCGCGGCCGCGCGACGCCAGGTCGTGCGCAGCCTGGACGCCGACGAGCGGCGCCGCCAGCGCGAGCGGAAGCCAGAAGGCCCCGCGCGCCGAGACCCACGCGCACGCGAACGCCGCGAGCGCGACGAGCACGTAGCCGAACGCGAAGCCCGCCGCCCACGCGGTGCGCGGGTAGCGCCGGCCGCGTCGCCAGTCGCCCAGCGCCAGCCCCGCCGGTTGCCGCGCCAGGAACACCGCGAGCGACGCGACGCCCAGCCAGGCGCCGCTCACCGAGGGCGCCACCCACAGCCCGAGGAGGATCGGCGCGCCGACCAGCGCCCACCCGCCGTGCTCGGTGGGCAGCGCGATGGGACGAAGGCGGACGTTCGGCATCGACGATCGAGTCTACGACGCGCGCGGACGCCCTCCGCCTCGTCCGGCTAGAATGGTCGCCGCTTTCCTTCCCAAGGAGCGAGAACCCGATGCGGCGCGCCCTGTGCGCACTCTGTGCGCTCTGTCTCTTCGCGATGTTCCCGGTGCCGGCCCTGGCACAGGGCAAGTTCCCCCTGGGCTTCGGCTCGGGGTCCTTCGCCCCCACCGCCGGCACGGAGGACACCGTCAAGCCGTGGTCCTTCGAGCACGCCATCGCCTACGCGGCCTTCGACGGCGACGACCGCTCTACGCCGGTCACGGTGGTCCTGGTGTCCAGCGCGGCGATCGACGAGGCGAAGGCCCGCGACGACGAGTACCTGGCCGCCGAGGCGAAGGCGGGCCGGCTCAAGGCCGTACAAGTGCGCCTCAGCGATGCCAACGGGCGCGTGCTGCAGCACGCGGCATTCGACGAGCGCGGCCGCACGGCCCTCGAGGCGCCCGAGAAGGCCACCTTCACCAAGTACGCCTTCTTCTTCACGCGCGTCGAGGGCCAGGTGCACTTCTTCCCGAAGCCCGACAGCGCGACGCCCATCCAGCGCGGCTACATGCTGATCTTCAACGCGCGCGTGCGACAGGGCGCATGGCGCGAGCCGGGCGAGGCCAGCGGCACGGTGCGCCTCGGCGCCCGCAGCTTCGACGTCCGCCACGCGGCGATGATCGAGGAGAAGGCCGCGGCCACGGCCGCGGCGGCCGCCGGGAAGGGCTTCGCCGTCCTGTGGGCCACCGTGGCCAACGGCCGCGGCGGCCGCCGGGAAGGGCTTCGCCGTCCTGTGGGCCACCGTGGCCAACGACGGCAAGGTGGTCGAGTCGATGTGCGCGGGTCCGGGAGTCCCGGCGGCGGGCGTCGAGGCGGCCGGCCTCGACTGGCGGCGGGAGGACTGGCGCACGGGGCTCATGCGGGGCGCGCTGGTGTCGGCCAAGCCCGCGGCTGACGCCCCGTGCGTCGCCGACACCTACTTCGCGGCAGGTCGCTGACCCGCTCCGGCGCGCCGCCGCGTGCCCGGACGCGCCGCCGAGCCGGGCGGTCGAGCGGGGCCCGGCGCGGGCCGGGAATCAGCCCGACGGCAGGTGATCCTCGAACTCGTCCCACTCGTGCTCGTTCCACCAGACGCGCTCGATGCCCTCGCAGTTGTCCACGAAGGCCGGGCACATCACGCAGCCGTCGCCGCGCAGCACGTCGGGCTCGTACACGGGCGGGTACTTCACGAGCAGCGCCCGCCCGTCCTCCAGCGCCGCCGTTTCCTCGGCGGTGAGTTCCCGGGACGGGAGTTCGCGGATGCCGTGGCGCCGCAGCCGCTGCTCGCTCTCCGGCAGCAGCACCGAGTTCTCGGCGTCGATGTGGTGCCAGAGTTGCTCGGTGTAGTCGAGCGCGAGCGTGGCCACCTCGGGCGCGGCCGGATCGCTGGCGACGATCGGCTCCAGCCGGTCGAGGATGCCGCCCATCCGGTGGTGATCGCCGAGCAGCACGGCGAGGGGGCCACGATCCCCGGGCAGCTCCGCGTCCTTCTGCAGCGACACGAACAGCGTGTCCTCCTCGCGCCCGTGGTGGAAGTGCCCGGCATAGAGGCGGAAGAACCGCATGAAGCGGAGGCCGTCGGCGGCCTCGCCCTCGCCGCCCGCGCGTTGCCGCGCGAAGGTGCGGAACGCGCCCGCCACCTGCTCGATGAGGTCGTGCTCGGCGCGCAGCTGGTCGATCAGTTCCATGGGGACTCCTCCGGCGATCCTACACCGCGGCCGGCGTGCGGCTGCGGCGGCGCGCGATGCCGGTGCCGCCGGGGGCCGGCCGGCGCGCGTTCGAACGGCTCGGTCCCCGCTCCCTGCGTTTCTGGTGAGCGGTCCGCCTATGCCAGCTCGCCGAGCGCGCGGTCCAGCGCCGCCACCAGCAGGTCGCCGTCCTCGCGCGTGAGCGGCATCGGCCCGCGGATCTTGATCACGTTGTGGTGGGGGCCGTCGGTGCCGGTGAGGACGCCGAGTTCCCGCAGGCGGTTCACCACCAAGGCCGCCTCGTCTGGGGCCGGCGCGCGCGTGTCTCGATCGGCGACGAGGTCGACGCCCAGGAACAGCCCGGACCCGCGCACGTCGCCGACGACCGCGTGGCGCGACTGCAGCGCGCGCAGCGCGCCGAGCAGGTGCTCGCCGACCGCGAGCGCGTGCTCCATCAGGCCTTCCTGCTGCGCGACGCGCAGCGTGGCCAGCCCCGCCGCGCACGCGGCGCTGCTGCCCCCGAACGTGCTGAAGAACTCCATCCCCGTGTCGAACGCCGCGGCGATCTCTGGCGTCGTCACGACGGCGCCCATCGGGTAGCCGTTGCCGATCGGCTTGCCCAGCACGACGATGTCGGGGACGACCTCGTGGGCCTGGAACGCCCAGAAGTGGGTGCCGATGCGGCCCAGGCCCGTCTGCACCTCGTCGGCGATGGCCACGCCGCCCGCCGCGCGCACCAGCCGGTAGACCTCGGCGAGGTAGCCGGCCGGCAGCAGCAACTGGCCGCCCACGCTCGGGCACGTCTCCGCGAGGTAGGCGCAGGGTCCGCGCCCCGCGCGCGCGAGGTCGTCGATGCGCGCGCCGACGTGGGCGGCGTACCTGACGCCCGCCCCGGGATCGGGCGCGCGATGCGCGCCGCGATACACGTCGGGCAGCGGCGTCTTGTGGACCCACGGGGGCGCGCCCTCGCCGCCGGGCCCGTCGTGCTTGTACGGGCTGATGTCGATCGCGGTGGTGGTGTGGCCGTGGTACGCGGCGTCGAGCACCAGCAGGTCGCGGCGGCCGGTGCGCGCGCGGGCCAGCCGCAGCGCGAGTTCCGTGGCCTCGCTGCCCGAGGCCGTGAGGTAGCACACCGAGAGCGGCGCCGGGAACGTGGCGAGCAGCGCCTCGACGTACTCCGCGTGGACGTCCTGCAGGTAGCGCGTGTTGGTGTTCACCACCGCCAGTTGCGCCGCCACGGCCTCCACGACGGCGGGGTGCGCGTGCCCGACGTGGGGGACGTTGTTGTAGGCGTCGAGGTAGCGGCGGCCGCCCGCGTCGAACAGGTACTGCCTCCAGCCGCGCGCGATCCGCAGCGGCTCGCGGTAGCTGAGCCGGACGTTCGCGCCGACGTGCGCGCGCCGTGACGCGGCGAGCGACCGCGTGTCGCGCCCGTGCGGCAGCCGGTCCCCCGGGATGCCCAGCAGGAGGTTCGGATCGGGGCACAGGGCCTGCCACACCTCGCGCTCGCCCGGCCGCGCGCTGCCGTTCACGTTGCACGGCACGTCGAGCATGTCGGTGATCACCTGGAAGTGGAGGTGCGGCCACCAGTCGCCGTTGTGCGGCGGCGCGCCGATCCAGCCGAGGCGCTGGCCGGCGGCGATGGGCTGGCCGACGCGCAGCCCGTCGAGCGAGGCGCGATCGAGGTGCCCGTAGAGCGTGAAGAACGGGACGCCGGGCTGGTCGTGCCGCAGCACGATCAGCGGCCCGTAGTCGAGGCGTGACGCCGTGTCCTCGACGCCGTGCACGACGCCGTCCAGGGGCGCGCGCACCTCCGTGCCCGGCGGCGCGGTGAGGTCCACGCCGAGGTGCACGGTGCGCGATTCCGCCAGCAGGTCCGGCCCGAGGAAGGCCGGCGCGGTGTAGAGCACGCGGGCCTCCCCGTAGCCGCCGGCGCCGATGGCGTCGCCCGCGCCGCCGCTCGCCCGCGCGATGGCCGCCGCGAGGCGCGCCGCCATGGGGCCGGGCGCGTTGCCGGCCGGGTCGCTCGCGACGAGCGGGCTGCCCACCGACAGGTCCACCGGCACCGCCTGCGAGGCGAGGTCGTGTCCCGCCACGGGCGCGAACGTCCCGCGGTGCGCCGCGAGCCAGTCGACGATCGACGGGCCGTGCGGCACGGGGGGCAGGCCGCACGCGTGGCGCAGCGTGTAGTGCGCCAGCCGCGGGTGGATGGCCGTCAGCGCCGGCATGGCGCGGCGGATCGGCGCCTGGCTGATCGCCAGGTAGGGGTCGTCGGGGCGGGCCGCGGTCTGCGCCGCGGCGTGGTGCACGCTCAGCGCGAGCCGCAGCAGCACGAGCGGGAAGAGGGCGGCGATCTCCGCGTCGTCGAGCGGCCACGCCTCGTGGTAGCCGCCGGCGACCTCGGCGAGGGCCGCCAGCGGATCGTCCTGACCGAGCAGCGCGTAGGCGGCCGCGACGGCCACCTCGTGCACGCGCGCCGACCAGACGCTGTCGCCGAAGTCGAGCAGGCCCACCACCTGCTGGCGGCGCGTGAAGACATCGGCGCCGCCGCCCACCAGCACGTTGTGGTCGTTCGCGTCGTTGTGGATGGCCTGCCGACGCAGCGTCGCGGCGAGCGGGGCGACGTGCGCGGCGTGCAGCGCGAGCGCGTGCGCGACGAACGCGCGGCCCTCCGTGTCGCCGGGGCCGTCACCGCGCGCGAGGACGGCCGGGGCGAGCGCGAGGTCCCAGGCGAACTCGCGGTGGAGGGCGGGATGGTCGACGCCGGCGAGCCCACGGTCGACTTCGGCGAGGGCGCGTCCCAGCGAGCGCAGCAGCGCGGGCGATCGGCGCGCCACGTCCCCGAGCGGCGTGCCGTCGATCCACGTCAGCAGGCGCACGAGGTGACGCGTCCCACCGGCCTCGACCGCCTCGACGTGCGCCCCGGCGAGGGAGGCCAGGGGGCGCGGGCACAGCGGCCCCGCCACGGCCATCGCCTCGTGCTGCGCCTCGATCAGCGCCTCGTCGTCGGCGGGGTGCGCGAGCTTGAGCACGAAGCGCCGGCCGTCGACGGCGTCGAGCCTGAAGTTCTGGTCGCGCTCGCCGGGCAGCGGCGTGGCGGTCGCCTCCACGCCGAAGAGGCGGCGGGCCAGGCCGGCGGCGGCCGCCGCCGGGAGCGAGGGCTTGAGGTGCAGCAGGGACACGGGCGGGCGACTCCGGCGCGCGACCAGCCTACACCGAAGCGCGCGCGCGCCGCGGGTGGCCGGCGGCGGCAGCGCGCGGCGCGAGGGGGCGCGGCCAGCGGGCTATACTTCGCCGCGGGCCGGGACGGCCCTCCGAAGCACGTCTGTTCGCGGCGGCGGCAGCCGTCGTCTTGCCCCGCGCGCGAGAGTGGCGAATGGAACGACTGATCGAAGGCTTCCTGCGGTTCCGGTCCAGCTACTACGCGCAGCAGCGGGCCAGGTTCGAGCGCCTGGCCGCGCGCCCGCAGCACCCGCGCTACGCGGTGGTCACCTGCTGCGACAGCCGCATCGACACGTCGCTGATCTTCGACGCGGTGCCGGGCGAGATCTTCCTCATCCGCAACATCGCCAACCTCATCCCGCCGTATCGCCCGGACGAGCGGCAGCACTCCACGTCGGCGGCCATCGAGTACGCGGTGCGCGTGCTCAAGGTGGGACAGTTCGTGGTGCTCGGCCACGCCGGCTGCGGCGGCATCCGCGCGCTGCTCGACCCGCCGGCCGAGGCCACCGACTTCGTCGCCAGCTGGCTGCAAGTGGCGGCGCCGGCCCGGCAGCGGGCCCTGGCCTGTGGCGAGGACGCCGCGACCGGCCAGCTCCAGCGCGCGTGTGAGCTCGAGGCGCTGAAGGACTCGCTCGCCAACGCGCTGTCGTTCCCGTGGGTGGCGGCGCGCGTGGCCGACGGCAGCCTGCACGTCGACGCGCTCTACCTCGACCTCGAGCAGGGCGAGCTGCTGCTCTACGACCGGGTGAAGGACGCCTTCTCCCTCGTGTAGGCGTCGCCCTCGACGCCCGGCCCGCCCGGTCGCCCGCAGTAAGACGCGCGTGGTGATCGCCGGCCCGTCGCCACTGCGGGCGCTCGCGGGGGCGTCAGCGTGCGCCGGCGCAGGACGCGAGCCGCCGCTCGAGGTAGCGGCGCTCCGCGGCGTTGGTCACCAGCGCGAGCGCCGCCCCGTAGGCCGCGGCGGCCTCGTCGTCGCGGCCGAGGCGTCGCAGCAGGTCGGCCCTGGCTGCCGGCAGCAGGTGGTAGCGCGCCAGGTCCCCGCGGGCGTCGAGGCGGCCGAGCGCCTCCACGGCGCCGGCGAGGTCCCCTGCCAGCCCGCGCGCGACGATGGCGTTCAGTTCCACGACCGGCGTGGGGCTGCGGCGCAGGAGTTCCTCGTAGAGCAGGGCGATCTGGGGCCAGTCGGTGTCCTCGGCCCGCGGGGCCGTCGAGTGCAGCGCCGCGATGGCCGCCTGCAGCTGGTAGGGGCCAGGCGTCCGCAGGGCCAGGGCCTCGTCGAGCACCCGCACGCCTTCGTCGATCGTGGCGCGGTCCCAGCGGGACCGGTCCTGTTCGTCGAGCGGGACGAGGTCGCCGTCCGGCGAGGTGCGTGCGCCGCGGCGTGCGTCGGTCAGCAGCATCAGCGCGAGCAGGCCTCGCGCCTCGGCCTGTCGCGGCAGCAGGCCGGCGACCAGCCGGCCGAGCCGGATGGCCTCGCGCGCCAGGTCGGGCCGCAGCAGCGAGGGGCCGGTGGTGGCGGTGTAGCCCTCGTTGAAGAGCAGGTAGATCACCGACAGGACGGTGTCCAGCCGCTCGTCGAGGCGGTGCCTCGGCGGCACCTCGTAGGGGATGCGGGCCTCGCGGATCTTGCGCTTGGCGCGCACCAGCCGCTGGGCGGTCGCCGCCTCGGCCTCGAGGAAGGCCCGCGCGATCTCGCGCGTCGAGAGGCCGCAGAGGGTCCGCAGCGCGAGGGCGCACCGGGCCTCGGGCGCGAGCGCGGGGTGGCAGCACGTGAAGATCAGGCGGAGCTGGTCGTCGGCGATCGACGCCGGGTCGTCCTGGTCGGGCGCCGGCGCCTCGAGGTCCTCCGGCAGGGCCGCCGTGCGGTCGCGCCGGACGCGGTCGATCGCGATCCGGCGCGACACGGTGGTGAGCCAGGCCGCCGGCTGGGCGGGGAGGCCGTCGCGCGCCCAGACCACCAGCGCGCGCGTCCACGCCTCCTGCAGCGCGTCCTCGGCGGCGTCGAAGTCGCCGCCGGTGAAGCGGATCAGGCCGGCGAGCACGCGGCGGCCGTCGGTGCGGACCAGGTCCTCGACCAGCCGGGCCAGGTGCATGGGTGGCTACTCGGCGCCGAGCGGCCGCACCTCGACGGCGCCGCCGGACATCCCCGGCATCTTCCCGGCCCACTCGAGGGCCTGCTCCAGGTGGTCCACCTCGATGACGTAGTAGCCGCCGAGCTGCTCCTTCGTCTCGGCGAAGGGGCCGTCGAGGGTGCGGGGCCTGCCGCCGTCGAACCGCACGGTGGTGGCGGTGGTGGTGGGCTTCAGCTCGGCGCCGCCGCGCAGGACGCCGGCCTGTTCCATGGCCTGGGCGTAGGCGGCGTGCGCCTGGTAGACCTCGGCCATCTGGTCCTGGGACATGGCCTCCCACTGGCGCTCGTCGCCGTAGATCAGCAGGATGTACTTCATCGGTCTGGTGCTCCTGGGTGACGCCCCGTCCATTCGGGACCGTCGATCCCATGACGCGCGAGGGGCGGCCGGATCGACACGCCCCCCGCGGGTGCCGCACGCCGGCGCGCGTCAGGCCCGGCCCGCGAACTCCCGCGTCTCGGTGTGCACCTTCACCTTCTCGCCCTCGTTGACGAAGAGCGGCACCCGCACCTCGAGGCCGGTCTCGAGTCGTGCCACCTTCGTGACGCTGCCGCTCGCCGTGTCGCCGCGGGTGCCGGGCTCGGTGTAGGCGACCGCCAGCACGACGATGGGCGGGAACTGCAGGCCGATCGGGTGGCCGTTGTACTTGTGGACGCCCACCACCACGTTGTCCACGAGCAGCAGGCGGTCGTCGCCCAGCATGTCGGCGGTGAGCGTGAGCGTCTCGTAGGTGCTCTCGTCCATGAAGTGGTAGCCGTCGCCGTCGGCGTACTGGTAGATGGCGCTCACGCGGACGAGGTCGGGCTCCCTGAACTTCTCGCCAGCCTTGAAGGTCTTGTCGAAGACGGCCCGCGTGATCATGTTGCGCATCTTGAGGCGGACGAGCGTCTGGCCGCCGCGGGCGGTGGGCTTCGACACCTCGACGTCGAGGCAGTGGTAGGGGGCGTCTTCGAACTCGAAGTACATCTTGCGCTTGATGTCGATGGCTTCGATCAGGCCGGCCATGGGGACCTCGGAACGGGAATCTGGGACGTCGAACTGGTGCGCCCTCGCGCGAGGGGCCTCCGATGGTACCCGAAGAAAATGGGGTCGGGTCCATTTTCGGGGGGCGGGGAATCGGGGGCGGGTCCGTTTTCGCGACGAGCGGGCGCCGCGCCCCCCGGGGAAAATGGCCTCGACCCAGATTCCCGGCCCGGACCATCGTGGACGTTGCCGCCGGCCCGGGCATAGAATGCGACCCGTTCCCCCACTGGCCCGTGGCCCGGCACGGCTCGCGCGGCGTGCGCGAACTGGCTCCCCGCGGCGGGCCGGCGGGCGTCTCGCTGGCCCGGAGGCCGCACCCATGGCACGTCACTCGTCCGTCCTCGCCCCGAGCACGAGCAAGTTCCGCCGCGGCACCGCCCTCGCCCTCTGCGTGCTGGCGCTCGCCGCGGCCGCCGGCTGCAACTGGTTCCGCAAGGAGCCGCCGCCGGCCGCCGACACCTCCGCCACGCCGGCCGCCATGCCCGCGGCCGAGCAGAAGACGCTCGAGCAGTTGGCCGCCGACGTCGACGGCGCCCAGTCGCGCGAGTCGCAGGCCACCGCGCAGCTCGCCAAGGCCCTCGACGACTACCGCAAGGCCGGCGGCGAGGTGCCCGCCAACCTCGGCGGCGACCTCACGCCCGAGCAGCGCGCCGCGTTCGCCGAGCGCATCCAGCAGGAGCGCGGCAGCCGCCAGCAGCTGCTGCAGGACATCCTCGACCGCGACGCCCAGATCGACAAGCTCAAGGCCGAGATCGAGGAGATCAGGAAGAAGATCCCCAACACCGAGAGCTTCGTGGTGAAGGAGGGGCAGCGCCACGAGCGCATCGCCATGGACTACCTGGTGAAGCGCGGCGTCTCCGCCGAGAAGGCCTACGCCATCGTCTCGCAGACCAACCTCTACGACGCCCTGCTGCCCGGCTTCCGCGTGTGGGTCTTCTACAACACCAGCAACGGCCAGTTCGGCACGTGGGTCACCCGCGGCAACGCCTCGGTGACGCCCGTCGAGCACCAGCGCAAGCTCACCCAGCTGCTGCAGGAAGAGCTCGACATGGCCAAGCAGCAGTCGGCCGAGCTCCGCACGCAGCTCGACACGACCACGCAGGAACTCGACACCGCGAAGGCCGACATCGAGACGAAGACCGCCGAGGTGGAGGCCTCGCGCGTGGCCGCCGAGGAGGCCGACCGGCAGCGGGTCGCCGCCGAGAACACCGTCACCTACCTGATCGCCAGCAAGAAGACGCTGCAGGACGCTCGCATCATCGACCGCGGCTTCAAGCTGCAGCGGCTCGACCTGCCCAACGCGAAGTCGATCAACCTCGCCGAGGGCGACGAGCTGCCCGGCGTGACCGCCGCCGAAGTGGGCCTGAGGCGCATCAAGAAGGCGACGATTTCGCCGCGCGATCTGCTGCCGAGCCGCGACTACCAGATGAACCTGGCCGGCGACGGCAACGCCGTCAGCTTCCGCATCGTCGACAAGGAACGCTTCAAGCGCGCGCGCATCTTCGTGATCGCGCTCGAAGACTGACGGGGAGGCCGCGTTGTCGCGCGTCCCCCCGCCGGCCGACGCGGCCGTCGCCGAGCGCAGCGCCTTCGTCGAGCCCCTGCTGGCCGAGATCGGACGGGTGATCGTCGGCCAGCACCGGCTCGTCAACCGGATGCTGATCGGGCTCCTCGTCAACGGCCACGTGCTGCTCGAGGGGCCCCCCGGCGTCGCCAAGACGCTGTCGGTGCGAACGCTGGCCGGCGCCCTCGCCCTCGACTTCAACCGCCTGCAGTTCACCCCCGACCTGCTGCCGGCCGACGTCGTCGGCACCCTGGTCTACGACCCGCGCGACACCACGTTCAAGGTGCGCCGCGGCCCGGTCTTCGCCAACCTGGTGCTCGCCGACGAGATCAACCGCGCGCCGGCCAAGGTGCAGAGCGCGCTGCTCGAGGCGATGCAGGAACGGCAGGTCACCATCGGCGAGACCTCGCACCCGCTGCCCGACCCGTTCCTCGTGCTCGCCACCGAGAACCCGCTCGAGCACGAGGGCACCTACCCGCTGCCCGAGGCCCAGCTCGATCGCTTCCTGATGCAGGTGATCGTGCCGTATCCCTCGCGCGACGAGGAGCTGACCATCCTCGATCACCACCTGCACGGCGCGCCGCCCTCGGCGCGCCCGGTGGTGGAGTGGCCCGTGGTGGCGGCCGCGCGCGAGGCCGTCGAGCAGGTGCGCCTCGAGCCGCCGCTGCGCGCCTACGTGCTCGACCTGGTGCGCGCCACCCGTGACGGCGCCGCCGGCAAGGCGGGAGCCGCCGTGCGCTTCGGCGCCTCGCCACGCGCGGCCGTGCACCTCGCGCTCGCCGCCCGCGCCCACGCGTTCCTCGCCCGCCGCGCCTTCGTGCTGCCCGAGGACGTGAAGGAGGTGGCGCCCGACGTGCTGCGCCACCGCCTGTCGCTGCACTGGGAGGCCGAGGCCGAGGGCGCCACGCCCGACGCCGTGATCGAGCAGCTGCTCTCGAGCGTGCGCATCCCGTGATCGACCTCGGGCGCATCGAGCGGCTCGCGCGGCAGCTCCAGCTGCGGCTGGGCCGCCGGGGCGGGCGCCCGGAACCCGGCGCGCGCCGCGTGGCGGTGCGCGGCCGCGGCCTCACCTTCGCGGGCCACCGCGAGTACCAGCCCGGCGACGATGTGCGGGACATCGACTGGAACGTGACGGCCCGCGCCGGCAAGCCCTACGTGAAGGCCCACCAGCAGGAGATGGCCGGCGTGGTGCTCGCCTGCGTGGACCTGAGCGCGTCGATGACGGCCGGCCTCACCGGCGCGGCCAAGCGCGCCGCCGCGCTCGAGGCCGCCGCGCTGTTCCTGCTCGCCGCCGCCGGCGCCGACGAGCGCGTCGGCGCGCTGGCGTTCACCGACCGCGTGGAGCGCGCCTTCCCCGCGCGGCGCGGCCGCCGGCACGCGCTGCACCTCGTCCACGCGCTCGACGGCCTGACGCCCGCGTCGAAGGCCACGAACGTCGCCGCGGTGCTGCGCCGCCTCGACCACATGCTGCGCCTGCCGGCGGTGATCGTCCTCGTCTCCGACTTCGCCGACGAGGGCTACGCGCGCGCGCTCGCGCAACTGTCTGTGCGCCACGACGTGATCGGCGTCGCCGTCGGGGACGCGCGGGAGCGCGTGCTGCCGGTGCGCCGCCTGACGTGGGTGGAGGACGTCGAGACCGGCGCGTCGCGCTGGCTCGACACCTCCAGCACGCGCGTGCGCGAGGCGTGGGCCGAGCGCTGGCGGCGCGTGGACGAGTCGCGGCGGCGCGAGTTCCGCAGCGTGGGCGCGCCGCTCATCGACGTCGAGGCCGGCGAGCCCTGGGTCACCTCGCTGCTGGCCCGCCACGTCGTCGCGCGCTCGGCGGTGCCGCGATGAGAGGCGTCTCGAGACTGGCGGCTTGGGGCTCGAGGCTTGGGGCCTGGGGCCCGGGGGCTTGGGCCTTGGGGCTTGGGGCTTGCGGCCAGGAGACTGCCTTCGCTGAGGACTCGGCGCGAGCCGGGGCTACGGCGGCTTGGGGCCTGGGGCTTGCGGCAAGTGCGGACGCGGCCCAGGGTCCGGGCGCGGCCGTCCCGCCCCCCGCCGCGGAGGCGGGCACCGTCGCGCTCGTCGCCCCCGACACGTGTGAACTGGGCGCGCAGTGCGCGATCGCGTTGCGTCTGACCTGCCCGCCCGGCTCGCGGTGCGAGTTCGACACGCCGGGACGCGTCGGCGGCTTCGAGGTGCTGCACGTCGACACGCCGCCCGCCGGTGCCACCGGGTCCCTCGAGTGGCGCCTCACCGTCGTCGCCTTCGAGCCGGGCGCCATCGACGTGCCCGCGATGACAGTCCGCGTGGTGCGCGCGGCCGACGGCAGCACCAGCGTCCTCGAGAGCCCGACCGCGCGCGTCGAGGTGCCGCTCGTCGCGGCCGCCGACGATGCGACGCTGCGGCCGGACGCGGCGCCGCTCGACCCCGGGCCCGACTGGCGGATGGTGGCGGCGTGGGCGCTCGGCGCACTGGTGATGGCGGCCGTCGTCGCCGGCGCGTGGCGGTGGTGGCGGGGGCGCGCGCGGCCTGCGGGGGCGGCGCCGGCCGTGTCCGCGGCGACGGCCATCGCGGCGATTCGCGCGGCGGCGACCGCCCCCGCCGCGACCCCGGCAGACGTGCTGGCGCGCTACACGGCGATCTCCGATGCGCTGCGCGGTTACCTGGGCCTGCCGCTCGACGTGCCGGCCGAGGCCCTCACCTCCACCGAACTGCTGCGGGCCATCGACGGCGTGTGGCGCCGGCGTCTTGGTGGCGGCGCACGGCCGGGTGGGGGCGGCCGGGCCGACAGCGAACGCCACGAGCAGGCGCGCGCGCTGCTGGTGGACGTGGACGTGGTGAAGTTCGGCGGGGCCCGGCCCGGCGACGACGTGCGGGCCGACCATGGCCGCCGCGCCGTCGCGTTGATCGAGGCGCTGGAGCGCGCCACGGCGCCGGCGCCCGGGGGGCGCGATGTGGCCTGACGCCTTCGCGCTGCCGTGGCTGCTGCTCGGCCTGCTGGTGCCGGCGGCGTTGCTGGCGTGGCGCCTCCGGCAGCGGGCGCGCCGCCAGGCCGTCCCCGTCCACGCGTCGCAACTCTACGGGGCGTTGCCGCGCACGTGGCGCGAGCGCCTGCGCTGGCTGCCCGACGCGCTGCGCCTGCTGGCCATCGCCTGCGGCGTCGTCGCGCTCGCCGGTCCGCTCGCCTGGCAGGTGTCGCGCAGCGAGCAGGGGGGCGCCGACGTCCTGCTCCTGATCGACGTGTCGAGCAGCATGCAGGCGCTCGACTTCGCGCCCGACCGGCTCGGCGCCGCCAAGGCGTTCGCCGAGCGCGTGGTGGGCCGGCGGCCCGACGACCGCTTCGGCCTGATGACCTTCGCGAGCCGCTCGGCGTTGCGCGCGCCGCTCACGCGCGACCAGGAGGCCGTGCGCGCCGCGATTCGCGACCTGGTGCCCGGCGACGAGCTGCTCGGCGACGGCACGGCGCTCGGCGCGGCGCTCGTGAGCGCCGTCGAGCGGCTGGCCAGCGGGCGCGCGGGCGACCGCATGGTGGTGCTGCTCTCCGACGGCCACGGCGTGCGCGAGCAGGTGCCGCCGACCGACGCGGCCGCGTTCGCGGCCTCGCGCCAGGTGCGCGTCCTCACCGTCGGCATCGGGTCGGGGGGCGCCGTGCCGGTCCCCACCGAGTTCGGGCGCGTGGACGTGGTGCTGCCCCTCGATGCCGCCACGCTCACGGCCATCGCCGAGCGGACGGGCGGGCGCTACTTCCCGGCGCCAGACGAGGCGGCGCTGCGCGCCGTGTCCGACGCGATCGAGGAGCTGGAGTCGCCGGCCCCGGTGGAGGTCGCGCGGCCGGAGCTGTTCAGCGTGGCGCGGCAGTGGGTGCTGGCGGCGCTGGCGCTGGCCGTCGCCGAGGCGTGGCTCGCCGCGAGCGTGCTGCGGCGGCACCCGCGGTAGGGGGCAATCCGCGTGGACCTGACCTTCCACCTCGACACGCGCGCCCTGGGGATGGGCCTCGCCCTCGCGGCCGTCACCCTCGTCGCGCTGTGGGTGCACGCGCGCGGCGCGGCGGCGGATCGACGGGCGTGGGATCCGGCCGACGACGCACCGGAGCGGCGAGACCGTGGGCGCCTCGCGCTGCGCGCCGGCGGGCTGGTGTGCCTCGCGCTCGCGGCGGCCTCTCCCGCGCTTCGCGGGCGCGATGCGTCCCGTGAGGCCGAGCCCACGCTCGTCGTCGTCCTCGACGTGTCGATGAGCATGCGCGCGGCCGACGTGGCGCCCTCGCGGCTCGACGAGGCGAAGCGCCAGGTGGCGCGCGGGCTCGAGGCGCCGTCGGGCAGCCGCGTGGCGCTCGTCGCCTTCGGTGGCGCGCCCACGCTGGTGTGTCCGCCGACCACCGACCGCACGGCGTTCGACGCGCTGCTGGCCGCCACGGGCGAGGACGCCGCCGTGCCCGGGCCGTCGCTCGCCGCGCCGGCGGTCGCGCGGGCGCTGGCGCTGCTGGGCGAGGCCGGCGGCGACGTGGTGATGGTGAGCGACGGGGAGTTCCCGGACGACGACCGGCGGCAGTTGCAGGACGTGGCGCGCGAGGCTGTGCGGCGCGGGGCGCGCGTGTCGGCGATTGGGGTCGGCACGCCTGGCGGGGCGGCGGTGCCCGTGCGCGGGGCGACCGGCGGGCCGCCGCAGGTGGACGGGCAGGGGCAGCCGCTGGTGTCGCGCCTCGATGCCGCGGTGCTGCAGTGGCTGTCGCAGGAGGGTGGCGGCCGCTACGTGGAGCTGCAGCCCGGCGGCGCCGTGGATCTCGTCGCGTTGACCGAGCGATTGCGGCTCGCGGGGGCGACGGTGCCGGTGCACCTGCGGCCGTTCGGGCCGGTGTCGCTCTTCGGCTATCCCCTCGCGCTGGGGGTGCTGCTGCTCGCCGCCGATGCGTGGCGGGCGTGGCGGGGAGGGGCGCGATGAGCGGTTGGCGCGCGGGGTGGGGCGCGGGGCTGGGCTGGCGTGCCTCGCGGCGTCGCCGTCCCGATGTCGCGGGCGCTTTGCGCGCGCGGGGGGGACGTCGGGCAGGACCACGGCGACGCGGCGGCGCCGGCAGCGTCCTCGCCTCGGGAGCCGGCCCGGACACCCCTCGCCCGGGCGACGGACGCCGCGCGTGGCGGGCCATCGTTGCCGTGGCGCTGGCGGTGGCGCTGCTGCTGCCGGCCGTGGCCGCGGCGCAGGCGCACGTCGCGGCGACGGCGGAGGGCAACCGCGCGCTCGCGGCGGGGCGGGCCGCCGAGGCGGTGGCGGGCTATCGACGCGCGATCGCGCTGGACGAGTCGCCGGCCGCGCGCTTCAACCTCGGCACGGCGCTCGCCGCGCTCGGCCAGTCCGATGCCGCGATCGAGTCGCTGTCGCTGGCGGTGGACGGTTTCCAGGATCCCGCGCAGAAGGCGCTCGCCCAGTACAACCTCGGGAACGTGCTCGCGCGGGCGGGTCGGCTGGACGATGCGCTGGCGGCCTACCGGGGATCGCTGCGGCTGCAGGCGAGCGAGGACGCGCGGTTCAACTACTCGCTGGTGTGGCGGTGGAAGCAGGCGGAAGGGGAGGGGCCGGCGCCCGAGGAACCGCTGGCGCCGCAGCGGGTGCAGGAGATGCGGGACAAGGCGAAGGCGCTGGACGTGCCGGTGGTGCGCAAGCCGGCGGACCGGCCGCCGGTGGAGGTGGATCGGTAGGGCTTGGGGCTTGCGGCTTGGGCCTTGGGGCCTGCGCCTTGGGGCCTGCGCCCTGCGCCTTGGGGCCGGGTCACTCTCTTCGCAGATCACTGGGCGCTCGGGGCTGTCCCTCTGATGTAGGCCGGGGTCTTCAGACCCCGGCGAGGTTGGACCCGCGGGGTCATCCGGACGGGGCTTGGGGCTTGCGGCTTGCGCCTTGGGGCCGGGTCACTCTCTTCGCAGATCACTGGGCGCTCGAGCCTGTCCCTCTGACGTAGGCCGGGGTCTTCAGACCCCGGCGAGGTTGGACGCGCGGGGCCATCCGGAGGGGGCTTGGGACTTGGGCCTTGGGGCCGGGTCACTCTCTTCGCAGATCACTGGGCGCTCGAGTCTGCCCCTCTGACGTCGGCCGGGGTCGGCAGACCCCGGCGCCTGCGGGGACCGGTAGTGTTTCAGAAGTTCTGCAAATGGGTTGAGGGCCACACGGCCGACTCCGTAGAGTTTGGGGTGACCAAACCAACCAAACGCGGAGGCAGCCGATGGCCCAAGGGGAGCGTACGCGAAAGCGGAACGAGTGGAAAGCGCTCCTGGAGGAGGAGCGGGATCTCGTGAAGGGGGTGGTGCAGGAGGCGCTGCAGGAGGTGCTCGAGGCTGAGATGGACGACGCGCTGCAGGCGGGCAAGTGGAGCGGACCGGGGAGCGGCTGGGCTATCGGAGCGGGTAATACAGCCGGCAGTTGCTGACGCGGGTCGGGACGGTCGAGTTACGAGTGCCGCAGGATCGGGCGGGCCGCTTCTCGACGGAGATCTTCGAGCGGTATCAGCGGAGCGAGAAGGCGCTGGTGTGCGCGCTGGCGGAGATGGATGTGCAGGGCATCTCGACGCGCAAGGTGAAGGCGGTCGCCGAGCAACTGTGTGGGACCGGGGTCAGCGCGTCGACCGTGAGCCGGCTGCAGGAGACGCTGGCGGCGCAGGTGGCAGCCTTTGCGGAGCGCCCGCTGGAGGAGCCCTACCCGTATCTGGTGCTGGATGCGCGGTATGAGCGGGTGCGGGAGGACGGCGTCATTCGGAGTCGCGCGGTCCTGATCGCGGTGGGGATGAACGAGGAAGGCCGCCGCAGCGTGCTGGCCGTGGAGTTGGCGAATCGGGAAAGTGCGAGTAGTTGGCGGACGTTTCTGGTGGGGCTGCGGCAGCGCGGCCTCCGCGGGGTGGAGTTCGTCGTGAGCGATGACCACCCGGGGCTGGTCCAGGCGATTCGGGAGGTGTGTCCCGAGGCCACCTGGCAGCGCTGCTATGTGCACTTCCTCCGGAACGCGCTGGACCACCTGCCCCGGAAGGCCGACGACGACTGCCTGATGGAATTGCGCTGGATCTACGACCGGCGGGATGTCACCGAAGCGCGGCGCGACCTCGCCACGTGGCTGGGCAAGTGGCAGGCGCGGTATCCGAAGCTCTGCGACTGGGTGGAGGCGCACATTGAGGAGACGTGGAGCTACTTCCGGCTGCCGCGGCCGCACCACAAGCACATGAAGTCGACGAACATGTTGGAGCGCGTCAATCAGGAGATCCGCCGGCGCACGGTGGTGGTGCGGATCTTCCCGCACGCGGCGAGTTGCCTCCACCTGGTGCGGGCGCTGGCCTTGGAGCTGCACGAAACGTGGCTCGAGGGCACCCGCTATCTCAACATGGAGTTGTGGAAGGAGCAGAAGAAGGCCGAGCTCCGGTCGGCGGCGTAGCGCGCGGACGCTGACGTCTCTGCGGACGCCAAGAGCGCGTCCACAGAGACTTGGAAAACCGCACAGACCGCGGTTTTCCACAGCGCCCACGCGCAGTGTGGTTTCAACTTTTCTCAAATTCTGACGGCGTCGGAGTCAACTCTCCCGATTTGCAGAACTTGACGAACACAACTGCTTGCGCCTTGGGGCCGGGTCACTCTCTTCGCAGATCACTGGGCGCTCGAGTCTGCTCCTCTGACGTAGGCCGGGGTCTTCAGACCCCGGCGCCTGCGGGGACCCGCGGGTCTGAAGACCCGCGGCTACACCCGGAGGAAGGCGCACGGCGGGTGCCGGCCCTCTGACGTAGGCCGCGTCTTCAGACCCCGGCGAGGGTGGATCCCAGGGAGGGCTCGACCGGCGTGAGGGCCGGCTTCAGCCGGCCATGCCGACAGCGCGGCGGAAGCACGAAGGGCCGCCAGGGACATGCCCGGGCGGCCCTTCGTGTCAGCGGTTGCTGGTCGCTGCTCTCGCGCGCGAACCTACCGGCGGCGCAGCTTGCGGCCGGCGGCGGCGAGGCCGAGGCCGAGGAGGGCGAGCGTGGCGGGCTCGGGGACGGCCGCGGGCTGCTCCGGGGAAATGAACCGGAAGTTCCACGCAGGATTCTCTTGCGCACTCCCGGTCCCGGTGAAAGTCAGTGTGCCGGTGATATTGAACTGGGTGATCGGGTTGCCGCTCGAATCCGTGAAGTAGGTATCGGTTTGCACGCCAGCGGGGGTTATCGTCGGAAAGCTCGCGCCGTTGATGACCAGGTTGCTCAGGCTGCTGACGCTCCCGTTGCCTGCGACTTGCAGGTAATTGAAGCCGTAGCCCACGTAGCTCGCCAAGCCGTTGGGCGCCGTAAAGGTATTGCGGGAGATGGACTCGTCGGCGCCGAAGGAATTGTCGCGGTTGAAGTCGACGCTCAGGCCGATCGTGCCGGTGGCGCTGTCGAAAGTCACCTGGAAGTCATAGCCCTGGTTCAACTGCCACACCGGAGCACCCGCGGGATTCAGCGTCGGGCTCTGGCTGAAGGGGTTGTTGTCGAACACCGACGCCTCGAACCCCGTACCGCCCCAGCGGATTCGCGCGCCAATGTCGCTCGAGATGTTCGGGTTGCCAACGGTGACGATCGCGGCCTCCGCCGCCAGCGGAACGCCGACCACCACGACCAGGGCGGCTGCGGCGCTGGCGACCGCCCTCTTCACATGCCACCTGGTGGCTACTGACCTGGCTCGCTTGTCCATTAGTACTCTCCTCAGATAGGTGATGGTGGCCAGTGCACGAGCCATTCGCATGGATGCCTCCCCACAAGCCACCCCGCCCGTCGCCGACCGGCGACGAGTCTCGGAGGCGCCCCCACCGATACGCCTCGGTGCTCCGCAGCCCATGCGGACTGCGCGCGTGCCGATCGCAACCGCGATGCCGCCAGCGGGCGGACGTCACCCATTCCAGGAACGCCAATTGTGGCGTTTTTCTGGAGTTTCACTGGCACCTTGCCCTGGCTGGCAATCGAAATGTTGTCCGCAAAGAAGACAAAAAGTTCGACTCTGGAAGAACTGATCGGGCGGTGCCTGCCCAGCTGGGGGGGAGCCGCAGGCCGGATCGATGCAGGCGAGGCCGCCCCGCGGTGCCATCCAGAGGGGGCTTGAGGCTTGCGGCTTGGGCCTTGGGGCCTGGTCACCCTGTTCGCTGCGCGCTGGGCGCTCGTGACCACCCCCCTGACGTTGGCCGGTCTACAGACCCCGGCGAGGTTGGACCCCGGCGAGGGCTTGAGCGGCGTGAGTGCCGGCTTCAGCCTGGCTTCAGCCGGCTCCGTGGCGGCCGACTTGGTCGGTCGCCATGACGACGCGCAGATAGCGCGGGAGGCCAGCCGGCGTCAGGTGGCCACGCGGCAACCCCAGATATTCGTCCTGGAACAGACCTATTGTCTCCCGAATGGATGACAATATACGTCAAAATTAGGTCTGCCTGAGTGATTTGTGGGAGTTTCTTCGAGTTTCCCTGGCCTCCTGCCCGCATCTCCGTGGTCCCTCCCTTGCTCCAGGGCGAAACGCCGTGCCCGCGGCCTCACCTGGCGTGGTGTTGCTGTTCTGCTTCGCGTGTGCGCAGTTCGTCCGAGGGGCGGCAAAAAGGAGGGCTCTAATGATCAAGTGGGCAAGGGTTGCGATGGTGGTGGCGGTGCTGTTCCTTCTGAAGCCGGTCGTCGCGCAGGCGGCGCCTTTCGACATCACCACACTGCCGGGATACGAGGTAGTGACGACGAGTCCCCTCAACTTCGGTGATGGGGGATGGGCTGGATGGTCAGTGGCCGGGAAGGTCGTGGTGGGTGCGAAGGTCATCTCTGCTGGGGATTCCGTCTCGGACTTCTCGGTTTTCAAGCCGGTCGGACCGGGAACGGTGACTCCCTTCGGCTACACGTATGGGGCGAACGAGTACGGTTTCCTCTTTCGAGATGCTGTTAATGGTGCCAGCAACCCCGGCGTTCAGATCGAACTGTACTTCGCCGATCTGATGCCCGGCTACACGATCACCGAGTCCTCCCAATTGAACTACAGCGGGACGGGATGGGGTGGGTGGTCCGCGCCGGCTGGGCACGTCGTGAGCGGCGGCGGTTTCGCGTTCTCGAACACCGGGGCATCTCCGGCCTCGTCCCAGTTTGCCGATGGGGCTTCAGTTTGGCCGCATTACACGTTCGGAGCCAATGAGCAGGGATGGGTCGTTCAGAATGGCGGGACAGCCAGTTCCGCCAACCTCTATGTGATCTCGTTTAGAGCCCCGGCTCCCGTGCCCGAGCCGGCAACCTTGGGCCTGCTGGGAATCGGCCTGGCGTTCGCCGCTCGTCGGCTGCGGACCCGCAAGTAAGGTCGCCGCTCGATCTTCGTCGAGCAGGAAGGCAGGAGCCCGCAACGCAGGCTCCTGCCTTTTTGCCTTTCTGGCGTCCAGCGCGTGAGCGCGCGCGCAGGCGGCTGGCGACGTCAGGGCCCTTCGTTCGCGGTCCCGGCCCGTTTCGCGACCCCATCCCCCCGCGGAACCCCCCGCCACAGGCCCCCGTCTTCGACCCCCATGGCCATGCTGGCTGCCGCCACCCGCGTCGCCGTCGAGACGCTCCGCGCCCACCCCCTCCGCACCGCCCTCTCCACCCTCGGCGTCATGATGGGCGCCGGGTCGCTCGCCGCCGTGCTCGCCATCGGCGACGGCGCCGAGCAGTTCGCCCGCTCCCGCATCGAGCGCGAGGGCATGCAGGTGATCGCCGTCCAGGCCCGTACGGCCGACGTCCTCGACGGCCTCCGGGTGCCGCGCACCGACTACCCGGTCTTCACCCCGGCCGATGCCGCCGACCTCGGAGCCACCCTCGGCCCCCTCGCCATCGCCGGCCTCATCGTCGAGGGCACGGGGCTCGCGTCTCCGGCCGGCCTGGGGACGGGCACGCCAACTGCACCCGCAGACGGGGCGGGAACGGCCACGACGGCGGGTCCTGGCGCGGATTCGTCGACGCCGCGCCCCCGCGCGGCCCGCATCACCGCCGCCACCGCCGAGGGATGGGCCACCCTGAACCACCCCCTCGCCGCCGGCACCGCGTTCTCCGCCGAGGACGCCCGCGCCGGCGCGCACGTGGCCGTCGCCTCGGTCGGCCTCGTCCGGGCGCTCGGCCTCCAACCGGCCACGGCCATCGGCGCCAGCGTCCTCCTCGGCGACACCCCGTTCCGCATCGTCGGCGTCGGCGCGGCGGCCGGCGCCGCGGCGGAGCAGGCGCTCGCGGCCGTGGTGCCGTTCGCGGCCGCCGGCGACGCCATGGTCGCCACCACGAGCCCGCGGGTGCCGGAGTTGCGCGTGCGTGCCACGCGCATCGAGGACGTGCGGGAGGTGCGCGACCGCGTGCGGCGCTGGGTGAGCGGGCGCGGCGCCGCCTTCGAGGCCGCCACCCAGGTGGCTGCGACAGGGGAGGAGCGCCTGAAGCAGATGGCGCAGGGCATCCTCGTCTTCAAGATCCTGATGGGCGCCATCACCGCCATCTCGCTGCTGGTCGGCGGCATCGGCATCATGAACGTGCTGCTGGCGTCGATCGCCGATCGCACGCGCGAGATCGGCGTGCGCAAGGCCGTCGGCGCGAGCCGGCGCGCCGTCGTGCTGCAGTTCCTCACGGAGTCGGTGGCGATTGCCGGCGCCGGCAGCCTGGTGGGCGTCGTGCTCGGCGTGGGCGGGGCCTTCGGCGTCACCGCCTTCGCCCGCGCGCGGACGGGCGCCTTCATCTACGCCGGCCTGTCGTGGCAGACGCTGGTCGCCAGCCTCGGCGCCGCACTGCTCGTCGGCCTGGTCTTCGGCGTGTACCCGGCGCTGCGCGCCGCGCGACTCTCCCCGATCGACGCCCTGCGTTACGAGTGAAGGCGCGACGGCGCCGGACGCGACCCGGTGGCCGGGGCGAGCGCGTCAGGGACGGGCCGGTGCCCGCCCGCGGGGACGATGCGGGTGCGAGCGGCGGCCGGAGGCCGTCACGACCCGTCGGCGAGCGACCCGGGCGGCGGTGGGGCGGGCGGGTGCGCCGGGCGCCGTGCGCGGCGTCCCTGGCCGGTCGGGAGCTGCCGGGGGCTGACGCTGGCGACCGCGCACCAGAGGTGCAGCATCGGAGAGTCGGCCAGGAACGCCCGAGCGCTTTCGCGGTCGCAGGGGGTGCACCCAGGGCCCGCCACGTCGCGCAGCGCCTGGTCGATCACGCGCATGGCCAGGTGACGGTAGCCCTGGAACGAGAAGGCGCCGCCGGGCTCGTCCGCCCGCGAGCCGGCCGTTAGCGGCCGGCGCGGGCGGGGGGCCCGCGCCACGACCCCGGCGGCCACGTCAGCGACCCGTGCCGCCAA
>JADHED010000581.1_pt1 | contig 40932 bp, 37 predicted proteins | sample 8952041 | NCBI WGS metagenome assembly JADHED01 (sample SAMN16124423, study PRJNA663239) | bioreactor sludge metagenome | isolation source: sludge (control) | place: India:Bengaluru | collected 2018-09-08 | reverse complement strand
TAGAGTATCTACATTGACGATACAAAGAAGAGTGGACCATGCAACTGCTGATCAAGAAATGGGGCAACAGCGCGTCGGTGCGCATCCCAGCTGCGATCATGGAGGCTGCCCATCTGCACATCGACGATGCCGTCGATGTGCGCGAGGAGGATGGCCGCATCGTCATCGAACCGATCCGGCCCAAACGGTACGCATTGACCGAGCTGCTCGCCGGCATCACGCCGCACAACCTGCATGGTGAAGCCGACTTCGGGCCAGCCATCGGCCGGGAAAGCGGCTGATGGCGGCACCCTACGTGCCCGACGCCGGCGACATCGTCTGGCTGCAATTCAACCCGCAGGCCGGACATGAGCAGGCCGGTCACCGCCCCGCACTGGTGCTCAGTCCAGTGGCTTACAACCACAAGAGCGGACTGATGCTCTGCTGTCCGCTGACCACGCAGATCAAGGGTTATCCCTTCGAGGTAGTGATCGCCGGTCAGGTGGCGAGCGCGGCACTGGCTGATCAGGTCAAAAGCCTGGATTGGAGCGCGCGCAAGGCGGTGCCAAAAGGCAAGGCCACGGCCGCCGAACTGGCCGAAGTGCGTGCCAAATTGCTGGCATTGCTTGCACCGGTCTGAGCCGTCGGCCGGGTTTGCCGGCAATCGGGTGGCCCACGCGGTGAAAAACCGCCACCAGTTCCCATCAGCCTGACCGAGGCTGCACGATCTGCCCTATCATGACGGGCCTGCGACTCCACCGGCAGCCTGCCCATGATCCGCCCCGCCCGCCTCAGCGACCTGACCGCCCTGCTGGCGATCGAGAACCGCTGTTTTCAGACCGACCGGCTGTCGCGGCGCAACTTCCGCTATCTGCTGACCCAGGCCAAGGCCGCCACGCTGCTGCTGGAGGCAGACGGCGCGGTGCAGGGTTACGTGATGCTGCTGTTCAATCAGGGCACCTCGCTGGCCCGCCTCTACTCGGTGGCGGTCGATCCCACTCTGCGCGGCCAGGGCGCTGGCCGGCAACTGATCGAGGCGGCCGAAGCGTGCGCGCTGGCGCATGAGTGCCTCACGCTGCGGCTCGAGGTGCGGGCCGACAACCCGCCGGCCATTGCACTCTATCGGCGGCTTGGCTACCACCAGTTCGGCATCTACGAGGATTATTACGACGACCATGCGCGGGCGTTGCGCTTCGAAAAGCGGCTGGCGCCCGAGCTCAACGTGGAATTGGCCGCCGTGCCCTACTACCGGCAGACGCTCGATTTCACCTGCGGTCCGTCGGCGCTGATGATGGCGATGAAGACACTGCAGCCCGAACTGCCGCTCGACCGCCGGCTCGAACTCAATCTGTGGCGCGAGTCGACCACCATCTTCATGACCTCGGGGCATGGCGGCTGCTCGCCCTATGGCTTGGCACTGGCGGCCCACCACCGCGGTTTCGATGTCGAGATCCATGTCAAGGATGATGCCGCGCTGTTCGTCGATTCGGTGCGCGATCCGGAGAAAAAGGCGGTGATCCGCCTGGTGCAGGAGGCCTTCATCGCCGAGCTGAGCCAGTTGCCGATCCCGATCCACTACGGTGTCGTCACCATCGAGGAGCTGGAAGCGGCGCGGCGACGCGGCGGGGTGCCGGTGGTGCTGATCAGCTCCTACCGCATCTATGGCGAGAAGTTTCCGCACTGGGTGGTGGTGACCGGCTTCGATGAGCGCTGCATCTATGTCCATGATCCCTATCTGGATGAAAATTCCGACAGGGTCATCATGGACTGCATCAACATGCCGATCCTGCGCCGCGACTTCGCCCGCATGAACCGCTACGGCAAGGCGGCGCAGATGGCGGCGCTGGTGGTCTATCCGCGACCGCATGGCGGCGCGATCGAAGGCAAACCATCAGCCACACCGTGACGACCCATTTTCGAGGTGACGATGTCCCGCGCGATCATTCTGGTTGAAGAGTTGGAGGATTGGCCCGCCACCTTTCCCGCCGTGGAGCTGGTGCGGGCGCGCGACTACCTTGCCAGCAGCGCCCTGCAGGAGACGCGCGCGCTGCGGGTGATCAACCTCTGCCGCGGCTACCACTACCTGACGCTGGGCTACTACTGCTCGCTGCTGGGCGAGGCGCGCCGGCACCGGCTGCTGCCCTCGGTGCGCACGCTGGCCGACCTCGACCGCAAGAACCTCTACGAGCTGGTCACCCTGGAGCTGAACCAGGAGATGCTGCGTCCGGCGATGGAGAGTGCCGCGGCCGAGGAGCTGTCGTTCAACATCTACTTCGGCAAGAGCGAGCGCCCCGGCTTCACCTGGCTGGCGCGCGCGCTCTATGAGGCCTTTCCGGCACCGATCCTGCGGGTCAATCTGCATCTGGGCGAAAAGTCGGAGGTGCGCGCCATCGAGGCCGGTGCGCTGCATGAGCTCGATGACGCGCAGCAGCGGCTCTTTCTCGCCGCACTCGAGGCGCTGCTCAACCGCGGCTGGCGGCGACCGCGCGCCCGGCGCCACTTCCGCTACGACATGGCGATTCTGCACGACCCGGCCGAGAAGCTGGCCCCCTCCAACCCGCGCGCGCTGGCGCGGATGATTCGTGCCGGACGGCGGCTCGGCATCAATGTCGAACTGGTCACCCGCCGCGACTATGACCGGCTGGCCGAATATGACGCGCTCTTCATCCGCGAGACCACCCACATCGATCACCACACCTACCAGTTCGCCCGCAAGGCGGAGCGTGAAGGCATGGTGGTGATCGATGACTCCGACTCGATCGTGCGCTGCACCAACAAGGTCTATCTGGCCGAGCTGATCGATGCCCATGAACTGGCCGCGCCCACCACCGTGATCATCAACCGCGACGAGATCGACCGGGTCGAGCAGCAGCTCGACTACCCGATGGTGCTGAAGATTCCCGATGGCTCCTTCTCGCGCGGCGTGCACAAGGTGCAGAACCGCAGCGAGCTGCATCAGGTGGCCGCGCAGCTCTTCGCCAGCAGTGACCTGATTCTGGCCCAGGCGTTCGTCTACACCGAGTTTGACTGGCGCATCGGCGTGCTCAACCGCAAGCCGCTGTTCGCCTGCCAGTACTTCATGTCGAAACACCACTGGCAGATCGTCAAGCATGAGGGCGAGGGCCGCTTCAAGGTCGGCAACCACCGCGCGGTGCCGGTCGCGGAGGTGCCCGAAGCGGTGATCCAGCTCGCGCTGAAGGCGGCCAACCTGATCGGCAATGGCCTCTATGGCGTCGACATCAAGCAGAGCGGCAATCGCCTCTATCTGATCGAGATCAACGACAACCCCAACCTCGATGCCGGCGTCGAGGATCAGATTCTGGGCATGGCGCTCTATCAGCAGCTGATGCAGGAGTTCCTGCGCCGGCTGGAGCTGCGGCGCAGCGGCCGTCCCTAGGGCGCGCCGTTCAACCCGTGCGCATCTCGGCAAGCCGTCGCAGCGTCAGCCCCTGCGAAAACTCCTGACTGCGCTCGATGTGGCTCTGCAACAGCGCGAGTGCCTCGTCGAGCCGGCCGTCGAGCAGGCACTGGCAGAGGGCGTGGTGCTCCCGGTAGGTGGCCTCGATGCGCCCGACATCGGTGAAATCGAGCCGGCGGATGATGTGGATGTGCTCGTTGATCTCGCGCAGCTTCTGCACCAGCACCCGGTTGCCGCAGCCGGTGGCCAGCGCCAGATGGAAGGACTCATCGCGCAGCGCCATCGTCTCCACGTCGATCACATCGGTCGGGATCTGGCTCGGCGCCCACTCGGCAGCCAGATCGAGCAGCGCCTGGCGCGGCATCCGCTCGATCACCAGTTGCAGCATCAGCCGCTCCAGCGCCATGCGCACCTGGTAGTAGTCGTTGATCTCGTCGATGTCGAGTTCCCGGACAAAGCAGCCCTGCTTCGGCCGCACCGTCATCAACCGCTCCATCTCCAGCCGCTGCACCGCTTCACGGATCGGCGTGCGGCTGACGCCAAAGCGCTCGCTCAGCTCGCCCTCGGTCAGCCGGGTGCCGGGGTAGAACTCGAAGTTGAGGATCATCTCTTTCAATCGACGATGGATGGCGTCGGCATTCTGCGGGTTTCTGCGCTTGCTGGACATCACACTACCGTAAGTTGTGAATCTGGCGCTCCGGCCTGGAAATGTCTGGCTGGTGTTCTGCACTTTTGTAGTTCATCACACCGGAACATGTCCAGCCTTGGGGCAGATTCTTTTTGGAATCATCGGCAGAACAACAGGAACTGACTCCTATCATTTTGATTTTAATCAATATTTATCTAACTCTAGACACTTGCAACAAACTGGCACGCTTTGCGCATCAAATGTATACAACAATAAATTCATTGTTGTTTGCAACACGCCGGAGAGATACATGAACCAGCCGCTGCCCAACACCGCAATCGAACGCCACCCGTCAAGGCAACTCCGCGGCCTGCTGGCCGGACTCTGCTGCACCCTCACCACGGCCTGCCTGGCCAACGGTGGCGGCTTCAGCACCACCAACTTCCAGTACCTGCGTGGCGACAACTATGAACTGGGCGACCAGCAGCGCTCGATCATCACCGTCGAACATGCCAATGGCTGGGCCTATGGTGACAACTTCTTCTTCGTCGATGTCACCAATCCCGATCGCAACGGCAATCAGACCGGTACCGGCTATTATGCCGAGTTCTCGCCGCGTCTGAGTTTCGGCAAGATGTTCGGTGCCGACCTCTCCAGCGGCATCATCAGGGATTACCTGATCACCACGACGCTGGAACTGCCCGAGGAGCCGGTCGACAAGACCTACCTCTATGGCCTGGCGATCGACCTCGACCTGCCCGGTTTCGCCTTCTTTCAGACCAACTTTTACATCCGCAACAGTCAGGCGCCGGGCGTCGACACCGGCCATCAGATCACTCTGGCCTGGCTCTATCCGTTCCACACCGGCAGCCTCAACTGGGTATTCGAGGGCTTTCTCGACTACGCCTTTGGCGAGGATCCGCTGGAAGACAACCTGCTGACGGCACCCCGGCTGCTGCTCGATCTGGGTGCGCTGGCCGGCTCACCGAGCAAGATCTACGCTGGTGTCGAATACCAGTACTGGGACAACAAGTTCGGCATCGACGGTGTCACCGAAAGCGTTGCCCAGGCCATGCTGAAGTGGGTCTTCTAGGCCAGGATGACGATGACCACTGTGGCCACCACCATGAATCTGAACGCACTGCGCAGCCGCTATGCCAAGGGACTGCGGGTCAGCCAACTGGTCGAGTCGCTGCTCGATCCGTTGGCGCGCAGCAGAGTCCAGGGGGTGTGGATCCACTGCCTCGATGACGACGCCCTGCTGGCGCGCGCACGCGAACTGGATGCGGCAGGTCCGGCCGACAAGCCGCTGTTCGGTATTCCGTTCGCGGTCAAGGACAACATCGACGTGGCCGGCCTGCCGACCAGCAATGGTTGTCGCGCCACTGTCGACTGGCCAGCGCAGTCGGCGCCGGTGGTGCAGCGACTGCTCGATGCCGGCGCGCTGCTGCTGGGCAAGAGCAACATGGACCAATTCGCGATGGGGCTGGTCGGCACCCGTTCGCCCTATGGCCTCTGCCCCAATCCATTCAACCCCGACTACATTGCCGGCGGCTCCAGTTCGGGCTCGGCCGTCGCCGTGGCCCGCGGGCTGGCCAGCTTCGCACTGGGAACCGACACCGCCGGTTCGGGACGGGTGCCGGCCGCGCTCAACCATCTGGTCGGCCTAAAACCGACGCCGGGTCGGGTCAGCAGCCGTGGGCTGCGCCCCTCCTGCCGTTCGCTGGACTGCATCTCGCTCTTCGCCCACACCATTGCCGACAGTTGGGAACTGTTGCAGTTGATCGAAGGATTCGACGCCGCAGACCCCTACTCCAGTCAGCCTCAGGCCTATCCCTGCGCCCTGCGGCAGGATGCAGCGCGAATCGGCGTGGCGGAGCCGGATCTGCTCGACTTCGGCGGCGATCCGGCCAGCCAGGCGCTCTATAGCCGGGCGGTGCAGGCCGTGACGCAAAGCGGACTGCAACGGGTCGAGACGAAAATCGAGCCACTGCTCGAAGCCGGCCGGCTGCTCTACGACGGCCCCTGGGTGGCGGAGCGCCATGTCGCGGTGGGTAAACTGGACCGTAATGCAATGCAACCGCCCATCGCTGCCATTCTCGATCAGGCGGCTGACTACAGCGCCGCCGACCTGTTCCGGGCGCAGCACCGTCTGGCCCAGTTGCGGCGCGAGGCCGACCTGTTGTGGCAGCAGGTCGAGGCGCTGCTGCTGCCAACCCTGCCGAGGCCCTACCGCATCGCCGAGATCAAGGCCGAGCCGCTGCGCTGCAACAGCCACCTCGGCCTCTACACCAACTTCGTCAACCTGCTCGGCCTGTGTGCCATCGCCATTCCGGTCGGACTCCTGCCCAGCGGCGTGCCCTGTGGCGTCAGCCTGATCGCGCCCGCCTGGAGCGAAGCCCGGCTGTGCCGGATCGCCGAGCAGTTGCTGGCGGCCATCGAAGCGCGCACGTTCACACCGGCACAGGCCTGCCATGCCGACCGCAGCGAACAGATCATCGCGGTCTGCGGCGCCCACATGAGCGGCCTGCCGCTGAACTGGCAACTGCTGGAGCTGGGCGGACATCTGCTGGCCGAGAGCAGCACCGCGCCCTGTTATCGAATGCGGCTGCTCGAAGGCAGCGGTCCGCCCCGCCCCTGCCTGCTGCGCAGTGACAGCGATGGGGCGGCACTGCCGCTGGAGCTCTGGAGCCTGCCGGGCAGCCAGATCGGCAAGCTGCTGGCGCAGGTGCCCGCCCCGCTGGCGCTGGGGCTGATCGAGCTGGCCGACGGCCGCAGCGTCCATGGTTTCATCGGTCAGGCCGGCGCCGTCGAGCATGGCCGCGACATCACCGCCCTGGGCGGTTGGCGCAACCATCTGGCCAGCCTGTCGGCCCGCAAACCCGACGGATGAATTTCAGCAACCCAAACGAACCGATCACCGACCCAACCATCGACCAACCCGAGGAGCTGTGGCCATGCAAACCCAACCCAAGCTGTGGACTTCAGGTGACTGGAATGCCTTCTTCGGTTTCGGGACCAACATCCTGCTCAACCTGCTGGTGTTGACCGGTCTGCTGACGCTGGTGCTGAAGATGCCGAGCGATCTGGTGTTCGGCCGCATCCTGCCCGCGACCGGACTGATGCTGTTCCTCTCCACCCTCTACGCCGCCTGGCTGGCCTGGCGGCTGGCCAGACAGAGCGGCCGCGATGATGTCTGTGCGCTGCCGTCGGGCATCAGCGTGCCGCACATGTTCGTGGTGGTGTTCGTCATCATGCTGCCGATCGCCACCGCGACTGGCGATCCGATCCGCGGCTGGGAAGCTGGCCTCACCTGGGTCTTCGTGCAGAGCTTCGTGCTGATGGCCGGTGGCTTCGTGGCACCATGGATCCGCAGGATCACCCCGCGCGCGGCGCTGCTGGGCGCACTGGCCGGCGTCTCGATCGCCTTCATCTCGATGCGCCCGGCGCTGGAGATGTTCATGACCCCGGCCATCGGTCTGATCTGCTTCGCCATCATCGTCCTCAACTGGTTTGGCGGCGTGCGCTACTTCAAGGGTGCTCCTGCCGGACTGGTCGCCATCGCCGTCGGCAGTCTGATCGCCTGGGGCTCGACCGCGTTCGGCCTGAACTATGGTGGCATGAGCCTCGCCAAGCTCGGCGCGTCATTCAGCAATTTCGGCTTTTCGCTGCCGCTGCCGGTGATCGGCCATGTCTTCAGCGGCTTCGAGTTCATCGGCATCATCCTGGTCACCGCTATTCCGTTCGGCATCTATGACCTGGTCGAGGCGATGGACAATGTCGAGAGCGCAGCCGCCGGCGGCGACCACTTTCCCACCACCCGCGTGCTGACCGCCGATGGCGTGGTGAGTCTGATCGGCTGCCTGCTCGGCAATCCTTTCATCAATGCGGTCTACATCGGCCATCCGGGCTGGAAGGCGATCGGTGGCCGCATCGGCTACTCGGCCGCCACCGGCATCATGGTGCTGATACTCTCCTGGTTCGGCATCATCGCGGTGTTGATGGCGCTGATTCCGGTGGTGGCGATCGCCCCGATCCTGCTCTACATCGGCATGTTGATCGGTGCCCAGGCGTTCCAGGAGACCCCGAAGAACCATGCGCCAGTGGTGATCCTGGCGCTGGTGCCGCAGGTGGCCGCCTGGGGCAAGCTGCAGATCGACAGCGCACTGGCCGCGGCCGGCACCAGCGCCGCCAGCGTCGGGCTCGACAAACTGGGCCAAGGCGGCGTGCTCTATGATGGATTGAGCGTGCTGGGCGGCGGCGCCATCCTCGGCAGCCTGATTCTGGCCGCGATCGGTGCCTGCATCATCGACCGCCACTTCATCAAGGCCGCCAGCTTCGCCCTGGTCGGCAGCCTGCTCACCTTCTTCGGCTTCATGCATGGCGAGGCAATCGGCATCGGCCACCATCCGGCTGTGGCTGTCGGTTACCTGCTGATGGCGGCGCTGCTCTATGGCTGCGCGCAGAGCGAGAAGGCCACCCAGCCGGCGCTGCAACCGGCCATAGCCGATCTGGCCGATTGAGCCCAGCGGCACAGCGTCGTCTGCCTGATTCCCGACCCTGAAAAGGCCAACGCCATCGAGTCCGACTGACCACAACAGGGAGGAGGTGTGTCCAAAACGGTTCCGTCATGTCGAAAGCAGAAGATCGGAAGTTCGTCCTCTCACCACCATTCAAGTTCACAAGGAGATTCTCATGTACAGGAAAGCCCTCTTTACCACCCTGCTTGGCACCGCTCTGCTGACCAACGGCGTCGAGGCCGGACGTGGCAACGGCAGCCCCAATGACCCCAGGATCGACGCGACGAAGGTTGACAGCCAGCAGACGCTGCTGACCATCCAGGGCGACCACTTCGGCAGCTCCATGCCGAGCGTGGTGATGGGCCGGTGGCAGTTGAAGGTCAAGACACACTCCAACCAGGAGATCGTCGCTGAGCTGCCAAAGGGCGTCAGCGGCAAACTCCTACCGGATGCAGGTGATCTCGGGCGCGCCGGCCAATGCCAGCTCGGAACCCTTCTTCACGACGCTCTTCACGGCCAGCAACCCATGAGCGGCTGACGCCACGCTCCCAACTGGTGGCGCTCAGCCGCTGGCGGTGATGCGGGTGCCGGCCCGGCCGTCGACGATCGCCGCGATCTGCTCCGGCAGGCCGATGGCGCCGACCGCCCCCGGGGTGCAGGCAACGAAGTCGGCCAGCGCCGCCACCTTCGGCGCCATGCTGCCGGCACCGAATTCGCCGGCAGCCAAGTAGTCGCGCGCCTGCTCGACCGTGATCTGATCGAGCCACTGCTGGGCCGGTGTGCCGAAGCGGATCGCCACCTGGGCGACACTGGTGGGGATGATCAGCATCCGTGCGGCCAGCTCCTGCGCCAGCAGACTGCTGGCGCGGTCCTTGTCGACCACCGCCTCGACGCCGCTCAGCAGGCCGTCCGCGCCGATGCTGACCGGAATGCCGCCACCACCGGCTGCGATCACCACCGCCTCCTGTTCCAGCAGCAGACGGATGGTCGCGCTTTCAAGGATGCGTCGCGGCTGTGGTGACGGCACCGTCCGCCGCCAGCCCCGTCCGGCATCCTCCATGATGCTCCAGCCCAGCGTCTGCTGTCTGGCGCGGGCGGTGGCCTCGCTCAGAAAGGCGCCGACCGGTTTGTCCGGCCGGGCAAAGGCTGGATCGTCGACATCGACCAGCGTATGGGTCACCAGGGCGATGACCGGGCGGTCGAGGCCACGGCGGGTCAGTTCGTTGGTCAGCGCCTTGACGAACATGCAGCCGATCGCCCCCTGGGTGTCGGCCACGGCATAGTCGAGCGGCACCGGATCGACCTCGGCCTCCGCCAGCTCCGAGCGCCGCAGGATGAAGCCGACCTGCGGGCCATTGCCATGAGAAATCACCACTCTCCAGCCCTGTTCGATCAGGTCGACCAGATGAGGCGCGGCACGACAGACCCGCTGATACTGATCGGGAATCGCCTCATGTCCGGCATCGCTGATCAGCGCGTTGCCACCCAGTGCGATGACGGCCGTTTCGCTCATGCCGTCTCCCCATTCCGGTCGAGCATCTGGCAGAGCGCGGCAATGGCCTCGTTGAAGCAGGCCAGCGGCGCAGTGGTGATGCCGGCACCGATCTGGCCGACGCCGGCCTGACGGTGAGCGATGCCGGTGTTGATGATCGGCAGGATGCCGGAGTCGACCACCAGCCGGGCATCGATGCCGGCCGGTGTACCGGCGAAATCGAGTGGAGGCAGGCTGAAGGCCGGGTTGCTGCCCAGCGTGATCTCCAGCATCCGTCGACTGTTGGCGCTGGCATCGGCCGCGGTGCCGCCGACGAACTGGACGATCGCCGGCGCGGCGGCCATCGCGAAGCCGCCGAGCCCGGCGGTCTCGGTGATGGCGGAGTCGCCGAGGTCGGCAGCGGCATCCTCGACGCCATAGCCGGCGAAATAGAGCCCCTGTACCGGATTGGCCGGCGCCTCAAACCACTGTGTTCCGGTGCCACTCAGACGAATGCCGAAGTTGACGCCATTGCGCGCCATCGCGGTCACCAGGCTGCTGCCGGGCACCCCGTGCGCCGCATCCAGCATCACCTTGCAGGCCGCCATCGACAGGTTGAGAAAGAAGTGGTCGTTGCCGGCGATGAAGCCGAGGGCGCGCTGGATCGCGCCGCTGTCGAGGCCGCTGTCGAGCAGCGCCAGCGCCAGCGCCAGCCGCTTGAACAGCAGACCGGAGGCGGCCAGGTTGCGGTTGTGCAGTTCATCGCCCATTTGCAATGCCTGCGCCATCAGCGGCTTCAGCTCACCACCATTCAGCGCCCGCACGGCCCTGCGCAGCGTGGTGAAAAAGTCGGTGCCGAGCCAGCGCAGCCGCGCGATCACCTCCGGCGTGTTGGCGCCAAAGCGCAGCACCTTGCCCAGCCCTTCGTTGAGGTTGCAGTAGGCACGGTTGCCGTGGTCGTCATCCTCCACCACCCAGAGCGGCATCGACGGCGAGATCACGCCCGCCATCGGCCCCACCGCCCCATGGTCATGGCAGGGTTCGAGGGCCACCTCGCCGGCTGCGGCCATTCGTGCGGCCGCCTCCAGCGAATCGGCCCAGCCTTCGTAGAGCATCGCCCCGGCAATCGCCCCCTGCTGCGGGCCGCACATCCGTGCCCAGTCGATCGGCGGACCGGCATGGAGGATGCGCCGCTCCCCGCCGCCCAGCGCGGCAATGGCATCGCGCGCCAGTTGCAGATCGACCAGCCGCGGCCGCGCCGCGAGATAACGCGCATAGGCGGTGCGGTTGGCCTGCTCGACGCGCGCATCGCCGATCAGCATGGCCAGCCGCCAGCCGAGGTCGGCATCCGCGCCGGCCGGCGGCGCCCAGCGCAACTGGGTGACCGCACCGCCGGCGGCGGCGATGTTGTCGGCAAACGCCGGCAAGCCGACGTTCGCCACCTTCAGCGGCTGCTGGAACAGTGACTTCATGCAGCACCCCCCAAACAGTCGCGTAGAACGGCCACCGACCAGAGCGCCGCCTCGGCACTGGAGTCGGCCACGAAGACCTCCGCTGCACGCAGTGCCGCCACCACCGCCGATCGGTTCTGCGGATCCTGGTCGGTGCCGCAGACATGGGCGATGAACAGCAGCCGCCGACCGGCCGCCAGCGCCCTGCTCCGGGCCTGTTCGATGGCGCCGAGCAGGCCGGTCAGTGGATCGGCCGCCGCGCCATGGCCGAGCACCACATCGAACAGAATCACTGCCGTCGTCGGATCGTCCGCCTCCTGCAGCAGCCGACTGTCGCGCAGCACCGGGTCGATCATCGGATGGGGGCGACCCCGGGTGAACAGGTCATCACCCAGGTCGACCATGCTGTGGCCGGGGCCGATCCGGGCCTGCTCCAACTGTGGATTGCCCGCAGTCGGCACATTGGAGGACACCACGATACCGACCGCCGCATGCAGCAGCTGCGCCTCGAAACAGAAGGTGCCACCGCAGAAGAGTGCACGCAGATGGCGCTGTGTCGGTGCCATCGACCGGCAGAGTGCCCCGAACCGATGCAGCAGCTCGACCGGGATCGATGGCGGCGCTGCCACCGGCATCTCGCCCTGCGCCAGGGTGACGGCCAGGTCGGCCGCCTCGGCCAGCGTGCTGGCGCCATGCACCCCCTGGCGGGTGAGCGAACGCGGGTCGACGCCGAGAAAGATGACGACGACCGGTTTGCTGCAGGCCTCGGCGGCGGCGAGCACCACCTCGGCCACCGCCGGCGCCGGTGGTTTGGAGACCAGCACGATCACGCGGGTGGCCGGGTCATCCGTCAGTGCCTGCAACCCCTGCAACATCGAGATGCCGCCGATCTCGGCCGACAGATCATGGCCACCGGTGCCGATCGCCTGCGAGATGCCCGAACCCAACCGATGGATGCGTGACGTCACCTCCTGCAACCCGGTGCCCGAAGCGCCGACCGCGCCGATCGGCCCGCGGCGCACCACATTGGCAAAGCCGAGCGGAATGCCGTTGATGATGGCGGTGCCGCAGTCGGGCCCCATCACCAGCAGATCGTGCCGTCGCGCATAGTGTTTCAGTGTCAGTTCGGCCGCGGGCGGGACGTTGTCGCTGAAGAGCATCACATCCATGCCCAGACGCAGCGCCTTCATCGCCTCGGCCGCGGCGTAATCGCCGGGCACCGACACCAGCGCCAGATTGTGGCCCGGATCACGACGCACTGCCCCGTGCAGGCTGGTGATCGGCAGCGGCACGCTGCCCTCCTCCTGCGGCGCCGATTCGGCAGGCGCCGTCAGCAGTGCATCGGCCCGCTCGAGCGCCGCAGCGCAACCCGCTTCGCTGCCCTTCACCACGACGATGATGTCATTGGGCCGCACCTCGAACCGGCCCAGACCAGCCGCCGCCAGGGTGTCGATGTTGCCGGCCGAGGCCATCACCACCGCAGCGAGTTCGACGCCGGGCATCGCCATCACCTGGGCGGAGAGCTTCATCAACGCCACCGAATCCTGGTAGCGGTTGGCGTAGTAACGCGAAGCGCTGTTCATGCGATTGCCCGCTCGGCCGGCAGCCACAACCGCCGGCAGGCGGCGATCAGACCGATGCAGCCGTCGGCACCGGAGCTGCCGCCGCTGTCGAGCAGCCGCTCCAGCGCACTCTGCATCGCCGCTTCGTCCATGCCTTCGACCACCGCCTGCCCCAGCTCATGCAGCGCACGGCCCGGTGAGCCCTGCATCACCTGTTGCAGCAACTGTCGGCTGATGTCGCCGGTCGTCCCGAGCCACGGCCGCAGCGCCGCGACCAGCCGGGCCCGCAGCGACGCACCCATCGGCCTGGCCGCTGTGCTGCCGAGCACGGTGAGGATGCCGACCAGCACGTCATCTCCGGCCGGCGTCAGCCCCGGTCCACGTCCCACGACCCGACCCACCGTGCCGGAGAGCATGGCCGCCGCGCCCGGTCCGCGCCGCAGCAGCGCCTCGGTCACGGCGACGGCCATCTCTGCGGAATCGCGCCAGGCGCGCGGCGCGGCGATCCGCTCGACCCGATCGAGCCGCGCCGCTAGGCCCGCCGTCGGCGCCGACCAGCCCCTCGGCCACCAGCGCATGGCCATGCGGCAGTCGATGGTCAGCGGTCCAACACCCAGATAGCCGGCTTTCGCCTGAACCGGCTGCCCCACCCGCAATTCCAGTCGACCGGGTGCGGTGCCGGTCGCCAGACGAATGCCAAACGGCAGATCACTGCGCGCGCCATCGAGCAGGCTCCAAAGATTCCCCTCGATCAGCAGATTGACGGCCCCTTCGAAGCATGAATGGACGCAGCCGGCCTGGGGTCGGGCCAGTTCCACACGGTGGCCGATGCAGAGGGCTGGCAGCATGGACCGCCCCGCTCAACCGAGCGCAGCGATCAGCGCATCGCCGCTGGAGACCCAACCGAAGATGCCGCCCTGGGCAGTGATCATCTCCAGCCCGACCCGCTTGAACTCGGGAAAGTAGGAGGCGACACAGTCGGAGAGCACGACACACTCATAGCCGCGGTCGTTGGCCTCGCGCACCGTGGTGTGGACACAGACCTCGAGGGTCACACCGCAGACGATCAGTGTGCTGATGGCGCGATCGAACAGAATCTGCTGCAGATCGGTGGCATGAAAGGAGCCCTTGCCCGGCTTGTCGATCACCGGCTCACCGTCGATCGGATAGAGCTGGTGGATGATGTCATGGCCCTGCTCGCCGCGCACCAGAATGCGCCCCATCGGTCCCGGCGTGCCGATGAACACCTTGCCACCGCGCTTGAGCTTGGCCGGCGGACAGTCCGACAGATCGGGCCGGTGCCCCTCCCGCGTGTGGATCACCAGCATCTCCCGCTGCCGCGCCTTCTCCAGAACGCGGGAGATCGGCTCCACCGCCGCCAGCAGCAGCGAGGTGTCGTTGCCGAGCTTCTCGCCAAAGCCGCCGGGCAAAACGAAATCGCGCTGCATGTCGATGATGATCAGCGCCGTGCGTTGCGGATCGAAGTCGAGATCGAACGGCTCCGCCGGCAGCGTCACCCGCCGGCCAGCGCTCTGTGTCGTGGATGCCATTGCACGCTCCCTCTGCCTGGAGAAAAAAACCGGACCAATGGGCAGCCCATGCTTGCCTGAAAAAAATCATGCAGGAAGCTTGCCTTGTGCGACCCGAGCGATGTTTTCTGCTTCAGGGCATTGCACCCTGCCGCGCAGACCGTCGCGGTCAGGGCCGCTTGATCGCCTCCAGCTCCCAGGCGAAATGCGAAAGGCCCTGCTTGAACAGCCGATGGTTCCAGTTGCGCAGCCGTTTGCGCCAGCGTGGCTGCAGCGGGTCGCGGCTGTTCTTTTCGACGCTCCAGCCCACCTCGACGACGCGAAAGCCGCCCCTGAAACCATACATGGCCGCCGGCGCCGGGTCACCGCAGAAGTAGTCGTGGGTGTCGCGGGTGATGATGTTGACGTGGGTCGGATCCTGAAAAGCTTCCGGCCGCGGATAGGCGGGCGTCGAGGCGAGCAGTCGGCCACCCGGCGCCAGCACCCGCCAGATTTCGCTCATCAGCTCGACGAAGGGGTTGCGCAGCACGCCGGAGCGCGGGTCGATCAACTGCCGCGGTACATGCTCCAGAAAGTCATAGGCCGAGACCGAGCCGAAGAAATCGTCGGCAAACGGGATCGGCTCCAGCACCAGGTTGGCGCTCAGCAGTTCTCCGTCGGCCGCACCGCTGCGCAGCGTCATCCCGCTGCGCAGGTCGATGCCGTAAAGCCGGCCGCGGCGGTAGGGATTGCGCGGCATCGGACCACAGCCCAGATCGAGGTGGATGTCGGGAACTGCGCTCATCGGGTCAGGGTCCAGCAGGAAAGGAGCGCGCTGCCAAGAGGGTGCGCGCCACAGCGGAAGGGTCAGGCCGACATGCCGGAGCGCAATGCAGCGATGCGCTCTTCGATCGGTGGATGCGACATGAACAGCCGGCCCAGTGCGCCGGCCGTGCCTCCACGCACGCCAAAGGCGGCCATCTGACTCGGCAGCTGCGCCGGCTCGTGCAGCGTCTGCAGCCGCTCCAGCGCCGAGATCATCTTGTCGTGGCCGGCCAGTTGGGCGCCACCACTGTCGGCGCGGAACTCCCGCTGCCGACTGAACCAGAGCACGATGGCGCTGGCCAGAAAACCGAGGATCAGCTCGGCCACCATGCTGCTGATCCAGTAGGCCATGCCCGGTGCCGAGGACTCCTCGTCGCGGTCGCCGGAGAGAAAGCGATCGACCATGAAGCCGATGATGCGGGCGAAGGCGATGACGAAGGTGTTGACCACCCCCTGGATCAGCGTCAGCGTCACCATGTCGCCATTGGCGATGTGGCTCACCTCATGTCCCAGAATCGCCTCGACCTCGTCGCGATTCATCGTGTGCAGCAGCCCGCTGCTGACCGCCACCAGCGCATTGTTGCGGCTGGGGCCGGTGGCAAAGGCGTTGGGTTCGGCGGCATCGTAGATCGCCACCTCCGGCATCGCGATGCTGGCACGCTGCGCCTGCGCGCGAACGGTCTCCAGAAGCCAGCGCTCGGTGGCGTCGCCGGGCTGCTCGATCACCCGGGCACCGGTCGACATCTTGGCCATCCACTTCGACATCAGCAGCGAAATGAATGAACCGCCCATGCCGAACACGGCGGCGAAGCCGAACAGCGCCGGCATGTTGATGCCACCCTGGGTCAGAAAGCGGTCGACTCCAAGCAGCCGGGTGGTGATGCCCAGCAGCACGATGACCGCCAGGTTGGTCAGAACGAACAGCAGGATGCGTTTCATGGCAAGGGTCTCTGGTGATGAAAATTCGTAACGGAATCAGCGAACCGCCGGCGATGATAAGCAGTGCAGTGTGGCCGTCAAGTGAACCATCAGGGCTGATAGCGCACCACTTTGGGCTCCAGTTTCAGTTCATTGCGCAACCGCTGGGCAGCCGCCTCGGCCTGCTCCCGGTGCCAAAAGGGCCCCGCATAGAGCAGATAACGGGTGCCATTGGGCCGTTGCAGCGGTTGCAGATGGGCATCGAAACCGAGCGCCTGCACCCGCGCCAGCCACTGCGCGGCACTCTGCGAATCCGCATGATCGCCCAGTTGCGCAACCCAGGCGATCGGCAATCCCTGCTGATCGAGCGTCGACGGCGGCCCATCCTGCTCGGGCACCGGCCCGACGGTCGAGGGTGGTCCGGCGGCGAGCTTCTCGCGCAGTTCGGCTTCGTTGACGAGAGGCGTCCCCGGCGCCCACTGCGCGCGCTCGGGCGGGGGCGGAATCTGAAACCGCGCCCGATCGGGCTGGTAGCGGGTCTGCTCCAGCAGCCCGGGCAGAAAGATCACCACCAGCGCGACCAGCACCAACGCGCCCAGCAGACGACGCCGCAGTTCGAGCCGTATCTTTTTTTCGTCCTGTTCAGCGCCCATCTCGTTCCTGCCGAAATCACTCTGCTTCCATCTCACACCATCGGTTCCGCCTGCCGCGCCTGCCACCCTTCGAGGGCTTCGGCCACGGTATAGAAGGAGCCAAAAATCAGAATGCGATCCCCCGGCTGCACCGCCGCTTCGGCGGCGTCGATGGCCGCCGTGACACTGTCGAACCCCTGCTCGACCGCAGCGCCGAGCCCACGCAGCAGTTCGACCAACTGCCCGCTGGTTGCGCTGCGGGGAGTCCGCGCTTCAGCCGGATACCAGTGGTCCACCCGGGGCAGCAGGTGTTGCAGCATCGGCTCGATCGCCTTGTCGGCCATGATCGCCACCACTGCATGGGTGCGCCCGGCACAGGGCTCGGCAGCGAGCCGGCTCGCCAGCAGCGCCGCACTCTGCGGATTGTGGGCCACATCGACGATGATCGGCACCCGGCCGGCCAACTGCTGGAAGCGGCCGGCCAGCGTCGCCGTGTTCATCAGCTCGGCGATGCGCGGCACCGGCAGATCATGTCCCAGAAGTCGCACGGCACGCAGTGCGCAGAGCGCCGAGTCGAGCGGCAACCGTGGCAGCGGCAACGGGCCGAGAGTGAAGGGCACCGCCGCGCTCGACTCCTGATAGTGCCACTGGCTGCCGGCAACCCGGGCATCGAAATCGACACCGCGCCGCAGCAGCGGCTGCGCCAGCGACTGCGCCAATTGCAGCAGCCGCGGTGGCGGCGGATTCATGCCGAGGATCGCCGGGCGCCCGGCACGCAGAATGCCGGCCTTCTCGGCACCGATGCTGTCCAGGTCATGGCCGAGCCACTCCTGGTGGTCGTAGTCGATGGTGGTGATGATGGCCAGATCGGCATCGACCAGGTTGACCGCATCGAGACGCCCGCCCAGCCCCACTTCAAGCAGCAGGATGTCGAGCGGCTGCTGCGCGAACAGCAGCAGCGCGGCCAGGGTACCGAACTCGAAATAGGTGAGCGAGATGTCGCCACGCGCCTGCTCGATCTGCGCGAACGCGGCGCAGATCGCCGGGTCGCTGGCCTCTTCGCCGGCGATGCGGATGCGCTCGCGATAATGCAGCAGATGGGGTGAGGTGTAGCAGCCGACCCGCTGCCCGGCCGCGCTCAGCAGCAGCTCCAGAAAGCGCACGGTCGAACCCTTGCCATTGGTGCCGGCGACGGTGATCACCCGCGCCGCAGGGCGCGCGACACCCAATCGCCGCGCCACCTCGCTGACCCGTTCGAGGCCCAGTTCGATCAGCTGTGGATGGAGCTGTTCGAGATAGCTCAGCCACTGCGCAAGCGTACCCAACGCTGGCGCCACCGCCCGCGCACTCATGCGGCTGGCGAAGCCGCCGCGCCCTGGGTCAGCTTGCCCAGCAGCCGGGCGACCGTGGCGCGCAGCTGATGTCGATGCACGATCATGTCGATGGCGCCATGTTCGAGCAGGAATTCGCTGCGCTGGAAACCTTCCGGCAGCGTCACGCGGACGGTCTGGCGAATCACGTTGGGCCCGGCGAAACCGACCAGCGCGTAGGGCTCGGCGATGTTGATGTCGCCCAGCATCGACAGGCTGGCCGCCACCCCGCCGTAGATCGGATCGATCATCACCGAGACATAGGGGATGCCCTGCTGCTTCAGTCGCTCCAGTGCCGCGGCGGTCTTGGCCATCTGCATCAGCGACAGCAGCGACTCCTGCATCCGCGCGCCACCACTGGTTGAAAAGCAGATCAGCGGAATGCGCTGCTGCAGGGCGACATCGACTGCGCGGACGAACTTCTCGCCCACCACCGAGCCCATCGATCCACCCATGAAGCGGAACTCGAAGGCCGCCACCACCACTGGCAGGCTCTCGAGCCGCCCCTTGATCACCACCAGCGCCTCTTTCTCATGGGTCTCTTTCTGCGCGCTGGAGAGGCGATCCTTGTAGCGCTTGGTGTCCTTCACCTTGAGCGGGTCACCCGGCAGCACATTGGCGGCGATCTCCTCGCGGTCATCCCGGTCGAGAAAAATGTCGATGCGCCGACGGGCACCGATGCGGATGTGGTGGTCGCACTTCGGGCAGACATCGAGGTTGCGCTCCAGCTCTGGCTGGTAGAGCATCGCCTTGCACTTGGGACAGTTGATCCACAGCCCTTCGGGAACCGAACTGCGCTTGTCGGCCTCCTTGCCAGTGGAACGGCCAATCGACGGGATGATCTTGTCCAGCCAGCTCATTGGGTGATGAAACTCTTATGTTTTTATTGCCAAAAGATCAGGCTGCGCCACTGTGATCGAGCGCCTGCCTCAGTTCGCCGATCAGCGCCGCCACTGCGGCACTCGCCTGCGCCGGCGCATGGCCCAGACGGCCGATACGCTCGACCAGTGCGCTGCCCACCACCACGCCATCGGCATGTCTGGCCACCGCCGCTGCGCTGGCGCCATCCTTGATGCCAAAGCCGACCGCCACCGGCAGCGTGGTGAATTCGCGCAACTGCGTCACCTTGGCGGCCACGTCGGCCACGTCGAGGTGACCGGCACCGGTCACCCCCTTCAGCGAGACATAGTAGAGATAACCGCGCGCATGGCGGGCAATCATGCGTGCCCGCTCCGGCGTGGTGGTCGGCGCCACCAGATAGATCAGATCGATGCCGGCCTGTGCCAGCAACGGTTCGAACTGGGCCGCCTCTTCCGGCGGCAGATCGACCAGAATCAGGCCATCGACGCCGGCACTGGCCGCCGCGTCGGCAAAGCGGCCGTAGCCAAAAATCTCCACTGGATTGAGGTAGCCCATCAGCACCACCGGCGTTTCATCATCGCTGGCGCGGAACTGGCTGACCAGCGCCAGCACATCGACCAGACGCACTCCCTGGCACAGGGCGCGCTCGGAGGCAGCCTGAATGACTGGACCATCGGCACAGGGATCGGAAAAGGGCACGCCGATCTCCAGAATGTCGGCACCGGCCGCCACTGCGGTGTGCATCAGCGCCAGCGTGGTACCGAGGTCGGGGTCGCCTGCGGTCAGGTAGGGGATCAGGGCGGTGCGCCGCTGCGCCTTCAGCGCAGCCAGTCGCGGGGTGATTCGGCTCATCGGAGGGCTCGCTGCAGGGGATCCGCTAAAGGGTGATGTGGTCGAGTGCGGCCACCGTGTGGATGTCCTTGTCGCCACGCCCGGAGAGGCAGACCACGATCGTCTGGTCGGAGCGCAGCGTTGGCGCCAGCTTGTTGACGAAGGCCAGCGCATGGCTGCTCTCGAGTGCCGGCATGATGCCCTCGACCTGGGTCAGCTGGCGGAAGGCGGCGAGCGCCTCGGCATCGGTGACCGCGTCATAGCGCACCCGGCCGCTGTCCTTCAGCCAGGCATGTTCGGGGCCGACGCCGGGATAGTCGAGACCGGCGGAGACCGAGTGGGTCTCGATGATCTGGCCGGCATCATCCTCGATCAGGTAGGTGCGGTTGCCATGCAGTACGCCGACCCGGCCGGCGCAGAGCGGCGCGGCGTGGCGACCAGTCGCAATGCCATCACCGGCCGCCTCGACACCATGCATCGCCACCTCGGCATCGTCGATAAAGGGGTGGAACAGCCCGATCGCATTCGATCCCCCGCCGACACAGGCGACCAGGGCATCGGGCAGCCGACCGGTACGCTCCAGCATCTGCTGCCGGGCTTCGCGGCCGATCACCGCCTGAAAGTCACGCACCAGCAGCGGATAGGGATGCGGCCCCGCCACCGTGCCGATGATGTAGTAGGTGTGATCGACCTCGGTGGCCCAGTCACGCAGCGCCTCGTTCATCGCATCTTTGAGGGTGCGCGAACCGGAGGTGACCGGAATCACCTGCGCGCCCAGCAGCTTCATGCGGTAGACGTTGAGCGACTGCCGCGCGACATCCTCGGCGCCCATGTAGATCTGGCACTCCAGTCCCAGCCGGGCGGCGACCGTGGCGGTGGCCACGCCATGCTGGCCGGCGCCGGTTTCGGCGATGATGCGTCGCTTGCCCATGTGCTTGGCCAGCAGCGCCTGACCGATGGTGTTGTTGATCTTGTGCGCGCCGGTGTGGTTGAGGTCTTCGCGCTTGAGGTAGATCTGTGCACCACCCAGAATGCCGGTCAGCCGCTCGGCATGGTAGAGCGGCGAGGGGCGGCCGACATAGTGGGCCAGATCGTGGTCGAAGGCGGCCCAGAACTGGCCATCTTCACGCAGCGTGAAGTAGGCGCGCTCCAGTTGATCGAGCGCATGCATCAGGGTTTCGGCGACAAACCGGCCGCCATAGATGCCGAAGTGGCCCTGCCGGTCGGGCAGAGCCCGATTCTGTTCACTCATGGTTCTACCGCTCCACCGCGCACTGCATCACCCCTTGCGACCGCTTTGACGAAAGCGCGAATCTTACCATGGTCCTTGACCCCCTTGGCCCTTTCGACACCGCCACTGACATCGACGGCATAGGGCCCCACCTGCCGGATTGCGGCGGCGACATTGTCCGGCGTGAGTCCCCCCGCCAGGATCAACGGCTTGCTCAGGACTGAAGGCAGCCGTCCCCAGTCAAACGTCTGACCGGTGCCGCCGTAGCGCTGAGGGTCGTAACTGTCGACCAGAATGGCCGCGGCACCCGGATAACGAGCCACTTCGCGCTCCAGATCGAACAGCGGCGCCATCCGCACCGCCTTGATGTAGGGCACTCCAGCCTGCTCGCACTCTGCGGGCGACTCATCGCCGTGGAATTGCAGCAGATGCAGTCCGAGTGTCACCACCTCGTGCAACAATCCGCGATCGGCATTGACCAGCAGACCGACCGTGCTGACAAAGGGGGGAAGCTGGGCAATCAGATCAGCAACGGCATCGAGCGACAGCGCGCGGGGGCTGGCCGGATGGAACACCAGCCCGATGGCGTCGGCGCCGGCCTCCACCGCACAGTGGGCATCCTCGATGCGGGTGATGCCGCAGATTTTGATGCGTGTCCGCATGGCTCGGCCATAGATCGAAAAGGGGCGGCATTATAACAGCCGATCAACCCCCAGCATCCTGCATCCAGAGTGGCCCGAGCGGCAATCGGGGCAGGTCGAAGCGCTGCGGATAGCCGACCGCCACCAGATAGAGCCCCTGTGGCGGCGCCGTCACGCCGCCCCGGGTGCGGTCACGGCTCTCGAGCACCTGCTGCGCCCACTCAGGCTCTGCCTCGCCAGCCCCGATCCTGATCAGCACCCCGGCAATGTTGCGCACCATGTGGTGCAAAAAGCCGTTGGCCTGGATGTCGATCATCACCAGACGACCAATGCGGCCCACGGTGATGAAATCGACCCGCCGTACCGCGCTGCGCGCCTGACAGGCCACGGCACGGTAGGCATTGAAGTCATGCTCCCCCACCAACGCCTGCGCCGCCTGCTGCATCGGCTCGACTGACAGCGGCTGATGACACCAGCTCAGCTGCTGGCGCTGGAGCACCGGGCGCAAGGGATGGTTGTAGATCAGGTAGCGGTAGCGGCGGCTCAGGGCCGAGAAGCGGGCATGAAAGTCGTCGGGCACCACCTTGGCCCAGGTCACGCCGATCGAACCATCGAGATGGCTGTTGGTGCCCAGCACCCAGGCCTTCAGCGGCCGCGCGGTGTGGCTGGTGAAGTGAACCACCTGGCCGGTGGCGTGGACCGCGGCATCGGTCCGGCCGGCGCAGATCAGTTCGACCGGATGGTCGGCCACCCGACCGAGTGCGGCCTGCAGCCGCTCCTGAACCGTCTGTCCGGGACAGTGGGACTGCGACTGCCAGCCGCGGTAGGGATGTCCGTCATACTCGATACCGAGCGCGATGCGCGTCGATCCGGCCTCACTGATCGGGTCGGTCAAAGCTCACATCACCCCGCTCAGCCGAGCCGGAACAGCAGTGCCCGAGCCTCATCCTGCTGCTGCGGATCGCCCTCGAGCAGCACCTCGTCGATCAGTTCCCGGGCGCCATCATGGTTGCCCATGTCGAGGTAGGCGCGGGCCAGATCGAGCCGGGTGGCATTCTCGTCGGTGCCGGCCAGCAGGTTGAAGGTCTCATCCTCGAACCCGCCGTCCGACTCGGCGTGCGGACGGAACAGCGGCTCGCTCACCGGATGCGGCACCTCCACGGCAGGAACGCCCGGCGCCGAGCCGGCGAGATCGCTCGCCAGCAGTTGCTGCATCTCTTCGCGCGCACGGCGGTGCAGCGAGTCGAGATCCTCCTCCTCACCCACCGGTGGCGTCGGTTGCGCGGCGGCCAGCCTGGCCGCCATCTCTTCGCGCATCCGCATGTGCAGGGTGTCGAGGTCCATGTCTTCGTCATCGACACTGGCGACGACATCGGCCAGCGGCGTCGCCAGGTCGAAATCTTCCGCCCGCACCACCTCGCCGGGGGCGAGTGGCGCAGGCGGTTCGAGCGAACCGAAATCGAACTCGAAGTCGATCTCGCCTGCCTCACCCGCAGCGGATTCGACAACGGCAGGCGGCTCCGCCTGAGGTGCAAACAGCCCGGGCTCGAACTCCAGCTCCGGCAATCTTCCGGTTGGCTCGGCAACCGGTGCAGTGGGCGCGAAGGTGGAGGGCGGCACCTCCAGTGAGCCAGCGAGATCAAAATCGAGCGGGGCCATGGCCGCTGCCGGCGCCACATCGATCTGTGCCGTCACGGCCACGGGCGGCTCATCGAGCGCAATCCGGCTGAAGTCGATGCCACCTTCGACCGGTTCAGCCGGCGTGAAGGCAAAGAGCTCCGGCTCCGCAGTCACGGCGGCGCCACCCAGGGTCATCTTCAATTCGGCGGCGCGCTGGATCGCCAGCGGGTCACCCAGCGCGTCGAGCTTCTGCTTGGCTGCGTCGAAGGCCGTGCGGTCCTTGCGCTCGGCATGGATCTCCAGCAGCTTGAGCCAGAAGTCGCTGCGATCCGGCTCGCGCTCGATGGCACCGGTCAGCAGCGCAATGGCCGGCTCATGGCGGCCATAGGCCAGGTAGATGTCCGCCTCGGTCAGCGGGTCGGCGGTCTCGGGTGCTCGGGGAGCGACAGGTTCGGTGCGCGGTCCGCTCGACTGCGGGGCAACCGGCATGGAGGGCGCAGGCTCTGGCGTCGACGCCGACTCCGCCATCGCGACACTGGCCGCAGCCACCGGCACCGAGCTGTCATCGAACATGAAGTCATCCGCCGGATAGGCATCGACGGCCTGGCGTTGCGCCGCGCGTCGCCGTAACCCCAGTACGGCCAGCAGGGTCGTCACTCCCACCGCAGCGGCGGATGCCGCCAGGTAGAGCGGCTCGGCCAGCAGTCGGGCCAGCAGACCCTGTTCGTCCTGTGGGGCAGCAGCCTCGGCTGCCGGTTTGGCTTCAACCGACTGCTCGGCCGCCAGCTTCGCCTGCAGTCCTGCCAGTTGTTCATCTTTCAGATTGAGCAGCTTCTGCATCGTCTGCAACTGCTGGCCAATCTCATCCTGTCGCGCCTTCAGCTCCTTGTTCTCTTCGATCAGACGATCGAGGTTCTCCAGTGTCAGCGCCAGCTTCTGGTTCAGCTCTTCGGTCGTGGCCGACTCCTTCTTGCTGTTGCCCGCTGCCGCCTGGGCCGGTTTGGTTTCAGGCGCGCTGGGTGCCACCAGCTTCAATTCGGCATCGGGCGCCTTGGCCGCAACTGCCGGTGCTGGTGCCGTCGTCGTCAATGCCGGAGCCGGCACGCCTTCGTGCGCCTGTCGTCGCTGCTGCGATGCCACTGCCACGGCCTGGGCCGCCGCGCTGGCACTGCGCTGCCTGATCTGATCGAGCGAGGGCACCTGCAGCAGGGCGCCACGCTTGAGCCGATTGATGTCACCATCGACGAAGGCCTGCGGATTGAGATCTCTGAGCGCCATCATGGTCTGCTGGAGAGTCACCTCACTGGAAGGGCGAACCGCCTTGGCAATCGCCCACAAGGTGTTGCCAGCGCTGCCCACCCGGTGCAGACCACCTCCCTCGCTGGCAGGGGCAGGCTCGCTTGGGGTCGGTCGTGGTGTCGGAGCCGCTGCGGGAGCGGATGCGGCCGGCATGACCACCGGCGCCGTCCGCACGGCCGGGGGCGTCACCGGCTGCTTCATCACATAGCCGGGCGGATCGAGCAGCAGCGTGAACTCACGCATCATCTTGCCCTGCGGCCACTGCACTTCGAGCAGAAAGTCGAGGTAGGGCTCCCGCATCGGTTCACGGCTCGACACCCGGATGACCCGCCGCCCCTCGGCATCGGTGGCGATGACGAAGCGCAGTTCGGAGAGCAGCGCGGGGCGGTCGATGCCGGCCCGCTCGAATTCGGCCGGGGTGGCCAGCGTGATCAGGATCTCGTCACTGGCCAGTCCATCGGCCTGCAACAGGCGAATGTTGGCCGAAAGCGGCTGATTCAGCGCCGACTGCAGCTCGATCTCACCCAGCCCCAACGCGGCTGCGGTACCGGCCTGACCCATGACGACCAGGCCAGCGGCCATGTAAGAAAAGGGTTTGCGCATCAGCTGCTCCCTTGCAGTGTGGCGAAGAGACCGGAAAATCCGCGCATCAGGCGGCCTCCCCGGCTCCAGTTCGGCGTGATTGTACCCGTCTGCCTTCGCTGTGAGTCCATTTTCAAGCTGAAATCCGACGCTTTCAGCAAAAGCTCCAGTTATAGATAGCCGCTGATCAGCAACTCCGCAATCTGCACGCTGTTGAGCGCCGCCCCCTTGCGCAGGTTGTCGGAGACCACCCAGAGGTCGAGTCCGCGCGGATGGGAGATGTCCTCCCGGATCCGGCCGACGAACACCGGGTCTTGCCCTGCAGCGTCGAGCGCCGGCGTCGGATAGCCACCCGGCGCCCGCTCATCCAGCAGCACCACGCCCGGAGCCACGGCCAGCAGTGCACGCGCCCGTTCGGCAGTGATCTTGTCGCGGGTCTCGATATGCACCGCTTCGGAATGGCCATGAAACACCGGCACCCGCACGCAGGTCGGATTGACCGCAATCGAGGCATCGCCGAGGATCTTGTGGGTCTCCCAGACCATCTTCATCTCTTCCTTGGTGTAGCCATTCTCCTGAAACTGGTCGATGTGCGGCAGCACGTTGAAGGCGATCTGCCGGGGATAGACCCGGGCCTCGGCCGGCTTGCCTGCCAGCAGGCTGCCGGTCTGTTCGCGCAGTTCGTTGATCGCCTCGCGCCCGGTGCCCGACACCGCCTGGTAGGTGGCGACATTGATCCGCGTGATGCCCACGGCATCATGAATCGGCTTCAGCGCAACCAGCATCTGGATGGTCGAACAGTTGGGGTTGGCGATGATGTGGTGCCGGGTGTAACCGGCGATCGCTTCGGGGTTCACCTCGGGCACCACCAGCGGAATCTCGTCGTGGTAGCGGAAGTGGGAGGTGTTGTCGATCACCACACAACCGGCGGCGCCGGCCTTGGGCGCATACTCGGCCGACACCGAACCGCCAGCCGAGAACAGGCCGATCTGCGCCTTGCCGAAGTCGAACTGCGCCAGATCGGTGATTGCAACGGCCTTGCCGCGAAAGTTGATGCTTTTACCCGCCGAGCGGCTGCTGGCCAGCGGATAGAGCTGCCCGACCGGAAAGTTGCGCGACTCGAGAATCGAGATCATCGTCTCGCCCACCGCGCCGGTGGCGCCGACGACGGCCACATCGTAAAGCTTGCTCATCGTTTGACTCCGAACAGAAATTTATCACGAACTCCAGAAACCCATGCGCCAAGCAGCGCGCCACTCGAGCGGCAGTTCATCGCTTGAAAGCCGCGAACCGCAACCGGACATAATCCGCCACCCAGCCCGTCTCATCCGTATACAGGGTGTCGACAAGCCTGCGCTTCACCGATTCCATGAAGGTGGATTTTTGCGTCAAGGAGAGCTGACGCGTGATCCCATCGGCAAAGATCTCCAGCCACTTCTCGATACCGCTCTCCAGCGGTGTCGGCCTGGGAATCAGTTCGATCTGGCGCACTTCGAAACCGGCGTTTTCCAACATGTGTCGGTATTCGTCAACAGACGGAAAGAACCAGGGCAGATCGAAGCTGCCAAACTGCGGATTTTCTGCAAAGGTCTTTCTCATTGCCTCCACCAGGGCGGCAAGGTTTCCGCGACCACCAAACTCCCCGACGAAACGCCCGGCGGGCTTGAGCGCCCGATGGACACCGGCAATGACGCTCTCGGGTCGGATCAGCCAGTGCAACGCCGCGTTGCTGAAGACCGCATCGAACCGCTCACTGAACGTCAGGCTGTGACCATCTGCCAGATGGGCATCGACCCCGCGCTCTCTTGCCGCTGCCACCATCTCCTGGCTGCTGTCGATGCCGGTCACCGAACAGCCCAGATTCTGCATCTGCGCCGTCAGGCTGCCATCACCACAGCCGAGGTCGAGAATCTCCTCTCCAGGTCGTGGATTCAACAGCCTGACGACCTCATGCGCCAGCGCCGGAACAAAGGCGGCATGTCTTTGGTATTCAGCGGCATTCCAGCTCTGCTGCACCCTCTGCGTCTCATCTGGGTGGAGGTTCATGACGACTGCCCGCGCAGCGCGGCCACCACCGCGCTGCCCATTTCGGCGGTGCCGATCGGCTGCTCCCCCGGCAGGGCGATGTCGGCGGTGCGACAGCCTTGATCGAGCACGCTGGAGACGGCGGCCTCGATGGCATCGGCCACCTGCGGCAGATCCAGCGAGTAGCGCATCAGCATCGCCAGCGACAGGATGGTCGCCAGCGGGTTGGCCAGGTTTCGGCCAGCGATGTCGGGCGCCGAACCATGCACCGGCTCATAGAGCCCCTGCCCGTTGGCATTCAGCGAGGCCGACGGCAGCATGCCGATCGAGCCGGTCAGCATCGCGGCGGTGTCCGAGAGAATATCACCGAACATGTTCTCGGTGACCAGCACGTCGAACTGCTTGGGCGCGCGCACCAGTTGCATCGCGGCATTGTCGACATACATGTGGCTCAGCTGCACATCGGGGTAGTCGGCGGCGAGGCTCTCCATCACTTCGCGCCACAGCACCGTCACCTCGAGCACGTTGGCCTTGTCGATCGAACAGAGCCGGCCGTGGCGCTTGCGCGCCAGCTCGAAGGCCACCCGGCCGATGCGCCGGATCTCCGACTCGCTGTAGACCAGGGTGTTGAAGCCCTGACGCTCGCCGTTGGCCAGCGTGCGCACCCCGCGCGGCTCGCCGAAGTAGAGGCCACCGGTCAACTCGCGGACGATCAGGATGTCGAGTCCGGCCACCAGCTCCGGCTTCAGCGACGAGGCGGCCGCCAGTTGCGGAAACAGCAGCGCCGGACGCAGGTTGGCGAAGAGGTCGAGCCCGGAGCGCAGCCGCAACAGCCCCTTCTCGGGCCGTTTTCCGGTCTCCAATGCATCCCACTTGGGGCCACCGACCGATCCCATCAGGATGGCATCGGCCGCACGTGCCTGCGCCAGCGTCTGCTCCGGCAGCGGATCGCCGGTGGCATCGATGGCGGCGCCGCCCAGCAGCCCTTCGGAGCAATGGATGTCGAGCCCGAAACGCTCCTTCGCGGCATCGAGCACATCAAGTGCCGCGGCGACGATCTCCGGACCGATGCCATCGCCGGGCAGAATCAGCAGTTGTTTACCCATTGGAACCTCACGAAGGGTGAATTCAGTCATCTGCCAGCGTGCCGAACAGCCAGGGCTGCTGCTGGCGGCGGCGCTGCTCGTAGGCGCGAATCTGCTCGGCGGCCTCCAGTGTCAGGCTGATCTCATCGAGCCCATCGAGCAGGCACTGCTTGCGAAATGGCTCGATCTCGAAACCGAAGCGGACACCCGCCGGGGTGATGACGCACTGCTCGGGCAGATCGATCAGCAACCGATAGCCCGGAGCGGCTTCGACCTCGGCGAACAGGGTATCGACCTGCTGCTCGGGCAGGGTGATCGGCAAGATGCCATTCTTGAAGCAGTTGTTGTAGAAGATGTCGGCGTAGCTCGGCGCGATCAGGGCACGAAACCCCTGATCGAGCAGCGCCCAGGGGGCATGCTCGCGGCTCGATCCGCAGCCGAAGTTGCTGCGCGCCAGCAGCACCGATGCCCCTTGGTAACGCGGCTGGTTCAGCACGAAATCGGGGTTGAGCGGCCGCCGGCTGTTGTCCATGCCGGGCTCACCTTCGTCGAGATAGCGCCAGCCATCGAACAGGTTGGGGCCAAAGCCGGTGCGGCCGATCGCCTTCAGAAACTGCTTCGGAATGATCTGGTCGGTGTCGACATTGGCCCGATCGAGCGGTGCCACCAAACCTTCGAGCTGGATGAACTTCTCCATTGGAGCCTCCTGTTTAACGGTATTGCCAGTGACGCACGTCGGTGAAGCGGCCCTGAATCGCCGCCGCCGCCGCCATCGCCGGGCTGACCAGATGGGTGCGTCCACCGTGCCCCTGACGCCCCTCGAAGTTGCGGTTCGAGGTCGAGGCGCAGTGTTCGCCGGCCCCCAGCCGGTCGGCATTCATCGCCAGACACATCGAACAGCCCGGTTCGCGCCACTCGAAACCGGCGGCCTTGAAGATCCGGTCGAGCCCCTCCGCCTCGGCAGCACGCTTGACCGGACCCGAACCGGGCACCACCAGTGCCTGCTTGACCGACGCCGCCACCTGGTAGCCCTTCACCACGGCTGCGGCGGCGCGCAGATCCTCGATGCGGGAGTTGGTGCAGGAGCCGATGAAGACCCGATCGACCGCAATCTCGCTGATCGGCTGGCCGGCACGCAGCCCCATGTATTCGAGCGCCCGGCCGTAGCCTTCACGGCGCACCGCATCGCTCTCGGCAGCGGGATCGGGAATGGCCGCATCGATCGGCAGCACCATCTCGGGCGAAACCCCCCAGGAGACCTGTGGCTTGACTGCGGCCGCATCGAACTCGAAACAGGCATCGAAGCGGGCATCGGCATCGCTGATGAGCGTGCGCCAGTGGGCCACTGCCTGCTGCCACAGCTCGCCCTTGGGCGCATAGGGGCGCCCCTGCAGGTAGTCGAGGGTGGTCTGATCGACCGCCACCAGCCCGGTGCGCGCGCCGGCCTCGATCGCCATGTTGCAGAGGGTCATCCGTCCCTCCATGCTCAAGGCCCGGATCGCGCTGCCGCTGAATTCGATCGCATAGCCGGTGCCGCCGGCGGTGCCGATCGCACCGATGATGTGGAGCACCAGATCCTTGGCGGTCACGCCGGGCGCCAGGGTGCCGCTGACCTCGATGCGCATGTTCTTCAGCTTTTTCTGCACCAGACACTGGCTGGCCAGCACATGCTCGACCTCGCTGGTGCCGATCCCCTGCGCCAGCGCCGCGAAGGCGCCATGGGTCGAGGTGTGGGAGTCGCCGCAGACCACGGTCATGCCCGGCAGGGTCGCACCCTGCTCCGGCCCGATGACATGGACGATGCCCTGCCGCGGATCGTTCATCCTGAACTCGGTCAGGCCAAATTCGCGGCAGTTGTCATCCAGCGTCTGCACCTGGAGCCGCGAGATCGGATCGACGATGCCGGCCACGCCACTGCTGCGCTCGGTGGTCGGCACATTGTGATCGGGCGTTGCCAGCACCGAATCGGCCCGCCACGGTTTACGACCGGCCAGGCGCAATCCATCGAAGGCCTGTGCCGAGGTGACTTCATGCACGATGTGTCGATCGATGTAGATCAGCGCGGAACCGTCATCCCGCTCGACCACCACATGGTCGTTCCACAATTTGTCGTACAGCGTTGCTCCGCCCATTGTTCACCGCCCCGTTGCGCGTCTGGTTGAGGATTCGATGCCGGAGCAGCCTGTAAACGGTGCTCCGCTGGACTGAATGCTAGGGCCTCGTTTCAAATAACACAAATTCATGTTATTCATGAAATCGATTCCATTTCATCATTCAAATTACTCCACATGGAAACCCAACTGCTGCGCGCCTTTCTGACGGTGGCCGACCAACAGTCGGTCTCGAAAGCCGCCGAACGGCTGCATCTGACCCAGCCAGCCATCAGCAAACAGGTGCAGTCGCTCGAAAGCCAGCTCGGCATCGCCCTGTTCGACCGCATCGGCCGCCGACTCAACCTTACCGAGGCCGGTCGCATCTTCATGCCGCGCGCCCAGGCGATTCTGCAACAGCTGGAAGAGAGTCAGCGCGAACTGCGCAACCTGCATGCGCAGGTGAGCGGCCCGCTGACGCTGGCCACCAGTCATCACATCGGATTGCACCGGTTGCCGCCGGTGCTGCGCCGCTATGCCGAGGCCTATCCGCAGGTCGATCTGCAAATTGAATTTCTCGACTCCGAGGCCGCCTACGCGCAGGTGCTGCAGGGGCGGTTCGAACTGGCGATCATCACGCTGGCGCCCGAAATCGACCCCCGCCTCGATGCCCGCCTGCTCTGGTCCGACCGGTTGCGGTTCGTGGCCGCGCCGCACCATCCGCTGGCCAGCCGCAGGCGGTTGTCCCTTCAGCAACTGGCGCAGCACCGCGCCACCCTGCCCGACCTGTCGACCTACACCGGACAGATCGTCGAGCGGCTCTTTGCCGGCGCAGGCATCCGGCTGAATCGGGGCATGGCCACCAACTATCTGGAGACCCTGAAGATGATGGTGTCGATCGGGCTGGGCTGGAGTCTGCTGCCGCAGACGATGGTCGATGCCGGCATGGTGCCGCTCGATGTCGCGGTGCCGCCGATCGAGCGCCCGCTCGGGGTCATCCTGCACCGCGCGCGGTCACTCTCCAATGCCGCCCGAATCTTTCTGGAGCTGCTGATCGACAGTGCCGACCGCTCAGAGGCTGGCGGGAATCGGGGCTAGACCGGGCTCGACATCGCCATTTTGACCCCGGTGGCGCAGCAGGTGGTCCATCAGGACGATCGCCAGCATCGCCTCGGCAATCGGTGTGGCGCGCACGCCGACACAGGGATCATGGCGCCCGGTAGTGACCACCTCGACCGGCGTGCCACGCACATCGATGCTGCGTCCGGGAATGCGGATGCTGGAGGTGGGCTTGAGCGCCAGATGGGCAATGATCTCCTGACCGCTGGAGATGCCGCCGAGAATGCCACCGGCATGGTTGCTGAGAAAACCCTGCGGCGTCAGTTCGTCACGGTGGCTGCTGCCACGCTGCGTCACCACCTCGAAACCGCTGCCGATCTCCACCCCCTTGACCGCATTGATGCTCATCAATGCATGGGCGATGTCGGCATCGAGCCGGTCGAACACCGGTTCGCCCAGCCCCACCGGCACCCCGCTGGCCACCACCGTCACCTTGGCGCCGATCGAGTCCCCCTCGTCACGTAGCTGGGTGATCAGCGCTTCCAGTTGCGGCACCTGATCGGGATCGGGAAAGAAAAAGGGATTCTGCTCGACGGCGTCCCAATCAAAACGCTGCGGCCGGATCTCGCCCATCTGGCTCAGATAGCCGCGCACCCGCACGCCGGCCCGCTCCGACAGATATTTCTTGGCGATGGCGCCGGCCGCCACCCGCATCGCGGTCTCGCGCGCCGAGGCCCGGCCACCGCCACGGTGGTCGCGGCGGCCATACTTCATGAAGTAGGTGTAGTCGGCGTGGGCCGGACGGAACTGCTCGGCAATCGCCTGGTAGTCGCGTGACTTCTGGTCGCTGTTTTCGATCAGCAGGCCAATCGGCGTGCCGGTGGTCACACCTTCGAAGAGGCCGGAAAGAATCCTGACCTGATCCGGTTCGCGTCGCTGGGTGGTGAAGCGCGAAGTGCCGGGGCGGCGGCGGTCCAGATCGACCTGCAGATCGGCCTCGCTGAGCGCCAACCCTGGCGGACAGCCATCGACGATGGCACCCAGTGCCGGGCCGTGGCTCTCGCCAAAGGTGGTGACGGTGAAGAGTTTGCCCAGGGTGTTGCCAGACATGGACGCGATCGCCTCTGCTATGACCAAAGCGCCATGATACCCCGATCGCGCCAGCGACCGAAGGCAAGGCAACCAGGCGCTTACAACCGCAGCAGGCTGATCTACACTCAACCCCATCGACACTGTGGCCACTCCGAGCGCACCGATGGCTGAACCGACCAGAAGAAAAAGAAAGCACCCCCCAAAAAAGCAACCGCGACTGGGCGCCAGGCTGAAGTTCTGGCTGCAGTGTACGCTGGCGTTCTTCATTCTGTTGCTGCCGGTCGCGGTCTGGCTCTGGTACTCCCAGCCGCACAGTGCCGAAGGCTACTATCAGAAGGCCATCGCAGAGCAGACCGAGGAGAAGACCAAGGAGGCGATCATCGACCTGCGACTCGGCCTCAAGCTTGACCCCGACCACATCGATGCCAGGATCCTGCTCGGTGAACTGCTGTTGCGGCAGGGTGCCATCCAGTCCGCCGAGAAGGAGGCGCGCATGCTGCTGCAATTGGATGGCGGCAACCGACGCGCGCAGGCACTGCTGCACAATGTCACGCTGGCGCAGCAGGGTGTCATCACCGACAGCCAGAGCGGTCGCTTTCAGGATCTGAAAACCGTGGAACAGGTCGAACTGCTGGTGCGCCTTGGCAATGGCCTGCTCGATCAGAGCCATCCGGAGACTGCCATCGAGCAGTTCGAAAGTGCGCTGAAGATCGATCCCGATTCACGCGCGGCCCACCTGGGGCTGGCGCGCGCCGCGCTGCTGCGGGGTGATGAACAGCAGTTCAATGCACGCCTGGCCACGCTGGTCGATCTGAGCAGACGGCAGACAGCAAGCCAGACGAACGAAACAGGCGCCTCGGGTGGCGACGCCTCACGGTAGCGACCCAGCAACAGCCCCTCGACAGTCAAGGGAAAACAGGAACAATCGATGCCCCAGCAAAAAAGCCCGAAAGAATCGCAAAAGCACAGCCGCAAGGTGCTGCTCTGGTCAGCCGGCGGCGGCCTGCTGCTGACCGGTCTGCTGACGACCGGCGCCTGGATCTGGTTCTCGCAGCCACGCAGTGCCGAGCAGTATTACCACGACCGGCGCCTGGATCTGGTTCTCGCAGCCACGCAGTGCCGAGCAGTATTACCAGCGGGCGCTCACCGAGCGCGATCAGGGCCAGATCAAGGAGGCCATCATCGACCTCAAGAACAGCCTCAAGCTCGACCCCCGACAGCCCAATCCGCGCATTCTGCTGGGCGAGCTGCAACTGCGTCAGGGTGACCTGCAATCGGCCGAAAAAGAGCTGCGGACGGTGCTGCAGATCGACGGCAACAACGAGCGGGCGCAGGCGCTGCTGCTCGACCTCACCAGCGGGCAGCACAGCAGCGACAACCAGAAGATCAGGCTCGAAGGGTTGAAACCGCAGGAACAGGTCGACCTGCTGGTGGCCTCGGGCAATGGTCTGCTGAGCAAGAACCAGGCTGACAACGCCAGCGAACAGTTCGAGGAGGCCCTGCGGATCGATCCCAACTCGTTGGGCGCCTATCTGGGACTGGCCCACGCCGCGCTGCTGCGCGGCGACACCGAGCAATTCACCACCCACCTGGCCAAACTGGAGTCTCTGGACAGCAAAAACGCCCAGGTGGCCCTGCTGCGTGGCGACTGGAAACTGCGCCAGGGCGACGTGGCCGGCGCCGAGCAGGATTATTCGACCGCCATCGCCCAGGATGCGCGCATGGTCGAGGCGATCATCAAGCGCGGACTGGTTCGCGTTCAGCAAAAGCGACCGGCGGAGGTCCGGCAGGATGCCAAACGACTCGCCGAAATCGAACCCAAACATCCCGCTGCACCACTGCTGTTCGGCATGGCCGCCCAGCAGGAGAACAACCTCAACGAGGCCGAACAGCAGTTCCGGGCCGCCCTGCAACAGGGCGACTACCTGCCGGCCTGGCGCCAGCTCGCACTGCTGCAACTGCAGAAAAAGAGCTATCCGGAGGCCGAAATTTCGCTGCGCAAGGTGCTCGGCTTCCAACCGGATGATCTGGCCTTCGGCAAGCTGCTGGCCGAAGTGCTGATGCGGCAGTTCAAGCTGACCGAAGCCAGCGCACTGCTCGACAGCCTTGCCAAAAACCACCCCGGCGACTCCGGCGTGATCGCGTTGCGCAGCAGCCTGGCACTCAAGCAGGGTGACAGTGAGGCCGCCCAGACCCAACTCAACCAGCTCAGCAGTGCCAGCAAATCCCCGCTGCAATCGCACTGGCAGGAGGGCATGATCAACCTGGCCAACGGGCAGTTCGATGCCGCCATCAAATCGCTGCGGCAGGCCCAGAGCGAAGAGCCCGATCAACCGCTGCTGCAGTTGGCGCTGGCCCAGGCCCATCTCGGCAAACGCGATGTCGATGCCGCACTGCCGCTTGCCCAATCGCTGCAGAAGAAATTTCCCGAGCAGGCCCGCATCCAGGCACTGATCGGCGCCATCCTGGCCACGAAGGGGGATTACAACTCCGCCCAGGCGGCCTTTGCCAAGGCGTTGGAGCTCGAACCGGGCGACCCTGACAGCAGCCATCAACTGGCCAAGCTGGCCCTGATCAACAAGGATCCGCAAGGTGCCCGCCGTTACTACGAAGCGGCGCTCGCCAGGCATCCACAGAGCTGGATCACCGCGGTGCGCCTGGCCGGTCTCAGTGAACTCGAAGGCCATCCGGACGACGCCGAGCAACGGCTGCGCAAGGCGGTGAGCGATTACCCGCTGGAGATCCCGGTTCACCAGGCGCTGGCGCTCTCCCTGTTTCGCCACGGCAAGACCGACGAAGCACTCACCCACCTCTCCGACCTGACGCTGAAGCACGGCAACGACTTCGATGCGCTGACCGCGCTGGCCGAACTGCAACGGCTGGCCGGGCGTCATGTCAACGCGGCCGAAACCTACCGCACGCTGGCCGAAAAGTACCCGAGCCCCAACAGTTACTACCAGTTGGCCGATGCTGAACTGCGCAACCAGAACTACCACCAGGCCAGGCAGGCGCTGGCACAGGCCGAAAAGATGAGCGGAGCACATCCGCAACTGACCGTTGCCAGGATCAGAATCGCTCTGCTCGAGGGTGATCTCGCCGCTGCCGAAAAACTGCTTGGCGAGTTGGTCGGACAGAGCAAAGGCGAAAATGGCCTGACCCACCGCTTGCGCGGCGAGATCGCCCTGGCACGCAAGCAGCCGCTGGAGGCGGCCCATGCCTTCGAAAAATCGCTGGCCGTCGAGCCCAATCCCGATCTCGCCATCGCGCTGATTCAAAATCTCAATCGGGCCGGCAAGGGCGACGAAGCCCGCAGCGCCACGGCAAAATGGCTGAAGCGCTTCCCCGACCACGCTGGTCTGCGGGTGGTTCATGCCGAGCAGCTGATGCTGCAAGGTGCCGATGAGCAGGCCATCGCCGTCTACCAGGGCCTGCTCAAGAGCACGCCACAGAGCCCGGCGGTGCTGAACAACCTCGCCTACCTGCATATCAAGCGCGATCCAAAGGCGGCGGTCAGTTATGCCGAACAGGCGGCAAAGCTGGCCCCCGGCTCGGCTGAAATCGCCGACACCCACGGCTGGGCCCTGCTGCATGCTGGCGCGCCGGAGCAGGCGCTGCCAATTCTTCAGCAAGCGCTGCAAAAGACGCCGAACAACCCATCGATCGGCTACCATCTGGCTGCCGTCCAGCAGAAACTGGGCGATTCAGCCGCAGCCAAACAGCTGTTGAGCGGCCTCATTGAGCAGAAATTCCCAGAGCAGGCCGAAGCCCAGGCGCTCTACCAGAAACTGCCCTGATTCGACCCGCAACGCAGACCATCATGCACGCAACAACGGAGGGAACCGTGGAGACGCTGACCCAATTCCGCAGTGAAACCCGCGCCTGGCTGGAGGCCAACTGCCCACCCAGCATGCGCACGCCGATGGGCGAAGCGGAGATCGTCTGGGGTGGCCGCAACGCCCGGTTCAGCCACCCCGATGCCAGACTCTGGCTCGAGCGCATGGCGCAGAAGGGCTGGACCGCGCCGACCTGGCCACTCGACTATGGCGGTGGCGGTCTCAGCGGCGAGCAGAATGCCATCCTGCAACAGGAGTTGCGCCGATTGCAGTGTCGACCGGCCCTGCAATCCTTCGGTCTGTGGATGCTGGGCCCGGTGCTGCTCGAATTCGCCAACGAGGCGCAGAAACAGACCCATCTGCCACCGATCGTGCGCGGCGAGATTCGCTGGTGCCAAGGCTACAGCGAACCCGGGGCCGGCTCCGATCTGGCCGGACTCCAGACCCGCTGCGAAGAGCAGGACGACCACTATCTGGTCAATGGCCAGAAGATCTGGACCTCCTACGCCGATCAGGCCGACTGGTGTTTCTGCCTGGTGCGCACCGACCCCAGGGCGGCGAAGCACAACGGCATCAGCTTCATCCTGATCGACATGGCCAGCCCCGGCGTCAGCACCTCACCCATCAGGCTGATCAGCGGCGCCTCTCCCTTCTGTCAGACCTTCTTCGACAACGTCCGGGTGCCCAAGGAGAATCTGATCGGCGAGCCCAACAAGGGCTGGACCATCGCCAAGCGGCTGCTGCAGCATGAGCGCTCGATGCTCTCCGGCATGGGCGGCATGGGCGGCGGCGGACGGCGCTCGCTGCCGAAGCTGGCCAAGCAGGCGGTCGGCGAGGTCGATGGCCGCATCGCCGACCCGCTGCTGCGCGATCACATCACCCGCCACCGCATGGATTCCCGCGCCTTCGCGCTGACACTGCAACGCTCGGCCGAAGAGCAGAAAGCCGGCCAGAGCGTCGGGGCAGTCTCCTCGATGTTCAAGTACTACGGCACCGAGCTGAACAAGCGCAACTACGAGCTGCTGATCGAGAGCCTCGGCACCCAGGCGCTCGGCTGGAGCGGTCCGGGCTTCAGCGATGATGAACTGCTGATTCCACGTGAATGGCTGCGCTCGAAGGGCAACTCGATCGAAGGCGGCACCTCCGAGGTCCAGCTCAACGTCATCGCCAAGCAGGTGCTTGGCTTGCCCGACTGAACTCAGGGAACGAACCAAGGAGCAGACCATGGCACTGGCACTCAACGACGAGCAGCGCTTTCTCAAACAGACCGCCGCGGAGTTCTTCGCCCAACAGGCACCGATCGCCCAGTTGCGCCAGCTGCGCGACCAGCACAGCGCCGACGGCTTCGACCGCGCCACCTGGCAGCAGATGGTCGAACTGGGCTGGTCCGGCATCCTGATTCCGGAACGGTTCGGCGGCAGCGACTTCGGTTTTCTCGGCCTTACCCTGGTGCTGGAAGAGTCCGGTCGCACCCTGGCCGCCACCCCGCTGCTGGCCACTGCACTGATCGGCGCTTCGGCCCTGCTGCTGGGCGGCTCTGCCGCGCAGCAGCAGGCGCATCTGCCAGCCATCGCCGCCGGCCAGCGGCTCAGCGCGCTCGCCATCGAGGAGCAGGGGCGCCATGCCCCGTACCAGATCGCCTGCCGTGTCGAACGACAGGGCAGCGGCTTCGTTCTCGATGGCAGCAAGCAGTTCGTCATCGATGGCCATGTGGCCGATCTGCTGATCGTCTCGGCCCGCAGCCGCGGCCAGCCCGGCGAGCGCGACGGCATCACGCTGCTGCTGGTCCCTGCCGATGCGCCCGGCGTCACCATCACCCGCAACCAGATGGTCGACAGCCGCAACGCCGCCAGCATCCGCTTCGACCGGGTGAAGCTGGAGGCCGATGCGCTGCTCGGTCAGGAGGGTGAAGGCGCCGCGCTGCTCGATGCCCTCCTCGACCGCGCCCGCATCGGTCTGGCCGCCGAGATGCTCGGCAGCCTGCAAGAGTGTTTCGAGCGCACCATCGGCTACCTCAAGGAGCGCCAGCAGTTCGGCGTCGCCATCGGCTCATTCCAGGCCCTGAAGCACCGTGCTGCACAGATGTTCTGCGAAGTGGAACTGTGCAAGTCGGTGGTGCTGCAAGCCGCCAGCAGCATCGACGACGCCCCCGACCAGAGCGCCCTGCTGGCCAGCCTGGCCAAGGCCAGACTGTGCGACACCGCCACGTTGGTGAGCAACGAGGGCATCCAGATGCATGGCGGCATCGGCATGACCGATGAGTTCGACATCGGCTTTTTCATCAAGCGGGCACGCGTCGCCGCCCATGCCTTTGGCGATGCAAACTACCACCGCGACCGCTACGCCACGCTCGATGGCTACTGAATCGGCTGGGCGACTGCCGCACCGCACGACAGTCTGCAGTCTCGCCCTCCGCCCTCACCACCGCGACCGATGAAACGTGTCTAAAAAGCGTGGCCGATAGCACAAAATCGTTGTCGACACCCGCGCTTGGTTACGCTTAGATTACAGGTGCCGGCAGCAATTCACGGAGGTGTCGTCCTGCTGCTTTTCGGCCTTCGGCACCCCGCCGAAGCGTTCTCGTTCGAAGTCAAAAAACCAAACGATCGAGGGTATTTCGCATGAGCAAGAAAGTGAAAAGAGATGTCGAACAGCGCGCATTCACCCGCGGCTATCAGGCAGGCATCAACGGCAAGTCGAAGGAGCTCTGTCCCCACACCGCCACGACCGGACGACAGTCCTGGCTCGACGGGTGGCGCGAGGGGCGCGGAGATTTGTGGGGCGGCATGCAGGGGGTTTCAGCCATTCACCGTCTGCCCACCATCTGATCTGCGGCCATCCACCACACCCAAGGGTAGACACCCATCAACTGCCGGCCTCGACGGTCACGATCGACGCCGGTGATCCAGCAGCAAGGCGGCGGGCAACACCCGCCGCCTTTTTTCATGCCCGCTGCTGATGCAGCGCCAACTCGGCAAGCATTCGTCGCACCAGCCAGGGGCCCTGATAGATCAGCGCGGTATAGAGTTGCACCAGCTGCGCGCCGGCGGTGCGCTTCTGCTCGAAGCTCCACGCATCCTCGACCCCGCCACAGCCGATGATCGGAATGCGCGCCTCCAGCACCTCGGCCAGCCAGCGCAGCACTTCGTTGGTCGGGTGCAGCAGCGGGCGGCCGCTCAACCCGCCTGCCTCTTTCGCCAGCACCTCACCTTCCACGCCCTGCCTCGACACCGTGGTGTTGGTGGCGATCACGCCATCGACCTCGAACTGCAAAAGTTGCGCGCCCAGCGCCTCGACCGCACCCCGGTCGAAATCGGGCGCGATCTTGATCACCAGCGGTACATAGCGGCGGTGCTCGGTCGCCAGCGCCGCCTGTGCCGATTTCAGCCGCTCCAGCAGCGCGCTGAAGGCGGCGCCCTCCTGCAAACTGCGCAGCCCCGGCGTGTTGGGCGAGGAGAGATTGACGGTGATGTAGGAGGCCAGCGGATAGAGCCGGTTCATGCCATGGAGATAGTCATCGACGGCCCGCTCCAGTGCCGTGTCGGCATTCTTGCCGATGTTGACGCCGACGATGCCGCGATGGCGGCTCGCGGCCAGCCGTGCAGCCAGATGGTCCACTCCCAGGTTGTTGAAACCCATGCGGTTGATCAGCGCCCGCCTGGCCGGCAACCGGAACAGCCGCGGCTGCGGGTTGCCGATCTGCGGTCGCGGCGTCACCGTGCCCACCTCGATGAAACCGAAGCCGAGTGTCGCCAGCGCATCGATGTAGTCACCATTCTTGTCGAGCCCGGCCGCCAGCCCCAGTGGATTGGGAAAACTCAGCCCCATCACCTGGGTCGAGAGCGGAGGCGGCGCCGACAGACCACCGAACAACGGGCCGGCAAGCCGCAGCCGCTCGCTCCATGCCAACCCCTCCAGTGCCCAGTGGTGCGCGCGCTCGGGCTCAAGCATGAACAACAAAGGTCGCAACAGCGAATAGAGCATTTTCGTTCCAGTCATCGAGAGATTTTCATGATCACCCCACTGGCACAGCGGGCGATTTTAATTTATCTTTCAAGGCAGACGGTTACAGGGCAATCCAGAATAAAAACATCGAGTTTTATCGGCCTGAAAGCACCGTCTCAACCCCGTCCACACCCACCTGAATTGCGAAGGCGGCACATGATCAAAAACAGAATTCGCGGACTGCTGTGCGCCATTGTACTGCTTTCGGTTCAGGGTCAGGCCCTGGCGGCCCGGGACATCTTCTCCGGCTCGGCCGATGCCTACCTGGTCAAGGTGGGCAACCGCACCTTGTGGGATGAGTCGCAGGATGTTCGGCTGCCACCGGCCAGCCTGACCAAGATGATGACCGCGCTGCTGGCGCTCGAGCGGGTCGAGATGAGCAAGCGGGTCACCATC
>JADHED010000587.1_pt1 | contig 40950 bp, 41 predicted proteins | sample 8952041 | NCBI WGS metagenome assembly JADHED01 (sample SAMN16124423, study PRJNA663239) | bioreactor sludge metagenome | isolation source: sludge (control) | place: India:Bengaluru | collected 2018-09-08 | reverse complement strand
AGCGCATGCACGCGCTGGGCCAGCATGTGAAGGTGACCGAGGCGCGGCTGACCTATGTGGCCATCGACGACCAGGGCCGGCCACGCCAGATACCGCGCGCACAGGTGCCCGGATGATCGTCTGGGCCTTGTTGCTGCTGGGTGCCGGTGGCTGGTGCCTGCACCTGGTACGGCAGGCATTGCTCAGCGGCGAGGTGCGCCAGCCACGCGGCTGGCGTGTTCATGAGCGCGGCGAGGAGCCGTTCAGGTACTGGTTCAGCGTGGCGCTGTACCTGGTGTGCGCCGCCCTGGGCCTGGGCTATGGCGGCGCAGCGGTTTACGCGCTGCTGCTGCGCCCCTGAACAAGAACACCCGATCACGGACGCGCAGCCATCACAGGCAGGTCAGGCTGCCGCCAGGGTGGGCGACGATGCCGCGCTGCTGCTGGTCGCCGCAGCCGTGGACGCCGCAGGGGCACGCGCGCCACCGACGCCAACCGAGATGTCCCCCGACAGCTGGCCGCCCTCTTCAATCACCACCTTGCCGTAGCGGATCTTGCCCGTGACCTTGCCGGTGCTGAAGATGACCAGCTTCTCGCGCACCGTGAGGGAGCCGTCGAACTCGCCATGGATCTCGGCAATGTCGATCTCGGCCGTGCCGCGGAATGCACCCTGTTCGGCGATCTGGATCACACGCGAATCCATGGTGGCCTCCACCGTGCCCTCCACCACCAGGGTGTCGCAGTCGGTGATCTCAACCCCCTTGAGCTTGATGTTGGGGCCCACGGTCAGCTTGCTGCCGCCGTTCTCGGTGGTGCTGGACGGGGCCGGCTTGCTCGATGCCATGCCGCTGGCAGTGCTGGCGGTGCCCGGGACGGTGCTGCTGGCGCCGGCAGCGGTGCTGCCCCCCAGAACGGGCGAGGGTTGACGGGTCTGGAACGCATCGTTATCGCGTTTGCCAAAGAAAGGGTTCTGCACGGCCATGGGTTCGGATCTCCTGATAAAAAACCAGCATTGATCCTAAAAGTCACGGCGAGCCAAGACGGCCGCGATTGCGCAAAACCCGTAACCAAACCGCTCGTTCGTTGCATGCACTTGCAGGGCTTGCCGCATCACACAGAATACCGGCGGGTGTGGCGGGGCCTTGCGCCCCAAGCGCCCCCGCAATGTTCAGCAATGGCTGAAGTCCGGTCGGCGTTTCTGCATGAAGGCCGTGAAGGCTTCCTTGGCGGCGGGGCCTGCCATCAGGCGGGCAAAGCTCGCGCCCTCTTCCTGCATGCGCGCCTGCACCAGGCTGGCCTGGCCGGCCTTCATCAGGCGCTTGGTCTCGATCAGCGCAGCCAGGGGCTTGGCGGCCAGCTTTCTGGCCTGGGCCTGGGCCAGGGCGTTGCACTCGCTGGGGGGCACGACGCGGTTCACCAGGCCCACCTCCAGCGCCGCCTCGGCCAGGAAGGGCTCGCCCAAGAGCAGCGCCTCGGCCGCGCGGTGGTAGCCCAGCATCTGCGGCAGGAGCAGGCTGGACGCCGCCTCGGGGCACAGCCCCAGGTTCACGAAGGGCAGCGAGAACGCTGCGTTGTCGCCCGCATAGACCAGGTCGCAATGCAGCAGCAGCGTGGTGCCAATACCCACCGCCGGCCCGCACACAGCCGCCACCAGCGGCTTAGGGAACTGCGACAGCAGGCGCAGGAAGCGCCACACCGGACGCTCGCCCGCGGCTTCGGGTGCGCCACCCTTCGATGCCTGCTGCAAAAAATCGGCAATGTCGTTGCCGGCGCTGAAGATGGCCAGGTCGCCCTGGAACACCAGGCAGCGCACGGCCGCGTCCTGCGCTGCCTGCGCCAAAGCATCGCCCATGGCGGCATACATGGCCTCGGTGATGGAGTTTTTCTTGTCGGCGCGGTTGAAGGTCACCGTGGTGACGCCGGCCTCGGTATGTACCAGCATGTCCTGCGTGCTGCTCATGGGCTTATTCCTTGTAGTAAACGATCTGGTGGCTGGTGGCCAGCAGGCTGCCGGCCTCGTTCCACAGCTGTGCAGTCTGGTCAAAAAAGCCGTTGCGGAACTCCTGCGCGCGCGCCTGGGCCAGCAGGTAGCCGGTGCCGGTCTGCGCCAGCAGCTCGCTGCCGGCATGGAAGTACACGGTGATGGAAACCGTGCCCGCCGGCACGTGGCGCGCGCGGCGCAGCCACACGCGCGGAAAGAATACGTCGCACATCGCCGCCAGCGCCGGAAAATCCAGCGCCCGTTCCGGCGCGTCGCGCAGCCACAGCTGCGTCAGGCTGGTGTGGCCGCTGTCGTCCCATTGCGTGGGCAGCCCGCCCGTGATGGGGCGCATCTCATAGCGGTTGAACCACTCCACGCGGGTCACCCGCGGCACGCGCTCACACTGCGCCGGCGCAGGCACGGCGGGCATGGGCTGGTCGCTTGCGCTCCAGGTCTCGCGCCGCGCCGCCGTGACCACGGTGGCGGTGGTGGTCACCATCTGCTCGCCGCTGGCATGGGCCTGCTGCAAGGTGACCATCCAGTGCTGGGTGGAGCGGTTGGTGCGCACCGGCGTGGCCTGCACGGTGAATGGCCCCTCGGCCACGGCGGCGGCGTAGTTGACGGTGAGCGACAGCGGCTCGCCCAGCAGCAGCGGATGGCGCAGCACGGCCTGCAGCAGGGTAGCCGCGGTCATGCCGCCAAAGGGCCCGACCATGTTCCAGTAGGCTGGGGTGGTGCGGCCGGCGAACTCATCGGGCACGCCGGGCGTGAGCTCGAGTGCCTCGTCGAAAGGGTGTGTGCTGAGAGAGGTCATAGGAACCCAAGTGTGCCCGGTTTGCACCGAATCGCGCGTCATGCCGGCGACGGGGTTTACAGGCTTTCAATAATGCCAGCCGCCCCCTGGCCCGTGCCCACGCACATGGTCACCATGCCGTATTTCAGCTTGTGGCGGCGCAGCGCATGCACCACGGTGGCGGCGCGGATGGCGCCGGTGGCGCCCAGCGGGTGGCCCAGCGCAATGGCGCCGCCCATGGGATTGACCTTGGCCGGGTCCAGCCCCAGGGTGTTGACCACGGCGAGCGACTGCGCGGCAAAGGCCTCGTTGAGCTCAAACCAGCCAATGTCTTCATGCTTGAGGCCGGCGTAGCGCAGCGCTGCCGGAATCGCCTCGATGGGGCCAATGCCCATGATCTCGGGCGGCACACCGCGCGCGGCGTAGCTCACAAAGCGCGCCAAGGGCGTCAGGCCAAACTGCTTGACGGCCTTCTCGCTGGCCAGGATCAGCGCGCCAGCGCCGTCACTGGTCTGGCTGCTGTTGCCCGCCGTGACCGAGCCGCGCGCGGCAAACACAGGGCGCAGCTTGCCCAGGCCTTCGAGCGACGTGTCGGGGCGCGGGCCTTCGTCCAGGTTCACGGTGCGACTTTTTGCGACGACCTCGCCGGTGGCAAGGTTGGGGCTGCGGTCAACGATCTCCACCGGGGTGATCTCGTCGCTGAACTCGCCCGCCTGCTGCGCGCGGATGGCGCGCAGGTGCGACTCCAGCGCAAAGGCGTCCTGCGCCTCGCGCGAGACCTTCCACTGCTGCGCCACGCGCTCGGCCGTCAGGCCCATGCCGTAGGCAATGCCCACGTTCTCGTCGCGCGCAAAGATTTCGGGGTTGAAGGAAGGCTTGTTGCCGCCCATGGGCACCATGCTCATGGACTCGGCGCCGCCGGCGATCAGCACGTCGGCCTCGCCCACGCGGATGCGGTCGGCCGCCATCTGAATGGCGGTGATGCCGGATGCGCAGAAGCGGTTCACGGTCACGCCGCCCACCGGGTGGTCAAAGGCCAGGCCCATGGCGACGCGCGCCATGTTCATGCCCTGCTCGCCCTCAGGGAAGGAGCAGCCGATGATGGAATCCTCGATGGCCTTGGGATCGAGCCCCGGCACCTGCGCCATGGCGCCGCGAATGGCGGCGACGAGCAGATCGTCCGGGCGCGTGTTCTTGAAATAGCCGCGCCCCGAGCGCCCGATGGGCGTGCGCGTGGCGGCAACGATGTAGGCGTCTTGTACTTGTTTCATGACCGATGTCCTTATGGTTTCACTCCCTCTCCCGCTGGCGGGAGAGGGTGGGGGTGAGGGTGACACAGTGCCAGCGCTATCGCCTGCAGTGCCGCTGCAAGCTCGGTCAGCACCTCATGGTTCCAGAGTCGCAAGACCTGCCACCCTTGGGTATTAAGAAATTGCGTGCGCCGCTCGTCGTATGCCGGCGCCTGCCCCTGCACATGCTGTCCGCCATCCAACTCCACCACCAGCTTGCTTTCCACGCAGACGAAGTCTGCGATGTAAGAGCCGATAGGGTGCTGGCGCCGAAATTTATGGCCGTGCAACTGGCGCGCACGCAGATGGCGCCAAAGTGCCTGCTCAGCGTCGGTGCCCTCTGCGCGCAGTGCCCGCGCGTTCTGCACCCTCACCCCTGCCCTCTCCCGCACGCGGGAGAGGGAGTTAGCAGCCCCGGGCGTGGTTTCCGGTTTTGCCCCCTCTCCCGCAAGCGGGAGAGGGTGGGGGTGAGGGTGGTCGTGCGCCATGGCTCACCAACTCAATTACGCACCGGCTTGCCCGTATTCAGCATGCCCAGGATGCGCTCGTGCGTCTTGGGCTGGCCGATCAGGTGGCAGAACACCTTGCGCTCCAAGGCCATCAGGTATTCCTCGCTCACCAGGCTGCCCGCGTCCACGTCGCCGCCGCAGACCACCTCGGCAATCATCGAAGCGACCTTGAAGTCGTAGGCGCTGATGAAGCCGCCATCGCGCATGTTGACCAGCTGCGCCTTGATGGTGGCCGTGGCGCTGCGCCCCGCCACCGGGAACAGGCGCTTGAGTGGCGCGCGCCAGCCGCCCGCGGCCATGGCCTTGGCCTCGTTGATGGCGACGAACAGCACCTCGTCCTTGTGCGGCACGATGATGTCGGACTCCAGCAGGTAGCCCAGCTTCCTCGAATCGAGGGCGCTCATGCCCACCTTGGCCATGGCGGCCGCGGTAAAGCCCTCGCTCAGGAAGGGCAGGATGTCCTTGCCCGTGCTGGCGGCGGCATTCTCGGCCGCGCGGCGGGCGATGTAGGTCAGGCCGCCGGCGCCGGGCACCAGGCCCACGCCCACTTCCACCAGGCCCATATAGCTTTCCATGTGCGCCACGCGACGTGCACTGTGCACGGCCAGCTCGCAGCCCCCGCCCAGCGCCATGCCGTGGATGGCCGAGACCACCGGCACCTGGGCGTAGCGCAGGCGCAGCATCAGGTTCTGCAGCTCATGCTCGATGCTGTCGATGGCGTCCACCCCGCCGACGACGAAGGCCGGCATGGTGGCCTCCAGATCCGCACCGACCGAGAACGGCGCATCACCGGACCAGATCACCATCCCCTGGTACTCGGCCTCGGCCAGATCCACGGCCTCCATCAGGCCCTCCATGACCTCGGGGCTGATGGCGTGCATCTTGTTCTTGATGCTGGCGATCAAGACCTGGCCGTCCAGCGTCCAGGTGCGCAGCGCCTTCGATTCCGCCAGGGTGGTGCCGGCGCTCTGCCAATCGGGCAGGCTGGCCTCGCCCAGCAATTTTTCGGGGAAAAGCTGTCTTTCATAGACGGGCAGTACGCGACGCGCTACAAATTTTTGCAGCGCCGGGCTCCAGGAACCCTCTGCCGTGTGCACGCCGCCGGCCTGCGCCACCGGGCCTTCAAAAACCCATTTCGGCAGCGGCGCGCTGCACAGGGCGCGGCCGGCGTCTATGTCCTCCTGCACCATCTGCGCCACTTCCAGCCAGCCGGCCTCCTGCCACAGCTCGAACGGGCCCTGCTTCATGCCAAAGCCCCAGCGCATGGCCTGGTCCACGTCACGGGCCGATTCTGCGATGTGCTCCAGGTGCAGCGCTGCGTAGTGAAAGCCGTTGCGCAAAATGGCCCACAAGAACTGGCCCGGCGCGCCCTCGGCATTGCGCAAGAGCTTCAGGCGCTCGGCGGCGGGCTTCTTCAGCATGCGGGCATAGACCTCGTCGGCCTTCTGGCCGGCGGGCACATAGTCTTCACTGTCGAGCTCAAACCGCAGGATGTCGCGGCCCTGCTTCTTGAAGAAGCCGGCCTTGCTCTTTTGCCCCAGGTTGCCCATTGCTATGAGCTTGCTGAGCACGGCAGGCGTGCCGAAACTGCCGTAGAAGGGGTCGGTGTCCAGGCTCAGGTTGTCCTGCAGCGTCTTGATGACATGGGCCATGGTGTCCAGGCCCACCACGTCGGCGGTGCGGAACGTGCCCGAGGACGCGCGGCCGAGCTTCTTGCCCGTGAGGTCATCGACCACGTCGTAGGTCAGGCCGAAGTTCTCCACCTCCTTCATCGTGGACAGCATGCCGGCGATGCCGATGCGGTTGGCGATGAAGTTGGGCGTGTCCTTGGCACGCACCACGCCCTTGCCCAGGGCGCTGGTGACAAAGGCCTCGAGCTGGTCGATCACGCGCGCCTCGGTGGTGGGCGTGGCAATCAGCTCCACCAGCGGCATGTAGCGCGGCGGGTTAAAGAAGTGGATGCCGCAGAAGCGGTGGCGCAGGGCCTCGGGCAGCGCCTCTGACAGTTTGGTGATCGACAGGCCCGAGGTGTTGGACGCCAGCAGCGCGTGCTTGGCCACATGGGGGGCTATTTTTGTGTACAGGTCAAGCTTCCAGTCCATGCGCTCGGCGATCGCCTCGATCACCAGGTCGCAGTCCTTGAGCAGCTTGAGGTGCTCTTCGTAGTTGGCGGGCTGGATCAGGTCTGCGTCGTCGGCCACGCCGATCGGCGAGGGCTTGAGCTTCTTCAGGTTGGCGATGGCCTTTTCGGCGATGGCGCTCTTGCTGCCGTCTTTGGCAGGAAGGTCGAACAACACCACCGGCACCTTCACGTTGACGAGGTGGGCGGCAATCTGCGCGCCCATCACGCCCGCGCCGAGCACGGCGACTTTTTTCACATTGAATCGGGACATGGTTTTCTTTCCAATTTATTCCACGCGCTGCCAGGTCTGCGTGCGGCCGAAGGGGCCAATGGAGCCGCGCACCTCCAGCTTCTTGCCGCCCTCGACAGGCGTCATGCGCAGGGTGTAGAACTTGCCGTTCTCGGGGTCGAGGATCTTGCCGTCCTCCCAGACGTCCTTGCCCTCGGCCTTCTTCGCGCCCTTGATGATCTGCAGGCCGACCATGGGCTGGTCCTTGAGCTCGTCGCGGCACTCCACGCACTTGGCCGCCGGGTCGGCGCCCTTGCGCAGCAGCGCCACGACACGGCCTTCAAGCACGCCGGCGTTTTCGCTGATGCGCACTTCGGACTTCGGCTCGTTGGTTTTCTCGTCAAAGCTGCGCCACAGGCCCACGGGGCTCATCTGGGCCAGGGCGGGGGCGGCGATGGACATAAAAACAATAGCTGCTAGCGCTTTATTCATAAGGGCTCCATGGCAAAAATAGCTTGGTTTTCACTCCTTCCCCCTCTGGGGGAAGGCGGGGATGAGGGCTGGGGGCGCCAGCTTCTTTCCGGCATGGGGGCGCGAGTGGCGCCGGCCCCCACCCCTGCCCTCCCCCAGAGGGGGAGGGAGTCAAGGCAACTCAGGCCAGCGCCGCGTCGGTGTCCATCAACACCTTGGAGCCGGCGCGCGCCGTGCGCATCAGCATCACCGTCTCGGGGAACAACTTGGCGAAGTAGAAACGCGCCGTCTGCAGCTTGGCCACGTAGAACGGGTCGGCATTGCCCGCCGCAATCGCGCGCAGCGACACCTGGGCCATGCGCGCGAACATGTAGCCAAACACCAGGTGGCCGGCCACGCGCAGGTAATCGACAGCGGCGGCGCCCACCTCATCGGGGTTTTGCATGCCACGGAAGCCAACCTCGGTGGTGAACTTGGTCATCTGCTCGCCCAGCATGGCGATGGGGTTGATGAACTCGGCCATCTTCTCGTTCACACCCTCCTCCGCCACCAGCTGGCCGACCAGCTTGCCGAACTTTTTCAGCGTCGCGCCCTGGTTGCCCAGCACCTTGCGGCCCAGCAAGTCCAGCGACTGCACGGTGTTCGTACCCTCGTAGATCATGTTGATGCGGTTGTCGCGCACATGCTGCTCCATGCCCCATTCCTTGATGAAGCCGTGGCCGCCAAAGACCTGCATGCAGGCGTTGGTGGCCACATGGCCGTTGTCGGTGATGAAGGCCTTGACGATGGGGGTGAGCAGCGCCACCAGCTCGTCGCTGTCCTTGCGCACTTTTTCGTCGGGGTGGTGGTGCGACTGGTCCAGCAGCAGGGTGCAGTAGATCTGCAGCGCGCGCGCACCTTCAGCGTAGGCCTTGGCGGTGAGCAGCATCTTGCGCACGTCGGGGTGCACGATGATCGGGTCGGCCTCCTTGTCCTTGGCCTTGGTGCCCGAGAGGCTGCGCATCTGGATGCGATCCTTGGCGTAGGCCAGCGCGTTCTGGAAAGCCACCTCGGTCAGCCCCAGCGACTGGTTGCCCACGCCCAGGCGGGCGGCGTTCATCATCACGAACATCGCTGCCAGGCCCTTGTGCGGCTGGCCCACCAACGTGCCCACGGCGCCGTCGATGCTGATCTGCGCCGTGGCATTGCCGTGGATGCCCATCTTGTGCTCCAGGCCCGAGCAGAAGATCGGGTTGCGGCTGCCCAGCGAGCCATCGGCATTCACATTGAACTTGGGCACCACAAACAGGCTGATGCCTTTGCTACCCTTGGGCGCATCGGGCAGGCGCGCCAGCACCAAGTGCACGATGTTGGCCGCCATGGCGTGCTCGCCGGCGCTGATGAAGATCTTGTTACCGGTGATCTTGTAGGTGCCGTCCGCCTGCGGCTCGGCCTTGGTGCGCAGCAACCCCAGATCGGTGCCGCAGTGCGGCTCGGTCAGGCACATGGTGCCAGTCCACTCGCCGCTGACTAATTTTGGCAGGTAGGTGGTCTTTTGCTCGGGCGTGCCGTGGGCCAGCAGCGCCTCGTAGGCGCCGTGCGACAGGCCGGGGTACATCGTCCAGGCCTGGTTGGCGCTGTTGAGCATCTCGTACAGGCACTGGTTCATCACATGCGGCAGGCCCTGGCCGCCAAACTCGGGCTCGCACGACAGCGCCGCCCAGCCGCCCTCCACAAACTGCTGATAGGCCTCCTTGAAGCCCTTGGGCGTGGTCACCTCATGCGTGTCGCGGTCGAGCTGGCAGCCCTCGGTGTCGCCGCTGATGTTCAGCGGGAAGGTCACGCCGGCGGCAAACTTGCCGGCCTCTTCCAGAATGGCGTTGACGGTGTCCACATCGACGTCCGCGTGGCGCGGCATGGCCTTGAAGGCATCGGTGACCTGAAAGACTTCATGCAGCACGAATTGCATGTCGCGCAGCGGCGGGTTGTAAATGGGCATGTCAAGACTCCTGGAACGTTGGGGTAAAGGGGTAATGGAATGTGAGTGGGTATCGGCAGTTCACTGGCCCGTGCTGTAGCGCGCCAGGATGCTGTCAAAACCCTTGTTGGCCCGGCCTATCGAGCCGGGCGTGTGCAGAAAGCGCGCCTCGTAGTGCAACGCCAGAATCAGGCCGTGGATCTCGAACAGCAACTGCTCCTCCTGCACGTCCTGGCGGATCTGGCCGCAGTCCTTGCACTGCGTGATGGCACGCTTCATGGCCGCCTGCCAGGCCTGCACCGAATCGGCCAGCGCATCGCGCACCGGGCCGTCGCGGTCGTCAAACTCGACCGCGCCGCTGATGTAGATGCAGCCCGAATCGATCTCGATCGAGGTGCGCTTCATCCAGTTGTCGAACATCGCACGCAGGCGCGCAACGCCGCGCGGCGCCTGCAGGGCGGGAACGAAAACCTCTTGCTCGAAACGCTGGTGGTATTCGCGGATCACGGAGATCTGCAGCTCCTCGCGCGAGCCAAAATGCGCAAACACGCCCGATTTGCTCATGCCCGTCACATCGGCCAGCGCGCCAATCGACAAGCCCTCCAGCCCAATGTGCGTGGCCAACCCCAGGGCAGCCTCGACAATGGCGGCCTTGGTCTGCTGGCCTTTGTGCATGGCCCGGCCTTCGCGGCGTGGCGCGGCGGCGGTCTTGCGAGGGTTGGTGGTTGAGGACATGGGCAAAATAAAACGAACGTTCGTTCTATTTTGCACAAAACTGCTGACTTATGCCAGTCCTCGGTTGGTTGAACGGCGCATTTACGGGTAAACCACTAGTTCCGCCAAGACAAGCTATCAAACCCAGACATGGCCAGAAATACCGGGACGCATCGCTTTAAAGCAACTCACCTATCTCTCGTAGGAGCGGCTTCAGCCGCGAACCCCTGCATTTCGCGGCTGAAGCCGCTCCTACGATCCAATGCAAGCGTCGCCAAATGGCTGGTATCGGCGTTTAAAGCAACAACGCCAATGTAGCGTCCAACTGCTCGCTGGGCAGTCGCCGGAAACCCGTACGCGCATAGCGCTGCAAGCGCCCGCGTATCAGGTCGCACAGGGCTGCGGCGCGTACCTGCGCTTCTATCGTAGGGGTGGCCACGGCCAGCGCATCAGGGCGCAGGCACTGGCGCAGCTGGGCTTCGATCTTGTCGAAGAACAGGTTCATGCGCTGCTGCAGGCGCTCGTTCTCGAATACCAGCGCATCACCCACCATGACGCGCGCCATGCCCGGGTTGCGCTCGCCAAACTGCAGCACCATGGCCGCAATACGCGCCGCGCGCTGCGCGCCGCCAACGTCGCCACCCTGCTCCTCTATCTGACGCACCAGGGTAAACACACTGTGCTCGATGAAGTCGATCAGCCCCTCGAACATCTGCGCCTTGCTGGCGAAATGGCGGTACAGCGCCGCCTCGCTCACCTGTAACTGGCGCGCCAAGGCGGCGGTGGTCACGCGCTCGGCCCCGGGCTGCTGCAGCATGGAGGCCAGCGCTTGCAGGATCTGCTCGCGCCGCTCGCCAGGCTGCAAACGGCGTCGCGTAGCGCGCGCCTCTTCGGGCATGGAAGACTCTGGGTTGGCAGTGGTAAATTCAGACATATCGAAACAAATGTGTGCAATTGATTCTCGCACAGCATGCCGATACATCCACGGGTGGATTTACCCGCGTGGCAAAGCTACAACTTCAATTCAAAAGTTATAGCTACTCGCGCTTGATGGGCGGCCGTTTCAGGCCAAAATTACCTGACTAGGCACATACCTCAGACTGTGCCGCGAGCCCTCACCCCCACCCTCTCCCGCCAGCGGGAGAGGGAGAAACAGCCGCAAAGCGTTGTCGATGTTGCGTGAAATGCTATAAAAAAGATGTGTGCATACACAAGCCCAGAGGGAGAGGGAGTAAAGCCGGCGCAACCGGTCGCCCTCGCCCCTTTGGGGCTGAAGGCTGCGGCTCCAGTGCCGCCTGCGCGGAACTGGACAGCCTGAAGAGCACAGCGTCTCGCTGTGCCCCCGGGAGGGGTGAGGGGCCTCTGCGATATGTGCATAGTCAAGCAAAATCATCTGATCAGGTACATACCTCAGAACGCTGTCTTTACTCCCTCCCCCTCTGGGGGAGGGCGGGGGTGGGGGCCAGCGACGCTCGCGCCCTGATGCTGGCAAGATGCCGGCGCTTCCGGCCCCCATCCCAACCTTCCCCCAGAGGGGGAAGGAGTCTGAGACATGTCGCTAATCAGGCCAAATGTCTTGAAAAACCCGTCAACTGCTGCGGATCATCGTTCCGTAGGCCTGATCGGTCAGGATTTCCAGCAGCATGGAATGCGGCACGCGGCCGTCCACCACATGCACCGCGTTCACACCGGCCTTGGCGGCGTCAATGGCGCCGGCCAGCTTGGGCAGCATGCCGCCCGAGATGGTGCCGTCGGCAATCAGCGCGTCGATCTGTGGGGGCGTCAACTCGGTCAATAGCTGGCCGGCCTTGTCCAGCACGCCGGGGATGTTGGTCAGCATCACCAGCTTCTCGGCCTGCAACACCGTGGCCAGCCGGCTTGCCACCACGTCGGCGTTGATGTTGTAGCTCTCGTTGTGCTCGCCAAACCCGATCGGGCTGACCACGGGGATAAAGGCATCGTCCTGCAGTGCCTTCACCACGCTGGGGTCTATGGCCACGATATCGCCCACCTGGCCCACGTCGTGCTCGATGCTCGGATCCTTGTGATCCAGCATCTTCAGCTTCTTGGCGCGTATCAGCCCACCGTCACGCCCCGTCAGGCCCACGGCCTTGCCGCCGGCGTGGTGGATCAGGCCCACAATGTCCTGCTGCACCTCGCCGGCCAGCACCCACTCGACCACCTCCATGGTCTCGGCATCGGTCACGCGCATGCCCTGGATGAACTCGCCCTTCTTACCCAGGCGGCCCAGCGCCGCCTCGATCTGCGGCCCGCCGCCATGCACCACCACCGGGTTGATACCCACCAGCTTGAGCAGCACCACGTCCTCGGCAAAGTCTTGCTGCAGCTCCGGGTCGGTCATGGCGTTGCCGCCATACTTGATGACCATGGTCTTGCCATGGAACTTGCGGATATAGGGCAGCGCCTGGGCCAGGATTTCGGCCTTGTCGCGGGGGGCGATGGTGGAGAGATCGGTCATGGCAATGGATCAAGCAAAAAAACAGGTGTGAGAATTGTGCCGCACCGAACCATCACGGCTGCAGCCAGCCCGGCACCTTGAAGCGGATGATGGCAAGGTACGCCACGACGTAGGACACCATGAATAACAGGCAGAACGCGATCAATACCGGCGTATAGCTCCAGAACAGCACGGCCGGCACCACGGTCAGCAGGGTGAACGCCCACAAATAGGGGGATGTGCGGTTGTTGCGTTTGAGCATCCGCCGGGCTGCATCACCGTGCAATACACGGCGCACGATGCGCCGGTAAATCAGCTGATGGAAATGCAGGGCATCGGCCATGCCGGGCGACACCCCGCGCACCAGCTTGCGGTACATGGAAAACACCGTCTCCCAGACCGGGTAGATCAGCAGCAGCATGGGAAACCAGGGCGAAACCTGAGGGTTGCGCTGCACCAGGGCGAGGCTGCCCAGTGCAATCACCACTCCCCAGATATAGGCCCCGCCATCACCAGCAAACAACATGCCGCGCGGGTAATTCCAAACCAAAAACCCCCCCGTCGCTGCCGCCGTGGACACCAGCACCGCCGCCAGCCCCCGATCACCCACCTGCAAAGCCACATGGGCCAGCGCCAGGCAGACAATGATGGCCACCATGCCGGCCAGCCCGTTGTAGCCGTCGATGATGTTGAACGCATGGGGCAGCCCCGTCACCGCCAGCAGCGCAATGAGCACGCCCAACCAAGGCGCCGCCGCCAGCAGGCCATCCAGCCAGGGCAAATCCAGCCGCGGCAGCTGCAGGCCCAGCAAACCCACCGCCATCAGCGCCGTCAGTGCGGACAGCAGCAGTCTATAGCGTGGCGCCAGGCGCTGGGTCACGTCCTCCACCATGCCGCCCACCACGGCCGGGAGCAGTGCCAACAGCCACCAAAGTACCCACGGGCCCATATGCAGCGACGACGGATCACCCAGCCCACTCGTCAGGCGCCCCAACCCCCAGCTCAGCGCAATGCCCACCAACATGGCCAGCCCGCCCAGGCGCGGCACATCACCGTGATGAAAACGCTGCGGCATCCCGTGTCCATAGTTGCCGGCATGATCCTGCGCCCAGCGCAATACGCCGGCAGCGGTCAGCAGCGAGCCCAGAAAAGCGACAACGGAAAGCCAGATCATGAAAGCCCGATCGTAGTCCCGCAGCTACCGCATCAAGGTGCGGTACAGGCGCATGACCTTGTCCACATACTGCTGCGTCTCCGGATAGGGCGGGATGCGCCGGCCGTACTTGACGACCGCGCCCTCTCCAGCGTTGTAGGCAGCCAGGGCCAACTCCTTGTCGCCGTCGAACATGCGCAGCAGGTCGGCCAGATAGCGACTGCCCACCTGAACATTCAGTCTCGGCTCCATTGCCGCATGCCGCCCATCCACTTCGGAACGCCCTGCCACGCCATAGCGCTCCGCCGTGGCGGGCATGACCTGCATCAGCCCCATGGCCCCCTTGCGCGACACCGCGTCAGTGTTGAAGCCAGACTCTGCCGCCGCCACGGCGATCACCAGCTCAGGCTCAAGTGCCTGCGCGCGCGCGGCCTCTTCCAGCAGCGGCTGCGCCGCCGCATAGCCAGGCAGCCTGGCCGCATTGGTGCGTCCCGGCTTGGGCCGCCCCGTGTGCGCGCCGCCCACGCCTTCGATCCAGATCACCCCGCGCGCCGCCGGTGGCGGCACATTGCCCATGTGCGTCACGCCGTCGCGATCCACGAACTGCCAGACAGTCTGTGCCTGCACGGCACCCACGCCAGCCGCCGTGAGCATCGCCAGCGTGCAGGCCGCGCGCATCATCTGCTGTGCCATGTCAACGCACCCCCCAAAGGCGACGCAGGCGGGCGCGCCACGAACGGCTCGCGAGCGCTGCACGCAGCCGCAACGCATCCTCTTGCGCTCCGTGCAAGGTACGCTCCAGCGTCATCCTGTCAGCCGACAGCTGCTGCACCTGCTCCGTCTCCTGCCTCAGTCGCTGGCCAGAATGTTCAAGCTCCTGCTGTAGCTGTGCTATCCACTGCTTGGCCTCGCTGAAGGCCTTCTGATGCTCCTGCAACGAAGCATGCTCCGCCGCGTGCGTCACCTGCAACGCCTGCAGCTGCGCACGCAATTGATCCACCTCGGCGCGCACCTGCACCGTCTCCCAATCGCGCGAATCGCGGGCGGGTGCTGCCACCACCATCCACTGGTACACATCGAAATCCGCCCAGCCCGTCAGCAGATGCTGGCGCCAGGCATCGGGAATAGCCTCGAAGTACCTGGCAAACTCGCTGTGCGCCACGGGCACACGGTTGGCCTCCCAGGCCAGCGGTACCCAGCCACAGTCCATCAACAGCTGCTCTATGCTGCGCCGCGTGAAAAAACGCACATGGGTGCGATCCAGCAGCCCCTTGTCCGCGTATTCGAACAAGCCGGCGCGCAGCGCCGCCACCACGCCGGCGTAGGCAATATTCGGCAGCGAGATGACCAGGCTGCCCATGGGCTCCAGCTGTCCGGCCAGCATCTTCAGCACCTGCTCCGGCTGGCGCAGATGCTCCAGCACGTCGCAGGCCAGGATGGCGCCAAAACGCTGGCCCTGCAGGGCGTCCAGCCAGGCCGCACCATCCAGGTCGGCCTGCACGACCTCTACCCCCAGCGCCCGCAGCGCCTGCAGCGCCGCCGGGTCGTTCTCCACCACCGTGACCGCCTGCCCGCGTGCGCGCAGCACCTGCGTCATGGCGCCCGGGCCGGGACCCAGTTCCAGCACCGAGGCGCCATGCGGCACACGGCGCAACAGGCGCGCAGCCCAGGCATCCCCCTCGGGATCGAAGGCGTAGTCGTAGCGCTCTATGTCAGACATTGCTCCCCGTCACCTTTCCAGTGGCAGGTTGCCACATCTGCTCCCACATCCCCCAGTGCCACCAGGCCCAGGGACGCTCGCGTACATCACTGTCCAGACGCTGAATCACGCTGTCGATGGCCATCTCAGGGTCACTTGGCAAAGCCTCCACCAGCACAGCCAGCCTGTCCGGCGCCAGGCTGCGCGTGCGCCCATGCAGCAAGGCCGCGCCGGTCGAACGTGCCAGGCGCTCAATGCCCGTCGGCAGGCTCAGGTATCCGCCCAGGAAAGCATGTCTGCGCATACGTGCGAAGTCTGGGCTCCAGGCATCGGCCAAAATCACCCATGCCTGCCCCTTGCGCAACCCCTCGTGCAACGGCCGCAGAGATTCATTGGATAGGCGCCATTGCCCCCCCGTGATTTTCGTAAGGGCCGCAATTTTTCTCAGAATGAAATCGCGCTGCGCCGTTGTGAGGCCCGGATTGTCCACCACAGGCATGGTCATGATGTGCAGCTTCAAGCCCCTGTGCGCCAGAGCAATCGCCGCCGCAAGCAAGCGATCATAGTGATTGAGCACGAGAATGAACCCCTGCCCCGTTTGCTGCAAGGCCTGCACATGCTCCCAGCCAGTCAACTCGATCCGTGGGCCGCCAGGCCTGCCCATCCGGTGCAAGGCTGCCGCATCCAGCATTTCGGTCGCCAGCATGTCCAGGTGCGCCCGCGCCCACTGCCGGTGTTGCACGGGCGTTGCCCTGGGGAAAACTTGGCCAAAGCGCCGCTGCAAAAACCCCTCGGTCTCGCGCCGCACGACAGGAGCGTCACGGCCCAGCCAGCGCACCAGCCTCCAGGGTAATGTCGTGGGAAGACGACCCAAGGCAGGAAAGGCCCAATCCAGGCGCCAATCGCCGTTCATTCGATGTGCAGCCATTCATGCTCCAGCCAGACCAAGCCAACCTCACGGTGCTTCTGATTGAGCACCGTGAAAGGCTGGATCAATTCAGCCATGTCCAGCACCTGCAGGCCGGTATCGTCCAGCGTATATACGTTCCACAGGTATTGCCCCGACAGCAGCGGCAGGCGCGGGAACTTTACTCGCAGCAGGTGCTGCCCGAGGCCACGCATGGCCTGCCTGGAGGGCAGAAAATGCGTGCTCGTGCCAAACACATTGTCCTTGTCCGGCCGGACGATGGAAAACCCCACGTGGAAGGGCGTATCGCCATAGGACTCCAGCTCAATCTCCAAGGTCAGATCCTGAAAGGAATCCACCTGCGCCGGGTTGATGCCATCTGCCGTTTCGGTGCCCACGCGCATGATCTTCACCGGCACCGAGGTGTGAGCGGTCGGGGCGGGAGCCACCGACTGGGTATTCGACAACTCAGCCGGCGGCGCATCGGTGCGCAGATGGGCATAGCGCCTGCGCTCATGCGCCTCGTAGGCCGTGACGACGTCCTCGGTGCTGCCGATGGCCGCTATGCGTCCGCCATGGATCCAGGCTGCACGCTGGCACAGGCTGCGCACCTGGTACAGGTTGTGCGAGCAAAACAGCACCGTTGCACCACGCTCGCGCAGTTCCAGAATGCGGTTCAGGCTCTTCTTCTGGAAATGCAGGTCGCCCACCGACAACGCCTCGTCCACGATCAGCACCTCAGGGTCTATGGCCGTGGCCGCCGCGAACGCCAGGCGCATGAACATGCCCGAGGAATAGGTCTTCACGGGCCGCTGCAACGTCTCTTCCGACAGCTCGGAAAACGCCGTTGCCCGCGCCGCAAAGTCCTCCAGAGCCGCCCCCTCCAGACCATGCAGCGCCGCCATGAAGCGGATATTGTCCTCGCCCGACTCCTCGGGATGAAAGCCCGCGCCCAGTTCCAGCAACGCCGCCACCCGCCCCTGGCGCGTGACCTCGCCGCGCGTGGGGCGTATGGTGCCAGCCGCAATCTTCAGCAGCGTGCTCTTGCCCGCACCGTTCTCACCGATCAGGCCAAAGGTCTCGCCCGAGCGCACCTCGAAATTTATGCCCGAAAGCGCCACATGCACACGGTGGCGCTGGCGCCCGGACACCCACTCCCACAGCCGATCCTGCGGGCGGGCATAGACCGCGTAATGCTTTTCGATGTTCTTGAATGCAATGGCCATTAGAGCGCCTCACCCAGGGCCGGTTTCATGGTGCGGAAGAACCACCAGCCGCCGCCGCCCAGCAGCAGCACCCAGGCCAGCAGCGCCCACAGCGTGCCCACCGGCATGGCCATGCCCAACACCGCCCACTGCACGGCCAACACCAGACAGGCCACTGGGTTGAGCAGGTACCAGGCATGAAAGCGCTCGGGCACCTGGGCCAGCGGATACACCACCGGCGTCAGATAAAACCATAGCTGCAACGCAAAACCCACCATCGATCCCACGTCGCGCCACAGAAAATGCGCCATGCTGAGCATCAGCGTGAGGCCGAGGGTCAGCGCCAGCTGCGCCAGCAGCAACACCGGCAACCAGGCCCAGGTCAGGCGCAGCGGCGCCCCCTGCGTCAGGCTCAGCACCAACAGCAAGCCGTAGCCGATTGCCATCACCAGCAGGCTACCACCCACAGCCACCGCAGGCAGAATTTCGGCCGGCATGGGCTGCTTGCGCAAAAAATCCTCGTACGCCGTCAGGCAAGCCACGCCGCGGCCTATGGCGTCGGTGAACGGTAGCCACACCGCCAGACCCGCCAACAGGTGCAGCAGATATCCGTTGGCCAAATCCAGCCCCGGCACGCGCACGGCCAGCACCAGGCCGAACAGCACATAGAAGATCGCCAGCGACGCCAGCGGCTGAACGAAGGCCCAGGCCAGGCCCAGCACCGAGCCGGCGTAGCGCGTCTTGAACTCGCGCAGCATCCAGTAGCGCCACAGCACCCAGGCATGCTGCATGCCCCCCGAGGCCCCGGGCTGATTGCGACTCACATCCATTGCCACCCCGCTTGCGCAGACACGCTGTGCACCTCAAGCCCCTGGGGCCGCATCCGCTGTCGCCGGGCCAAGCACCCTGCGCGCCTCCAGCAAGCCCTGCTCGAAGGCCTGGGCCGAATCATGCCAATGCTGCCGGCGCGCAAAGGCCTGCGCCCGTTGGCACATGGCCTGTCGCGCTGGCTCGTCCTGCAGCACGCGGCACAGCGCGTCCGTCAGCGCCTCCAGCGTGGGGTCGGTCAGCAGCGCCAGGTCATCGTTGAGCAGCCATTCCACGCATTCGCCTCGGTTGGACACCACGGCACAGCCCGCGGCCATCACCTCCAGGGGCATCAGCGACAGATTGGTCAGCGACAGCACCAGGGCCGCGTCGCACTGGCTGAACACATCGGCCAGTTCGCCGGGCGAGATCACGCCCGCCGCCAAGTGCGGAAATGGAATGTGATAGTCGCTCACATCCCACCCAGCCAGAATGAACTGCACCTGCGGCAGGCGGCGCGACACAGCCTCCAGCACCAACAGACCGAACTCGAAGGCGCGCCGGGGCGTGGGTGGGCGAGCATAGAAGAACACGCGCTGGATATGCGGCTCGCGGCGCGGGCGCTGGCAATACAGCTCGTGATCCACGCCAAAACTGATGGGGTGCGTCTGCATGCCGTATTCGGCCTTGAGCTTGCGTGCCAGCCAGCCACCGGCGGTGATGCCAAAGAAACCGAAGTGATAGGTATTGTCCGCCAGGATAGACTCGGTTCCCGTGGGGTAGAAGCTGGGTTCGAAATCCTGCACGAAGTACAGCTTCTTCACCGGCCCAGTCACCGCACGCACCGGATAGGCCGTCTGCCAGCCAGTCGCGATGACGAACTCACTGTTCGGCAGGTGATCAAAACCGATGAAAACCTTGGCCTGCAAGGCAAAGAAATGCGTACAGATATCGTGGCGCGCAAGCTCCGCCGTGGCATGTTCCGTGGGACTCACGATGACGATGTTCGACTCCCACCCCATGCGCTCCAGGTGCCAGATGGTGCGAAAAATAGTCTGGTGCCCGCCCGAACCGATATTGAAGTCCGGAATGAACCACAGCAGCGTACCAGGCCGGGCTGCGCCCGGCGCCAGCGCTATGCGATCCGTGCGCACGAAATCGTAGTGCGTGAAAACGTTACGGCTCTTCATCGGCGCACCAGGCCCATGCTTGAGCCGCTGCCTGACCATGGACAAGGTGCGCCGCACGCCGTGGCGCCGCGTCAAATCCAACACCCTGCGCACCCGCAGCCTGATTGATCCCAGCATAAAAACCTCAAAAAAACTGACTCGTTGCAGCCTGAAGAGCACTGCCATGCCCCGCCATGCACAGCATGCGGCGCAGGTCAAGCCAAGACCAAGAAAAACCTAAGCCGAACGACCCCGCTGCAACAACTGGTCGCGCGAGATCACACCCAACAGCCAACCCGGCAGTTGCCGGTGCCGGGTGCCCAGAAACTGCCCCAGGGTGCGCGCCAACTCAATGCCGCCCATGTATGCACAATGTTTCAGCCACGAAACGCCACGGTCACCCGCCTGGCGCATCCAGCGCGCATCGCGCCGCGCCAGCAGCACGGAACTGGCCAGCGCCCGCACCAGGCTGGGCTGCACCTGATAGCCAAAATCGCGCTGGAACGAACTCGCCTCGTCGAAATTGCGCTGCAGCGTCTCCCAGACGCCAAAGTCGTGCGAGTGGTACACCGCCGCCTCGGGCACGAAGGCCTTGGCGTGACCGGCCTTGATGGCGGCCAACATCCAGGTCTGATCCTCGGCAAACATCACGTCAGGAAACGGCAACTTCTCCCACACCGTGCGGCGCAGGCAGGAATTGTTGTTTGAAAAGAAATGCAGCCACTGGCGGTAGCCGGGCTCGCGCTCGAAACGATCGGCATCCTCCATGCGCACACGCGAGAGTTCGCCGCCAAAGCCGGCGAAATGCTCTGCCAGCTCGCGCTGCGTGACCAGCCTGGCGCCGGGGTGGGCGCGGTGCGGGCCGAACGCGCCGGCCACATCGGGGGCGCTATCACAGCCCTCCACCAGACGGCGCAACCAATGCGCGTCGGCCGGCTTCGCATCTTGGGTGATAAACACCAGAAACTCGCCGCTAGACAGACTCGCCAAATAATTGCGCGTACGGCCATGGCCAAAATCGGCGGGCGCAATGCTCAGCGTGCGCACGCCTTTGCCCTGAGCCAGCGCTACAGAACCGTCACTTGAACCGGAATCCACCACCAAAACCTCGAACGGCCAAGGCGCCTGCTGGGCCAGCACGGCGTCCAGTACCTGTGCCAACAACGCACCTCCGTTTTTTACCGGTATCAACACCGACGCCTTAGGTTGCATTATTTGCCTTTTGGACTTCCAGCTGATGTATTCTCTGAAGATCCTCTGGAAATTCCTCAAAATTCATGAATTCAAGGTGTTCTATGGTTTTTGCGTTATAGAAATCCGTAATACCCTGGGTAATGCGCGCCGGGAACTTCCCCACATATTCCCGCCCCTTGAGAAAAATGGAAACGCAATCGCTCCACACCGCTTCATTCTGTTTTCTGATATATGTCTCCAGCAGGCAGACATCCACCTTGTTATGCAGCCCCCAGTTGACCAGGGCCGCACCACTATCGGGGAAAAAGCGCCAGCAATCGACCGGGTAGCGATGGAAAGTGCCATTTGATGGCGCATTCAAATAGAACAGCCCGGGTTTTTTCAGCACCCGGAGTATTTCAAGAAAGAGCACCCAGAAAAATTCGGAATGCTCGAAGCAAGAGCTACTGACAACTACGTCAACCGAATCATCGGCGAAAGGCAGCCGATAGGGGTCTTGCAAAACCACATCCACACCCTTGGCATCCGCAAAGTCAACGCCGATATACTGCAAATGCGGTGGGCACACCTCCCGCAAAGAGCCATTCACGTCCTGCGAACCTATATCAACAACAATACCACTGTCTATTTTCGCGGCATAGGCATCAAAGAAAAGTCGCCCATTGTCCATTGCACTTGGATGCATCGTGAAGCTCGTCCTTGACTCGACTCAATTATGGCGCAGATCGAACATTTTCTGGATATTTTCGTCAATGATCTTCACGCCATATTTCTGAAAAAGCCTGTCGCGCAACTTATTATGTTCTTGCTGCCGGCAGTAACTCACCGCGCGGCTGTCAACAAACGTGGCCGCCTGCTCCCAGGGCAGCACTGCAGAAGGCCTTTTTCCATTGATTTGGAATAGATAAACAAAATCACCTTCCGGCAATGGCCCGACAAGATCCCCGTCGTTGGCACTCGCCAGGGCCCTCAATATTCTGTTATCTCCGTCCAGCGCCACCCAACCAAGATCGCCCTGGGGGTCTATTTGATATACCTTATCGGCTTCTTTGGCAATATCAGAAAAGTTTATTTTTCCGGCACCCAGGAGTTGAACCTTATTAAACAGCCACAAACCGGGAGCTTCATTTTCTATCTTCACATCCTTGGGCAGAATAATTCTGCTCAATCGAACACTGGTCGGCAATGTAAATGCTGCAGGGTTCTTGTCATAGTATGCGCGGCGTTCTTCCTCGCCTTTCGGGGCCTGGCACTGCGGCACCAGCTTCTGATATACCGCGTGCGCATACACATCATCAAACTTCTGATCCTTGCGCTCTGCGGCCCTGGATATATGCAACTCCCCGCCTTCGAGGGTCAGCACACGCGTCACGGCCATTTCTTCCAGGGCGGCTTTGGCACCGGCGAAGTTCCGAACCGTGGGCTTCAGGTCAATGCGTCTGTCCACATAGGCACCAAAATCAGCAGTGGTTATCTTTTCTCCATTCGAGAATGACGCCAACAAATCACTACCGGCGTTCTGGGCCATGGCCGAATGCAGCAGCAACAGCGACCCCGCAATCGCGGCGAAAATTTTCATATTGAATTTCATGGGAACTAGGTATCAATCTTTCCAAATCGGGCCAAATATCACATCAGCGGTCTCACCCGTAGAGTTCAACACGAGAAGATCCTGAACTCCATCGCGATTGATATCGTGGAGCTGCAACTCGGTGGAATAGCCCGAAGTCTTGATTTCTCTGGTGTCCAGCACCTGCCCCTGCGTGTCGAGTTTTTGCAGCGTCAGGCATTGGCTGTCGCCCCAAATCACCAGGTCATCGGCCAGCGCCAGCACCGAGCTGGCGCCCCTGGGATCGCCCTGAATAAATTGGAGTTCCCCGGTATGCATGTCAATGCGCGCATTCTTACCCCCGGTTTCCAGCGCCACATACAGCCAGCGTCCGCTGGGGCTGGGCTTGGCCTGGCGTGGAATGACGTCAAACGTGGCCAATACCGCGGGCGTGGTTTGCAAATTGGTGGCCGGCACGGCAATGACCTTCTTGTCGTCAAGACAGGCTACCGCAATCCCCGGGCCCCGGTTTGGGGGCAACTGCTTGACATGCACCGGGTGCCAGGGTGCCTCACACCAGAAGGTACGATTCAGTGTGGACTGCCCGGGGTTTTTCTGATCCCAGGTCAGCCAGGACACATGCTTGCCGCTGTATGGGGTGGCCAGCAGGGTGAAGCTGCTGCCAGCATTGGCGGCTAGCACCACATCCCGCGGAGAAAAACCGACGCCATGGGCATCGATTTTTCTTAGTTGATGGTTATTATCGACCGTAAAAAAATCCAGGGTGCCGCCGGTCTCTACCGCAGCCACTACGAGGTTGGGGGCAAGCCAAATGGCGGAATCTGGGTGGTAGCCCAGCGGTTGCTTGTCGCGCACCACGGCCTTGCCGTTGTCAAACTCCATCAATACGAGTTGACTGAGTTCATGCTCCACCGCAATCAAATAACAATTCTTACCCTCAAGACACTGCACCGCCCCGCCCCAGGCTTGCGGCAGTTGAAAGCTGATACGGGTGGGGTCGGCGTCCTTGCCGGCATCTGGCCTGGCAGCGCCGGCGCGCTGGTCTGTGGCTGCGGCGCAGGCCGCCAATAGAAGACTGAGGGCCAGCGATGGCAGCCATCGCGAGAAACCGGAAAAACTTTTCATATCGCTTGAAATGAATATAGCGCCTTGCGGCGCTATATGTAGGCAATCAAATTCAGCCGGTCAGGCAGACCGGCCGAATTCAACCATTAACGGTGCATGCCCAGAACCGTCTGCATGGCGCCGAAAGCGGGAGCGACCATCACGCTGTACGTGAAGATGCTGCCGTTGGCGGGGGCCGGAGGCGTTGCAGTGTCGCGCAGCGCGCCATTGGCGTTCCACTCGATGAAGCCATCCACGAAGTTGGCGGGACGGCCAGGGATCGCGGCGGGGTTGAACCAATCCAGCTCGGTTTTGACCAGATCGAAGTTGACAGACTTGCGGTTCTGCGCGTTGTCATAAATGTTCACGGTGTGCGTACGGTTCTGGTTGCCGGTAGACCAGACGACGATGTTGGTCGAAGCACCGTTCTCCAGGTAATAACGCATGGAGAAGTTGGCATTGCCCGTGCCACCAGCCAGCGACTGTGCTGCACCGAAGACAAAGCCAATCGAATTCTCATTCAGGGTGGTCAGATTATCAGTAATAGTACCCGTTCCGAACGCGGTACCCAGGGGGCCATCGATCACCGGCGTGTAAGCCACGTCCTGGGCAGCGGTATCCACCTGGAAGGCGTGCACGCCGATCTGGGCAGCAGCGTCATGAGTAGGAGTGGCGCAAGTGTAGGGGCCGGCAGTGCCGCCGCCGGCGGCGAACACCAGGTAGCCACGCTTGTTGTCCAGACCCAGGCCGGACTCAGCCAGCCAGTTGAAGCCGCGATAGGCCTTGTTGGTCATCACGAAGCAGCCATCGGTCACGTGGTTGGAGTTCTGGTCAAAGAACGTCCAGAACACGGGCGTGGCATGACCCGACTGGTTCACCAGGCCCACAGCGGTGAATTGGGTGCTGCCGTTGTGAATGACGTTGGGAACCACGGCGCCATTGCTAAACGTGCCGGCGGTGTAAGCCTGTGCCCCACCAGCCATCATTGCTGCGACGGCAACTGCCGCCATTGCAAATTTCTTCATGTTTCAGTCCTTAAAAAATTGAAGGAAGCCTCCCCCTAACGGGGCGTGCAACCCATCCGCCACTTCGTTTGGGTTGGAGCGATCTTAGCCCGGGAACATTGCGCTTTCAATCGTAACTACCCAAAAAAAAACCATACGTAATGTTTTGAACAAAAAAACAACAACCGTTATGGGGACTGTTGACTGCCCTCACGAGGCAGGGCATCGGGGAACGCCACGCTCAACGGTTGGTAGTGGTACCACTGGCCGTCGATCAGTCGCCATTGATCCTGCAGCGTGGCTTGCTGGTTGGGCAGGCGCAGCAGGGGCAGGCTGTAGCGCTGCTGGACGGTGACCACGGCCTTGCCCTGATCCATGCTTTGGACACCCTGGATCTCGATGGCATCGAAGGTGATGCCGCCACGTTTGACATAGGCCTCCAGGTTGGCCTTCGGGTCTTTGGATGCGGCCTCGTAGGGCCAGGCCCGGAGCTTGTCGTTTTGCTGCACCAGCGCCCAGTATTCGCGCGCGCGTTGCAGCAGGGCTTGTTCGCTGCTTTGGCCCAGGCCACTGGCGCAGCCGCCCAGGGCGAGGGCTGCGGCGAAGGGTAGCGCCAGGGCCTGCAGCAGGCGGCGGCGCGGGTGGGGTGTGGCGGTCATGGGGTGGGTCTTCATATAGGTATCCGTAGATGGGAGGCTTGGATTGGTGCAGGCTTTTACTCCCTCGCCCCCTTGGGGGAGAGGGTGGGGGTGAGGGGGTATCGGGATCGGCGCCCGCTTTTACCGCCCTCACCCCTGCCCTCTCCCGCCAGCGGGAGAGGGAGAAACAGCCATAAACCAGCGTTGATACTGCCTTGCATGCTATAAAACATGTAGCTACCGGGGCGCAACCAGTGCCGGAGCAGGGGCGCCTTGGTGACCAGGCTCCAGCGCGGGCAGCGGGCTGAGCGAGGTCTGCGTGGTCAGGTTGCGCATGCGGTCGCGCAGCTCGGCGCTGACTTCGCGCAGGGTGGAGTCGTCGGTCAGCACGCGCGGGGTGAGCATGACCAACAACTCGGTGCGGGCGCGGGTGTTGTTGGTGGTGGAGAACAGGGCGCCCAGCAGCGGAATGTTGCGCAGGCCGGGCACGCCGCTGTTGCCGCCGTTTTCGTTGTCGGTCATTACGCCGCCGAGCACGATGGGGTCGCCCGAGCGCACGGCCACGCGGCTCTGGATCTGGCGCGTGAGGAAGTTGCGCTGGCCGGTGGCGGCGTCCACGTCGCCCACGTCGGTGACCTGCTGGTTGATGTCCAGCGTGACCAGGCCGCCGGCGTTGACCGAGGGCGTGACACTGAGCATGACGCCGGTGTCTTTATAGACAATGGCTTCGGTGACCAGGTTGCCCGTGGTGACGGTGGTGGACTGCTTGATGGGCTGCTGCCTGCCCACCAGGATGGTGGCGCTGTGGTTGTCCAGCACCAGCACCGAGGGGTTGGACAGCACGCGCAGTTGCGAGCTGGCGGCCAGGGCGTTGAGCGTGGCGCGCACCACGCCGGCCTTGCTGATGGTGTACGAAAAACCCGGCTGCTGCGCCCCTATGGGGCCGGATGCGTTGAGGTTGAGCCCGGCCTGGCCGGTGCGGTCACGGCTCATGCCGTTTTCTATGAACCATTCGACGCCATACCTCAGGTTGCCGGTGAGGCTGACCTCGACGATGCTGGCTTCGATGAGCACCTGCGTGGGGGCCTTGTCGAGCTCGCGCAGGGCTTGCTCTATACGACGGTATTCGACGCGCGTGGCACGAATGAGCAGAGCGTTGCGCTTGTCGTCGGCAACGACGCGCACACCGCCTTCGAGCTGCGAGACCGAGCTGAGCTGGCCCTGCTGGCCGGCCGCGCCGGTGCTTGTGCCCAGGGCACCAAAGTTGCCCGTGCCGCTGGCGCCCGTGCCCATGGCACCGCTGGTGCTGGCCACGGGCCGATTGGCGCTGCTGCCCAGACCGGCGGCGGCGCCAAATTGCGTGGGAGCTGCACCCGCGGCCACGCCCGGGCGAGCGGCGCCCGAGGCCGCCTGGCCACCGGTGAACAGGCCGTTGAGCATTTCGGCCAGGTGCACGGCGGAGCCGTTTTGCACGGGGTAAACGAAGAGTTGCTGCTCCAGCGCGTCGGTGGGGCGATCGAGGCGGCGGATCCAGGTCTCGACCTGGGGCAGCAGGTGCGGGCGCGGGGTGACGACGACCAGGGCGTTCAGGCGCTCGACCGGAAACAGGCGGATCAGGCCAAACAGCGGCGCGCCGACGGCGGCCTCTGCCACTTCGGCGGCATTGGCCGTGGCGGCGCCGGCGGGGCTGGATGCCGCGGGTGCCGCGCCCGGCCGAGCGGCGGCGCCGGCCGAGGCAAACGCAGCGCTGGCGCCGCCTGCCGAGGCAGCGCCAGCTCCACCGCCACCGCCGAGCACGACCTGGAGCGCGTCGCGCACCACGTTGACGCTGGCGTTCTCCAGCACGAAAACGCCCAGCGACATGCCGGAGAGAAAGTCCACGTCAAAGGTGTCCACCATTTCCAGCCAGCCGCCGAGCTGGGCCTTGCTGCCTTGCAGCACCAGCAGGTTGCGGATGGTGTCCACGTAAACAATGGACTCGCGCGGCGCCAGCGGGGCCAGGATCTTGGCCATCTCGGCGGCGGCGATGTGGTTCAACGGCACGATGACGGTGCCGCTGCCGGTAAGGTCCTTGAACTTGGAGGCGCTGACCAGCGGGCGCGAACCGGCCGTGGCCGCGCGCTTGGTGACGTGATAAACGCCGGCGTTGTCGCGCACGATGGCCAGGTCGTGCGGCAGCAGGACGGCGTCGAGCACGTCCAGCACCTGGGCGCGCAGCAGCGGCTGGCGCGTGCGCAGGCTGACCACCGTTTCGCCGCCGGCGTCTATGGTGTAGTTGAGCTTGAGCAGGTCGCCCAGCAGGGCCGCGGCCAGGTTGCCGATGGTGACGTTTTCAAAGTTGAGCGAGACACGGTCGCCGGTGGCCAGCACCGGGTCTGCCTTGGGGGCCACGCCCTGCTTGACAAGCTGGCCGGTGCCGGGGAAAAGCTTGGTGTTGCTGGCGGCGGCCTTGGCTTCAGGGGCTTTGTCCTGCGCGGTGGCGGGGGCTGGGGCTGCAGCGGGTTGGGGCTGGGCCTGCTCGGCTGGCGGGGCCGTGGCAACGGCCGGGGCCGAGCCGCCCGATTCTGCTGGCAACGGGGCTGCGGTGGCTGGTTCGACGCTGGCGGGCCGGTCATTCACGCTGGCACAACCTGCGGCCAGCATGGCCAGCAGGAGGATGGATGGCCGAATGTTCATAAGGGGAAAACTCCGTGTGGGTGTCTGGTGTGCGCGCTGTCAGCGCTTGGGCGGCTGGGCTGCGGGGCCATATTCGAGTGGCAGATCCACGCGCTGGTTGTCGTCGGACAGGAATTGGGCGCGGCGGCCGTCAAAGGACTGCAGGCGCCAGGGCTGGGTGTCGGCGGTGAGCTTCATGGGCGTGCCGTTGGCGCGCCGCAGCAGCGCGATACGGCTGCCGCCCGACTCCAGCACGGCCAGCAGGCGTGACTGGGCGAGCTCTTGTTCGAGCTGGTTCTTCTGACTTTGGGCCTTGAGCTCGATCGGGCGACGTGTGGTCCACAGGACGGGCCGGGCCAGGGTTTGGGCCGTCGCCGTCACGGTAGGCTGCTCGATGGGGCTGTATTGGGGCAGGTCGGGTTTGCGCGCAGCGGGCGCGCTCCAGTCGTTCTTGTGGATATGCCACCAGTAGGCGCTGGCGCCCAACGCGGCAGCGGCCAGTACCGGCCCCAGGTGCCAGGGTTTGATCATGGCTGTGCCTTTTCTGGCGTCAGGGGCGCCTCCAGCTGCAGGGTGATGCGGGCCTTTTGCCCTTGGGCGCCGGTGTTGGCGCCATCGCGCTGGAAGCTGGCGGCGCGCACCCACAGGGGGGGCATGGTGGTGTGCAGGGTTTGCATGAAGCGCGCCAGCGCCGTCCAGTCGCCTGCCACCGTGGCGGTGAGGCGCACGGCGGCGAGTTTGCCTTCGGCGGCGGGTTCCAGCGCGACTTGCGAAGAGATCAGGGTACTGCCCGACGCCAAGATGAGTTCGCGCAGGCGTTGCTGGGTGTCGTTTTGCGCGGCCTCGCCGCCCGCGCGCAGCCAGGGCTGGAGGTTGTCGCGCAGGGACTGCAGGGTGGCTTCGATTTGCGGGCCGACGCTGATGACGCCGTCGAGGCGCTCGCTGCGCGATTGCAGCTGGTTCTGGGTGTTGTCATAACGGCTCCAGAGGCTGCGGTAGACCCAGGCCGCGCCGCCGGCTGCCGTGAGCAGGCCGACGAGCAGAGTGAGCAGGGCACGTTGCGTCCAGACGTTCACGATTTGCCCCCTTCGGCGCGCCAGCGCAGGTCTATGGTGAAGCGCTCTTTGTTGACCGAGGTGTCGCGCACGCTGGGGCCGCTGGCACGCACGTCGGCAAAGCTGGGCAGACGCGCGAGCTGGGTGATGAGCTCGGCGGCGTTGTTGGCGACGCCGGTGATACGGATGTCGGCGCCGCTGATTTCTATGCGGTCGAGCGAAGCGTCGTCGGGCAGCTGCGCGCTCAGGCCTTCAATGACGGCGGCCAGGGGCAGGCTGGTTTCCAGGCCAGTGCGCAGGTTCTGCGCCACCGTGGCTCGGGTGCGCAGCTCATCGAGTTGCGCACGCAGCGGTGCGGCCTGGGGTTCTAGTGTGCTGACATGCTGCAGCGCGCTGATGACGGCTTGGCGCTTGAGCACCAGGGGCATGAGCGCGGGCGTGGCCAGTGCGGCAAGCATGAGCAACAGGCCGGCGATGGCTGCGCCGTCTATCCAGCGCTGGCGCCTCTGCATGCTGCTCAGACCGGGGCCGGCCACGGGGTGGGCGCGGCCGGCGTGCTCCAGGTAAATGGGGGCGTTCTCCGTCAGCCCTTGGCGTTCGCGGGCCTGATGCTGGGTACTGGCGCGGCAGATGCCCCAGTCCACGGCCCAGTTGCCGCCGGCCAGGGCCGTGGCCTGCCATGCGGTCAGGATGTCCTGCACGGGCAGGGGCGAGACGCGCCACATGGCCTCCTGCACGGCCTGGCCCAGGTCGGTGCGCGGCATGGCGGGCAGTTGCAGCGTACCCCACAGGCAGTCGGCCTCGGGCACCAGCAGGCCGGCTGACTTGCCAGGACGCGCCACGGGGCGCAGGCGGGTGCCGGCAAGCGCCCAGTGGCCGCCCTGCGCGCCGGCCAGGGTCAGGCCCGGCGCGGGCCAGGCGCCGCGCTCGACGAGCAGGCGGCGGAGGTCGCCAAAACCCCAGGCAATCCTGTCCCACCAGAGGTGCAGGCTGCGTTGTAGCTGCGCCTTGTCTGTCATGGATTCAATTCCTGTTGCGGGCTTGGCATACGGCGTGTGGGATCGAGTGAGAGGGTTGTCCAGGGGGTCAGCGTGTCGGGGCGCTCGCTCAGGTCCACCCAGGCCTCGCGCTGCCACCAGCGCCCTTCCGGCGTGCGCACCAATGCGCGCAGCTTGAGTGCACCCCCTGCGCGGCTGGCGTTGGCGGAGAAGAACTCGGCGGCGACCCCAGTCAAGAGGTCTGCTCGCCCTTCCAGGGGGGTGGAATGGATGCGTGCACCCAGTCCCGGTTGGCCGGTGAGCTGGTCTATCAGCGCGGGCGGCGCCGCATCTACCGAGATGCTGGCCTGTCCGTTGACGCCCAAATGGGGCGAAATTATCCCATAGAGCTGGGGCGTCATTCCGAGCACCATTTGCAGCTCGGACAGGTCGTCAACGGGGGCATTGCGCGGCATGACGGCTCTGCCCGCGGCGCGGTATTGCGGGGCTTCGGCCCCACCGGCGCCGCGCGGGGCGTCGTCGGGGTCGATGAAGTCCTTGATGCGTGATGCCATGATGTTGGCCTCGCCCTGGGGCAGGCCGCCGATTTTCTCCAGCACCGCTTCGAGCAGCGGCTCGGTGGCGACATTGACGTCCACCAGGCCTTCGGCGGGGATGATCTCCAGCCGCGCCGCGGCATCGCCCAGTTGCATGTGCCATTCGCGATAGCGCCCGGGGGCGTTGCGCTCGCTCATCAGGCGCTGCGCGCCAAGCTGCACAACCGCGTCGAGCAGCTGCTCGGAACGCATGCGGTCGAGCTCGACCCCGACACGCCGGGTTTGCAGGCGCATGCCCTGGGCGCTGGTCAACACCACCAGGGACAGCGCCGCCACCAGCCATAGCACGAGTACCAGGGCAGCGCCACGGCTGCGTTGGGATGCACGCCTCATCGCGCCCTCGTCAAGGCAAAGACCAAGGGGGGCCAGGCACCCTGTGCATCGGCCAGCTCGAGCTTGACGCGCGCCGGATATTGCTTTGTGGCGCTGTCCCATTGCTGCGTCCATTGGCCAGTCCTGCCGTCCTGGTAATGCCATTGCAGGGTGCGCAGGTCGTCCAGCAGCACGGCCTTTTCTGCCTGGTTCCAGTCGAGCGCCATCAGTGCACCGGTGTAGGGCAGGACTTCCAGGGACAGGTCAACCCTTCCATCGTCATGCCGCAATGGTGTGGCGCGGAACACGTACAGGCCGCCGGCATCACCGCGCTCGGGCAGCGGCGCCACCCACATGGCGCCGGCCGCATTGCCGCTGAAAAAGGAGACAAAGGTGCCGTTGACCTGCAGGCTCAGCTGGCGCAGCGTGTCCATTTTGCGACCCAGCCACTGGCTGGTGACGAGCATGCGCTCGGCCCGGTCGATGAGGCGCTGGTTGCGCTCTTTGGCGCGGCCCATGACGCCAAACCCGGCGAATACCAGTGCCACCACGGCGGTGGTGATGGCCAGTGCGATGAGCAGCTCCAGCAGGGTGAAACCGGCCTGACTGGCGCGGCGCCGGCGTGCCATGGCGCGTTTCATGGCGCGCTCCGGTAGGGTTTCCAGGTGCTCCAGGTGAGCACGCTGCGGCCGTCGCGGGCAATCTCTACCTGCACTGCGGCAGAGCGCAGGGCGAGCACGGGGTCGCGCCCCGGTTCTTCGACCGGAATCTGTATGGGCGCAGCCTGCACCGACCAACGCCAGCCGTCCACCTCGCCCGTGGGTTGCTTCAGCAGGTCTTCGGCAAAGGTGGCGGATGCCAGCACGGAGCGGGCCACCAGCGCGGCCTGCACGCGGGAGTCCACCTCGACGGCCGTTTTGCTGCTTTGGCCCACGGTTTTATACAGCGCAGCAAAGGCGATGGAGGCGATGGCCATGGCCACCAGGGCTTCCAGTAGGCTGAAGCCGCGCACGCGGCGGGAGGGAGTCCGTGCTTTCGTCATGATGCCGGGGCCTGTTCCACCGTGCCGAGCAACCAGTTGACGCGAAAAGTGGTCCCCTGTCCTGCGCGCGAAATGGTCAACAGCCCACCACGCGCGCCGCCATCGGCATTGAAGACAAAGATGATTTGCCCGGTCTGTCCCGGCTGTTGCTGCTCCACAGCATTCCAGCTGACGCCCACCGCATCTGGCACATGCACTGGGTGCTGGCCGTCTACGGTCAGCTGGCGCGCTTGCGGCTCGTAACTGACGACGACGCTGCGCCCTTCCTGCACGCACAGTGAGCGCGCCTGGCCGAGCTGGCTGGCAACCTCACGCACTGCCTGGTGGTATTGGGCGCGCGCCATGAACGATTGCGCGCTGCCACCGACGATGGTGACGGCAACGGCGGCCAGCGCCAGCACCACCAGCAGCTCAAGCAAGGTGAAGCCTGATGCGCCGGCGCGAGTACTGCGCAAGCCACGGTTCATGGAACGGACGGACATGGGTGACTGCGGCGGCACGTTCAGGCGTACGCCACCATCCCGGTGCGGCCGGGATCCGGTGGCGCGGCCAAAGTGCCTTGCTCTCGGCTGGCAGCGAAATGACGCGCGTGAGGTCAGTTGAAAATGTCAGCGTTGTCACTGTCGCCGCCTGGTTTGCCATCGGCGCCCAGGGAGAAGACATCGGGCGAGCCGTGGCGGCCCTGGCTCTTGTATTGATAGGCGCCACCCCAAGGATCGACGGGCAGGCCCTTCTTCAGGTAGGGGCCGCTCCAGCCCGGAGCGGTGGCAGGGCGTTCAACCAGGGCGCGCAGACCCTCTGCATCGTTGGGGTAGCGGCCCACGTCCAGCTTGAACAAGTCCAGGCTTTGTTCGACCTCACCGATCTGCACGCGTGCCGTCTTGGCCTTGGCGCCACCGAGCTGATCGAGCACCTTGGGGCCGACCAGGCCGGCCAGCAGGGTCAGGATGACCAGCACCACCAGTAGTTCGATGAGGGTGAAGCCGCGCGCACGGCGCGCCTTGGGTGCCGAAGTGGCAAAGCGGGGCATTTGCATGGAATGCATACGTATCTTTCTTCAAACCGGGGTTGTCAAATGGTGTCGTTGATGGACAGCACGCCGCCCAAAATGGCGACGATGATAAAAGCGACCAGGACGCCGAGCACGATGATGATCAGCGGCTCCATGGTGGCGAGCACACGCCCCATGGTGCGGCGCCCCTCGTCCTCATAGCGATCGGCCAGGCCAAGCAGGGTGGCGTCGAGCTGGCCGGTTTCTTCGGCCACGCGGATGAGCTGCGGCGTACTGGTCTTGGCGAAGTATTGTGAAGTGAAGCCCGAGGAGAGCCGTTTGCCGGTTTTCACCACCGCCACCAGGGGCTCCATGTCGTGGCGCAGGGCGGTGTTGGTCAAGGTGTCCACAGAGATGCGCAGGGCATCAAGCATGGGCACGCCGCGCTGCAGCAGCACGCCGAAGGTGCGAAAGTAAATGGCAAATTGTAGCTGGGTGAGCACCTTGCCCATCAGGGGAATGCCCAGCACCGCTGAGTCGAGCCGCCTGCGCCCGCCATCGGTTGCCGCCCAGCGCGACAGGGCCAGCATCAAGGCCGCCAGAGCCGCGAGCAGGGCCATCCAGTTGCCGCGCAGAAAGTCGCTGGTCTGTATGACGAGCTGGGTCGAATACGGCAGAGCGTCGCCCATGGAATCGAAGATTTCGCGGAACTGTGGCACCACGAAGGCCAGCAGCATCACCACCGAAAGCACGGCGACCACCAGCAGGATGACCGGGTAGGTCATGGAAGAGATGATGTAGTTGCGCAGTTTGTCTTCGGCCTCGAGCTGAGTGGCGAGCTCTTTCAGGATGATGTGCAGCGAACCAGAGGTCTCGCCGGCGCGGATCAGCACCAGGTATTGGCGCCCGAGGTCGCGCTCGAAAGGTTGCAGCGACTGGTACAGCGACTTGCCGCCACGCACCCCCTCCTCCACCTTGGCGATGAAGGCCTTGAGACGGTCTGTGTTGGCGGTTTCCTTGAGCATGGACAAGGCCTTGTCCAGCGGCATATTGCCCTGCTTGAGGTGCGCCATCTCACGGCTGAACAGCAGCACGTCGCTGCGCCTGAGCCTGGGTGCCTTTGCCGTCACCTGGGCCTGCCGCAGAGCGCTGTCTGCCCCGGCAATGCGCACCGGCGTGATGCCCTGGCCGAGCAGGCGCAGGCGCGCCGCCTGCTCGTCGGGCGCGCGGATGCTGCCCTGGCATGGCTTGCCTTCGGGCGTGGTTCCTGCGTATTGAAATTCAGTCATTTTGACGGGCCACGCGCAGTATTTCCTCTGCCGTGGTCAGGCCTTGAATGACCTTGGTTGCGCCATCGTGCAGCAAGTTCCCGCCCACATAGGCATCACTGGCACTGGCCACGGCCGTGCCCTTTTCCAGCACAGCCTTTTTCACCTCGTCGGTGAGCATGAGCAGCTCGTGGATCGCCACGCGCCCCCGGTAGCCGGTATTGCGGCAATGAGGGCAGCCTACCGGTTTGTAAAGCGTGTAACTTCCGTTCGGCGCAGCGCCCAGCGAGGTTGCGGCCAGACGCGCCTGGTCTGGCGCCATGGGTGCCTTGCATTCACTGCACAGCTGGCGCACCAGGCGCTGGGCCAGCACGCCGACGACGGAGGCGGTGATGAGATAGGGCTCCACCCCCATGTTGATCAGGCGCACGATGGCGCCCATGGAGCTGTTGGTGTGCAGCGTGGAGAGCACCAGGTGGCCGGTGAGCGCGGCCTGCACGGCGATCTCGGCGGTTTCGCCGTCGCGCATTTCGCCGATCATGATCACATCCGGGTCCTGACGCAGGAAGGAGCGCAGCACCTTGGCAAACGTCAGGCCGATCTGCGGCTGCACCTGCACCTGGTTGAGCCATTGCAGGCGATATTCCACCGGGTCTTCCACGGTGAGGATTTTGAGGTTTTGGCCTTCGAGCTCCTGCATGGACGCGTACAGCGTGGTGGACTTGCCCGAACCCGTGGGCCCGGTCACCAAAAAGATGCCGTGCGGCACGGCCAGCAGGCTGCGCATGGCGGCCAGGGTGGGCGGGGTGAAATGCAGGCTCTCGAGGGACAGCAGATCGAAGTTCTTCTCTAACAGACGCAGCACCACCGATTCGCCGAAGGCCGTGGGCACGGTGGAGACGCGCACGTCCATTTCCTTGCCATGCACGCGGATCTTGGTGCGGCCGTCCTGCGGCAGGCGGCGCTCGGCGATATCGAGCTGCGACAGGATCTTGATGCGCGAGACCACGGCCGGCGCGTCCTTGCTGTCGATGTCGTCGATGGGGAAGATCTCGCCATCGACGCGTATGCGCACCACGGATTTGTCCTCGTAGGACTCGATGTGGATGTCGGATGCCTTGGCGGCCACGGCCTGCGCCAGGATCTGATTGACGCGCTGGATGATGGGCGCCTCGGAGGCCATGTCACGCAGGTGCTCGATGAACTCGGAGGCCTCGAAGCCCTCGCCCGCGCCGGTCTCGTCCTGCGCCTCATCCTGCAGATACCAATTGCTCAGGCGGTTCGCTATTTCAGACTCCAAGCCAAAGCACAGGCCGGGCAGCGTGCCAAACGTCAGGCGCAATGCGGCCTGCAAGGATGGGCTGTGTGGGTCAGACGAAACGAAGTCGGGCACCACACCGTCTCGCACCACATCGCCCAGGGGAAGGAGGTGGTTGGCCAACAGGAAACTGGTGTTCAGGCACTCGGTCTCGGGCCTGTCCTGGGGGAAGGCGTCCTGACGCACCAGGGGCAGACCGGCCTGGCGTGCCAGGGCGGCATAAACATCGGCCTCGGACACCAGGCCCAGGCTGATGAGCAAGCCCCCCAGGCGCCCGCCCATGGAACGCTGCACCTCGAGCGCGCGCTCGAGGTCGCTTCTGGAGAGCTTTTGTACGGCAAGCAGGAGTTCGCCCAGCCTTTGCCGGGGTTCCTGCGCATTCATGTGGTCATTGTTCATGGAAATAATCATCTAGCGCCAGGGCGCACCAGAGGCCCGGAGCGCCCCAGGCAACCATGCCAGAGCCCGCGCAGCCACATCCTGAAGTACTGCCAGCGCCCTGGCACCAGAGTGGAGAACACCAGGAAGCGCTTGAGCTGGCGATAGGCCATATGGATTGTGGACACCTGCCCTGTTGGGCTGGAGCGCAGCATGAGCACGAAATTGCGCGCCTGATAGTAATGCCGCCAGGGCGCATGGCGGGGGATTTCGCGCCCCAGAACGCGCACCACCTGGTCACCCAGGGTGTGCTCGAGCAGGGCCGCGCACACGCCGTAAATGCGCCAGCCGCGACCGCGGGCGCGCAGACACCATTCGGTGTCCACCCAGTCGATGAAAAAATCTTCGCGCATGCGGCCCACGGCCTGCAGCGCGGGCGCGGGAATCAGGCAGCCGGAGGCGATGACATGATCCACCTCCCAGACCTGGCTGGCATCGGCGCAGGGCAGCCAGCGCAGGCGGGCGCCGCTGACCATGCTGAACGGCGTGCGCTCGGCCTGGCGCCGCGGATCGACGTGGCAGGCGCCCACGGCGGCGGCCTGGGGGCGGGTGGCCAGCGCCGCGAGCAACTGCGCCACCATGCCGGGCGCGGGCAGGCTGTCGTCATCCATCAGCAGCACATGGGTGGCGCCCAGCGCCAGCGCATGCTCCATGCCTCGGTTCTGTGCAGTGCCTATGCCCTGGTTGTCGTCCAGCCAGATAGGGTGCAGACGCTCGGCAGGCCAGCGGCCAGCCAGCGTACGCAGGCCGTCCCCGGACGCGTTGTCCACCCAGACGATGGCGCTCACCTGCTGCAACAGGCGCTCGAACTGCAGTGCCAGGCGTTCGGGGTCGCTGCGGTAGGACACGACCACGGCATGGACGCGAGCGCTCTCGCTCATGGCTGTTCGGCTCCGGCTCCGGCTGCGGTGCCGGTGCATTGGGCATGTTCGGCGCATTCGGCGCGCATGAGTGCTTCGTACTGGTCGGTGATCTGCTCCCAGGCGTAGTGCCGGGCAACGATGTCGCGCGCGCGCACGGCCAGCGCCTCGCGCGCGGCGGGCGCCAAGGCGCGCACCTGGGCCAGGGCATCGGCGAGCTGCTGGTCGGTCTGGAAATACCGGGCCGCGTCGCGCGCAACCTCGCGGTTGAAGGGGTTGTCATGGGCGATCACCAGGTTGCCGCAGGCCAGAGCCTCCAGCAGCGAGGGGTTGGTGCCTCCGACGGAATGGCCATGTACATGGCAGGCCGCGCCCAGGCGCAGGGCCGTCAACTGGTCGGCGTCATACACCCCGCCGATGAAGCGCACCCTGTCGCCGGCAAGGGCCAGCAGGCGCCTCTGGTAGGGCGTGACGGGGCGCACGTCGCCCACCACCACCAGCGGCCAATCACCGCCCCACAGGGCATGGCCCTGCACGATCTCCAGCACATGGTTCTCGGGTTCGGGCCGTGCCACGGCCAGCACGTATTCGCCGGCATGCAGGCCCCAGGGTGAAAGATCCGGCAGCGCTTGCGATGGCGCTGCGGGCAGGTCGGCGCCGTAGGCGATGAAGCTGCAGGGCACGCCCCGCGGATACAGGGCGCGATAGCGGTCGGCGATGGCCTGGGCGTCGGCCAGCACCCGCGTGGGCGCCCAGGAGGACACCCACTCCATGGCGCGCAGGTAGGCACGCGCGGCGCGCCCCCATTTGCTGCGCGCCCATTCCAGGCCATCGACGTTCAGCCAGACTTTCTGGCCCAGGATTTTGCGGTTCCACCAGCAGGCCCAGGCCGCGCCGTAGCCCAGCATGTACAGCAGGTCATAACCCCGGCGGGCATCGCGCAGGCAACCGCAGTCGTAAGCAATGACCGAGGCCGCGCCCCAGCGCGGGCGCTGGATGTGGCGTATGCGCACGCCCTCGTACCAGCTGTCGGGCAGCCCCGCCTTATCGGCCTCGGCATAGACGGTGACCTGGTGGCCGCGCCGCACCAGGCGCACGGCCAGCTGCTGCGCGAAGGTCTCGAAACCGCCATACCCGGCCGGAATGCCGCGCGTGCCCAGCAGCGCCAGCTTCAGCGCCCGGCCCTGCACGGGGTTGACTGGCAGCGAAACGTTCAGGGGCAAAGCTGAGCCTCTGCCAGGGACTTGCCCGCCTGATCCTTGGCCGACAGCTGCGGCGCACCCGCATACGGCCAGGCAATCGCCAACTGCGGGTCGTTCCAGGCAATGCAGCGCTCATGCTGCGGCGCGTAGTAGTCGGTGGTCTTGTACAAAAAGTCCGCGCTGTCGCTGAGCACCACGAAGCCGTGCGCGAAACCGGGCGGCACCCACAGCTGGTGCTGGTTGTCCTCCGACAGTTCCGCGCCCACCCATTGGCCGAAGGTGGGCGAGCCCTGGCGGATGTCCACCGCCACGTCCCAGACGCGGCCGCGCGCCACGCGCACCAGCTTGCCCTGGGGTTGCTCGATCTGGTAGTGCAGGCCGCGCAGCACGCCCTTGGCCGACCGGCTGTGGTTGTCCTGCACGAACTGGTGCCGGGTACCTGTGGCCTCGTCGAAGGCCTTTTGGTTGAAGCTCTCGAAGAAGAAGCCGCGTGCGTCGCCGAAGACCTTGGGCTCGATCAACACGACGTCGGGGATGGCCAGGCGCGTGGCTTTCATCAATACACCTTTTCTTTCAGCAGGCGCTGCAGGTATTGCCCATAGCCGTTCTTGGCCAGGGGCTGGGCCAGTCTTTCAAGCTGGGCCCGGTCTATCCAGCCATGGCGCCAGGCCAGTTCTTCGGGGCAGGCGATCTTCAGGCCCTGGCGGTGCTCCAGCGTGGCGATGAACTGGCCGGCTTCCAGCAGGCTCTCGTGCGTGCCGGTGTCCAGCCAGGCGTAGCCGCGGCCCATGATTTCGACGCTCAGTTGCGCCTGCTCCAGGTACAGGCGGTTCAGGTCGGTGATTTCCAGCTCGCCGCGCGCTGACGGGCGCAGGCTCTTGGCCAGGTCCACCACCTGTGCGTCGTAGAAGTACAGGCCGGTGACGGCGTAGTTGCTCTTGGGCGACTTGGGCTTTTCTTCCAGCGACAACACCCTGCCCTCGCCGTCGAACTCGGCCACACCGTAGCGCTCGGGGTCTTGCACATGGTAGGCAAAGACGCTGGCCCCGGCGCTGCGCGCATTGGCGTGGGCCAACAGCTCGTGAAAGTCGTGGCCATAGAAGATGTTGTCGCCCAGCACCAGGGCGCTGGGGGCGCCCGCCAGGAACTGCTCGCCGATCAGGAAGGCCTGGGCCAGGCCGTCCGGGCTGGGCTGAACGGCGTATTGCAGGTTCAATCCCCACTGGCTGCCGTCGCCCAGCAGCTGCTCAAAGCGCGGCGTGTCCTGCGGCGTGCTGATGATGAGAATGTCGCGGATGCCCGCCAGCATCAGCGTGCTGAGCGGGTAGTAGATCATGGGCTTGTCATAGACCGGCAGCAGCTGCTTGCTGATGGCCAGCGTGGCCGGGTGCAGGCGCGTGCCGGAGCCGCCGGCGAGGATGATGCCTTTGCGTTCAGATGCCATGGTATGTCAAGCTGATTCGTGTCTTCGTCGTGGGGAAGCGCGTGATGGGACTGGTGCGCCAGCGTCCTGCCGGCCGCCTGGGCAATGGGATGGGAGTGGCTGCCGTCGCGGCACGCATTGTGCCGCAACCGGTGGCGGCCTCTGTGTGCAGATCCATCCGATGTGTCTGGCCTCAGCGCCGACGTGACTGACGCGCCAGCAATGGTTTGACCATGATCCCTGCGAAGGTCGGGATGGCGATGGCCATCGCACAATGAAAAAGCCGGCAGGCGGCCCCCGAAAGAGCCAGCCGCCGGCCTTGCCTGCTTCCTCTTAGTCGGCCTGCCTGCGCAGGAAGGCCGGTATCTCCAGCTCATCCATGCCGCCCGAAGACAACGCGTCCACGCGGGCTGATGCCGAGGTGCGGTCGCCTGGGCGGCGCCAGACGCTGGGCACCTGCATGTTGCCGTACTCGGCCTGGTGGGCGCCGCCGCCGATGATGCTGCCAGGCACGCCCAGGGCGGCGCCGGCCATGGGCATCTGGTAGGCCACGTTGTCGGTGCCGGTGCGCAAGGACCCCTGCACCACCTGCATGGTCTGGCGGCGCGCGTTGGCGCGCGACAGGCCGGTGGCCACCACGGTCACGCGGATCTCGTCGCCCAGGCTGTCGTCATAGGCGGCGCCGAAGATGACATGCGCATCGGGTGAGGCGTAGGCGTTGATGGTGTTCATCGCCAGGCGTGACTCGGACAGCTTCAGGCTGCCCTTGCTGGCCGTAACCAGCACCAGCACGCCCTTGGCGCCCGACAGGTCAATGCCCTCCAGCAACGGGCAGGCGATGGCCTGCTCGGCGGCGATGCGCGCGCGGTCCGGGCCGCTGGCGGTGGCCGTGCCCATCATGGCCTTGCCGGGCTCGCCCATGACGGTGCGCACGTCTTCAAAGTCCACGTTCACCTGGCCGTACTCGTTGATGATTTCGGCAATGCCGCCGACGGCGTTCTTCAGCACGTCGTTGGCGTGCGCAAAGGCCTCATCCTGGGTGATGTCGTCGCCCAGCACGTCGAGCAGCTTCTCGTTCAGCACCACGATCAGCGAGTCAACGTTGGCCTCCAGCTCGGCCAGGCCGTCGTCGGCGTTCTTCATGCGGCGGCCACCTTCCCAGTCGAAGGGCTTGGTGACCACACCCACGGTGAGGATGCCCATTTCCTTGGCCACCTTGGCGATCACCGGAGCGGCGCCCGTGCCCGTGCCGCCGCCCATGCCGGCGGTGATGAACAGCATGTGCGCGCCAGCAATCGCCTGGCGGATGTCCTCCTGCGCCGACTCGGCGGCCTCGCGCGCCTTCTCGGGCTTGCTGCCGGCGCCCAGGCCGTTGCTGCCCAGCTGGATGGTGCGGTGCGCCGTGCTGCGCGACAGCGCCTGCGCGTCCGTGTTGGCACTGATGAACTCCACGCCCTGCACGTTGCGCGAAATCATGTGCTGCACGGCATTGCCGCCGCCGCCGCCGACACCGATCACCTTGATCTGGGTGCCTTGGTTGAACTCTTCGGACTCGATCATTTCGATGGTCATGGTGCTGCTCCTGTAACTACGTTGTGATATGCAATTGCCAAAAAATCGATGTGGGTTGTTCTGACGCCAGACCCCTCAGGGGGTGGGGCCGTGCTTCGCCATCGGCCCCGTTTTCGGCGCGGCGGCCCGGCGCGTGCCAGCCAGAGCGGTACGGTGGTCATCTCAGAAGTTCCCCACGATGAAGTCCTTGAAGCGGCCAAAGGCGGTCTTCATCGAGCCGCTCTTGGCCGCCACCTTGAAGCCGCGCAGGCGCGCCAGGCGCGCCTCT
>JADHED010000586.1_pt1 | contig 40955 bp, 33 predicted proteins | sample 8952041 | NCBI WGS metagenome assembly JADHED01 (sample SAMN16124423, study PRJNA663239) | bioreactor sludge metagenome | isolation source: sludge (control) | place: India:Bengaluru | collected 2018-09-08 | reverse complement strand
AATCCAATTATCAGAAATGCAGCACGGTCTTTGTCACCAACTCTCTCATGGCGCTCTCGCTCCGGACATCGCAGGGGATGAAGAGGGCTTCAAATCCTTCCGCACACAGTGCGGCCTCGGCCTTCCGGCCATGTTCCTCTCCCGTGGATGCAATGACCACGTTGCAGCCGTGGGATGCGAAAACTTTGGCGCAGCCCAGGCCGATGCCTTTGGATCCTCCTGTGATGATGGCGGTTTTTCCTTCAAGCTTCATAAGTCAGTTTCCGGGTGAGTTTGTAACGGGACGAGAGTTCGGAAAATTGTTTGAGAAGTTCGAGGCCGAGAGGAATGCCGTCGCGGAGGCGTTTTTCACGGCAGAGCATCTCGGGTTCTCCGGGATACAGGACTTTTCCGCCGGGGTCGGATGATGGCAGGGAGGTCCATTGCCTGATCATGTCCCCGATTCTTTCATGGAAAGTGGCAAGGGGGCAGAAATTCTCGATGCGAATGGCTCCCACCAGACCGCCGAGCTGGCGGGGTTGTGCGGGATCCCCGTACATCTTTGGAATATTCGGTCCGAAAGGGGCGTTGACGAGCATGGAGCACAAGACGTCGATCATGAGACCCAGTCCGGAACCTTTATAACCCCCGAAGGGATAGAGCGCGGAGACCTGTTTGGCATCGATGGTGTCCTGCCCGTTCTTGTCAACAGCCCACCCTTCTGGAATGGGAACGCCCTCCATCGCGGCATTGGCAACCGTGTTCCAAGGCACCACGCTTGTGGCCATATCCAGGCAAAGCGTCCGTCCATCGGTTCCCGGTGCGGTGAGACAAATCGGATTGGTGCCGCAGAAGGGTTTGAGTGATCCGTAAGGAAGAACCATCGGATCGACGTGGGTGAAAACAAAACCGATCATTCCTGCCCGTGCGATTTCCAGTCCATAATAGGCCAGTGCTCCGCAGTGGCTGGAGTTTGAGACGCCGACCCACCCGGCTCCGGCTTCTTCTGCCAGTGTCATCGCCTCCTGTGCAGCCCGGTGCATCACCAACTGCCCCGGTCCCTGCCCGCCATCCAGACGCCCCACGGCCGCGCCCAATCGTTCGAAGTGCATTTCCGGTCTCGGCCGGATGCTGCCGTGGGCAATGCGGTTCAGGTAGTGCGGCAACCGGGCCACACCGTGGGAGTCAATGCCGCGCAAATTGGATTCCACAAGCGACTCGGCGACGATGTCGGCATTCTTTTCGGTCAGGCCGGCTGCCACGAGGAGGCTGGAACAGAAGGACTGCAGGTGGTCGGCTTTCACCGGTTTCGATTCACATTCGATTTGGGCCATGGGAGTTCCTTATTTCTTGATCTGGTTTCGGTTTCCCTGTTTCGGGGGATCTGTTTTTTTGAGAAGTTGCTCCAGATGACGGCGGGAGGCATTGAGGTGGAGTTTGAGAAGTTTGGAGGCATGGGAAGCATCGCCCTGTTCCAATGCCCGGAGAATGTTCCTGTGCTCCTTCAGAATTTTTTCCACCAAACCGACTTCGACATAAGTCTCGCGCATGAAACGGGCGCCGAGTTCCGGAAGCAGTCCCCGCATGATGTTGGAAAAAAGCTCATGCCTTGCGCCTTCGATGATGACGAGGTGGAAGGCCAGGTCGGCTTTGCCGAAAGCTTCCACGTTTCCCGTCGAATGCTCCATTTTCCGGAGCTGTGAAGCCAGTTTTTCACGGACGGGTTGCGTGTCGGGACCGGCCAGGAGCTTCACACAGAAGCACTCGATCATCAGTCGCAAGTCCAGAAGCTCCAGAAACGAACGTCCATCGCGTCTCAAAGCAGAGTAAAGTTCCATGGAGTCGCGCAGGGGCCGGGTTCCGGGATCTCTGTCGACGTAACTGCCGCTTCCATTCCGGCTCTGAATCAACCCCTTTGTCCGGAGATTTTGCAGGGCTTCCCTCACGGCGGGGCGGCTCAGTCCAAACTGGGTGCCCAGCAGTTCCTCGCTTGGCAGGCGGTCGCCGGAGCGAAGCGTGCCGCTCCGGATTGCGTGCTCGAAATGAAAAATGAGACGACCCTGCGGCGAGAGTGCGCGCGATTTTTTGGAGAGGGATGGCATGTCGTGCGGGAAGGATTTTTCTGCTTGCAATGCAAAAAGCTGTCAGACAGCTTTTCAAGGAAATTAAACATGCCTCCCGAAGTTCCTCCAGCAAAAAAGCAAACGGCTTCCCTGTTCCGAGATCAATGATCGACACCCACCAGCACCTGATCCACCCGGACCGGTTCCGCTATCCCTGGATCGGGGATGTTCCGGCTCTTCTTGGAAAGAATTTCCGACTGCAGGAATACCGGCAGGCTGCACAGGGCGGCGGAATTGTCGGAACGGTGTTCATGGAGGCGGACGTCGCAGAGGAGCAGGCGCTTGAGGAGGCGCTTTTTTTCTGTCAACTTGCTTCCGATCCGGGCAGTGGAATTCTCGGTGTCATTGCGGCCTGCCGCCCCGAGTTTGACGGCTTCGGGGGGCATCTGGATGCTCTCCCGCGCCCGATGGTGAAAGGCGTGCGGCGCATTTTGCACAACCAGCATGACGATCTTTCCAGAAGCGCGCTTTTCCGGAAAAACGTGGCCTCGCTTCACGGGAGGGATCTGACATTTGACATGTGTTTCCTGGCACGGCAGCTGCCGCTTGCAATCGAGCTTGCGGATGCCTGTCCCGGAACAAAGCTGATGCTGGATCATTGCGGTGTCCCCGATATTGCGGGGGGCGGATTTGAACGGTGGGCCGAAGACATCGGGGAACTGGCGCGCCGTCCCCATGTGTTCTGCAAGCTTTCCGGACTTGTGACCTGCACAACAGGAGAATCGGTGGACACGGATCTTTTCCGTCCCTGGATCGCCCATGTCATGCAATGTTTCGGCGTGGAGCGTTTGGTTTGGGGAGGGGACTGGCCGGTGTGCCAATTGACTTCCACTCTTCCCGATTGGCTCCGGATTTCCCGTGAGATTTCGGAGGAATGGACAGAATCCGAAAAAGAGCAGGTTTTTTCCTCCAACGCACTTTCCTTTTACAGCTTGAACCATTCCTGATGATGAACACTTCCTCACTGAGCGGGATCTTTGTTCCCAATATAGTTCCCTACGATTCGCAGGGCCGCGTCCATGAAGAAGAGTTGCGGCGCATCATCCGCTGGCTGGGAGAAAAAGGAGTCACCGGATTTTATCCCAATGGCAGCATGGGGGAATTCATCCGGCTCAGTTACGAAGAGCGCCGGAAGGTGGTCCGGATCGTCAGCGAGGAGGCGGGAGGACGTCCCATTCTTGCCGGTGCGGCGGAACCCAATGTGGATCTCGTGCTTGAGATGTGCCGCTACTGCGCGGATCTGGGTTGTCGGGCGGTTTCGATCACCGGCCCCTATTATTACAAGCTGTCCCAGGAAAGCATTGAGGCCTATTTCCGGGAATTGGCGGCGAAGTCTCCCATAGACATTGTCATTTACAACATTCCCGCCTTTGCCAACGAAATCAGCGTTCCCGTGCTGAAGCGGCTCGCGCTGGATTGTCCGCGCATCATCGGCACGAAGGACACCTCACGGGATATGCCCCGTTACCAGCAGGTGCTTCATGAGATCAAGCCGCAGCGTCCGGATTTTTCCGTGCTCATGGGATGGGAGGAATTGCTCTGCACAGCTCTTTTCATGGGAGGAGACGGGGGGACGATCTCGACGGCCGGAGTGATTCCCGAAGTGATCATGAAAATTTACCGCGAAGCCCTTGCCGGGAATTGGGCGGAAGCGAAACGGGTGCAATTCAAGCTGCTGGATCTTTTTTCCCTGATGGTCAATGCGCCCAACTTCCCCGAGGGTTTCCGCATCGGCTATGAACTGCGGGGATTCCGCCCCGGGCGCGCCCGTTTTCCGATGTCCGAAGGAGAGTTGAAGCTGATGGGGGACATCCGGGACCGCATTGCCTGCGTTCTTGGAGAGTGTGGTTTCCCGACTTCTTCCCGCATCTGTCCCCCCCATGCTGCAAGTGCGGATGACGACCTGCGGGCAACGGTGGAATGCATCGTGCGCAATGTTGTGGCCTCCCGTCTATGAGTTTGGGCCTGTTGGAGACTCCGTTTCTGAGCATCACCGCGATGGCCTGTGATGCTGCATTGAAGGCGGCCCCGGTTGAACTTCTTGGTTTGGAGCCGATCGGAACGGAAGTCATCCTGTCGCGATTCTCCGGCGATCCAGGTGCCCTGGAAAGCGCTCTCGATGTTGCCGCCGCCCGGGTTGAATTTCTGGGGAGTGTCGTTGCCTGCTCCCGTGTTGTTCCTGCTCCGGCCCCCGAACTCGCCCGCATCTGTTCCGGCAACGGGGCTGTCAACCCGCTCTATGGCGGAAGAGAATTTTTCCTCCCATCTGTAAATTCAAAACCTATGAAAACCCAAGCCATCGGAATTCTTGAAACCCAGGGGCTCGCCGCCATTCTTGCCGCAACGGATGCCATGTTCAAAGCGGCAAACGTTGAACTGGTCTCGAAAGAAAAAATCGGAGCAGCCTATGTCACCATCATTGTCAGGGGTGATGTGGCTGCCGTGACAGCGGCGCTGGAAGCGGGCAGCAATGCCGTGGGAAATCTCGGCAAACTCATTGCCTCACAGGTTATCGCCCGCCCCCATGAAGACCTTCTCGCTCTCCTGTCCGCATAAACCAGGAGGATTGTCTGGCAACCGGAAACGCCACAACACGGAAAAGCCATCATGAACATCAACTGGATCGATGGGGTGGTGATCGTTGTTTATCTGCTGGGGGTGGTCGGTCTTGGTTGCTGGGCGGGATGGAATGCCAGGCAGAAAGGAAGCCGGCGGGGCGAGTCGGTGGCGGGCGATTACTTCATGGCGGCCCACTCGCTCAAGTGGCCGGTCATCGGACTGGCCCTCTTTGCGACGAATATTTCCTGTGTGCATCTCGTCAGTCTTGCGCAATCCGGATATGACACCGGCTTGCTGAACGGCAATTTCGAATGGATGGCGGTGTTCACGCTCATCCTGCTCGGGTTTTTCTTCGCCCCGTTTTATCTGAAGTCCAAAGTGGCCACTTTGCCCGACTTTCTGGAGCGCCGCTACTGTCGCGCCTGCAGGGACTGGCTGACAATGGTGTCCGTCCTTGCCGCGATCATTTTCCACATTGCCTTTCCGCTGGCCACGGGCTGGCTCATTTTGCACGACATCCTCGGCATCGGGAAATGGGAGTGCATTCTTCTGATGTGTCTGCTCACGGGAATTTACACAGTGGCCGGCGGTCTTGCCGCCGTGGCGGTTACCGAGACGGTCCAGACGGTGGTCCTTTTGCTGGGTGCATGCATCATCACATGGTTCGCCTGGATGAAGACCGGTGGATGGAGCGGCATGGTCGCGGCGCTGGAACCAGTGCATTCCGCGGCGCAGAATTCCACGGATGGACGGATGATGAGCATGTTGCGTCCGCATGGGGATCCGAGCGGCATGCCATGGTATGCGGTTTTTCTCGGCTATCCCGTGTTGGGCATCTGGTATTGGTGTGCGGACCAGACCATTGTGCAGCGCCTGCTTGGTGCCGAAAGCGAGAACCATGCGCGTGTCGGTGCCATTTTCTGTGCCGGTTTGAAGATCCTGCCGGTGTTCATTTTCATTGTGCCCGGCATGATGCTTTACACGGGCATCAAACAGGGAAAGGTGGACGGAGTCTTGCAGGCCCGTGTCACCCAGTCGCTGGCCGATGGGGCCCGGGTGATCTCCATCACAGGCGACGGCCTGCCCCCCGGATCAATCCCTCCGGTGACTCTCGCCGCAAACGAGTCTCTCGATCTTTCCAGGCTTCCGATTCCCCGTGTCGGAAATGACAGTGTTTCCCTGGTTTTGGGACCGGGGGTGGGTGTCGAGAAAAATGCCGCCGGGGAAATTTTGAAACCGGAGGGGATTTCCGTTCTCCCATCGAAGGAAATTTATGCGGTGATGATCCGGAAGCTGCTTCCGACGGGTGTTTTGGGAATTCTTGCCGCAGCCCTGATGGCTGCTCTCATGGGCAATCTTTCCAGCGCCTCAAATTCAATCGCCACCATGGTGAGCTACGATGTTGTGAAGCGGTTCCGTCCGCAAACGACGGACCGCCAGCTTGTGATCACAGGACGGATCGCGACGATCTGTGCGATCGGGACCGGTATCGCACTGGTTCCGCTGCTCGATCGGTATGAAAGCATTTTCAACGGACTCAATGACATCATCGCCCACATGGCCCCGCCGATCACCTGTGTTTTTCTGCTTGGGATATTTCTGCCTTTTGTCTCCGCCGCGAGCGCAAAATGGACGATGTGGGGTGGTTCGTTGCTGGGAGCGGTGTTGTTCAGTCTCAAGACCGTTCATGCCTGGAAGGCGCCCGGATGGATTCCGGCATTTGTCTATGAAACCCCGTTTATGATGATGGCGTTTTATATGTTTCTTGTCTGCGCGGTTTTCCAGCTTTCGCTGGCCTTCTTCCTGCCGAAGCAGAACGACGAGGATCCGTTGCGGCTCTACTGGCCCCGACCCTTTGACGCTTTGAAATTTCCGGGCTGGCCCGGCCCGGGGAACTACAAGCTGCAGGCCTTTGTCGTCTGTGCTGCGATGGCCGTGCTCTATTTCATTTTTCGTTGATCCCGAACACCATGATGAACTGTAAAATCCCCATCGCCTTTCTGGTCATGACGGTTGTTGCCGCCTGTCAAACGGCACCCCACCCTGTCTATGGCCCATCCAACCCGTCTCCCGATCTCGCCACAAAAGCTCCGGTCAAGTATTATGGATCGATTGTCGGATTGCGGCCGGAGAAGGAAAAGGAATACCGCGAACTCCATGCCCATGTCTGGCCGGAGGTCTGCGCCGCCATCCGAAGAGCCCATATCCGAAACTACAACATCTACGTGACTCAGATCGGGAAAAAGCGGTTTCTTGTGAGTTTCTTTGAATATACCGGCACAGACCCGGAACGCGATTTCGCCTCCATTGCCAGGGATTTCACCACCAGGAAAAAATGGTGGCCGCTCACCGACGCCTGTCAAATCCGGCTGCCAGGAACAGCCGACGGTCAACAGTGGCGCGGAATGGAGCAGGTCATGCATCTGGAGTGATGCTGAATCCAGAGCATTTCAATAAATAGTATAGCCATATCAAGGGATGTGGTTTGGGTAATGCATGTGTAATCGAAAAACGATTTCATTGGATTTGATGAGGGAACGGATTTATCCGCTTGGGTGGCAGCACCGCCTGTATGACCATCCCGGAAGCCACCGACACCGAAGTCTTCAGCTCCTACGTGCGCGCAGTCCTTCGTCCAAAGCTGCGGCGGGGGGACTTGGTCATCATGGACAACCTCGCGCCCCACAAAAGCGCCTGATCAAAAAGGCTGGTGCCAAAGTCCTCTTCCTGCCCACCTGCTCCCCAGACCTCAACCCGATTGAAAAGATGTGGAGCAAAGGCAAGGTCCTGCTGCGCAGTGCGGAGGCCAGAACCCCGGAAGAGCCTGTCAGGGCCATCGGCGATGCTTTGGCCAAGGTTTACAGCCAAAGACGCGCTCGGTTGGTTTGTCTCATGCGGCTATAGCTTTTGTTGAATTTCGCTAACCATCAAGATCAACAATGACACTCATCCCCATTGTTTGGTGGAGAGTCAAAAAAACGGTGAGGGAGGGATTCGAACCCTCGGTAGCCTTTTGGACTACGGCGCTTTAGCAAAGCGCTGCTTTCGACCACTCAGCCACCTCACCAACGATGAACGGTCATTTAATCGAAAAATCCGGCTCCGGTCAAACGACTTTACGGGCAGGCTGTGGATCGGGGTGTTTTTGTTCCTGATCAGGAAGCAAAGGAGGGGAGGATTCCCTCGCGCTATTTGCGGTGGAAATCCCGGATTGCTTCAGTCACCGCGAGGATCTCTTCCTCGCGCAGTTCTGGAAAGATCGGGAGTGCCAGGGATTCTTTGGAGGCGGCTTCCGAGACAGGCAGATCACCTTCTTTGTATCCCAGCGGGGCAAAGCATTCCTGAAGGTGGAGTGGCACCGGGTAGTAAATGGCACATCCGATCCCTGCTGCCTGAAGATGGGCCATCAGGGCGTCCCTGTTTTTTGCCCGGATCACGTATTGATGGTAAATGTGGCTGTTTTCCAGGTCCGGGGCGGGGGATGCGGGGGGTGTCACGAATTCGCCGAGATCCAGTGATTCAAAGGCTTTGCAGTAGAGTTCCGCATTGCGCCGTCGCCCGTTGTTCCATGCCGGGAGATGGGGCAGTTTCGCATGGATGACCGCCGCCTGGATCGCATCGAGGCGGAAATTGCCACCGACTTCGCGATGGAAATACCGTTGTTCCATCCCATGATTGCGCATGAGCCGGAGACGGGAGGCCAACTCTTCGTTCTGACAGACGGCCATGCCGCCATCACCGGCTCCGCCCAGATTTTTGGTGGGGAAAAAACTGAAGTAAGCGGACTCCGCAAGGGCCCCCGCCTTCGCCACTCCTCCGGCACCACAATATTCCGCCCCGACCGCCTGGGCGGCGTCTTCAATGACGGTGAGATGATAACGTTGCGCCAAGGCCAGGATTTCATCCATCCGGCAGCATGTGCCAAAAAGGTGGACGGGAATGATGGCTCGAAGACGGTTTCCGCGCGGCGTGCGCAGGCTTCCATCCGCATCCCTGCGGCAGCGGGTCTCGAGAAATTCCGCCAGCTTCTCCGGATCGAGATTCAGGGTCTCTTTTTCCACATCCACAAAGACAGGTTCCGCACCCGTGCGATGGATGCACCCGGCCGTGGCAAAAAAAGTGTAGGGTGTCGTGAGTACGGCGTCTCCGGGACCGATCCTCAGGGCCATGAGGATGGCCAGTTGGGCGTCTGTGCCCGAAGACATCCCAACGGCATGACCGCAACCGATCAGCTTCTGGAAAGCCGACTCGAACTCTTCAACGGCGGGGCCGAGGATGAATTGCTGCGATTCGAACAGTTTTGTCACGCGGGACAAAACATCCTCTTTCACCAGCGTATGCTGGCGGGTCAGATCAAGGAGAGGAACGCGCACAGCGCGTTATTTCACGACGCCGAACTCGGCGCGGCGGTTGAGTGCCCAGGCGGATTCGCCACTGCCGGGATCGGCCGGCATTTCTTTTCCGAAACTCACCGTCTGGACCTTGTCGGCCGGAACTCCCGCATCAATGAGAGCCTGCCGGACCGCCAGCGCGCGGCGTTCGCCCAGGCCGCGGTTGTATTCCTCCGTGCCGCGGTCATCCGTGAAGCCTGCGACGATCACATTGCCGGGCGACGATTTCATGGCCGTGGCCACCTGCTGCACTTTGGACTGCTCGGCACCGGAGACTTCAAAACTGTCGTAAGCAAAGTAAACCGGAGAAAACTGGCCGCGTGTCACATTGGCACCGAAGAAATTTGCACCGTCCACCCGGTCGCCCAGCGGGGTTCCCGTGACAAAGTCCCCGTCCACACCGGCGTAAAGATCGGATTTTTTCTTGTTGCAGGCGGACAAACCGAGGCCCAGCGCGATCACCAGGGCGAAATGAAGCGGAAATTTGCTCATGAAGATGGAATGAAGGATATCGGGGAGAAAATCAAGCCCCAGTTGTTTTCTGCGGGCCTTTGGGCGCGGAAACAAAGGAGTCGAAGCCCTTGTGTGGAGAAATCCAGGCGTGAGGCAGGTTTCTTTTTGTCGCTGATGGACTGGTGACTGGCGGAAATTTTCAAAAATAGCCGTTGACAACGGGCCAATTTTTGCTAAATGTGCAATATTGCTATTCAAGCAAAATAAACCTCGAAAAAACCACACCATGAAAAAAACATCCCTCCCTCGTCGTTGTTCGTTCGGACCAACAAAATACGCGGCGTTCCTCCTCATCGGTCTTGCAGGTGCTCTCGCCCTGCTCCCGGAGTCCCGGGCGCAGACAACCTATACTTGGGATACACAAACCGTCTCGGACGGCGTAACCCGCACATGGAGCACTGCGGCCAACTGGAATCCCGATGGGGCACCGGTGCCGGGTGCGGTGCAGATTGACTTCAGTGGACTCACCGCAAGCACGAATGCCCTGACCATTCAAAATGACATCGTGGGGACATGGAATATTTCCAAGATGACCCTGGCCAACGCAACCATTGGGGTAACCTACTCCAAAGTGGGAGGGGCTGTCATGAATTGGGTGCAGGATGGCAGCTCAAACAATCCGCAGCTCATTCACAACGGTGGTTCCACTTCGCAAACAACCAGTTTTTCCAGTGTTATTGGTTCCGGGGTGACGTTGCAGTTCACGGGATCATCCACTGGCAATCTGGTGTGGGGCGGCGTCACCAGTGGAGCGGGTGGGATCAATGTTAACAAATCGGGATCGTTCAGTAGCGGGCAGGCCCAGACGTTCACCGGTGATTTTACTTTGACGGCGGGAACTCTTTCCGTGACGGCCGATGCGACCGGCACGGCAGGCAGTGTGACCAGCGGACCGCTGGGCCGGGGCAATCTGATCCTCAACGGCGGCTTGCTCAGGGCAGGCAGCACAGCACAGCGGACAATCCTGAACAATGTGCAGATCGGAGGTAATTTTGCGGTGGGTGCCGCCTCGACCCTGAACAAGAGCCTCACATTGGCTGGAACAACCCTGCTGACGGGCACCGGAGTGACGCGGACAATCACCAGCGGGTTCAGTGGCACGGCCGCCTCGGACGTCAACACCCTGACTTTCGGAGGAGTGATCTCGGACGGAGGCGCTGGCAACGGCCTGACCTTCGCGAATACTGCGGACACCAAAATCGTCTTCTCGGCTGTCAACACCTACACCGGCAACACAACCGTGACAGGAGGCAGCTTCACACTCTCGGACAATGCGGGAATGAAATTTGTCATCGGGGCCAACGGGGTGAACAACCAGCTCACGGGCAATGGAACGGTCACGTTGGATGGGGATTTCACGTTTGATCTCAGCGGGGCAGATGCCACTCTGGGCAACAGTTGGAATATTGTGGATAGTGGAACTCTGGCTGAGACGTTTGGAGCCAGTTTCACGGTGGCCGGTTTCTTCTCTGTAAACAGCACACTCTGGGCCAAGGCTCTCGGAGGAGGGGAATTTTACAACTTTGACGAAACAAACGGGGTGCTTTCTGTGACAACGGTTCCCGAGCCCGCAACATGGGCACTTCTTGCCGCCGGACTCACTGTCAGTGTTGTCTTTCGGCGTCGTCGAAGCGCGTGACTTCTCTTCTTGGGGTGCGTGGCACGTTGCGAAATGCGACGTGCCACGTTTTTATTCACTGAAGACTTCTGGGGCAGAAGTTCCGGCAGGGAAGTCATTCCAAGTCAGGAGAAAGCATGGCGATTTTGCGGAACCAGACAGTGGGTGTTTTCCGGCAAAAGCGACCCGGGGAGTCAGGGACGTCGGCATGTTCAGCGTTTCCTTGCAGGCGCTTGGTCCCTGAGAAAGCCATCATCTGGGGACAGATCAACGACAGGAGCTTTCGAGTAAGAGGGAACGGCTCTCATCCTTTTTCCGCAAGAACGCGGACGGCAATTGGCTGGGGAACCTGAGGGCTTTTTAGAGTGATGGTTTTTCCCTGAAGGATGGCCGCTGCCGGATGGAATGTCCGGTCGGCTCCGGCAATTTCAAAATTTCGCAGATGTTGTCCATCGCTGCTTTGAAGGTCTTCCTGATCGAAGATCACACAGGCATGGTGTTCACGAAAGAAGCCGACTGACAAAGTGGAGCATTGGCCGTCAGTTTTTTACCATAAAACTCGATGGGTCGGCGAAATCCCTTCCGACAACCCAAAAGCATTCTTTCGATCCGGAGAAATGGCAGGGCGAACCGAAAGCGCAGGGAGGTCCGCGCCTTGCAAGTTCGAATTCCATAGGCTGAAACCCTGATCATGGCATCGTTTGTCTGCTGTCGGTCTGGCTTTGATGTTGTGGTGGCAAAAAATGGAAAAGGATGGTTGACATACTTTATCCATATGGATATTTAACCGGGCGTTTGTGAATCCATGTTTTCAAACGCCAAAGAGACCATGAATACAAAAACTCACCTCAGTGACTTTGCGGCCTTGCGTGAATGCGTGGTTTCGACGGGCTGGAAAAGCGGGTCGCTCCCGTGGCGGAGCGTTTGCATCGGTCTGCACCATCTAAAAAACCGTTGACAATGCGTTTATTTTGCTGAATGTAAAAAGTGCTATCAAAGCAATAACTCAAAAAACAAATGCCATGAGAAAAAAATCCCTGTTCCGTCATTGTCTGTTCGGACAATCAAAGCATGCGGCGTTTCTTATTATCGGTCTTGCGGGCGCTCTCGCTCTGCTTCCAGAGTCTTGGGCGCAGACAACCTCCACTTGGAACACGGAAACCATATCTGCCGGGGGAACCTACCAGTGGAGCACCGCAGCCAACTGGGGCGGCACGGCACCGGTCCCGGGTGCGGTGCAGATTGATTTCAGTGGACTTACCGTGACCACGAATCCCCTGACCATTCACAATGACATCGCGGGCACCTTCGATATTTCGAAGATGACGCTGGCCAATGCTTCCGGTGCTACTGTGACATATACCAAGGAACCCACTGGCATTGTGATGAATTGGGTGCAGGATGGCAGTTCCAACGATCCCCAGCTCATTCACAATGGAGGTTCCACCGCGCAGTCGATCACCTTCAGCAATATCGTTGGTTCCGGAGTGACGTTGCAGATCACCGGATCATCCACTGGCATGTTGAATTGGAATCGCAACACCAGCGGAGCAGGCGGAATTAATCTCAACAAAGCGGGATCGTTCAATGCGGCTTCGGCCCAGATACTTACCGGGGATTTCACTGTGACGGCGGGAATGTTGATCGTGTCGGTCGATGCCACCGGAACGCCGGGCAATGTCACTGCCGGACCGGTGGGCCGGGGAAATCTGAAACTGAACGGCGGCACAGTGCGGTCAAGCAGTAATACGGAGAGGACGATCCTGAACAATGTGCAGATTGGAGGTAATTTTGCGGTGGGTGCCGCCTCGACCCTCAACAAGAGTCTTACATTCGTCGGCACCACTCTGTTGACGGGGACTGGAGTCACTCGCACAATTACAGGTGCTTTCAGCGGAACAGAGGCTTCTGACACCAATGGTGTGACATTTTCCGGAAACATCACTGAAGAAGGGGCTGGCAATGGCATTACTTTTGCAAATTCTTCCGCAACAAAAGTGACGCTTTCCGGCGTCAACACCTACACTGGCAACACAACCGTGACAGGAGGCAGCTTTACACTCTCGGACAATGCGGGAATGAAATTTGTCATCGGGGCCAACGGGGTGAACAACCAGCTCACGGGCAATGGAACGGTCACGTTGGATGGGGATTTCACGTTTGATCTCAGCGGGGCAGATGCCACTCTGGGCAACAGTTGGAATATTGTGGATAGTGGAACTCTGGCTGAGACGTTTGGAGCCAGTTTCACGGTGGCCGGTTTCTTCTCTGTAAACACCACGCTCTGGGCCAAGGCCCTCGGAGGAGGGGAATTTTACAACTTTGACGAAACAAGCGGGGTGCTTTCTGTGACAACGGTTCCCGAGCCCGCAACCTGGGCACTTCTTGCCGCTGGACTCACTGTCAGTGTCGTCTTTCGGCGTCGTCGAAGCGCGTAATTCTTCTTTTTTGGGTGCGTAGGGAAGAATGAGGCCCGGGCAAACGCATGAAAATGGACGTGCAAACCTCGCTTTCCGGGGAGCACGCACCTCCCGGGTGTGTTTTTCGGCGGCTCGTCGAAAAATCGTGTCGGTGAGACGCCGACCCGAACATGCGAGACGCGTGTGCTCCCCAGAAAAGCGCCTCGCGCGGTCGTGATGATGTGTTTGCAAGGGAGGAAATTTCAATGCGTTTGCCATGAGAATGAGGTATTGACAGGAAATTGTTTATTGCTTATAAAGCAACTGTGCCCCTCCACTGCAAAAAGTACTTTTCCGAACCGGCCTATACTCTGGTCGAAATGTTGGCAGCCATTGCTCTGGTGGGAATTCTGGCTGTGTTGCTTGTGCCGACAGCGAAGGGGATTTTGGAACGCGCGGTGATTTCCAAGTCCGCAAACAATCTCCGACAAATTGGTGTCGCGGTTTCCGGATATGTGGTCGACAACAACGGGGCTCTTCCGAGCAAAAAATTTGAAGATGAGGAACAAAACTGGATCGTGGACGCCTATCAGCGTGTTTATGGGAAGAAATGGCCGGGGTTTGTTCCTGCGGAAACCGGAGAGAATCTCCGGGGGACGATTTTTTTCTCTCCGGTGCTGAAGTCCACAGAACCCAAACCGTGGCGGGCCTATGGGTGGAACGGACGTTTGCAGACCGGGGGTGAAATCCCGCCGAGAATGGCAATGATTTCCAATCCTGCCGGAGCGATTCTTTGTGGGGATGCCCGGGGTTCGAGCAACATTGATCATACAAACATCTGCTATCGAAACGGTGGGAAAGCGCTTGTGCTTTTTGCGGACTTTCATGTGCAGCCATTTGCCCCCGCGGAAATTCCTGCCAATGTCACCGATCCGATGTGGAGACCTTTTCCCTGATCCATGCGTTTTTCCCAGATGTCATTTCGAAAAGCGATTGTGCTGATGGCGGGGATGATGCTTTGGAGCGGTTCACTTGGGAGGGGAGGGGATTCCGGACAAATCCTTCCGGGAAAAGTGGAAACTGACGGGGAGGTGGGAACAGCGGAGTCCCCGGCGGATGTGGACGTTGTTATCGATCCCGGGCCGGAGTTTGACGATGCGCACCGTCTTTGGCAGGGGATTCCGAGCATTGAGCGGACCCCGGGAAGCCACCTCGTGGTGGCATGGTATTCGGGAGGGCCGGTGGAGGGAAGCAAGGAGAACTACTGTCTGTTGGCGGTCAGCAGCGATCAGGGAAAATCCTGGTCGTCTCCGAAGCTGGTGGTGAAGGGCAAAGAAGGAGTTCGCACCGGGGAGCCTGTGCCATGGCTCGATCCCAAAGGACGGCTGTGGCTTTTTTGGAATGAGCTGCATCCCGATTCGGCCCGCCGCGGCACATGGGCGATTCGTTGCGATGCGCCGGATTCCCCGGTGATGAAATGGAGCGAACCCCGTTTCATCGGAGGCGGCATCGTGCTGGGAAAACCGCTTGTGACGCGCAAGGGGGAATGGCTGGCACCTCTCGACGTGCGCAATGACTCTCCGCTGGCGAAGCAAACAGGCAGGAACAGGGGCGGGGTGATGGTTTCGATGGATGAAGGGAGGACATGGCAGTGGCGGGGTGGTTGGACGGTGAGTGAGGAAGAGCACGATTTTGACGAGCACTGCATTGTGGAGCGTGAGGACGGTTCGCTGTGGGCTGTTATCCGCGTCAAGAAAGGCCTCTTGCAAAGCGTTTCCGGTGACGGAGGGAAAACGTGGTCCGAACCCGCTCCATTCCTCACGGGGACCCGCAGCCGGGCCCATCTCCGGAGGCTGGCGTCCGGACGGTTGTTGTTGATCTATCATGATGGACCTCCCCATCAGGGAAAAGACAGGGTGAGTTACAACCGGGAAATGTTGACCGCCTTTCTCTCCGACGATCAGGGACGCACCTGGCCATGGAAACTGATGCTCGATGCGCGTCACCCGGTGAGTTATCCCGATGCCACGGAATGTCCCGACGGGCGTATTTTTGTCACCTACGACCATGGGCGGTATATCCCAGGCTGCAAGGAGGTGCTCATTGCCTCGCTGACCGAGGCGGAAATTCTTGGCGGAGGGACGGCTCCGCCGCCGATCCTCGTAAACCACGCCACCGGATTTGGAAACATTCAGGAAACCGGAAAGGCCGATGAAGAGAAGATGCGGGAAAAGGCCAACAAGCAACTGCTGGAAGGAAAACCAGGGGCATAGGGAAAAGAGGGGTTCTAATATTGCTTTTAAAGCAAATACTTGTTGACTATTCTTCCAACAGAATGTCAGGTGCTTTCATGATTTCCCTGTTCCGTTCGGCGGCTTTCAAAGGAAAAAAATTCTGGGGGGATGGGGCGGGTGTCCTTGTGGCAGGCAGGCAGACCATGCGGCCTGCGGACACCTGTGACCGGTCATTGTCATACGTCCACACTTTGTCCTCCGGACCGTCTCCTGCGCGGCAAAACGTCCAGGATCCGCAGCGCATAAAAAGACGCTCTCCTTTTCCATCCGGAGCCGTTCGCTTTCATCCATCAATGTTCCGGCCTGTTTTGAGCGTGCTCTTTTGTCTGCTGATGGTGTGCCGGGGGGCTGGCGTGGAGCAGAAGGCGGATGTTCCGGTTGTGCCGGACCGGCTGACCGGGGGATTTGCGCATCCTCCTGTCATCTTCAATCCCGGAAAGGAGTATGGTTCCGAGGCCAGAAAATATCAGGGAGTTCCCGGTATCGAACGGGCTCCCGGGGGGCGGTTGTGGGCTGCCTGGTATGGGGGAAAAATCCATGAGGACCAATACAACTTCATCGTTGCCGCCACGAGCGGCGACAATGGGGCAACCTGGAGTGATGTGAAACTGGCGATCGATCCGGATGGCGACGGTCCCAAGAGAGTTGCAGATCCCTGCTTGTGGTTGGATCCCACCGGGAAACTCTGGCTTTTCTGGTGGTTGAACGGAGATGGGCTGACGGCAACCATGGCGATGACCACGGAAAATCCCGACGAGGAAAATCCTGTCTGGAGCGAACCACGCGCGTTGTTTCCCGGGGTGATGATGAACAAGCCGCTTGTCACAAAAAATGGAGAGTGGCTCATGCCGGCAGCCCAATGGCATGGCAGCAACAGTTCGCGGGTCATGGTGTCAAAGGACGCCGGAAAAACATGGGCCTTGCGGGGAGCTGCAAACCTCCCGGAAGACCGCCGGGACTGCGATGAACACATGCTGGTGGAGAGGCGGGATGGATCGCTTTGGATGTTGGCACGGACGGCCGGATTCGGAATCGGCGAAAGCATTTCCACCGATGGCGGCCGCACATGGACCGGGATGAAGGATTTCCAGCCACATGTCACCTCACGTTTTTATCTGGGACGACTGCAATCGGGAAATCTGCTGCTGATCCGGCATGGAGCCGTGGACAAGCGGCTTTCGGAGCGCTCGCACCTGACGGCCTTTCTTTCCGAGGATGACGGAGCTTCGTGGAAGGGGGGCTTGCTTCTTGATGAGCGAAGCGGAGTTTCCTACCCGGATGCCACCCAGGCGCCCGACGGAACCATCCATGTGATCTACGATTGGAGTCGTCTGCGGGAAAAGCACATTTTGATGAGCACGTTCTCCGAGAAGGACATTCTGGATGGGGTCTTTGCGAGTCCCGTTGCACGTTCGCGGGTGTTGATCAACCAGGCCAGCGGCGTCAATCCCAAGATCGGGGACGAGGGGACCGGGCCGGGGTTGCGCATGGACAAGGAGGCGCCTCCGCTCAAGCAGGAGCCTGCGGCCAAGCTGGTCACCGACAGAGGTGAGGTGTGTGATTTGAAACCAAGCATCAGGCTTTTTCGCGACAGGCAGGACGTCCTGCACTCTGTGCCGAAGTTTTTTCTCGGGAAAAATTTTGTGTTTTCCTCCCTGGGGAAGACATCGGCAACCTGCGTCGAGCCGGGAATGGTCTATGTTTTCACCCCCCGCAAAGACCGGAATGTCAACGGTGCCGAAGACGAGCTTCTGGCCATGGGTTTTGAGAGAACCTCGGAGAAAGAATTTTTTCTGAGGGTGCAGTTTGACAGGAAGGCGCAGCGCGACGAGGCCTGCTCTGTCTATCAAAAGCCCATGAAGGCAGGAGAAAAAATTCAGTTTGAAAACTGGGGCCTGCTTGTTTTCTGAGGAGGTGTTCCTGCGCGAGGTTGGCGATACAAACCCGAATACAGGCGGTTTGTTTTTCTCCCGACTCCGACAGGAAATTTCAGACAGGCTGAAGAAGATGGGTCGCCGGCGAATGCGCGGCGGACAGGAAGATTTCTCCAAGTTGCACCTGTTTCAAGGAAGCGATTTGGAGAGGAAAAACTCCACGTTGTCGATGTAGAGCGCGACCGGCTCGCCTGATGTTTCGGAGGGTTTGGCATCGAACATCAGGGAAATGGTCGGCAGGGCATAGTTTTTCCAATTTTTTGTCTCCTCATCAGTCGGCGGACGGTGTTTGCCATTGGACACGACGTCGACGATATCCTGGGGAAATTTTACTTCGTAGGTGATCCATCCGGCTTGCTGGGAGCTTGGCAGGGGCGCCGACGGCACTCCGGGTTTGAGGAATTCTTTTGGGTCGGTTTGCCCGCTGCCATAATGGCTGCCGACGAAGGAAATGCTTTCGCGGAACGCTCCCAGACTGGTCGCTTGAAAGGCACTCAGATGAAGGTAGATCGGCAGGGTGGGAGGGTTGGGATTCCATATGCGGAAAGAAATCCGGTCGAAGGCAATGGTCGGCAGATCAAAGACCAGAACGCCGGAACGCTTCTGCTTGGAAAATTGGAAGGTCAGTTTGAGTGAAGGACCTGTTTTGTCCGGGGTGGGTTCGTTGACAATTTCCCACTTCTCCGTGGCTCCCGCAACGCGCAGGCGCCGGGTGTAATCCACCTCGGGCTCGAAGTATTCCCAATGGAAGGGAACCTCTTCGGCCAGTGCTTTGCCCGCAAGAATCAGGGCGGCAAAAAGAAGACGCTTCATTTTCCAGTTTCCTTCCAAGCTTCAATGGTTCCCTCCGGTGTGAGCAGCCAGTCCCCTCCCGACGGCAGGCGAAGCACCTGAAGGTCGCCATTGCGGGAGACAAGCGGGGCGGTGATCCCGGCATCCGCCACGATTTGGAACTTCTTTCCGGCAAACGCGTAGTTGCCGACAGCGGCATCTTTCCATCCCGTCGGCAGGTTGGGATGGATGCGCAGTCCGCGGGCCACCGGCTGGATGCCCATCACTCCATCAAGGTAAAACAGGGGCACGAGACCGGATTCGGGGAACTCGCGGAGAATGCCCACGATATCGGAATGTCCCTCCATGTTTGCGGGATCGCGACGGATTTCATCCTTCGCCGCTTCCGTCAGAATTCCCTCCATGCGGGACATGGCACTCCCGATGCCGGCCGCCCGCAGGCGGGCCATCAGATCGTAGTAGGAGACATAGAAAATTGCGCCGCCATTTTGGATCTGAAGCCCGAACGCGGCATTTCCACCGGGCTTGATGTTCAGCGCACCATCCCAGGTGTTCACCATGGGAGGGGAGCCGGTCGAGGCGTCCACGGTATTGCTGCGCGGAGCGAAGCCGAAGGAGTAAATGTCTTTTCCTGTCGAGGTGTCGCCTTCGACCGTGCGCTTTCCATCCAACCAGTCGAGAATCTTGCGGGCCCGATCCTCGTCGGCAAGCCCCCAGGCAACCGCGGGAAGATTCACGAAGGTGAATCCGTAGTCATAAGCTTTGTCCGAGCCGTCCACCCAGCCCACGTAGCGGCCCTTGTCCTCGCTCCAGAATGTCTCGTTGAATTTCTGTTTCACCAAGGGGCGAAGTTGCCGGAGGGTTTCGGCCCGTTCCCCGTTTCCAAGCGCCTCCTCGAGTTCGCCCATCCATTGCAGCATCTCGTAGAAAAAGGCGTTGTCGTAGGCAGACCGTCCGCCGAAGAGCCAGAAATCCCAATAGTTGTTTCCTTTGCTGGAGGGAGTGCCGTCAATCTCGGGATCGGTGACATTCAACAGCCCGCCACTTCCTCCCAGTGTGCCGATCAGGTAATCCACCGACCTTCGCGCCTTGTCCAAAACCGTCTCACCGGTTTTGGGATCCTTGGATTCGAGAAATGCGCGGTCGCGGGTCTGGAGGTAAACCTGGGCGACAGCCATCGGGTAAATCGCGCTTGTGACGGTGTGGCGGCTGTGGCCGAGATGTTTCTCGCTGCCGCCGGACGGCCAGGCATAGCCATCCGCTCCCACAGGGTTGTTGCGAATGTAGTCATTGAGAGCGCCTGCTTCCGGGTGATCCGGCATCCAGGTGATTTTGTTCGCGTCCCAGAACAGCCACTCGCAACTGGGAATTCCCATCGCGCCCCCGTCCAGCGGGCGGTCCGTCTGCCACCACGGGCTGTTCCGGGCGAGCACTTCGTTCGCGGCCAATCCGTAGTTCAGCCAAAGATTGTTCCAGAGACCGAGCTTGACGGCTTCTTTTGGCGAAGTGCTGGAGAAGAGCGGAGCGGGTCCGGCCACGGCCTGGAGATTGCCGAGGGCAATGCCATATTTCCCGTTGGACAGCTTGCCGGCACGGGGAGAAGTCATCCGGATGCTGGTTGCCATCACGCCGTGCAGTGGGATCCAGACCGTGTTTTTTCCAGGATCCGGAAAAAAGGAAAAAACTGCACTCATCAGCGGATGCCAACGCATTCCTCCGTCCAGGCTGTATTCGATGGAGAAAAATTCCGGGAAAGGTTCCCGGGGATGCCGGGTGAGAACAACCCAGCCCACGGAACGCGGGGTCCCAAAGTCGAGCGCCAGCCAATTGCGAACCAGCGGGGAATCTCCCACAGGGCTCTGCCAGTTTGACGAGGAGAGCAACCGGGTCGAACCTTCGCGCTGGGTGGCATTCACGGATTTTGAACCCGAAAAGATGGTCCTTGGAGCCAGGAAATCCCATCGCGGAGCCTGGCCCGGGCCCTTGATGGTGACAGGAACAGAACGCCATGGAGTGTTGCGTCCCGAGAGGCTTGTCGTCATCCATCTGGCCGGGTATTCCCCGGGAGCCCGCCACACATGTTCCATGTCCATGCCCGCGTCTCCATTCACCCGGGCCGACGGAGTCCATGTCCCATCCCCCCAGTCAAAAATATAATAAACCATCTCCGGCAAAGCCTTCGAGACAGCCTTGATCGTCAAAGGTTCCCCCACCGTGCCGGTTTTTGGGGATGGCGCAGACTTGGCGCTGACAAGCAGGGCAAAGAATGCAAGGACGGGGGGAATAAATCGCAAGGAATTCACCGACGCTTAACTTTTCATCAATTTTCATGCTTCGCAAGCCATACAGATCGCAGGGGCAATTTTTCCAATCCAAGAAGAGGCTTACGGAGTGACAAGGGTGACAAACCCCAGATCGATGTATTGTCCTCCCCGACTTTGATGGCAGTGCACGGCAATGGAGTTCTTTCCGGGCTTGAGAGCCGCCTTTCCTTGGGGAGAAAGAGCGAGCAGGGTGTAGTCCGTGACATTGCCCGGAGCGCTGAGGGCCGGAATCCCATTGATGAAGACCTCCGCATCTTCATCGTGGTAAATCCAGGCGCGGATTTCCCCGTTGGGCAGGGGGTGGGGAAAATCCACCTCTTTCCGCAGCCAGATGTCGGAAGTGGTCCAAAGGGTGGTGGCGATGCTGTTGGGCGTTTTCGGGTTGCCAAAACCGCTTTTCGACTCCCTCCAGGAAGAATCATCAAAACCGGGTTTCATCCAGTCCGGGCCGGGATTTTCCGTGGTGCAGCGCCAGGAGGTTGGAGACTGGTCCGCCGCAGGAATCATCGTTTCCACCTTGGGGGCCTTTGGCAGGGGAGCCCATCCGGCAGCCTTCGTCCGGTCACGGGAGGACCATTTTTCCCAAAGAGCCTTGTCGTAGAGCATCTTTGCGAAGACCCCGCCGACGACAGGGCGGGCCGTGAAACCTTTCTTCCTGGCATCCCGGGTCCAATAGAAATCGGTCAGGGGTCCGCGGTCGGGGGTTTTGTTGATGAAATCAAAGACGGGGTCCGTGAGCGTTTTGAAATCCTCATCATTTTGCGTGAGGGTTGCGGTCCAGAGCAGCCAGTCCAGTTTGGTGTATTCCTGGCGGCTGTCGAGCGGGAGCCCGAATTCCCGTTGTGTTTTCCGATAAAAGTCCATTTCCTTGCGCAGCACGGATTCCGGAAAGAGGTTCAGCCCGAGGATGCGGTCCCAGATGAGATTGTATTTCTGGCTCCATGTTCCGGGCTGGTCGAAGGCGAGACGGAAGTGATCTCCATCATCGGCTTCCTTCACCCAGCGTTGGGCGAACGCGCGGGCGGTCTTGTCGTATTCGGCCGCCTTGTCCTTTTCGCCGCGCATTTCGCAGAGCTTTGCAAACGCGCCGAGGGCGCAGATTGCCTTGGCGCTGAGGTTGACGTTGTGTGCGAGGTGTCCGGCGAAGTCGTCCGTACAGAGTTGGTTTTCCGGGTCGAAGCCCTTTTCTTTGAGATATCCGGCCCAGGTTTCAAGCTGCTTCCAATAGAGTCCGGCAAAATCAGCATGGCCTTCCATGCGCGCGATGGCGGCCATGAGGAGGAGCATGTTCCCGCTTTCTTCGACGGGCATTTGCTTGTTCAGGCCTTTTTCGCCGTCGCCATAGATCTGCCCATTGGCATGGGGATAGCGGCCGAGATCATGCGGGGCAAAGGGAAATTTCCACCGCTCGCTTGCCGCATAATTCATGAACGGCACGACGAAGGACTTTGCCAGTGAGGGGCCGAAGAGGAGAAACTGCGGCGACATGGGATAGAACACATCGGATGTGCTGATGCATCCATTGGAGTGATTCTCCTTGCAGAATTGGAGCGGCTGACCGTTTGCATCGGCGGCAAATTTTCCGGCTGCAAAACACTGGCGGTAGGCAAGAGCGCCGATTTGCGCGAACTTCGGGCCTCCGGCTTCGACCAGATCGTCCATGAACTCCTTGTCAAAGGCGGTGCAGCGTTTTTTGAGCGACTCATAATCCGTCGCCGCGGCTGCCAGCAGATCGGAGGCTTCCCATCCGTTTCGCCGCCAATAAGGGCGGAGATCCTGCTTCATGTATTGGATGGCATAGACATCGTCGTAGGCCAGCATGAGCCACCGGGAGACGGCCTCGGCTCCAACTTTTCCGAAGGGCAGTTTCATTTCCAAAACAACGGCATCCGCCGCGGCGGGCGGGGTGATTTTTTCACCGGACCTTCCGATGGCTTCCGCCTGTTGCACCTTCGGGGTTGGTGCGGCAAGATACAGGTATCCCCAGTCGATCCGAAGATCGTCACCCGACGCTCCCAGCACGGACTGGCTTTCGGAGCCGATCTTCAGTGCCGTGAGATTTCCCATTTCCTCGCGGGACCAGACAACTTTCTGGTGTGGCTCATTGACGGAGATCTCCCCCGATGCCCCGAAACGCAGCGTGACAGCATGCTCTCTTCCATCCGTGGAGCGAACAGTGTGCGTCACGTAGGTGAGAGGCCGGGATAGAATGTCGATGTCATCCGGCAGCGCGGGCGTCAGAAAAGTGAGCGTGAGTTCGATTCCGGCGCCTTCAAAGGTACAGATTGTCCGTGTGGGGAGGACGGAGAGGCTTTTTTGTTCAAGTGGAGGAATGTCCGCCGGAGCGGCGCCCATGACGCGGTAGGGAGAACCATCGATCTCAAGAATTGATGAGAGTCGATGAGGCTTTCCCGTGGACCATTCGGGTTTGTCCTTCGGACCTCTTCCGGTCCAATGGGTGGGGTCCACATCCGTCAGCTTGTCACCCCGCGACCAAATGCTGAAGTAGGGGTCATGAACAACCAGCGGCACGGCGGGAGGACGCATGGGGGGCAGGCCTGGTTCCACGGCGGCAGCGCAGGAGACGGCGAGAAGAATGGAGAGGAATCGGAGATTCATTTTGTGTCGAACTTGTGGGTTGCGGTGGTTTTGCCGGTTTCTCCGGGATGGGGAATGGGTGAGACTGTGGGGAGAGGTATGGTTTGACGGATGTGTTCATTGCTTGATTCCGCTTCAGGGTGTCCAGATCGTGGCCTGAATGGTGCGGTCCTCGTCTTTGGGGCCGTTAAAGTAATAAGCTGTCAGCACGGAGCCGTCGGGCCGAGCGATACTTCGAGGGTAGCCAAGATCACCGCCGGGTGCGTCGTCGCGGAGCACGATTTCCGGTCCCCAGGTGAGGCCCTCGTCGTTGCTGATGCGAGCCCTTATTCCAAACGGTTTCGCGCGGAAGCCGTAGGAGAGGCAAAGCCGCCCGTCGGGCAGCATGACGAGTGCAGGGGGATTGCCGCCGCCGATGTCGGGGGCGGGAATTCCGAAGGGCTTCCAATGTCCGCCGAGGTCGTCACTGATCCACGCCTCGATGAAGCCCGGCTTTTTCGGATCCAGACGGCGGATTGTGGTGAGAATTGCGCCGCTCCCGAGCCGGAGCGATGAGGGCATGATCGCGTAACCCTCCGGCTCGTCGCCGATGAGAGAGACAAGTTTCCAGGTCAGGCCACCATCGGTCGTGCGGGCGCAAAAGATGCGGCCTTCCTTGCCATCCGCTTTCGCGGCGCTGCCGAGCATCAGGCAATCGTGCTGGCCGAGCACGACGAGATCGGTGCGCGTGGCGATTCGATCAATACCTCCGACGGCAAATGGATACGGCCCGCTCCAGGTGCGGCAGCGGTCGCTGGAGGTGAAAAACCAGGATGGTCCCACGGCCTGGTTGCCATAGTGAAACATCAGCGCAAATCCCGGAGCGGTGAAGTCGAGAGGCTCCGGCAAATGATCAGCCCCGGAGGGAGACGGCCTGCGGGCGAGCTGTGGCGGCTTTTCCACGGTCCACGTCAGCCCACCGTCGAGACTGCGTGCCTGCCAGTTTTCAAACGGTTTTTTGAAATCAACCGCGTGGCCACCCGAAACCTTTGCATACCAGGCTGCGGTGAAGCCGAGGACGATTTCATCACCCCACGCCCAAATTCCATGATTCGCCGGCCAGCCGCCGTAGCGCAGCGGCTCCTGATAGACGAGCACGTCTTGTTTCTTCGCCGGGCGCAATTCGGCACGGGCGGTGGTCGTGGTGGGTGATTCCAACAACACGGCTTCCCCGCAGGCCTGTGAGGACAGAGCGACGGCGGCAATGAGGCAGCAGGGGATGCGGCGTTTCATTTTCACAAAATGGGTGTCAGCGATTTGTGTAAAATGCGTCGGTGCGTTCCTTGTCCACCTTGAGCTGCCCGTTCACCCACTTCATGGCGACGATGGCGGGCATGGCTGTCCAGGTGCCTTTGTTGCACTTGTTCCTCGGGTTATTGAAAATGCAGGCCCACCAGTTGCCTTTGTGGTCCTGGAAGAAATTGCCATGCCCACCGCCGGTGATGGGGGTGTAGCGCCGGCCGAAGGGGCCTTTGATGGAGTCCGCGGAGGCGGTGACAGGGTCGTAGCTGTATTTGTCCGACTTGTCCATGTAGCTCCCCCGGGAACTGCTCCAATAAGTTTTCGCCAAGTGGTATTTTCCATCGGCCTTGAGGAGGAAAGCGCCCTCGGCATAGGCTTCACTGGGATAAGCTGTTTCCTGTGGTGACCATGGTTCCTCGGCGAGGCCGGAAAGGTCGTCTTTGAGCCGGGCGATGCGTCCGTCCTGATAGACGAAATACATCGAGCCGTCGTCGTCCACGAAGAAATTGGCGTCAATGTGATCCGTCAGCGGACGGTCGGGCTGGATATCTTCGTAAGGACCTTCGGCTTTGCCGGAGATGCTCTTGAGCAGGTAGGTTCCGCCTTTGGTTTTGATGCCGAGGGGCTTTTTTCCACTGGCACCACCAACGTTGTAGTTCATTGATCCCACGATCACGAAGGTGTTCAGTTTGGGAGCCCAGTGGATTTCGTTGGCCCAGGAGCCGCGGCGGGCCCCGAGCTTGTCGCGCATCTCGAAGGTGAGTTCCCCGGGCTCGACGATGCGCCCCGGGTTGGTTTTGTCCTCGGGATAAATGTAGAACAAGCGTTCCCAGCCTTTGGTCTGGTCCAGATTCCAGACCAGGCCAAGCGGCTCCCAGTGCTTCAAATCCCTGGATTTCCAGACATGAACGCCCATGTTCCAGTCGCCGAAGCTGCCCCCATCGCACATGGTTGTGCCAGTGAGGTAATAATACCCGTCTGGCGCGGTGCAGATCTGCGTGTCGCGCACGGGAGTGTCGAAAAGTGGACGTACGGATTCGGGGATGTCGGTCTCCGGATCGCGGATGTCCACTTCTCCATATTCCAGGGCGGAGGGCATTGCGAGGAGGGGAACCCACGCTGCAGCAAGAAGTGTTGTCAGTCGGTGGCGGGAGAGCATCGCGCGTTATTTCGTGCTGAATTTGTAAACCGTCGTGGTTTTGTAGATTTCTCCCGGACGGAGGATGGTGGAGGGGAATTCGGGGTGATTGGGGCTGTCGGGGAAGTGCTGGGTCTCGAGGCAGAGGCCGCTCCGGTGGAGGTAGGGTCTGCCGGATTTTCCACGAAGGCGGCCGTCAAGGAAGTTGCCGGAGTAAAATTGCAAACCGGGTTCCCTGGTGAAGACTTCGAGCATTCGTCCGCTGTGCGGCTCATACAAGACCGCTGCAAGGGACATGTCACCCGGGCGTTTGTTCAGAACCCAGTTGTGGTCATAACCAAGGCCGCAGACAAGCTGGTGGTCGCCCGCGCCAATGTCGCGTCCGATGGGCTTGGATTTGCGGAAATCGAAGGGAGTGTCGGCGACCTGACGGATTTCTCCGGTGGGAATGAGTCCTTTGTTCACCGGGGTGAAAGCGTTTGCCGCAATCATCAGTTCATGACCAAGGATGGTCGGCGAGCCTTCGCCTGCGAGGTTAAAGTAGGTGTGATTGGTGAGGTTGACCGGTGTGGCTTTGTCCGTTGTAGCGCGGTAATCGATCCGGAGCGCGTTGTCGCTTTTCAGCGTGTAGGTGACCTGAACGGAAAGATTTCCCGGGTAGTCTTCCTCTCCATCCTTGGAAAGGTGGGAGAAGCGGATGGAGGTCGGACTGAGAACGATGGCTTTCCAAATGATCTTGTCGAATCCCATGTTTCCGCCGTGAAGATGGTTTCCCTCGTTGTTCTTTGCCAGGGCGCAGGTTTTTCCATCGAGTGGGAATGTCCCTTTTGCGATGCGGTTGCCATAACGCCCGACGATGGCTCCGAAATAGGGACGGTCCACGGCGTTGACATAGCCTTCCAGTGAGTTGTAGCCCAGCGCCACGTCATCCATCTTTCCCTTGCGATCCGGCACACGGATTGCCGTGACGGTGGCGCCGTAGTTTGTCAACCGGACTTCCATTCCGTTGGAGTTCCGGAGCGTGTATTCGCGAACGGAACTGAAATTCCGGGGTTGCAGGGAAGCGCACCCTGTCGCGAGACTGAGAACAACAGAGATGGCCAAGAAGAGCCTGGGGGCTTTGATCATGGTATTCATAGGAAACGGAGTCATTCTTCCCGGGGACCGGTTGTTGCGTCCTTTTTGCCGTGACGTTTTTCATGGGGATAGGGCGTGACACAGGAGCGCCCGGCCCATGCTTCCCAGTTCGCGGCGAGGGTTTTCACCACTTCAGGGTGGACCTTTGCAAGGTCATGAAGTTCGGTTCGGTCGGAGTTCATGTCGTAAAGTTCCCACGGTCCTTCGCGTCCGATCCGAACGAGTTTCCAATGGTCTTTCCGCACGGCGGCGTTGCCTTCGTGCTCCCAGAAAATGGGGTTTCGCTCGATGGAGGCGGCACCGGTGAATTCGGGCAACAGGCTTGTTCCTTCCATTGGCGTGATGGGCGTGCCGTCCGGAGCACTGGCGGGATACTTTGCTCCGCTGACATCGGTCAATGTCGCCATGATGTCCGCGATATGGCCGGGTTGTGTGCGAAACCCGCCCTGTCCGGAGATATGGCCGGGCCAGTGGACAATGAGCGGTGTGGAGATGCCGCCTTCGTTGGCGTAGTGTTTGTAGAGGCGGAAGGGAGTGTTGCTGGCATTGGCCCAGGCGCTTCCATAGCTGACGTAACTGTCCGGCCCGCCCACGGCCTTCAAATCTTCTCCCGTATGAAGAATGTTGGTTGTCTTTGGACCGGTCGCTTCATCCAAACCGAATGGATCCCACTCGGCGCAGGCCCCGTTGTCGCTGAGAAAAAGGATGAGGGTGTTGTCCATCTGACCGGTGCTTTTCAGGTCGGCGACAATTCGTCCTATGGCGGCATCCATGCGATCAACCATGGCCGCATAAACGGCCATGCGGCGGGCAAGATCCCTGCGGCGGTCTTCGGGCAGGGAATCCCAGGCGGGATTTTCCCCCTCCGTGCCTTTCATGTCATTGTGCCATTCGGAGCGCGGGGGCAGGGAGGTGTCGGGCGGGACGATGCCGAGTTTTTTCATCCGTTCCAGGCGTTCGGCACGGATGGCATCCCACCCCCGGAGATAATCGTCCTCGTATTTGGCGATGTCTTCGGGCCAGGCGTGCAGAGGAAAATGCGGCGCGTTGAAAGCGAGATAAAGAAACCACGGCTGGCCGGGAGTATCGCGATGCGCCGCGTTGATGAAATCGATGGAGTAGTCGGCAAACGCGTCGGTTGAGTAAAATTTGCCCGGTGCGTAGTCGCGTCCGCTCCTCCCTTCGGGCAGTCGGGTGAAAGAGGGTTTTTCCTTCCAGCAGGAGTTGAAGCCGCCGGGCATTCCGTAAAATTCCTCAAACCCGCGTTCGATGGGGTTGGGTTTCCCAAGATGCCATTTGCCGACCATGAATGTGCGGTAGCCGGCCGATTTCAGGACTTCGGCGAGAGTTGTGGCATTTGGCAGAAGGTGACCGCGATAGCCGGGCTGCTTCTGGTCGCCGGTCATTCCTCCCACGCCGGCCTGGTGGGGATAGAGACCGGTCAGCAGCGAGGCGCGCGTGGGACAGCAGCGGGTGGCGTTGTAGAATTGGGTGAATCGCAGGCCGTCCGCCGCGAGTGCGTCGAGATGGGGGGTCTTGATTTCCGATCCGTAGCAGCCCAGATCGGAAAAACCGAGGTCGTCGGCAAGAATGAGGAGGATGTTTGGACGCGCCGGAGTCTTGTCGGCAGCAAAGTCCGGAGTTGGAAAGAGAGCAAGCGTTCCGAGAAGGAGGAAAAGGAGTTTTTTTTGCATGCTGCAGGAGATCAGGGAAGGGATTGGTGCCAGGATTTTTTTACTCATCTGAAGCTGCATCTGTTTTTCTTTTTTTACGGGAGTCGGTTTCTTTTTGCGCGTCAGCATCGGTAAGTTCCGGCGTATTTAGCGGATAGGGTTCCTGAAAGAGCTTGCCGCTGTCGTTCTGCTCCTTCATCCAGGCGTCCACTTTCCCCCGCAGGGCTTGGAGGACGGGTTCGTATTCGGGATTGTCTGCCAGGTTGTGCCGTTCGTCTGGATCATTGACAATGTCGTAGAGTTCCTCAGCGGGCCGTTCGTGGTAATGTTTGACGATTTGAGCGGCTCCCGGATTGGTTTTAGCGGCTTCGACCCAGCTCAACCAGTAGGTGAGGCCGCCTTTGCCCTTGGCCCGGTCGATGTAGGAGGTGTGCTCATACTGGGGGTAAAGATTGTGGATGTAATGGAATCGCTCCGTCTGCACCGAGCGAATGGGATAGACATTCATTTTTTCATCGCCGCTGTGTGTGGTGTAGATTTCGTTGCGGTGCCTGTCCGTGTGGCCGAGCAGCACGTCGGCAAATGACTGTCCATCCAGACCCGGCGGCGGTGTGCCGCCGGCCAGTTCGATGAGTGTAGGGCCGAAGTCCACCCAGCTCACCATGGCAGTGGTGCGTGTGCCGGGCTTGATGACACCGGACCACGCGGCAATGAGGGGCGTGCGTGTGCCGGTGTCGTAGAGGTTCCACTTGCCAAAGGGCCATTGCGCCCCGTGGTCGGAGGAGAACAGGAACAGCGTGTTGGGCCCCAGTTTCTCGCGGGCCCAGTTGTATACCCTGCCCATGTCCGTGTCGGTGCGAGTGATCTCGGTGTAGTAATCGGTGCGCATGGCGCGCGTCTCCGACGTATCCACGAAGTTCCACGGCAGCCTGACCTTTGAGGTGTCGTATTCCGTGTTCTTGTCCCATGGCGCGTGCGGATCGTGTGTGCCGACAAAGAGGCAGAGCGGCTTGTTGGTGTCGTGGTGGGAGAGGAAATCGCGGACGTGATCGAGTTTGTAGCCGGTTTCCAGATGCAAGAAATCCCAGCGTTCCAATCCTTTGGTTCCGTGGGCGACTTTTCCAAAAGCGGCGGTTTCGTAGCCAAGCTGTCCCAGATAATAAGGCCAGCCCTTGATCTCGGGGCGTGCGGTGGTGTGATTGGCCTCGACGCCGTTGCGTGCGGGCATGAGGCCGGTGAGCATCGCGGTCCGGCTGGGCGCGCAGGATGGCGAAGCGACGAAGGCGTTCTCGAAGGTGAGACCGGCATCGGCGAGCCTCTGCATGTTCGGTGTGCGCACATCCGTCGCTCCGTAGGGGGTAGAATCCAGTACGCCGAGATCGTCGCAGAGAAAGACGACAATGTTGGGCTTGGTGGGTGCAGACGACGCGGCATCAGCCGCCGACAAAGTCATCATCGTCAGCAGGGCGGAAGAAGGCAGAAAGCTTTTCATCAGCAATGGGATTGTTTTTACGGCAGGGACTTTCTCCACGTCAGCGCCTGTCCGGTCAGACGTTGGGTGATTTCAGGATTCTTTGCGGCGACGTTGTCGGTTTCTTTTGGGTCGGTATTCAGATCGAATAATTGCGCGTTGGCACCGTTGGCGTTCACGAGCAGTTTCCAGTGTCCGTCACGCACCGCCACGTTCGGAGACTTGTCAAACGGGGCTTCGGGATATTTGTAGCCGACGGGCTTGCGTCCGTATTCCCAAAAAAGCGGTTTGGTGCGCGTCTGATCCTCTCCCAACCAGGCGCGACTCATGTCCTCCCCGTCAAACACCGTGCCATCCGGCGGTTTGATTCCCGTCAGCGCGCAGATGGTGGGAAAATAGTCCACGGCACCCAGCACGGTTGAAGAATTAACTTTCCCGGCGGGGATTTTCTCCGGCCAGCGCACAAAAAGCGGCTCGCGGATTCCCCCTTCGTAGAGGCTCTTTTTCATTCCTCGCTGTCCGAGCGTGCGGGCATGGTCGAAGGAGGGATCGGGGCCATTGTCGGAGGAAAAAACAACAAGAGTGTTTTTTTCCAGGCCCATGTCCCGGAGGGCATCAAGGAAACGACCGATTTGCCGGTCGTATTCATTCAGCACGGCGCGGAAATTCTGCTGATTATTTGGCAGTTCCGGAGAGGAAGCGCGTTTGAGAGAGTCCTTGTCCGGGGTGTGTGGGGTGTGAACATCCTGAGGCCACAGCTCCAGATAGAACGGAGCGTCTTTGTGGCGGCGGATGAAATCAATGCTGCGATCGACCCAGTATTTGGTGAAATCATACCGAAAATATTTTTTCCCATCCTCACTGTTGAGGGTGGGAGTCTTGGCGTTGCCGATACCCTCAAAACGCGGGCCGATGCCTTCGCTGTTGAGATGATACTCGTCAAAACCATAGGCGGAAGGCTCCGGCGCATCCTGCACGTCGCGGCCTCCGCCGAGATGCCACTTGCCGAAATGTGCCGTGGCGTAGCCGGCCTGTTTGAGCGTGCGGGCCAGTGTCGGCCATTTGGGATCCAGCCAGTCCGCCTGTTCACACTGGCGGTTGCCGGCGCGTTCGTGCAGGAAGCTGTTGATGCCGACCCGGCCGGGGAAAAGTCCCGTGGCAAAAGCCGCGCGGGATGGCGAGCAGATCGGGGAGGCGACGTAGAATTGATTGAACCGGGTGCCTTCGCGGGCCAGGCGGTCGATGTTCGGTGTTTCCCCCTGCGTGCCTCCGCAAACAGAAAGGTCACCACAGCCCATGTCATCCGTGAGGATGAAGACGATATTGGGATGAGGGGATTCCGATGCAGGCAGTCCTCCTGTGAGACACAGGAAAAGAAGGAACGCGCGGAGAGCGGGCGGGAGGGAAATCATGGAAAAAGCTTCTTTCCACACTGCAAGAAGCCTGTCGATTGTGCAATGGTTCGGACTTCAAAATTCATGTCTGAAATTCCGCGCATTCCGGCAGTATTTTCTCCTGATTACAGGGAGCATTGCCCCTGGAATTCTTCCGGCTATGTTTGAAAAATCATGGGCAAAGCACGCATCATCCGCACAAGTGTCGAGACGGTTGTCATCCCCGCGGACTCCCGCGAACAGTTTCTGATGCAGGCTTCTCCGCTCACCAACTGTCTGGAAGATTTTCAAATTCTCCAAGCCGGTTTGAGCCGCCTGACTCCCGGATATCTGGTGGAGCGTTCGCCATCCTACTTTCATCTCATGCTCTACTGTCATGAAGGGGAGGCGGCAGTGAAGGTGGAAGACAGGGGGCTGCGCGTGAAAGCCGGAGATGTTCTGATGATTCCTGTTGGAAGTTCGTATTCCTATCACCCTTTGGGAGCGCAATGGGACATCTCCTGGGTGCATCTGATTGATTGTCCCTCATGGAACCGGCTTTTCCAATCTCCCCCGTTGCTTCACAAAGCACAATGGGGAAAGTTCGTCAGGGACGTGATGAGGGGATACATCGGGGAAGTTGGTACCCGCCATCCCGATTCCCGCCGGGTGCTTCGTCTTTATATCGAGGTGTTGGTTTCCTATCTGAAGCGCGAGCTGGGTGCGGCGTTGTCAGAAGACAGGGAAGGGAGTGAGAAGCTCCAGACGCTCTGGGGCCGGGTTCACAAGGATCTCCGGCACAAATGGGCGGTGGAGGAACTTTCTTCGCTGGCGGGGCTTTGCAAGACGAGCCTTTTTCATCTGTGCAAAAAAGTCCATGGAATGACGCCCTTGGACATGATTGGAGCCATGCGGATGGAACTGGCTTCCGAGCGCCTGGCTTTCACCAATGAAACATTGGCGGCGATTGCGGAGGAGACAGGTTACAAAAGTGCTTTTGCATTCTCAAAAGCCTTCAAGCGCCACATGGGGGCAAGCCCGAAAGAATATCGACGGCAACGGGCCTGGAACGCAAGGAAGTCCGGCGGCAGCCATTGACAGGCGAAAACGTCTTTCATTCATGTCATTTCAGAAAGGGGGAGCTGTGAATGTGGTTCTCCGCCCGTGTCTCCGGCGCGTGGATGCCGATATGTCGTCTGGCTTTTGAGGGCAGCATCGACAGATCGGGCGATTCTGGCAATGACATCGTCCAGCAGAAACGCAGAGTGGACATAAGCCTCCGTGCCAGTCCCCCTCCTGTGCGGCGGATGGCGCTTTTTATTCCGCGTGGTCTGATTTGGCTCCTTTGGAATCGGGCTTCAAGATCGGGGGCACTGCTTCCTTGGCGTAAGTTTCCAGACGTGCGGAAAGCTCCTTCACTTTTTCGGGATGCTGGTCGGCAACATTGTTCTTTTCGTAGGGATCCTGTGCGAGGTTGAAGAGTTCATAGGTATCGCCGGTGTTCTTGTTTTCCTTTCCCTTGGCGTCGGTTTCTTCCTCATCCGTTGTCTGACCGTTTTGGACGAGTTTCCAGTCACCCTGACGGATGGCACCCTCGCGTCCGACCGTGTTGATCAGGATATCGGAGTGGGGTGACGGTTTGCCCTGGACGATTGTGGGCCAGGCGTCCTTGCCATCCAGCGGAAGCTTCTGCTCCGGAGTGGCTCCGGCCAGTTTGAGCAGAGTGGGATACCAGTCCACCATGTGCAGGGGTTCGGTGACAACCGAGTTGGCGGGGATTTTTCCATCCCATGTTGCACTGGCAACAACCCGTGTGCCGCCATCGTAAAGCGAACCTTTTCCTCCCCGCAGCGGTTCGTTTCTTGCGGAGTCGGATTTGGTGGTGACGCCCCCGTTGTCACTCATGAAAATGAACAGAGTGTTTTTCCCGAGGCCCTGCCGGTCGATGGCCTCGACAATCTTTCCGATGCACTTGTCCATATGGGCGACCATTCCTGCATAGATGCTGCGTTCGGCACCCAGGCTTGCATAGGGAGCCGAGTATTCCGGCGGGCAAAGCAGGGGAGCGTGCGGGCTGTTGAAGGCGACATAAAGGAAGAGAGGCCTGTCGGGATCCTTGTGTTCGATCAGACGGATGGCCTCCGCTGTATAGAGATCCACAAGGAATCCCTCATCGGAGCAAAGTTCCCGGTCCCGGAGAATCGTTCCACTCTTGGTCTGGTGGGTGAACTTCACTTTTGGTTCATTGAGCCGGTATTGATGCTCAAAGCCGCGCTGCATCGGCTGATAGGCGGGATCAAATTCCCCCAGGTGCCATTTGCCGCAGATGGCGGTTTCATAGCCGGCTTTCCGCAATGCTTCGGGAAGAAGCTGTTCTTCGAGCGACAGGCCGACTTTGGAATTGGGACGTAGGACATTGTATTGGCGTCCGTAACGAATGGGGTAACGGCCGGTCATCAGCGCCGAGCGCGAGGGGGTGCAGACGGGAAGGGTATAGAAGGCCTCCAGCTTGGCTCCCCCAGCAGCGAGCTTGTCGATATTTGGGGTTTTGATGTCCGGACCGTGAAAACCAACATCCGCCCAGCCGAGGTCATCGGCAAGGATGAAGACGATGTTGGGTTTTTCCGATGGGGCGGGAGAAGTGGTTTCAGCGGCAAACAGAGAAAGCGAAGCACACGACGCCAAAGCAAGGATCCACGAAAGAAAAGAAGGAAGTTGGGTGAAGAAGGGGCGGGATTTCATGGCAAGTGAATTCATTGAACACTGCAAAATGTCCTGCGGTTGCAGGATATTTGAAAATTTTGCTTCGAAGAGGGATCAGTTGCCTGATGCTCGGTGAATATCCTCGCATTTCCGAAGGGACAGACCCAGCGGTTCGACGAGGGGTTCTATGGGAACCTCCAGTTCCGAGACAAAGCCTTCCCGCAAGGTGTGTTTGCTTTTTTCGTAAAAATCGATGGTTTTCTGATCACCGCGCTTCAGAGCTTCCACATATGGACGGCGCAGGCCGCGCATGTAACCGCAGTGGTGCCAGCCGATGAAATAGGGCAGGGAAAAGAGCCGTTCGACATGATCCGCATAAGTCCGGCCGAGGGCTGCGTAAAATGCGGTGTTCTCCGGGGGATTGTCTTCCCACAGGGGATTGCAGGCGGTGTCGCCATTGAGGACAGGCAACTGGGATTCTTTGTGAAGGAATGCCAGCGTGTCCTTCTGCTCGTCGAAGGGGGCGTAATATTGGATATTGATGACGTCCACGTAGTCTTTCATGATGTGGAGACTGCGGGCCAGTTGCCCGGGAAATTTCCGGTCCCGGTTGATGTTCAGTTTGTCGCCCAGAATGAGATGGTTGGGATCCTGCTTGCGGATGGCATTTTTGCGGATGGCGTACCATTGGTGCATGATTTTTTCCAGGAAAGCCCGACTGTCTTCCCCGGCCTGCTCGGGGTCGGCAATGGAAGTCCAGGAGGTCGTGGCCGCCAGTTCTTCCCAGGTGGAAACCTTGCAGCCATAGGGTTCCCCGGCTTTTTCCGGCGAAGGATGGCGTTCTTTCATCAGGGTCAGCCAGGCTTGTTTTCCCTTGGCTTCGGCGGGCTGGGACATCAGGGCGAGAACCCAGGGATGAAGGAGACGCTCGGCAGCAGTGAGTTTTTGGAGGGCCGAGGGATTGGGATCATCTGCAACGGTCCAGGGCGGGCCATCGGTGTAAGCATAGCCCAGGACCAGGGGGTCGTTGGCGCGTGGTTCCACAAATTCCGCCGCATTGGCCCCGATGAGGGCGGCGAACTCATCGCCAAAGACATCACAGGGCCGTTTTTTGAACGCGGTCGTCAATTCGGTGCGGGACATGTTCCAACCCCAGGGAACGGGGATGTTGAGTTCGACGACATAGTAGAAAGGGCCCGATTCATGCAGGCTTTTCAACAGAGGGTTGTGGAAACCGAAGGTGTTGAATCCCCAGTTTTTGAAGTTTGCTCCCACACGCCGGGCCCATTTTTCGACTGCCGGAGAGCCGTCGCGGAATTTTCCGTCCGGGGTCAGGAGATCGGTCCCGTAGTTTTCGGAAACGAAAGCGGTGTTGTTCGGGGACTGCCAGTAGGTGGGTTCGACGTGGTTGATTCCGATGGAGAGAAAGGGCTTTCCTTCGGGGGATTTGAACCACCAGACGCCGGATTGATTTTCCAAACCGACAAATCCCGGGGGAGCCGGCTCACCGCGGAGTCCGGTTCCCGCAAGAAATCCCGAAAGAACCCATGGGAGCCATTTTTTCACGGGGTAAAAAAGGCCCGCTATTTGTTGGATTTGCGAAGGGAAAAAAACAGCATGAGCAATCCGAAGACCAGCAGGAATCCTCCCCACCAGAGATTGACATTGATGTGGAGCGAGCGGTCGTAAATCTCCGGGTTGCTGAAAAGACCGAAGAGGGTGAGCATCCCCCCGAAGAGGGAAAACATCAGGCCGATGGGGAGTCTGAGATCGAAGTTCATAATGGAGGGTTACCAGAACAGGAGGTTGAGGATGACGGTGACGGCCAGGACGACGATGCCGACAAAAGCCGGAGTGGCATACCACGGATCGCCTTCGGATTTGGGTTTTTCCGTGAGCGAGTAAACGAGGCCGGTGAGTTCGGCGTCGGTTTTTGTCCGGGCCGTCACCAGAGAGATGCCGATGGTGAGGAGGAAGCAGGTGACCCAGGCGACGATGGCCATGTAGAAATTCTGGCCCATTTCGCTGCGGAAGAGGAAATGGGGAGCGATCCACCCGCCCTTGATTCCCGGGACCACGCCTTCGGCGCAGGAGAGACCGTGGAAGAGCATGGCTGCCAGCGTGCCCCCGACCAGGCCGAAAAAGGCTCCATGGCCGGTGGCGCGTTTCCAGAACATGCCGAGCAGGAATGTGGCGAAGAGGGGGGCATTGACGAACCCGAACACCAACTGGAGCATGTCCATGATGTTGTTGAATTTTGAAGCCATGAAGGCGGCTCCGATGCTGATGAGGATTCCAAACACAGTGGCCCAGCGGCCCATCCAGAGGTAGTGGGTGTCGGATTTGTTCGGGGCGAGGTAGCTTTGGTAGATGTCGTAGGTCCACACCGTGTTGAAGGCGGTGACGTTTCCCGCCATGCCGGCCATGAAGGAAGCCATGAGGGCGGTGAATCCCAGACCGAGGAGACCGGAGGGAAAGTAGTGCGCGAGCATCGAGGGGATCACCATGTTGTAATCGGGATGTCCGTCGGCACCGGTGGGGAGAAAGGCGCCTCCACTTTGCTGGTTCAGGGCGATGGCGATCATGCCCGGCAGGATGACCAGCACGGGAAAGATCATTTTCGGTCCGGCGGCAATGAGCGGTGTGCGGCGTGCGGCGGACATGGATTTTGCCGCCATGGCGCGCTGGACGACCAAAAAGTCCGTGCACCAATAACCGAAAGAAAGAACGAAGCCGAGGCCCATGACCATCGCGAACCAATTCACACCCATGGGATTTTCAATCGGATTGCCCATGTGTGCCCAGGATTGGGTCCATGTGCCGGCCGCGTAGCCCTGAGACGTGGCCACGGGAATGAGCTTTTCCTTGAGGGCCGTCCATCCTCCCGCATCCCGGAGCCCGAGATAAACAAGCGGCGCGAAGCCGAGCACGATCATGAAAAACTGAAGAACCTCATTGTAGATCGCGGAGGTGAGGCCGCCGAGAAAGATGTAGACCAGCACGATGAACGCGCAGACCCAGATGCAGGTCCAGTAGTCCCACTTCACGAGCGTCTCCAGCAGACGGGCCAGGGCGTGCAGGGAAATGCCCGAGGAAAAAATCGTCATGACCGCGAAGGAGATGGCGTTGAACCCGCGTGTCTTCTCGTCAAAGCGCAGCTTCAGATATTCGGGGACCGAACGGGCTTTGGAGCCATAGTAAAACGGCATCATGAAGATCGCGAGGAAGACCATCGCCGGGATGGCGCCCACCCAGTAGAAGTGGCTTGTCATGATGCCATACTTTGCGCCCGAGGCGGCCATGCCGATCACCTCCTGCGCACCGAGATTTGCGGACAGGAAGGCGAGACCCGTGACCCAGGCGGGGATGGAGCGTCCGGAGAGAAAAAAGTCCACGCTGCCTTTCATCGTGCGTTTCAGGGCGAAGCCGATGCCGAGGACGAAAACGAAGTAGGTGACAAGGATCGCATAGTCGATCCCGGTGAGGTGGATGTTAATTTGCATTTGGGGTTGTGGGGTGAGTTTTCGACTGAACGGGAATTTCCAGCAGGGCGGGTTTCAACCCTTCCGCGGTTGCCCGAATGGTTGCGGTTCCTTCCTTGCGGCCTGCACGGACCACCAGAAGAGCACGGCCCTGATAAGCCGCGCGTTCGTCGCCCTGCCAGGAGGCGCTGTCGTACATGTCGCCGTTGTCAACTCCGGCATTCGTGCCGTCGCCGGTTACGGAAAAATGGATTTTGTGGGAGGCTTCCGGCACGGTGAGGCCCTTGTCATCGACCACCCGGACGGCAACATGTGCCAGATCGAGTCCGTCGGCATTCAGCACCGGGCGGTCGCTTTCCAACACGAGTTGGGTTGCCGGTCCGGCTGTTTGCAACTGGTCCTCGGCAATCACTTTTCCATCCTTGGAGGCGACTGCCTTGAGCGTGCCCGGCTCGAAGGGAACCTCCCACGACATCTTCTTCTTCTTGAAATCCGCCATCTTCTTTGTGCCGAGCGAGCGTCCGTTGAGAAACAACTCAACCGTGTCTCCGGTGCTGTAGGTGAAGACCTTCATTTTTTCACCGACGGTCCAATTCCAATGGGAGTCGAGGTATTCCCAATTCAGGGCCACATCGTTCCAGACCACGTTGCTGCCGGGCCGGGGATTCTGCACCGCGATGCGAACCATCGGTTTGTCGGAGTAAAACGATTGCACGTAGTAGGACGCCGGTTTGCGGAAGCCGGCGAGGTCGACGAGGCCGCGGAACCATCCCTTGCACGGCCATCCGAAGGATTCCCCGATGTAATCGAATCCTCCCCAGTAGTATTGCCCGACGGTGTAGGCATGGTCGTAGTCGAACCACTGCTCGCCGCTGCCATTGGTGCCGATCTCGCTCACCATAAAGACGAGATGGGGGTATTTCTCGTGATCTTTTGCGAAAAAGGACTGCGTGTAATTGCAGCTCACGACATCCATGGCGAAGCTCATTTCGGCGGGTTCGCTGTTCTGGAACAATTCCTTTGGTTTGGCATTGTAGCGGACACCTTTTCCGCGGGCCGGGAAAAGCCCGCAGGTCACGGCCCGCGTGGGATCGATGTTCTTGATGAGGTCGGCCATCGCGCGGTATTGGGTGACCCCGAAGTCCGGTTCGGTCATCTGGTGGCTCGTTTGTTCATTGCCGACGCTCCAGATATAGACCGAAGGGTGGTTGCGATCCCGCAGGACAAATTCCCGGAGGTCCTCCGGCCAGGCCTTGGCGAAAGGCCGTTCCGGTCCGGTGAACTGATCGCTCCATTTGTCGTAGGCTTCGTCGAAAACCAGAATGCCCATCCGGTCGCACAGATCGAGGAGTTCGGGTTGGTAGGGGTTGTGCGCCAGCCGGACCGAGTTGCAGCCCATTTCCTTGATGATTTCCAGCCGTCGCTCGAATCCGCGATCGAAGGCCGCCGAGCCAAGGCATCCGAGATCGTGGTGGAAGTTCATGCCCTTGATGTTGACTTTCCTGCCATTGACCAAAAGTCCCTGGTCCGGGGTGAACGTGATGGTCCGGATGCCGAAGGTCGTTTCCAGAAGATCGCACGGCTTTTGATCCTTGGAGACACGGCTGACCGCCTTGTAGAGGTTCGGTGTTTCCGTGGACCAGAGTTCCGGGCGGGGGACGGTCAGGTCCTGCTTGATGGTGACAGAAGCTCCCGGTGCCAGGTGCTCTTTCTTGTCGGCAGTGGCCACAAGTTTTCCGGAGGGATCGCGAAGCTCTGTGGTGAGGGTGATGTCGGCTGGTGCGGGTTCGTCGTTTTTCACGACTGTTTCGACATGCACTTCCGCCTCGTCCGCGGAAATTTTCGGGGTTGTGATCCACGTGCCGTAGAGGGGGATGTGGACGGGATCGGTCATCACGAGGCGGACATTGCGATAGATGCCGCTGCCGGTGTACCAACGGGAACTTCCCACGCGGGTGTTGTCCGCCCGCACGGTCAGCACATTGGTTTCCCCTGCGGGTTTGAGAAGTTTCGTGATGTCGTGTCGGAATCCCAGGTAGCCGTTGTGCTGTTTCCCAAGATGGGTTCCGTTCAGCCAGACATCGGCGGCCGTATAGACTCCGCCAAAATCGAGGGTCACGATTTTCCCCGGAGGAGGGGAAGGAAATGTTTTGCGATACCAGCCGATCCCGCGTGGCAGAAACCCACAGGATTCCCCTTGTGCGATTTTTTCATCAAAAGGCCCGGCGACTGCAAAGTCGTGGGGGACGTTCACATTCTGCCAGGAGCTGTCGTCAAACCCGGGTTCCTGCGCGCCGGGGGCATCGCCGAGGTGGAACTTCCAGTCAAAATTCATGAGAGTCTGCGCTCGGGGCACCTCTTCAGCATGGCAGGATGTGACAAAAGGACCGGTCAGGATGGCGGCAAGCATGGCCAGGAAAATTTCCGGAAGACTTTTCATGAGAGGAGGGGAGGGCACTTGCTGGGTGAGTGGGTGGTTTTTTCTGGGGAGAGATCGGGTGGTCTCCTCTTTCAGAGGATCAATGCCACCATTTTATGCAGAAACTTGGAAGTCGGCATTGATGAGATGGCGATATTTCATATAAAATGATGTATAACATTTATCATTTTGTTTGTCCGTCATTCAACCATCAAACACAAGAAAAACGGAGATGTTCCGTTTTTTTTTCGGTTTTCTGCGCGGGCAGGATGTTTTTTTTGCAGCCCTGCCTGATTCAAACCCATGAACCCTTCTGAAGCTCCTCCCGTCGCCTCCCAGCCCACCCGCGATCACCTTCCCTTGTCGAACAAGCTCGCATATGCCTGCGGGGCGATGGCGGACAACCTGATCATGAATGCGCTTTCGGGCTTGATCCTGCCGGTCTACAACATTGCGTTGTTCATCAATCCGGCGTTGCTGGGCTGGGCGCTGGCCATTCCGCGGGCGTTGGATGCCGTCATTGACCCGATCATGGGAAACATTTCCGACAATACCCGTTCGCGCTGGGGGAGACGTCGTCCCTATATCCTGGCCGGGGCGGTGACCTGCGCATTGGTTTTGCCTCTGCTGTGGATGTCTCCGTTCAAGAGCGACTGGGGTGTGTTTTGGTGGGTGACGATTTTTGGAATGGTCTATTTCCGTCGGTCCTTAAAAACGCTATAATCTTCTGATTGTTAGGATAATAGGCACGGGA
>JADHED010000584.1_pt1 | contig 40977 bp, 43 predicted proteins | sample 8952041 | NCBI WGS metagenome assembly JADHED01 (sample SAMN16124423, study PRJNA663239) | bioreactor sludge metagenome | isolation source: sludge (control) | place: India:Bengaluru | collected 2018-09-08 | reverse complement strand
CCGCATCCAGCCTACGTTTGCGTCACTTTCAGTCGAAATTTACCGGACAGTAGTGCCTAAGAATCACCCTGCAGACGCCCATCCAGGCCTCCGCCGTGGCCTTCGCGCCGCCGCAAGGCATCCTCAAAGCCGCCTAGAGGCCTATTTTGATGGTCATATTGACCTCTTCCCATCGCCAACCGGCCACAAGCCGCTATCAAAACAGGACCTTTCTAGAGGGTGTGCCAGCCTGAAACCCACTGCCCAACAGGGCTCAAAGACTCTCCCGCAACATCGCCCGGTAGTCCTCCGCACTCGCCAGCCGCGGGTTGGTCTTGTGGCAGTGGTCGGCTAGGGCGCCGGTGATCACGGCGTCGAACAGGTCCTCGGTCACGCCCACGGCGGCCAGGCCGCTGGGCAGGCCCAGGCGCGCGTTCAGCGCGCGGATGGCGTCGGGGATGTCGTCGCCGCGCGCCAGGCCCATGGCCTGGGCCATGCGGTCCAGGCGGCGCTCTTTCTGCACCGATTCGGCCGTGGCGTTGAAGCGGATCACGGCGGGCAGGAAGAGGGCGTTCAGGGTGCCGTGGTGCAGGCGCGGGTTCACGCCGCCCAGGCTGTGGCTCAAGGAGTGCACGCAGCCCAGGCCTTTCTGGAAGGCCATGGCGCCCTGCATGCTGGCGCTCATCATGTTCAGGCGGGCTTCGCGGTCCTGGCCGTCTCGGGTGGCGCGCTCGATGTGCGCCCAGCCGCGGGCCAGGCCGTCCAGCGCGATGCCGTCGGCCGGCGGGTTGAAGGGCGCGGCCATGAAGGTTTCCATGCAGTGGGCGATGGCGTCCATGCCGGTGGCGGCCGTGAGCAGCGGGGGCAGGCCCAGCGTGAGGCCGGGGTCGCAGATGGCGGTTTTGGGCAGCAGGTGCCAGCTGTGAAAACCGAGCTTGCGCCCGTCATCCACGATGATGATGGCGCCGCGCGCCACCTCGCTGCCGGTGCCGGCGGTGGTGGGCACGGCAATCAGCGGGGCCACGCGCTCGGTGATCTTGGGCGAGCCGCCTTCGATGGTGGCGTAGGTTTTCAGCGGCCCTTCGTGCGTGGCGGCAATGGCCACGCCCTTGGCGCAGTCGATGGCCGAGCCGCCGCCCACGGCGATCAGGCCGTCGCAGCCTTGGCTGCGGTACACCTCGGCGGCGGCGCGCACGGCGGCCTCGGTGGGGTTGGAGGGGGTCTGGTCGTACACGGCCACGGGCAAGCCGGGCAGGGCGTCCAGCGCCTGCTGCAGGATGCCCGCGGCCTTGACGCCGGCGTCGGTCACGATCAGCGGGCGGCGGATGCCCACGCGCTCGCATTCGGCGCTCAGCAGGTTCACCGCGCCAAAGTCGATCTGGATCTGGGTCAGGTAGTAGATGAATGCCATGGGTGTCTCCGGGTTGCCTTGTACGATGCCAGCTTTGCACTGTACCCACAAACCCGCCCGAGATGAGTCACCACCGCAACCCGCGCGCCCTGCTGACGCCCGCCATGCGCCAGGTGCTGGAGCGCATGGCGCGCGCCGGCCGGCCGCCCCTGCACGCGCTCACGCCCGACCAGGCCCGCGCCGCCTACGAGGCCGGCGCCGGCGTGCTGGAGCTGGCGCCCCACAAGCTGGCCCGCGTGCAAGACCTGCACTTCACCGCCCGCGACGGCCATGCGCTGCCCGCGCGCCTGTACGCGCCCGAGCAGCCTGCTTTGGATCGCCCCGCCTTGCCGGTGCTGCTGTACTTCCACGGCGGCGGCTTCACCGTGGGCAGCATCGCCACGCACGATGTGCTGTGCCGCCACCTGAGCCACCTGGCGCACTGCGCGGTGGTGTCGGTGGACTACCGGCTGGCGCCGCAGCACCGCTTTCCCACCGCGGCCGAAGACGCGTGGGACAGCCTGCTGGCCCTGCGCGCACAGGCCGCCAGCCTGGGGCTGGACCCGGCTCGCCTGGCCGTGGGCGGCGACAGCGCGGGCGGCACGCTGTCGGCTGTGGCCGCACTGATGGCCCGGGATGCCGGCCTGCCGCTGGCGCTGCAGCTGTTGTTCTACCCCGGCTGCGCGGGCCACCAGAACACGCCCTCGCACCACGCGTTCGCCCAGGGCTTCATGCTGGAGGCGGCGCACATCGGCTATTTCTTCGGCCACTACCTGCGCGGCCCGCAAGACCGGAACGACTGGCGTTTCGCCCCGCTGGACGGCGTGGACGCATCCGGCCACGTGCGCGACCTGGAGGGCGTGGCCCCGGCCTGGATCGGCCTGGCCGAGTGCGACCCGCTGACCGATGAAGGCATTGCCTACGCCGACCGCCTGCGCCGCGCCCATGTGCCGGTGGACCTGGAGATCTACCGCGGCGTGGTGCACGGCTTCATCAACCTGGGCCGTGCCATCCCCGAGGCGCTGACGGCCCACGCGGACGCGGCGCGGGCGCTGCGGCATGCGTTTGCGGCGCACCGAGCCCCTTGACGACCCGTTTTCAGACGCTTTCACGATGAAACGACAGGATTTCCGCTTCATTCACCCCCTTCGCCGGCAGCCGGCCGGGCCGGCGCCCGGGCCCGATGCCTTCCAGACCGCCGTCGACGCCTATTGGCGCGCGCTCGGCCTGGCCCCGGAGCTCGCCGCCGCGTCGCTGCACGGGCAATGGCGCCTGGTGGCGGGCGACCGCGGCATCGCCCTGCCGGCGGTGGGCGACGGGCCCATCGATGGGGCGGTGCGCTGCACGGCGGTGGACGACTCGGCCATCCGGTTCCGGTGCGCGGCCTTTCGTGGTGACCAGGTGCTGACCAGTGGCGAGCTACGCTACGGCTGGGCCGAGCCGGGCAGCGACGCGCCCCGGCCGGTGCCGCTGGCCGTGCGCACGCTGCTGCAGGACTTCGAGGCCGGCCAGCCGGTGGTGGAGCTGGTCACCGGCGGCTGGAGCGAACTGGGGGCCGATGCCGCGCCGGTGCGCACCGCGGTGTTCATCGACGAGCAGGCCATTCCCGCCGAGATGGAGTGGGACGAGGCGGACCACAGCGCGCTGCACGCCGTGGTGCGAAACCGCCTGGGCCAGCCCCTGGCCACCGGGCGGCTGCTGACCGATGCGCCCGCCGTGGCGCGCATCGGCCGCATGGCGGTGCTGCGCGCGGTGCGCGGCACCCACCTGGGGCGCGACGTGGTGAACGTGCTGATGGCGGCGGCCTGGGCGCGCGGCGACCGCGAGGTGATCCTGAGCGCGCAGCGCAGCGCGGTGGGTTTTTACACCCGGCTGGGCTTTGAGGAGCGCGGGCCCGAGTACGAGGACGCGGGGATTCCGCACGTCGACATGGTCCGGCTGCGCTGACCGGCGCGCCGGGGCGGACCGGCGGCGATCGGCCGTCACATGAAACGGCGACAATAGCGGGTTTGCCGGGCTGCTGGTCAGCTTGCTGGCCGGCGGCCCCACCAACCCTTCCCGACGATTCATGGCAACCAAGAAAAAACGCAACGCATCCGCCAGGGCCCAGGCGCAGGCGCGACCGGAAGCGGCAGCACCGGTGGACGCAGCACCGGAAGCATCCAGTGCCCGCGAGGCGGCGTCCCGACCGGCCAACCGTATCACCAGGACGCCGACGCTGAGCCTGCCGGTCGAGGTCGTGCGCGGCGACTGGACCGTCATCATCATGGCGCTGATGATGCTTCTGGCCCCGGCGGTGGGCGTGCCCCACGAGGAGATGCTGCAGGACACGCTGAAGTCCATCGTGGTGGCGTTCGCGGCCCTGGGCGCGGGCCTGATGTTCTTCTGGCACCAGCGCAACCGCCGAGACGGACTGCGCTGGCACGCCCTGATGTGGCTGCCGCTGGCACTGATGTTCTACGCCATCGGCAGCATGCTGTGGTCGCACGCCTACCTGGGTGGGGTCGAGGCGGTGCGCTGGTTCATCCTGAGTCTGCTGCTTTGGCTGGGCCTGAACACGCTGAGCCGCGAACGCGTGCCGCTGCTGTTCTGGGGAATTCACTGGGGCGCGGTGGTCGCGTCGCTGTGGACCGCGTTGCAGTTCTGGACCGATTTCAAATATTTTCCGCAAGGGCCGAATCCGGCCTCGACCTTTGTCAACCGCAACTTCTTCGCCGAGTTCGTGGTCTGCACGCTGCCGTTCTCCGCCTTCCTGATCCTGCGGGCCAAAGCATCTGCCCAGATCGCCTTGCTGGCGTTCACCACGGCGTTCAACCTGGTGGCGATGATGATGACCGGGACGCGTTCGGCACTGTTGGCTTTGCTGGCGATGATTCTGGTGCTTCCGGTCATCCTGTTCCTGTATCGCAAGCAATTGGCCTTCTCATCCTGGGGCGCCGGTAGCCGCATCCTGCTCTTTGGCGTGCTGCTGGGTACCACGGTGGGGCTTGGCTTGATCAACACCAACAACCCCAAGATCATCGAAGAACATCGGCTGGAACAGCGCGGCATGAATGCGATGGAGCGCGCTTTCGCCCGCTCCAAGTCGATGACCCAGACCGAGGAATACACACAACGCTCGTTCTCGGTGCGTCTGGTGATGTGGAAGGCCACGGCCCGGATCATCCAGGCCCGACCGTTCTCCGGCGTCGGCGCCGGTGCCTGGGAGGTTGACATCCCGCTGTACCAGGCCGAAGGCTCCCAGCTGGAGACTGATTACTACGTACACAACGAGATCCTGCAGCTGCTGGCCGAGTACGGCCTGGTCGGGTGGCTGTTCCTGTTGTCCCTGCTGGGCTATCTCAGCGTGGCCGCCTGGAAGACGATCCGGGCCGACACACCGGACGAGCGCGCCGAGGCGCCGCTGCGCGCCATCACCTTGCTGGCGATGTTGATGTTCCTGATCGTCAGCAACGCCGGTTTTCCGTGGCGCATGGCCAGCACCGGCGCGTTGTTCGCGCTGATGCTGGCCATTCTGGGCGCCACCGACTCCCGACTCGGCTATCGCAGCGTGACGAGCGCCACCCGCATTCCCTGGAAACCGGCCTACTCCCAGGCGGGCGCCGTGGTCATGATGGTCTGTCTGGCGCTCGCGGCCTACATCACGCAGCAGGCCGCGGCCAGCGAGAGCAAGATTGTGCGAGCGGTGAAGTTTGCGCTGGCGGTTTCACAGTCAAACGATTACCAGAACCCCAAATGGGACAAGACAAAACGCGAGATGCTGACCCTGATCAAGGAAGGCACCGACATCAACCCGCATTACCGCAAGATCACGCCGATGGTGGCCGACGAACTGGCCAAATGGGGGGATTGGAAAAATGCCGTCTGGATCTGGGAGTCGGTGCTGGGTTCGCGACCCTACGTGGTGGCGATCATGTCCAACGTGGCGCGCGGCTATGCCCAAATGGGTCAGAACGAGAAGGCGCTGGAATACCTGAAGCGAGCCAAGGAACTGCAGCCCAAGGCGACCTCGGTGAATTCGCTGGAGGTCATTCTGCTGAGCCGTACCGGCAAGGAGGCGCAAGCCTACCAGCAGACCAAGGAACTTGTCGCCGCCGGGACCTATGACTTCGACCTGATCAACGCAGCCTATGTGCTGGCCGCGCGTGCCAAGGATTGGCCGATGGCGATGAAGGCGCTTGAACTGCGCAGCGAGCGCTGGCCCGAGCAGAAGGTGGACGGCCTGATGAAGCTGGGCCACATGTACGCCTCTGTCACGGAAATCAAGGACGAAAACAAGGCTCTGGAGGCCTACCGCGCCGCGCTGGCGGCGGCGCCGGAAGTCAATCGCCCGGCCGTGCGCGCCCAGATTCCGACGATCTACCAGCCCAGGCTTTGAAGCGTCTGGCCTTCGGACGGGCGCGCACCGCGCTCGTGGCGCGCTCCGCTGAGGGGTCAGATGTCGTCGAGCAACGGATAGGGCAAGGGAAGCAAGCGCAACGGTGCACCGCCGGCGGAGGCGAGGCGCAGGTCGTTCGCCTCGGCCGCACTGATCTGGATGGACACGATGGCGTCGTATCCGCCAGTCGGCGCGGCGGCGGCAGCCGCGATCAGGCCACAAGGCTGATCGGGGTCGGCGGCGGAGAACACTTCCTGACCGGCGCTCATCGGCGCAACGCCGTGGACCCGATACGCGCGCCGCTTCAGGGTGCCACGGAACTGGCTGCGCGCCACCACCTCCTGGCCGGGGTAGCAGCCCTTCTTGAAATTCACGCCGCCCACCGACTCGTAGTTGAGCATCTGCGGCACGAAGGCGTCGACGATGGGCGCCGTCACGGGCGCCACGCCGCTGAGCACCTCGCCCCACTGCCACACGGCGGTGTCCAGGGCGGGGCCGGCGGGCAGGCTGGCACCGGCCGGGGCGACCCACAGCGCGCGGGCCTGGGAGCCCGCGGGATGCAGCCAGACCAGTTTTCCGTGCTCGAATTCGACCAATCCCAGCGTCGAATGGCCACGAGAAGCTATCGAAAAAATAGCGTCTCCGGCCAGACCGGCCAGCTGCACGTCGGCACTGGCGTCGCTGAGGCGCACCTTCGCGCGCAACACGAACATGGTCAGCCGCTTGAGTGTCGGAGCCAGGATGTCGCGGCTGCAGACCAGCAGGAAGGCGTCGCCGCCGTCGCGCAGGCCGATGAAACTGGCCAGCATGCGGCCTTTGGGCGAGCACCAGGCGGCCAGGCGCGCCTGATCAGGGCCGAGCAAGGCGAAATCTTGGGTCATCTGGCCCTGCAGAAAACGGGCGGCGTCTTCGCCCTGCACCCGGATCACGCCGAGGTGGGGCAGGGGGGCGACGCCGTTCAAGGCGGTGGAGGTGGTGTCGGTCATGGGTGAATTATCATGCCCGGTCTCATTCGCGGAGGTCGCAGGGTTGTGCGTCGGTTGTTGATCATCGGGCTGCTGCTGGCCGCGGCGCTGGCCGCCACGGGCGCCTGGTGGCTGAACCGCCCCCTCGACCTCGCGGCAAGCACGGTCGACCTGTCAATCGAGCCGGGCATGTCGCCGCGGGCGGTGGCGCAGGCGAGCGCGGATGCCGGGGTAGACGTCAACCCGACACTGCTGTTCTGGTGGTTCCGGTTATCGGGCGATGCGCGCCAGATCCGCGCCGGCAGCTACGAACTGACCGCCGGCGTGACGCCGGTGTCCCTGCTGCGCATGCTGGTGCGCGGCGAGGAGAGCCTGCGCAGCGTCACCCTGGTCGAAGGCTGGAACTGGCGCCAGGTGCGCCAGGCGCTGGCCCGCGCCGAGATGCTCAAGCCCGACAGCCAGGCCATGGACGATGCGGCCGTCATGCGCGCGCTCGGACGTCCCGGCGTTCACCCGGAAGGGCGCTTCTACCCCGACACCTACACCTATGCCAAGGGGTCGAGCGACCTCGCCGTGCTGCGCCGCGCCCTGCAGGCCATGGACCGCAAGCTCGGCGCGGCCTGGGCCCTGCGCGCGCCCGACACGCCGCTGAAGACGCCCGACGAGGCCCTGATCCTGGCCAGCATCGTCGAAAAGGAAACCGGCAAGCCCGCCGACCGGGCGCTGATTGCCGCCGTGTTCACCAACCGCCTGCGGCTGGGCATGATGCTGCAGACCGACCCGACCGTGATCTACGGCCTCGGCGCCGCCTTCGACGGCAACCTGCGCAAGCGCGACCTGCGGACCGACACGCCCTGGAACACCTACACCCGCGCCGGCCTGCCGCCGACACCGATTGCGATGCCCGGCTCGGCCGCGCTGCTGGCTGCCGTCCAGCCGGCCCAGACCCGGGCACTGTATTTTGTGGCGCGCGGCGACGGCAGCAGCCAGTTCAGCGTCACGCTGGAAGAGCACAACCGCGCCGTGAACCGCTACCAGCGTGGACAATGAGACCATGAACCAGCCTTTTTTCATCAGCTTCGAAGGGATCGACGGCGCGGGCAAGTCGACGCACATCGAGGCGCTGGCGGACCGGTTTCGCGCGGCCGGGCGCACGGTCACGTTGACGCGCGAGCCCGGTGGCACCCCGCTGGCCGAGAAGCTGCGCGCCATCGTGCTGGCCGACCCGATGGACGCGCTGACCGAGGCGCTGCTGATCTTCGCGGCCCGGCGCGATCACCTGCGACTGGTGATCGAGCCGGCGCTGGCACGTGGCGAGGTGGTGATCTGCGACCGTTTCACCGACGCCACCTTTGCCTACCAGGGCGGCGGACGCGGCTTCGACCTCGACACGCTCGCGACGCTGGAGCAGTGGGTGCAACGCATCGAAAACCATCCGGACGGCCGGGTCCGGCAGCCCGATCTGACGCTCTGGTTCGACCTCGCGCCCGACGTGGCCGCAGCGCGGCTGGCGGGCGTGCGGGTGCCCGACAAGTTCGAGGCCCAGCCGGTGCGGTTTTTCGAGCAGGTTCGTGCGGGCTACGCACAGCGCATGGCGCGCGACCCCGGTCGGTTTGCCCGCATCGACGCGGAAACTTCGCGCGAGGCGGTCTGGGCCCAGGTGCTGGCGGCGATCCCGGCGGGGAGACTCGTATGAACCCGAGCGGGAGGAGCCGGCGGTGAGCGATGTGGCCCAGGTAGCGCCATGGATCGCCGCCCAGGCGCTGCAGATCCTGAAACAGCCGGGCCATGCGTGGCTGCTGCAAGGCCCGTCCGGACTGGGTCAGTACGAGCTGGCACTGTTTCTGGCCCGGGCATGGCTGTGCGAGCAGGCCTCGGAGCAGGGCGCTTGCGGCCAATGCGCGAGCTGCCACGCGATCAATGTGCGCACCCACGCGGATCTGGCCGTGCTGATGCCGGAAACCGTGATGTCTGAGCGCGGCTGGCCGCTGGGCGAAAAGGCGCAGGACGACATCGACTCGAAGAAACGAAAGCCGAGCCGCGAAATTCGCGTCGAAGCCATGCGCGACACGATCGAATTTGCGCAGCGCACCAGTGCGCGCGGGCGCGGCAAGGTGGTGCTGGTTTTTCCGGCCGAGCGAATGAACGCAGTGACCGCCAACGCCCTGCTCAAGACGCTGGAAGAACCCGCCGGCGACGTGCGCTTCGTCCTGGCCAGCGAGGCGGCGCACCAGCTGCTGCCAACCATTCGCAGCCGGTGCCTGGGTCACACCATGGCCTGGCCCGAGACCGGCGCCGCGCTCGAGTGGCTGCAAGGGCAGGGGATTTCGCCCAAGGATTCGGCAGCCCTTTTGCGGCTGTGTGGCGGGCGGCCCGACGATGCGCTTCGCCTGGGCCGGGCCGGCGGCGACGCGGCGCGGTGGGACCGGCTGCCCCGGGCACTGGCGCGTGGCGAATCGGGTGTGCTGGACGGTATCGCCGCGCCACAGGCGATCGACCTGCTGCAAAAGCTCTGCCACGATCTGCTCGGGCGCCAGTTCGGCGCGACGCCGAGGTTTTTTGAGGCCGCGGACCTGCCCGATGTCGAAGCGGCCGGGGCGGTGGGGCGTCTGACGGCGTGGTTTCGGGCCTTGTCGCAAGCCGCCCGCACGGCGGAACACCCGTTCAATCCGGGTCTGATGCTGGAAGACCTGGCCGCGCAAGCGCACTCGACGTTGAACTGTCCTAAACTCGGGCGATCCAACGCCAGACCATGAGCACCGCCAACACGTCCACCCCCCGACCCAGCGTCATCCAGTTGGCGATCAAGGAAAAGGCCGCGCTGTACGCCGCTTACATTCCCTTGTTCGAGGACGGTGGCATCTTCATCCCCACGGCACGCGAATACCGGCTCGGTGACGACGTCTATGTGTTGTTGTCGCTGCCGGACGATCCGCAGCGCTACCCGGTCGCCGGGAAGGTGGCCTGGGTGACGCCGGCGCGCGCATCGGGCAACCGCACACAAGGTGTCGGCATCCGCTTTCCTTCGGATGAGAAGTCGCGTCTGCTCAAGCTCAAGATCGAGGAGATCCTGGGGTCGCACCTGGCCTCCGATCGACCCACCCAGACCATCTGATCGCAGGCGCGCGACCCGCGTCGTGAGCCGTGTCCGGGCTGCGTCCGATTCGACCTGCCGGTGGGCGGCACCGACCGAATGCGGCTCCAAGAAAACTGACCTGATGTTCACCGATTCCCATTGCCACCTGAGTTTTCCCGAACTGGCCGGCGACCTCCAGCGCATCCGCGCTGCCATGGCCGAGGCCCAGGTCAGCCGCGCGCTGTGCATCTGTACCACGCTGGAAGAGTTTCCGGCTGTGGCCGCACTCGCATCGACCCACGACAACTTTTGGGCCACCGTCGGGGTGCACCCGGACAACGAAGGGGTCCGTGAACCCGCCGTGGACGATCTGGTTACGCTGTCCGCCACGGCCCGGGTTGTCGCAATCGGCGAAACGGGGCTGGACTACTACCAGATGGATCAGCGCAAAGGCGGGCGTTCGGTGGCCGACATGGGCTGGCAGCGCGAACGCTTTCGGGTCCACATCCGGGCCGCGCGGCGGGTGGGATTGCCGCTGGTGGTTCACACCCGCGATGCCGCCAACGACACCCTGGCCATTCTGCGGGAAGAAGGCGAGACGGGCGGGACGGGTTCGGTGGGCGGCGTGTTTCACTGCTTCACGGAAACCGAACGGGTGGCGCGGGCGGCGCTTGACATGGGGTTTTACATCTCGTTCTCCGGAATCCTGACCTTCAAGAGCGCCAGTGACTTGCGCGAAGTGGCGCGGCTGGTGCCACTGGATCGGTTGCTGATCGAGACCGACAGCCCGTATCTCGCGCCGGTTCCATTTCGGGGCAAGCTCAACAACCCGGCCTACGTGCCTTATGTGGCGGCTGAACTGGCACGCATCCTGAACCGGCCCGTCGAGGCCATCGCCCAACAGACCAGCGAGAACTTCGACCGGCTTTTCATGCGGAGCAAAAAATGAGAAATTACATTAGATATGTTATTTATCTTATTGTTTTCATTGGAAGTTCGTCCGTATTTTCTGGATCCTACGAGGACTTCTTCATTGCGATCAAACAGGACGACAGCCGCACTGTCGAATCGCTGCTGAAGCGTGGCTTCGACCCCAACGCGCGCGATCCCAAGGGGTTTCACGGCCTGTTTCTGGCGGTCAAGGAGCCTTCGCCCAAGGTGGCGGCCGTGTTGGTGGCGTGGCCGAAGACCGATGTGGAACCGCGAACAGCCGAGGATGAAAGCCCGTTGATGATCGCTTCGTTGAACGGGGATCTCGAACTGGCCCGGCAGCTGGTCCGGCGCGGCGCCCACGTCAACAAGCCCGGCTGGACGGCCTTGCATTACGCCGCAACCAACGGGCATCTGGCCGTGATGAGCTTCCTGCTGGAGGAAAGCGCCTACATCGACGCCGAAGCGCCCAGCGGCGCCACGCCGCTGATGATGGCCGCGCATTACGGGACGCCGCAGGCCGTGAAGTTGCTGCTCGATGAGGGTGCGGATCCGCTGCTGAAGGACCGGCGGGGTCTGACCGCGATCGACTTTGCCAACCGCGCGAATCGAACCGAATCGGCGGAACTGATCGCAACGCACGTTCGCAATCGCCAGCCGCGTGGCAAGTGGTAATTCGTCCCGGACGGGATTTCGGGTGATTGCATGTGCGGTCACTGATTGATACGATGTATATTATGTTAATCGTAGTAAAGGTGGTCACAGCGGTTTAGGGCTTGTCTGTCGCCATGCCAGCCTCCTGCCGAAAAAAAAGCCACCGAACGGTGGCTTTTTTTTGGATCGAGGATCCAGTTCAGTTCAGCGCAACCTTCTTGCCATCCTTGTACATGTACAGCGTCATGGCAGGGTTCTTCAATTCACCATTGGACTCAAAGGCAATATTCGAAGTGACGCCTTTGTAATTGGTTTCAGGCAGTTTGGCGGTGTACACCTTCGGATCGGTCGAGTTGGCGCGCTTCATGGCGTCCACCAGAACGAAGGTCGCGTCGTAGGTGTACGGGCTGTAGACCTGGAACTGGCCCGGGTACTTGGCGTCGTACTTGGCCTTCCAGGCGGTGCCGCTTGGCATCTTGGCCAGCGAAGCGCCGCCTTCAGCGCAGATCACGTTCTCAACGGTCTTTGCGCCAGCAGCAAGCTTGACGATCTCAGCCGTGCAAATGCCATCGCCGCCAAAGTACTTCACATTTGTCAGTCCGAGTTGCTCCATTTGTCGGAGCATCGGGCCAGCCTGCGGGTCCATCCCTCCAAAAAAGATTGCATCGGGATTCTTCGCTTTGATGGCCGTCAAAATGGCCATGAAGTCCGTCGCCTTGTCGGTCGTGAACTGTTCGTCAACGATCTGGATGCCCTTGGCCTGTGCGGTCTTCTTAAACACGTCAGCCACGCCCTGACCGTAAGCGGTTCGATCATCAATCACGGCGATCCGCTTCAGCTTCAATGCGTCAGCCGCGTAGAACGCCAGACCGGCGCCAAGCGCATTGTCGTTGGCGATGATGCGGTATGTGGTCTTGTAGCCCGGCTTGGTCAGGTTGGGGTTGGTGGCGGCGCCCGTGACGTGGGGGATGCCGCAATCGTTGTAGACCTTCGAAGCCGGAATCGTGGTGCCAGAGTTCAGGTGGCCCACCACCCCAGACACCTTTGAATCACACAACTTCTGTGCTACGGCGGTACCCTGTTTCGCATCGGACGCATCATCCTCTGCCATCAACTCGAACTTGATCTTCTTGCCACCGATAACCACGTTTTGCGCATTGAGGTCTTCAATGGCCATTGCCACGCCGTTGGCGTTGTCCTTGCCATAGTGCGCCTGAGCACCCGACATCGGGGCGACGTGGCCGATCTTGACCACTTGCGTGTCTTGTGCGGACGCAAGGCCGGCCACGGATGCGATGGCTGCGGCGACGGTCAGTTTCAACTTCAATTGCATGTTTAAGTTCTCCAGGTTGAAAAAAGTTGAGAAACAGGTTTTTTGGCTCAACGAGCGCGACCTTATCGCAATTATCGGGCCGAAACCATAGGGAAACACGCTAGGTCGAAGGGTTTTTGGCGCCGGTTAAGCGTCTCCTAAGGCAAGCCCGGCAGATCGACCTTGAAGCGTCAGGTGTCTTCAGGGTGCGCCGTACGGAGCGAGCCCGAACCGTTGGCGGAAAGGCCACCCGTTCGGGCCGCTTCGCCCACTGCCGCGGTGACCGATTCACGGACCACCGCCTTGATTTCGCGGCGCAACCGTTCGCTGACCGCCAGCGCGTGCTCGTGCAGCACCACGGCCAGCAGTTCAGGGAGTTTCTGGGTCAATGCCGTATCGGCCCGTTGAATGGATGCATCGACGATCTGCTCCAGCAACGCTTGAGACACCGGCGACACCGATGACGCCGCAGGCGCCGGTGGCGGCGCGGGAGCCGTGGGGCCGGTGGCCGCGTCGGGAAGCACCACCTCGGTGAGCGTCGGCACAAAACGGTGCGCCGCGGGCGGAAGGATGCGTCCCGCTTCAGCCATGTTGCGGCCTGAGGGCTGAAACGTCATGGTGGCTCAAGACATGCCCCATGGCTGCATACTGCTTCCAGCGCGCGCGGGCGTCGACGCGCTCCGCCTCGCCCGGACCAACCACCTCGATGACGCGATCCAACCCGTCCAGCGAGCCCGTCATGGGTCCGCCCAGGTGCACCCGCACCGTCGTCGCACCCGTCGCCCCTTCATGACCACCGGTTGACAGCACGATCGGTGAGCGTTGCACAAGGCCGGGCAGCGCGTCCGATCGGCAATGCGGAACAAAGTCAAGCGCCGAGAACGTCCAAAGGGCCACATCAAGGTCCGCCAGCTGCTCCGGCTCACCGGTGACCAGCACCTTGCTGCCTGCGCTGACCGCTTTGCGGAGCAAACGGCAGGCGTAGGCCACCGTGTCCGGCGCGTTGACGTGAAACGCGATGGCGGTCATGTCAGACCAGACCCCCCCGTTTGCGCTCGCCTGCGGGCGAACGCCGAGCCTTTGGCGCCTTGGGGGAGGAGGTGCTGGCCGGCGCCTCCTCCGGCCGAACGGCACACAGATAATCGACCAACAGCCCCACCGGCCGGCCGGTTGCGCCTTTGGCCGCCCCACCCTTCCATGCGGTGCCCGCAATATCGAGGTGGGCCCACCGGAGATCTGCCGCGAAACGCTGGAGAAACTTGGCCGCTGTCACCGCGCCGCCTGGCCGGCCTGCGACATTGGCCAGGTCGGCGAAATTGGACTTGAGGCCCTCACCGTACTCCTCGTCCAGCGGCAGGCGCCAGCAGAGGTCCAGCGACGATTCCCCCGCCTCCATCAAGGCTTTCGCGAGGTCGTCGTTGTTGGAGAACAGGCCGCTTCGCACCCCGCCCAGGGCGATCACGCAAGCCCCGGTCAAGGTGGCGATGTCCACCACGGCGCGGGGCCTGAAACGGCTGGCATAGGCCAGCGCATCGCAGAGCACCAGCCTGCCCTCGGCATCGGTGTTGAGGATTTCGATGGTCTGCCCGCTCATGCTGGTCACCACGTCGCCGGGTTTCACCGCCTTGCCACCGGGCATGTTCTCGCACGCCGGGATCAGACCGATGACGTTGACTTTCGGTCGAAGCTCGCCCAGTGACCTGAACACGCCCAGCACGCTGGCGGCGCCACACATGTCGAATTTCATCTCGTCCATTTCCGGTGCCGGCTTGATCGAAATGCCCCCGGTGTCGAAGGTGATGCCCTTGCCGATCAGCACCACCGGCGGCTCGTGGCTGGACGCGCCGTCGTAGCGCAATTCGATAAATTGCAGCGGTTCGGCCGAGCCTTGCGCGACGGCCAGGAATGCGCCCATGCCCAGTTTCGCAACCTTCTTCGGGCCATGCACGGTGCAACGGATCTTTCCCCCGGCCAGCGCCTGGGCCGCTTGCGCCAGCAGGGTTGGCGTCGCGTGGTTGGCGGGCCGGTTCGCCCATTCCTTGGTCAGCTCGATCCCCGAAACCAACGCCCGGGCATGGCGCAGTGCTTCCGCAACATCCGTGCCCTGCGCACCGATGACCACGTCCTTCAGTTTGCGCGCTTCTGGGCGTGATTTCGTGGTGGTATACGCATAACTTCCCTCGGCAACGGCCAGAGCCGCTGCGCGCACGGCCTGCGCGCCAGAGGTGCCAGCGAAGCAAAGGGTCAGGTGTTTGGCGGCGCTGGCCTTCACGATCGCCATCGCGGCGGCGACGCCGGTGCGGACCTGGGTGGCCGAACCCTCACCGATGCCGGTCAGCACGAGGCGCTGCGCGGCGACCCCCGGCATGCGCCACATCGACAGGGTCTTTCCCGCCTTGGTTTCCAGGGCCTCGGACTTCAACGCGTCGCCGATCAGTTCGGACAGACCCCCGCGATCGGGCTTGAAGCCGTCGGGCACCAGCACCACCAGGATATCAGTCTTGTCGCCGGCCAGCTGGCCCAAGGCCTTGGAAGAAAGCTCAAAGTTCATAATTCGCGTTTTCCTTCAATCTGATGTTATTCCATTCTTCCATTCGCAAGGAGTTGGCCCGGACTTTCGGGGCCACCCTGGTGGTTCTGATCACGATCGTGATGACCATCATCCTGATCCGGACACTGGGCCAGGCGTCGCGGGGAACGGTGAATCCGTCGGAGGTCATGATGGTGATGGGTTTCAGCGTGCTGGGCTATCTGCCGGTGCTGCTGACCTTGAGCCTGTTCATCTCCATCGTCGGCACCTTGTCGCGCATGTATGGCGACAGCGAAATGGTGATCTGGCACACCAGCGGACGGGGACTCGCGGGACTCCTGTCGCCTTTGTGGTGGTTTGCCTGGCCGGTGCTGGCGGCGGTGACCGTGTTGGCTCTGCTGATCTGGCCCTGGACCAACCAACAGATCCTCGAGCTCAAGGTTCGCTATGAGAAGCGCGGCAACCTCGAACGCGTCGCCCCGGGCCGTTTCCAGGAATCTGCCGATGGAACGCGGGTGTTCTTCATCGACAAGGAATCGGCTGACAACCAGTCCGGCAGCAACGTTTTCATCGCCACCACGCTGAATGGCAAGACATCGGTGACGTCGGCCCGCAGCGGCCGCGTGGAGCTTGTCAATGGCGAACGATTCCTGATGCTGGAAAAAGGCCAGCGGCTGGACACGTCGACCACCGGCAAGGCCGAACAGAAACTCAGCCAGTTCGAGTCCTATGGCATACGCCTGCCCGACGATGCGCAGGCCATTGAGTACGCCATCCCGGCCAAAGCCGTCCCGACGCTGACCTTGCTGCGTGAACCCACCCGGGCGAATCGGGCCGAACTGGCCTGGCGCATCGGCCTGGCGCTGGCCGCCCTGAATCTGGTCCTGATCGCGGTCACCGTGCCGGGCATCAGTCCGCGCAGCGGTCGCAGCGGCAACCTGATACTGGCCCTGCTCACCTTCGTTGTCTATTACAACCTGATCAGTGTCGGGCAGGCCTGGATCGCCGCGGGGCGCATCAACATGGCGCCCTACGTGATCGTGTTGCATGGCTGCGTCTTCGTGCTGGCGGTGGGGTGGATTGCCGGTCGTCATTACGCCTGGTCGATCGCTCACCTGGCGCGGGGGCGAGCCCGTACCGAGCGGGCGGAGGCGGCATGAAGACGGTCCGCCGCCTGATCTACGCCGAAATTGTCTATGCGGTGGCATTCGTCGCGCTGGGCTTTCTGGCGCTGTTTTTCTTTTTCGACCTGGTCGACGAATTGCCGGCCATCGGGCGGGATGGCCCCCAAGGCTACCAGCTCACCCACGCGCTGCTGTATGTCGCGCTGCTGGTGCCGAGCCACCTGTACGAACTGTTGCCGATCGCGGTATTGATCGGATGCGTGTTTGTCATGGCGCGGCTGGCGCAGAGCTCCGAATACACCATTTTGCGCACCAGCGGCCTGGGACCATGGTTGGCGCTGAAGACCTTGCTCAAGCTCGGTCTGGTGTTCACCGCGTTGACCTTTGTGATCGGCGACTACCTGGCGCCGCCGGCCGATCGGGCGGCACAGCTGCTGAAGGCTCGGTTCAAGGGCGAGATCACGATCGGGCAGACCGGCGCCTGGCTGAAGGAACGCCGGGGCGCGTCGAGCGCCTCGGTGAATGTGCGAGCGATCCTGCCCGACGGGAGCATGAGCGGCGTGCGAATCTTCGAGTTCAGCCCCGACGGGTATTTTCTGGCCCAGATCGAGGCTGACAAGGCACGGTTCGGTCCGGGCGAGTGGATCCTGCAGGACGCCAGGCGCGCCGAGTTCGGCTCAGCCGACGCCGACCGTGTCAGCGTGACTCGAAGCACCATAGCCCAATACGCCTGGCGGACCGAGCTGACCTCCGACATGGTCTCGGCGGCGGTGCTGAATCCGTCGCGCATGCGGCTGGTCGACCTTTTCATCTACATGCGGCACCTGGAGGCCAACAAGCAGACCGCCCAGCGTTACCAGATCGAGTTCTGGCGCAAGGTCTTCTATCCATTGAGTTGCCTGGTGATGGTGGTGCTCGCCCTGCCCTTTGCCTACCTGCACTTTCGCGCCGGTGGCATCGCGGGCTATGTGTTTGGCGGTGTCATGGCCGGGATCAGCTTTTTCCTGCTGAACAACGTCTTCAGCTTTGTCGGCAACCTGCAGAACTGGCATCCGTGGCTGACGGCAGCCGCGCCCAGCCTGATCTATTCCGTGATATCGCTGGCCGCCTTCGGGTGGCTGGTCCTCAGACGATGACGCACACCATGAGCCCTTCCAGCGCCCAGACCGCCAAATCCATCGTGTTGTTCGGACACGGTTCGCGCGACCCTCTGTGGCGCCAACCGATCGACGCCGTGGCGGCACGCATTCGGATGCTGGATCCCCAGGCGCAGGTTTCCTGTGCATTCCTGGAACTGACCGAGCCCGACCTGCCGACCGTGCTCGATGAAATGGTTGCCGCTGGCGCGACTCAGGTGACCATCGTGCCCATGTTCCTGGGGCTGGGCCGCCATGCGCGTGAAGACCTGCCCAGACTGACTGCGGAGTTGCCCCAGCGGTACCCTGGCGTCAGCTTTTCCATCCTGGCCGCCGTCGGTGACGATCCGCGGGTGACCCAACTGCTCGCCGAAATCGCCTTGGCTTGAACCGATCGGGTTTTTTAGACTGTCTTTGAAATAATCAAGAACTGTTTTGTCCGATTATCGATATGAACCTGCACCAGTTCCGCTTCGTCCAGGAGGCTGTGCGCCGCAACCTGAACCTGACCGAGGCCGCCAAAGCGCTGCACACATCGCAACCCGGGGTATCGAAGGCGATCATCGAACTGGAAGACGAACTGGGCGTTGACATCTTTGCCCGCCATGGCAAGCGACTCAAGCGGGTGACCGAACCCGGCCAGCACGTGCTCGCCAGCATCGACCTGATCATGCGCGAGGTGGGCAACCTCAAGCGCATCGGCGAACAGTTCAGCGCCCAGGACAGCGGCACCCTGAGCATCGCCACCACCCACACCCAGGCGCGCTATGTGCTGCCGGCCCCGGTCGCCCGGCTGCGCACCGCCTATCCCAAGGTGACCGTCAGCCTGCACCAGGGCGCACCCGACCAGGTTGCGCGCATGCTGATCGACGAGGTGGCCGAAATCGGCATCGCGACCGAATCGCTCTCGGACTACCCCGAACTCGTCACCCTGCCCTGCTACGAATGGCAGCACGTGCTGGTGATGCCCGCCGAACACCCGCTCGCGCGCAAGGAGCGGGTGACCCTCGAAGACCTGGCCCACGAACCCCTGGTCACCTACCACCCGTCCTACACCGGACGCACCCGCATCGACCACGCCTTTGCCCAGCGCAAGCTCACGCCGCGCATCGTGCTGGAGGCCATCGATTCCGACGTCATCACCACCTATGTGCGCCTCGGGCTCGGCATCGGCATCGTCGCGGAGGTCGCGGTGCGCGACCTCAAGCCGGCCGAATCGGGCGGGGAGCTGGCGATCCGGCCCATGGGCCACCTGTTCGGCCAGAACGTCACGCGCGTCGCGTTCAAGCGCGGCGTCTACCTGCGCAACTTTGTCTTCAAGTTCGCCGAGTTCCTGAGCGAACGCCTCAGCCGCGGATTGATCGCCAAGGCCATGAGCGGCCCCGCGAACGACTACGACCTCTGACCGACCCTGCCATGACCCCCGACACCCCCCGCACCCCCCCGTTGCAGACCAAGCTGCCCAAGGTGGGCACCACGATCTTCACCGTCATGTCGGCGCTGGCCGCGGAACACGGCGCGGTGAACCTGGGCCAGGGCTTCCCCGACTTCGATTGCGATCCGGCCCTGGTGCAGGCCGTGACCGATGCGATGCGCAGCGGCCAGAACCAGTACCCGCCCATGCCCGGCGTGCCGTCGTTGCGCGAAGCGGTATCCGCCAAGGTGCAGGCCCTGCACGGCCGCCGCTACGACCCGGCGTCGGAGATCACGATCACCGCCGGCGCGACCCAGGCCATCCTGACGGCCATCCTGGCGATCGTGCGTCCGGGCGACGAGGTCATCGTGCTCGAGCCCTGTTACGACAGCTACCTGCCCAACATCGAACTGGCCGGCGGCGTGGCCGTGCCGGTACCCCTCACGCCAGGGACCTTCCGGCCCGATTTCCACCGCATTGCCGCCGCCCTTTCGCCGAAGACCCGCGCGATCCTGATCAACAGCCCGCACAACCCCAGCGCCACCATCTGGAGCGACGCCGACATGCGCCGCCTGGAGGAACTGCTGGCGCCCACCGACGTGTTCGTGATCAGCGACGAGGTCTACGAACACATGGTGTACGCCCCCGCCGAGCACCGGAGCGCGGCGCGCTACCCGGGCCTGGCCGCGCGCAGCTTCATCGTCAGCAGCTTCGGCAAGACCTACCACGTCACCGGCTGGAAAGTCGGCACCGTCTGCGCCCCCGCACCGCTCACGGCGGAGTTCCGCAAGGTGCACCAGTTCAACGTGTTCACGGTGAACACACCCATGCAGCACGGCCTGGCCGCCTACATGGCCGACCCGGCGCCCTACCTGCAGTTGCCGGCGTTCTACGCGGCCAAACGCGACCTGTTCCGCGCCGGGCTGGCGCAGACCCGCTTTCGTCTGCTGCCGAGCGAGGGCAGTTACTTCCAGTGTGTGGACATCTCGGGCCTGGCCGTGCCCGAACGCGACCTGCCGGAAGCCGACTTCTGCCGTTGGCTCACCACCGAAATCGGCGTCGCGGCCATCCCCCTGTCGGCGTTTTACGCCGACGGCTTCGACCAGAACATCATCCGCTTCTGCTTCGCCAAAAAGGACGAGACCCTGCGTGCCGCGCTGGAGCGGCTGGCACGGCTCTGACCACTCCCGTATTGATAGCTGGCGGTGGCCGGCTGGTAATGGAATGAGGCCGATTCGGCTCATTTTCTGGCCTTTTCTTGCCGCTCTCGCGTCCAGACGGCCCGCCACCGGGATGCAGCGCTCGCGACGCTCGGGAAAAGCCGGATGCAGCCCCGGGATTTGGCGCAGGATCCGGGTCTCGCCTCGGGTGCGGCTTGGTAGCATGCTTGCAGCCACTTGATCGAACCAACCCGGAACCCACCCATGGACGCCGAAGACCAGAAAGCCATCCTCGCCATCGCCCTGCACGCAGCCATTGCCGATGGCTCCAAAGACGAAACCGAACGCGAGGAAATTCGCCGCATGACGGAATCGCTGGCCTCGGAAACGGCCACCGTCGATCTGCGTGCGCTGGTGCAGGATGTGCTGCTCAAACGCTACACCCTCGAGCAGGCCGTCGGCGCCCTGAAAGACGACAACCTGCGCCTGTACGCCTACGAAATGGCGCTGTGTGTGTGCGAAGCCGACGGCCGCACCACAGATGCCGAGCGGCTTTTCCTGAACCGGCTCAAAACGGCGCTCGGCACCGGGGATGAACAGGCGCGCGCGATCGAACAGGAGGTTGAACCCTTCGTGGATGCCGGAGCGCCCCCGCAGACGGCCACGCCGGTGGTCGTCGCCGCCCCGGTCTCTACCGCCGGAGCGCCACCCGCCGGTCGCGCGGGTGTCGACGACGCGCAGCTCGACCGCTCGATCCTGAACTACGCACTGCTCAACGGCGCCCTGGAACTGCTGCCGCAGTCGTGGGCCTCGATGGCGATCATTCCGCTGCAGGTCAAGATGGTCTACGGCATCGGACAGGCGCACGGGGTGTCGCTGGACCAAGGCCACATCAAGGAGTTCATCGCCGCCGCCGGGGTGGGCATGACCTCGCAATACCTGGAGCAGTTCAGCCGCAAGCTGCTGGGCGGCCTGCTGGGCAAGGCGGCCGGCAAGGCAGTGGGCCGGATCGGCAGCGCTGCCACCGGCATGGCCTTCTCCTTCGCCACCACCTACGCGCTGGGCCAGCTCGCCAGGCGTTATTACGCCGGCGGCCGGACCATGAACACCGTCATGCTGCGCGACACCTTCCAGAGCCTGCTCGGGCCGGCAAAACAGTTGCAGACCCAGTACCTGCCGCAGATCCAGCAAAAAGCCGCGACGCTGGACGCCGGTCAGGTCATGGCGATGATCCGCAACCCGTAGCGCGGGGCCGGTTCGCCCTACCCTTGCAGCTGCCCCCACACCTTGTCCAGCCGCTTGAGGCTGACGGGCTGCGGGGTGCGCAGTTCCTGCGCAAAAAAGCTCACGCGCAGCTCTTCGAGCAACCAGCGGAACTCGGCCAAACGCTCGTCCACGGCACCCTTGCGCTCGGCCACCAGGCGCCAGTAGCGCGTTTCCTGCGTGCGCAGCTCGGCCAGGCGGGCGGCATCGCGCGCCGGGTCGGCGCGGACCTTGTCCAGGCGCAGCACGATGGCCTTGAGGTAGCGGGCGAAATGCTGCAAGGCGGGCCAGGGCGTGGCGGCCAGGAAGTTTTTCGGCACCAGCCGGGCGAGCTGCTGGGTGCAATCGGCGCTGGCCTCGGGGGCGCCCTTGGTGTCCTTGATCTTGCGTTGCGCCGCTGCGTACTCGGTCAGGATGACGCCCGCCAGCCGCGCCACCTCGTTGGCAATCAGCGTCAGGCGGCCGCGACCCTCGTCCACGCGGCGCTTGAAGTCGGCTTCGGTGGCGGGCAGCGGCTCCAGCAGGAAGGCGCGGTCCAGCGCCACGTCGAGGATCTGACTTTTCAGTTCTTCGAGCGTTCCCAGCGGCATGTAGGCCACGGCCATTTTCTGCAGATCGGGAATGTTCTTTTCCAGGTATTTCAAGGCCTCGCGGATCTGCAGCGCAAACAGGCGCCGCAAGCCGACGCGGTGGCGCGCGGCGGCCACCTGTGGCTCGTCGAACACCTCGATGGTGACGCTGTCGCCCTGGTCGATGAGTGCCGGAAACCCGATCAGGCTGGCCCCGCCCTTGCGGATTTCCATCAGCTCCGGCAGCTCGCCAAAGGTCCAACCGGTGTATCGCTGCGGTTCCAGCGGCGCGTTTCGGGCCGGTGCAACTGCTTCTTTTTCAGGAGCTTCCGATGGCCGTCCGGTGCTGGGAAGAGGCCGTTTTGGTTCCGAAACCCCGCCTGATGAGGCCGTCTCGGCCGTCTGGTGGACCTTCAGCGTGGCCAGGGCCTGAAACGCGCCGCGCGCCTTGGCCCCAAGTTCGGCCTTCAGCGCTCCCAGGTTGCGCCCGTGCCCGAGCTGGCGGCCGTGTTCGTCCACCACGCGAAAGTTCATGAACAGGTGCGGGCTGACCATGTCGAGCTTGAAGTCGGTGCGTTTGACGTCCAGGCTGGTCTCGTCGCGCACGCGCTTGAGCAGCACCTCCACCAGGCTGCCGTGGCCGAAGGCCGTGGGCTCCGACAGCACCTCGGCCAGCCGCGCGGCGTTGTCGGGCAGCGGCACGAAGCGGCTGCGCGGCTTCTGCGGCAGGCTCTTGAGCAGCGCCTGGATCTTGTCCTTGAGCATGCCCGGCACGAGCCATTCGCAGCGGTCCTCCGTCACCTGGTTCAGCACGAACAACGGCACCGTCACGGTCAGGCCATCCTTCGGGTCGCCCGGCTCGTGCAGGTAGCTGGCGGCGCAGTCGGTGCCGCCCAGGCGCACGGTGCGCGGGAACGCGCTGGTGGTGATGCCGGCGGCCTCGTGGCGCATGAGCTCGTCGCGGCTGAGGTGCAGCAGGCGCGGCTGGGTTCTGGACGCGTCGCGCCACCAGGCTTCGAGCTCGCGGGCCGTGCAGATGTCTTTGGGCAGCTGCTGGTCGTAGAAGGCGTAGATCAGCTCTTCGTCCACCAGCACGTCCTGCCGGCGCGACTTGTGCTCCATCTCTTCGACCTTGGCCACCATCTTCTGGTTGGCGGCGAGGAAGGGCAGTCGGGTCTCCCATTCGCCTGCCACCAGGGCTTCGCGGATGAAAATCTCGCGCGCGGCGTGCGGGTCCACCTGTGCGTAGCTGACGCGACGGTTGTTGTAGACCACCAGGCCGTAAAGCGTGGCGCGTTCCAGCGCCACCACCTCGCCGGCCTTTTTCTCCCAGTGCGGGTCCAGCAGCTGCTTCTTCAGCAGGTGGCCGCCCACCTCCTCCAGCCACTGCGGTTCGATGGCCGCGATGCCGCGCCCGAACAGGCGCGTGGTCTCCACCAGCTCGGCCACCACGATCCAGCGCCCGGGTTTCTTGCTCAGGTGCGCCCCCGGGTGGCGGTGGAACTTGATGCCGCGCGCACCCAGGTATTCGGCCTGCTGCGCGCCGGATGCCAGGTCTTCCGGCTTGTAGCCCACATTGCCCAGCAGGCCCGACAGCAGCGACTTGTGCACCGCGTCGTAGCCTGCAGGCTGCGGGTTGAGCTTCCATTGGTGTTCGGTAACCACGGTCAGCAGCTGCGAGTGGATGTCGCGCCACTCGCGCACCCGGCGGATGCTGATGAAGTTCTGGCGCAGCAACTGCTCGTACTGGCGGTTGCTGAGCTTGTGCGTCGGCGCGGCGGCCTGCGGCGCAGCCTGGCCTTGGGCGGCGAGCGCCTGGCGGGCTGCCACCAAAGCGGCGGCGGCGCGCTGTGCGACGGGCAGCACCGCCTGCGAGGTCGGGCCCTTGCGCGCGGTGTCTTTCTGCGCCCGGGCGGAAGGCAGCGCCGCCACGCCGCCGCGCGAATCGCCCAGCCATTTCCACAGCTTGAGGTAGCCCGAAAACTCGCTTTTCTCGTCGTCGAACTTGGCGTGCTGCTGGTCGGCCTGCTGCTGGGCATCCATCGGGCGGTCGCGCACGTCCTGCACCGACAGCGCCGAGGCAATCACCAGCACCTCGGCCAGGGCGCCGCGCTCGCGCCCTTCCAGAATCATGCGGCCCACCCGTGGATCGAGCGGCAGCTTGGCCAGCTCGCGCCCCAGCGCGGTGAGCTCGTTGGCCTCGCTCAGGGCGCCCAGCTCCTGCAAGAGCTGGTAGCCGTCGGTGATGGCGCGGCGCGACGGTGCTTCCAGAAACGGGAAGTCTTCCACCGACCCCAGGCGCAGCGACTTCATGCGCAGGATCACGCCCGCCAGCGACGAGCGCAGGATTTCCGGGTCGGTGAAGCGCGCGCGGCCGTTGAAATCGGCCTCGTCGTACAGCCGGATGCAGATGCCGTGGGCCACCCGGCCGCAGCGGCCGGCGCGCTGGTTGGCGGCCGCCTGGCTGACCGGCTCCACCAGCAGCTGCTCCACCTTGCTGCGCAGGCTGTAGCGCTTGACGCGCGCGGTGCCGGCGTCGATCACGTACCGGATGCCGGGCACCGTGAGCGAGGTTTCCGCCACGTTGGTGGCCAGCACAATGCGCCGGCCGGTGTGGCTGTCGAAGATGCGGTCCTGCTCGGCCTGCGACAGGCGCGCAAACAGCGGCAGCACCTCGGCGTTGCGGGTGAGCGGCGAATGCGACAGGTGGCCGCGCAGGTGGTCGGCGGCCTCGCGGATCTCGCGTTCGCCGGGCAGGAAGACCAGGATGTCACCCGACGCGCTACCGACCCAGAGCTCATCGACCGCCTGCGCGATGGCCTCGTTCAGCCCGAAATCCTTGGTCTCCTCGAATGGTTTCCAGCGTTGCTCGACCGGAAACGTGCGCCCGGAGACCATGATCACCGGCGCTGGCGTCCATTCGCCCCCACGCTCGCCCACGTCGTGTGGCTCGCTGCCCCCCGAGGGGGCCGCGCCTTGCTTGGGGCGGCCCGGCGCGGCGGCGTCTGGCCCCCATTCGATGGACGCTTCAGCGCCTTCCGTGCCTTCGGTGCTGGCGGATGCCTCGCCCTTGCGCCGCCCCCGCGGCAGGCGCTGGCGCGTGGCGAAGTGGTTGGCGAATCGCTCGGCATCGATGGTGGCCGAGGTCACGATCACCTTCAGGTCCGGCCGGCGCGGCAGGATCTGCTTCAGATACCCCAGCAGGAAATCGATGTTCAGGCTGCGCTCGTGGGCCTCGTCGATGATGATCGTGTCGTAGGCCTTGAGCAGCGGGTCGGTCTGCGTCTCGGCCAGCAGGATGCCGTCGGTCATCAGCTTGACCGAGGCGTTCGGGCCCAGCCGGTCGTTGAAGCGCACCTTGTAGCCCACCACCTCACCGAGTGGGGTCTTGAGCTCTTCGGCGATGCGTTTGGCCACGCTGCTGGCGGCAATGCGCCGCGGCTGGGTGTGGCCGATCAGGCGCCCGCGCGGTGGTTTGCCGTCGGGCCCGGGTTCGGCGTTCAGGCGCCCCCGCCCCATCGCCAGCGCGATCTTGGGCAGCTGCGTGGTCTTGCCCGAGCCGGTTTCCCCGCAGACGATGATGACCTGGTGCTGCGCCAGCGCCGCCATGATTTCGTGGTGGCGGCCGGATACGGGCAGGGATTCGGGAAATTCGATGGCGAGTGACGGGGTGGGATGGGCAGGAGGCACGGATGGATTATCCCACACACGCATTCACGTGCTACACTTGTTCTCGTGTTTGTCCGCTGTGTACCGGAGGCCGCATGACCAATCTGACGATTTCCATTGACGAAGCCGTGGTGCGCCAGGCCCGGGTGCGCGCGATCCAGGAAGGAACCTCGGTCAGCGCCAAGATACGCGATTTTCTGGCGGCCTATGCGCAGGGCGGCCAGGCACAGCAGGCCGCAGTGCAGTCCTTCGTTGCCGCGGCACGCCGCAGCCAGGCCAATGTCGGGAACGCCGAGCGCTGGAGCCGTGAGGACGCGTACGACCGCCCGTACCCGGGCCGGGCATGATCTGCTTTTTTGACACCAACGTCCTGGTGTATTGCATGGACGCGGGTGACCCGCTGCGCCAGGCACGTGCCATCGAACGCCTTGAGCAGGCCAGCGCCCAAGGCAAGGTCGTGCTCAGTGCGCAGGTGCTGCAGGAGTTCTACGCCATCACCACCCGCAAATTGTGCCCCGCGCTGTCGCCCGCGGAGGCCCGGGAGCAGGTCGAGCGGCTGGCCAGCTTCGAGGTCATCGGCAGCAGCGCCGCCAGCGTGCTCGAAGCAACACGCCTGGCCGATCGCCATCAACTCCAGTGGTGGGATGCCCTGATTCTGGAAGCGGCGCTGCGCGCAGGCGCTGACATTCTTGTCACCGAAGACGGTCAGCATGGCCAGCGCTTCGGCCGACTGACCGTCGAAAACCCCTTTCTCTGATCAGGCCACACCCATGTCCACCGTCTTCAATTTCACCTTCGTACCCTGGTTCCGCTCGGTGGCGCCGTACATCCACAAGTTTCGCAACCAGACCTTTGTGGTCGGCGTCTGCGGCGAGGCCATCGCCGCCGGCAAGCTGCCGAACCTGGCGCAGGACCTGGCCATGATCCAGAGCATGGGCGTCAAGATCGTGCTGGTGCACGGCTTTCGCCCGCAGGTCAACGAGCAGCTTCGCGCCAAGGGGCACGAGGCACGCTACTCGCACGGCATGCGCATCACCGACGAGGTGGCGCTGGACTGCGCGCAAGAGGCCGCCGGCCAGCTGCGCTACGAAATCGAAGCGGCCTTCAGCCAGGGCCTGCCGAACACGCCGATGGCCGATTCCACCGTGCGCGTGATCAGCGGCAACTTCATCACGGCGCGGCCGGTGGGCATCCTGGACGGGGTGGATTTCCAGCATTCGGGCCTGGTGCGAAAGGTCGACGTGGCCGGCATCACGCGCACGTTGGACATGGGGGCGATGGTGCTGCTGTCGCCATTCGGCTTCTCTCCCACCGGCGAGGCGTTCAACCTGACCATGGAAGAAGTGGCCACCAGCGTGGCCGCCGCCTTGCAGGCCGACAAGCTGATCTTCATCACCGAGGTGCCGGGCATCCTGCAGCAACCCGATGCGGCCGCCTCGGACGACAACCCGATCGACACCGAACTGCCGCTGGCCGACGCCGAAGCGTTGCTGGCCCGGCTGCCGCCGGCCCGCGTGCCGACCGACACCGCGTTCTACCTGCAACACTGCGTCAAGGCCTGCAAGGCCGGGGTGGAGCGCAGCCACATCATCCCGTTCGCGGTGGACGGCTCGCTGCTGCTGGAGATCTACGTGCACGACGGCATCGGCACCATGGTGATCGACGAAAAACTCGAGAGCCTGCGCGAAGCCGGCCCCGACGACGTGGGCGGCATCCTGCAACTGATCGAGCCGTTCGAGAAGGACGGCACCCTGGTCACGCGCAGCCGCACCGAAATCGAGCGCGACATTGCCAACTACACCATCATCGAGCACGACGGCGTGATCTTCGCCTGCGCCGCGCTCTACCCCTACCCCGAAGGCAAGACCGCCGAAATGGCGGCGCTGACCGTCTCGCCGCAGAGCCAGGGTCAGGGCGACGGCGAAAAGATCCTCAAGCGCATTGAGCAGCGCGCGCGCGCGATGGGCCTGTCGAGCATCTTCGTGCTCACCACGCGCACCATGCACTGGTTCATCAAGCGCGGCTTCGCGCAGGTCGACCCCGACTGGCTGCCCGAGGCCCGCAAGCGCAAGTACAACTGGGACCGCAAGAGCCAGGTGCTGGTGAAGAAGCTGGGCTGAACCCGACGCGGCTGCAAAGGCCGGGCTGAACCCGTCGCGGCGCTCAGCGCGGTGTGCGCAGCGTGCGCCAGATCATCACCAGGGCCGCCGCGAAGATGGTGGAAAAGATCAGGATGTTCCAGTTGGCGAGCGTGCCGCCCAGGAAGGTCCAGTCCACCTTGCTGCAGTCGCCGGTGCCCTTGAAGATCATGGGCAGCAGGCGCTGCAACGGAAAGGTTTCGATCATCCCGTAGAAATCGCGCCCGCAATTCACCACCTCGGGCGGGTACCACTGCAGCCAGGTCTGGCGCATCGCGGTGAAGCCGCCGAAGCCCGCCAGCAGAACCAGCAAAATGGCGGCGCCGACATGCACGAAGCGCCGGCCGCTGAGCGCCGCCAGCGCGGCCACCACCGCCACCAGCAGCAAGGCATAGCGCTGCACGATGCACATCGGGCAGGGGTTGAGCCCCACCGCATGCTGCAGGTACAGCCCGAAGGCCAACATCGCAAAACAGATGGCGCTCAGCGCGGCATAGAGTTGGCGCGGGTAACGCTCGAACCAGGTCAACAGAGTCATCAGGCTTCCAAAAAAACGCGGGCCTTGCGCGGCGTCAACACCAGTGTTTCGCCGTCCTTCAGGCCCAGATCCCTGAATTGTTGCGCACTCAGGTGCGCCTCGATCGGTTCAGGACTGCCCGATGGAGTGTCCGCAGCGTGTTTTGGTTCCATCTCATTCACCCGACCGCCCACGCTGCGGGCGCCCGGAACCGGCTCCGATCGGTCAAGGCAATTGTCAAACCCGAACGAGAATACGGGCTTGCATTTGCCGAACGCCGTATCCAGGCGGCTGGAGTTCCCATCGCATGACGTCACCAGAATCCGATCCGTCCAGCCCATTGCTGGTGGCCTGCCTGTGCGCCGAGTGGTGCGGCGTCTGCAACGCCTACACGCAGACCTTCGAAGCGCTGAAGGCCCGCTTTCCCGGCGTGCGGTTTGTCTGGATCGACGTGGAAGACGAGGAAGACCTGATCCACCCGCTGGAGGTCGAGAACTTCCCCACGCTGCTCATCGCCGTCGGCGACCAGGCGCGGTTCTTCGGGCCGCTGCGGCCCCAGATCGAAACGGTGGAGCGGCTGATCCGCGCGCACCTGGACGACGCCGATGCGCCCGCCTTGGCCCATCCCGACGTGGCCGCGCTGGCGACGCGCCTGAGCGCAAATCCGCGCAGCGCGTGAGCGCCGGCAATGCCAGATCAGTCCTGATTTTGTAGCGCCTTGTGGCCTTCTGGCGCTGGGAATGGCCCGAAAACACCCTGAAAACAGCCCCTGAAAGCCGCCCGAAGGGGCCCCAGGGCCTGCGCAAGGCGCTCAGTTCGACACGAAGGCGCGTTCGATCACGAAATCGCCCGGCACGCTGGTGCTGCCTTCCTCAAAGCCGCGGTGCTCGCACAGGGACTTGAGGTCGCGCAGCATCTCCGGGCTGCCGCAGATCATCACGCGGTCGTCCAGCGGGTTGAGGTCGGCCAGGCCCAGGTCTTTGGCCAGCGCTCCGCTGTTGATCAGGTCCGGGATGCGGCCCTGGTGCTTGAACGGCTCGCGCGTCACCGTCGGGTAGTACAGCAGCTGCTTCTGCACCATCTCGCCCAGGAACTCGTGCTGGGGCAGCTCCTGGGTGATGTAGTCGTGGTACGCCAGTTCGTTGACTTGGCGCACGCCGTGCACCAGCACCACCTTCTCATAGCGCTCGTAGGTGTCGGGGTCGCGGATGATGCTCATGAACGGCGCCAGCCCGGTGCCGGTGCCGAACAGGTACAGGTGGCGCGCCGGCAGCAGGTAGTCGAGCACCAGGGTGCCGGTGGGCTTCTTGCCGACGATGATGTTGTCACCCGGCTGGATGTGCTGCAGCCGCGAGGTCAGCGGGCCGTCCTGCACCTTGATGCTCAGGAACTCCAGGGTCTCTTCGTAATTGGCGCTGGCGATGCTGTAGGCGCGCAGCAGCGGCTTGCCGTTGACGCGCAGCCCGATCATCGTGAAATGGCCGTTGGAAAAGCGCAGTGCCGGGTCGCGGGTGGTGGTGAAGCTGAACAGGCGGTCGGTCCAGTGGTGGACAGTCAGGACTCGTTCTTCGTGGAAACTCATGGCAGGTAGGGCAGTCGCGCCAACGTCATGCCAGGAGGCAGCACAAGGACGGACGATCGTTTGGGAAGCGCCGATTTTACGGGCTGACCACCGGGCAGCCTTGACATCCATCAATCCCACCGGTCCGATCATGCAGTGAGCCCTGGCCTGATCAACAAACACCTTACTTCTTCACAAAGATCTGATCGAACACGCCACCATCGACGAAATGGATCTTGGTGGCCTGCTCCCACCCGCCGAAGGCGTCTTCGATGCGGAACAGGTTCAGTCTGGGCAACTGCTTGGCGTACTTGGCTTGCGCCTTGGGCGAGATCGGTCGGTAGAAGTGCTTGCCAATGATGTCCTGGGCCTCTTCGGTATAGAGGTATTTCAGGTATTCCTCGGCCACGGCGCGTGTGCCCTTCTTGTCCACGTTCTTGTCGACCACCGTCACGGCCGGCTCGGCCAGGATCGACAGCGAGGGGTAGATGAAATCGACCTTGCTGCCGAACTCTTTCTCCAGTAGCCAGGCCTCGTTCTCCCAGCTGATGAACACGTCGCCCTGGTTGCGCTGCGCAAACGTGACCGACGAGCCGCGTGCGCCGGTGTCCAGCACCGGCACGTTGGCATACAGCTTCGTGATGAACTCCTTGGCCTTGGCGTCACCGCCGTATGTGCGCTTGGCGAATTCCCAGGCGGCCAGGTAGTTCCAGCGCGCCCCGCCCGAGGTCTTGGGGTTGGGCGTGATGACCTTCACGTCCGGGCGCACCAGATCGCCCCAGTCCTTGATGCCCTTGGGGTTGCCCTGGCGCACCACCAGCACGATGGTCGAGGTGTAGGGCGAGCTGTTGTGCGGCAGGCGCTTTTGCCAGTCTTTGGGAATCCAGTTGCCGTGGGTGTGCAGCGCGTCGGTGTCGCCGGCCAGCGCGAGCGTGGCCACGTCGGCGTCGAGGCCGTCGATGATGGAGCGTGCCTGCTTGCCTGAGCCGCCGTGCGATTGCTTGATGGTCGCGTCCTGGCCGGTCTTGGCTTTCCAGTATTTCTGGAACGCGGCGTTGAACTCCACATACAACTCGCGCGTCGGGTCGTAGGAGACGTTCAGGATCGTGACGGGCTGCTGCGCCAGGGCGGCCGTTGGCAGCCAGCCTGCCCCTGCCAGGGCGGTGGCGATGGAAAGATTGATAAAGTGGCGGCGTTGGGTCATGAATGGCCTTCGGAATCAGGATGTTGCGATGGGTTGGATTCTGGAAGGCGCTCTTTAAAACTGGAACTACTGAGTTTTCAGTTTCTTATGACCAACTTATCTGAAAACAACTCCGAAGGGCCCCCATGGCACGCATGGTCAACTGCATCAAGCTCGGCACCGAAGCCGAAGGACTCGACTTTCCGCCCTACCCCGGCGAGCTCGGCAAGCGAATCTGGGAAAACGTGAGCAAACAGGCCTGGGCCGACTGGCTGCGCCACCAGACGATGCTGGTCAATGAAAACCGCCTGAACCTGGCCGACGCCCGTGCGCGCCAGTACCTGGCCCGCCAGATGGAAAACCACTTCTTCGGCTCGGGCGCCGACGCCGCCCAGGGCTACGTGCCACCCACGGCCTGAGGCCCGTCTTGCGGCGCTCCCGCGCCCTGCCCGCATGACCAAACCCGCCGGTCCGGTGCTGTGGCTGCCCGACGGCACGCCGCGCAGCACCCGCTTCAACGACGTCTACCGCAGCCAGGGGCTGGACGGGCTCGGCGGCTGGGCGCAGGCGCGCCACGTGTTCCTGCGCGGCTGCGGCCTGCTGCCCGATGGCGATGTGCCCTCCGCCTGGGCGGGCACGCCGCGCTGGACGGTTCTGGAAACCGGTTTTGGCCTGGGCCTGAACTTCCTGGCCACCTGGCACGCCTGGCGGGACGACGCGCAGGCCCCGCGCGTGTTGCATTACGTGGCGGTGGAAGCCTGGCCGCCCCGGGCCGAAGACCTGCGCCGCAGCGCCGCGCCGTTCCCGGCCTTGCAGCCGCTGGCCGAGCAGCTCGCCGCCCGCTGGACCGGCCTGCTGCCCGGGCAGCACCGGCTGGCCTTCGACGGCGGTCGCGTCGTGCTGACACTGGCCGTGGGCGACGCCCGCGCCGCGCTGCGCGAGCAGCGCTTTGTGGCTGACAGCGTGTTTCTCGATGGCTTCAACCCCGCCGAGAACCCCGAGATGTGGGACGCCCACCTGCTCAAGGCCGTCAGCCACCTGTGCCGCCGCGGCACCCGCGTGGCCACCTGGACGATCGCGCGCAGCGTGCGCGACGCCCTCGCGCAGAACGGCTTTACCGTGGAAAAAGCCCCCGGCCTGCCACCCAAGCGCGACTGCTTGCGCGCCACCTGGGCGCCGGCCTGGACCCCGCGCCGCCCCGAGCCGCCGCCGGTGGCGCCGTGGATCGGCACCGACCGCTGCGCCCTCGTCATCGGCGCCGGGCTTGCGGGAGCCTCAGCCGCCTGGAGCCTGGCGCAGCGCGGCTGGCAGGTCACCGTGCTCGACCGCGCTGCTGCCCCCGCAGCCGGCGCCTCGGGTCTGCCGGCCGGCGTGGTGGCGCCGCATGTCTCGCCCGACGACCGCCCGCTGAGCCAGCTCAGCCGTGCCGGTGTGGCGGCCACGCTGGCGCGCGCGGCCACGCTGCTGCCCGAGGGCCTTGGCTGGGCTGCAGGCGGCGTGCTGGAGCGCCGCCTGAAAGACAGCCGCGAACTGCCCGCCGCCTGGTTGGACCCCGCCTCGCCCGGCCATGCCTGGAGCCGCCCGGCCGACGCTGACCAGCGCCGCGCCGCCGCCCTGCCCGATGACAGCCCCGCCCACTGGCATGCCCGCGCCGGCTGGGTGCGCGCGCCCGCGCTGGTGGCCGCCATGCTCGCCGCACCCGGCATCACCTGGCGCGGCGGAGCCGCCGTGGCCAGGCTGCGGCAAGATCCCCCGCCCGCCGACGGCGACGCGGCCCCCGGCTGGACGGCCCTGGCCGGCGACGGCACCGTGCTGGGCCAGGCGCCCTTGGTCGTCGTAGCTGCTGGCTTCGACAGCCTGGACCTGCTCGCCAGCACCGGTGCAAGCGCCCTGCCGCTGAACCCGCTACGTGGTCAGCTGCTGTTCGGCCCGATACCGGAGGCGCCGCACCCGTTGCCGCCGTTTCCGGTCAACGGCCTGGGCAACTTCATTACCGGCGTGCCGGTGGACGGTGTGCCGAGCTGGGTGCTGGGCTCCACCTTCGAGCGCGGCTGCCGCGATCCGGTGCTGCGCGAGGCCGACACCGCCGAAGTGGCCGCCAAACTGGCCGTGCTGCTGCCCGAGAGTGCGAAAGCCCTGGCGCCGCAGATCGCCAGCGGTGCCGCCCGCGCCTGGGCCGCGGTGCGCTGCACCGTGCCCGACCGCCTGCCCGTGGTGGGCGCGGTGGACGCCACCGCCCTGCCTGGCCTGCTGGTCTGCACCGGCATGGGCGCGCGCGGCATGACTTTGGCCGTGCTCTGCGGCGAGCTGCTGGCCGCGCAGCTCGACGGCGAGCCGCTGCCGGTGCCGCTGCGGCAGGCGCGGGCACTGGCGCCGCAGCGCTTGCTGGCACGGGTTCCAGCCGTTCCATCGCTTGACCGTATCTCATAAGAGATACAAAATCGACGCTGCAACCAAAGAAACGACCATGGCCCATTCCACGATGCTGCATGTCCGGGTGGACGATGAAATCAAGGCGCAGGCGACCGAAGCACTGGCCGCCATGGGGCTGTCCGTGTCGGACGCCGTCCGCATCCTGCTAAAGCGCGTGGTCAACGACCAGGCTTTTCCGCTGGAATTGAAGGTACCCAACGCTCAGACCCGCGCTGCGATGGAGGAAGCCCGTGCAATGGCCAAAGCGCGGGCCGCACGCTTTGACACCGCGGATGCCCTGATCGATGACCTCGAAAAGGCCCGCCAGCGATAAGCGCTCGGCCCCGCCGAGGGCGTGCGACTACACCAAAGTCTTTTTCAAGGACTGGGAGCGCCTCAGCCGCTCCGGCCGGTACGACCTCAGGCGGCTCAAAGAGGCGATGCTGCTGCTGATCGCGAACGATGCCCCGCTCGGCCCCGAATGGCTGGACCACCCGCTCAGGGGCGATTGGGCCGATCACCGCGAATGCCACATCGGCGGCGATTTCCTGCTGATCTACCGGCTGGAGGGCGGCTCCCTCATCTTCGTGCGCGCCGGAACGCACTCGGAGTTGTTTGAGGAATAAGCGGGGCTGCGCCGTGGCCAAACCTGCGATGTCGCCAGCCGGCAAGCGCTGGCGGCGCAACGCTTGCCCGAAGCCCGCAAGATCACTCCTGAAACCATAGCTGCCGGTGGCCATTCCGCGCTGGGATGCAGGCCAACTGACGCTCAAAACGGTGCCCGACAGCCCCTCCGGGCAGCCCGAACCGCCTCCCAGGCCCTACTGCAAGCGCCCCAGCACCCCGGCCCACTGCCACAGCGCAAATCCGGCCAGCAGCACACCAGACAGGACATTGATGCGCCGGCGCCCGCCGGTGCTGAAGTGGTGGCGCCAGCGGCCCACCACCGTGGTCAGGCCCAGCCACCAGAGCGCCGAGCCCAGCCACACGCCGGCCACCATGGGCGCAGCGCTCAGGCGCTGCGCGCCGCCGCCGGCCATGGCGGCGAACACCGCGATGAACGAGACGATGGTGGCCGGGTTGGACAGCGTGAGCACAAAGGTCCCCGCAAAGCAGCGCAGCAGGTCGGAGCGGCTGGGCAGCGCCGCGGCCTCGGTGGCGACGGCCTGCGTCGCGGTGCGCCAGGCCATCCACAGCAGCATCGCGCCGCCGCCCAGGGCCAGGGCATCGCGCGCGCCCACCAGCCAGTCGATCACCTGCGTCACGCCGAACGCGCCGATGGCGCCGTACACCGCGTCGGCGCAGGCCGCACCCAGCCCGGTGGCCAGGCCGGCCAGGCGCCCCTGGTCCAGCGTGCGTTTGATGGTCAGCAGGCCGATGGGCCCAACGGGCGCGGCAATCAGCAGGCCCACGGCCAGCGCCTTGCCAAACAGAATCCAGACGTCATTGCTCATGCCCACATGCTAGACCCCGGGCCGCTGCCCGCCCATGCCGAAATTCAGGCCAGACGCCCGGTTTGCAAGAAAATGGAAGGCGTCTGAAGCCTTCTGGAGAAACCCATGCTGCAACTCGACAACAAGGCCTGGCGGCTGCTGCAGGCCCTGCAGGCCGACGGGCGCCAGCCGCTCAAGGCGCTGGCGCAGGCGGCCGGGCTTTCGCTGCCGGCCACGGCCGAGCGCATCAAGCGGCTGGAGGAAGCCGGCGTCATCACCGGCGTGCGCGCCGAGGTGTCGCCCGCCGCGCTGGGCTACGGCGTGCGCGCGGTGGTGGGCATCCACGTGCCGCAACCCGGCAAGCGCCAGTTGATCGAGCGTCTCACCGCCATGCCCGAAGTGCTGGAGTGCCACCACGTGAGCGGCGCCGACTCCTACCTGATGACCGTGGTGGCCACCGACCTGGCGCACCTGGAGGCGCTGATCGCGTCGATCAACCTCTATGGCGAGACGCGCACGTCCATCGTGTTTTCCACGCCGATTCCGCGGCGGGGAGTGGGCCGCCCGGCCGGCCCGCCCGGCACGGAACCCGGATGATCGGGGCCGGTGGCGCCTTCGCCCCGGCGCCTGGCTAGGCCGCGCTGGCGCGGCGGATGCCCGGCTCGAGCGCGAAGAACTGCGGGTTGAGCGACGCCATGGGCGCGCGCAGCTTTTCAATCTCCGCCGCCGGCGCATGCACTTCCAGCCGGATGATCTTGGCGATCTGCAGGGCCTGACCGAGCAATTCGCCGACGTTCTGAAGGTGCGCCAGCACGGCCTCGGCATGGTCATAGCCCTCACGGCAGTGCGCCGTGTTCCCGTTGAACGAAAAGGCGTAGTGCACGCAGCCCGGCTCCGTGCGCGTGCGCTCCACGAACTGCGGCCCCAGCGCCTTGAACGCCGCGAGTTGGCCATCCTGCACCTCGAAGTAGGGAACCAGGGTGCAACACGTATCCGTCTTGAACATCGTTCTGTCTCCTCTTTTCAGTCCGGGCAAACACGCCCGGGGCCATTCTGCGCGAATTGGTCGGTTGCAGGAAGGCCCAGTCATGGCTGGCGTGAATCGCTCCTGAACCAATAGCGCCCAGTGACAGTCTGACGCTGGGATCTGGCGAGAACGACCCGAAATACTGCCGCATGCGCCGCGTGAATGCACGCCTCACCGGTACGGCGTTCCGTCCTTGTGAACAAACGTCCACGCGCCGTCCACCAGCACGGCCTTGAGATCGTCATCGGGATAGCTGCCTTCGTCACCCGGCGTCCGGTCGCCGACTTCGAGGTACACGACCTCTTCGCTGGTTTCGTTGATCAGGCGGTGGGCGTTGCCCGTGCCCGCCTTGAACCCTGCGCACTGGCCGGGTGCGAGCTGTAGCCGCCCTTCGTCGGTGTGCAGCGTGGGCCGGCCTTGCAGGATGTAGATGAACTCGTCCTGCCGCGTGTGGGCGTGGCGAAGCGCCGATACCGCGTTGGGCGCCAGGCGCGTGAGGTTGACGCCTTAGTGGGTCAGCCCGAAGACCTCCCCCAGCTGGCGCTTCTCCCGGCCCGCCATGCGCGACGCGAAGGGCTCGGGGTAGACCGATGGCTTGCTGCGCGGCGGCACGTCGGCAGCGGTGACGGCGATGGGGTTCAATGGGTTCGACATGAGGGGCCGCGAGATGGGTTGAAGCGTCAGCGTTGAAACTCATCGGGTGGCGGATCCATCCGATGCCATGGCAGCTCAGATGCGCCGGGTCTCGGGCGTCTGGGCGGCAATGTTGCCCGAACCCTCCAGAAACTTCTGAAAGCCGATGCTGAAGGCGTTCTTTCGGTCCTTCCACACGCGCTGCATGCCGGGGCGTCGATAGGCCCACAGCAGGTTCTCGCGGTGGCCGATCCAGAAGTCGTCATCGACCAGGCCCGATTGCCACTGGAAGTAGACGTTCTCGTAACGACGCAGAAAGCTGAGCATCACGTAGCTGTATTGCGTGAACTCGTCTTCGGTCAGGTCGTCGGGGGTGTCCCACCCGATGCGAACGATCCGCGACAACTCGGCATTGGACCCGATCAGCGCCGCCATTTCGGCCAGCGCCGCCGTGGCCAGGTAGTAGGTCTGCGAGCGTGTCGCCCTGGCTCCCGCCTTGACCTGCAGCGCCAGGTACACCACGCTCAGCGCGACGAACAGCGTTCCGAATACACCGGCTACCGCCGAGACAGCACCCCAATCCATCACACACTCCTTGTTCGGGCAACGTTGGAATTCAGCCGACGGCAAACCAGTGCAGTGTAGGGACAATCGGCCGGACGCGTCGCCTAAACCGTGAGTTCGATGCGGTTCCCCTCCGGGTCCAGCATCACGCTCTCGTAGTAGCCGTCGCCCGTGCGCCGGGGCCCGTCAAGCACCGCAACGCCGGTAGCGCGTAGCCGCGCCGTGAGTTCGTCGACCGCGGCTTCCGAACCGAGCGAGATCGCGAGGTGCGTCAGCCCCATGCGCTGCGCGCCGGGCTCAGTTGGCTGCAGCGCCAGCATGCGGCTGGTCACTAATTCCAGGCCAGATGCGCGGCATGATGCGCACATCAATGTCCGAAGTCACAGGCTACCGAAAGCTGCCCCTTGGAATGGCAAGAAGGCTAGTCCTCGTAGAACCAGCCGTCTTCGTCACTTCGCGCCCAAGCCTCTTGATAGTCACGCAGTTCTTCACTAATTAGCCGACGTTCGTCATCTTCGTAATCTTGAATAGCGTCGCCGTAATCAAAGTGTTCCGAATTATCGAAATCTGACTGAGAACTGGCGGCTTGAAAAGGGTGGCTTGTCAGATAGCGCTTCGCCACTTGCCGAACAATGCCGTGCTGCTGGACCAGTACGGATAAGCCAGAGGTGAGTAGATGCTTTTCAAGGGACACCAAGTGCGGCCGCACCGCGCTCTTTTGAAAAAGCCTCAATTCATGATCGCCAATCACACGAAGGCGAACATTTGAGCCATCAAGCCCCATCTGGTCCCTTGGATCGTAAACGACGATGCCCATGTGATCGTGATACCCGACCCAAATCCGCATTTCGATCCCCGTCGTCTAAAGAAGAGGTTACCGGGCGATGACGGCACGGCACTCTCGCCGTTCGGCTGATGATGAAACAATGCCGTCGCACTGCCATATAACAATGCTGTTGGCTCTCCGTTTGAACGACATGTTAGGCCTCGCCTCTTGGTTTCACCTGTAGTTGTTGGACGTTGACTGATGCGATAAGGTTACCAATATTGTTCGCAGGGGCGTCTAGCAGATGTGGCCAGAAGATCGTCTCGTAACCGCGTTCCAATGCCTCCAGTTCGAGATCTACCCGTAGCAATAATGCGGAGTCCGAACTACTTAGCCAGGTGGCTGCTACGTCATTGAGCTTAGCCCTAACTTCTTCAATGGTTCCTTCAAACCACGCTTCGGGCAACGACTTGTAGATCGCATAGCCTTCCGGAAGTATGTCGGCGCCGATACCAACGATAGCGCCCGACAGCTTAGTTTGAAACAGTTCACTGAAATGCTGTAGATCGCCGCTATCTGAGAATGTGAATCGAGACCTTACGGATTGATGCACAGCCGCATGAATGTCTGCGTACGCATAATCGAGGCGGGCAAAAGCCAATGCGGAACGAATGTTCTCGTCGACTTGAAATGCGCGTCTAAGATCAAGTGAGTAGCTGTAGCTCACAACACGGTTTGGTCGTGCTGCCGCGATCATGTTATGACGGGTAGCCACAAGCCAGCGTAGGTTGGCAAGAAGAGAGCAGATTGCCTGCAAGTGGTCCCGGACATCACTCGCAAAACGCACCCCAAAGTTGAAGTAGATCGGCAGGTTCAGAGTTTCGATGAAGTCCCGGATATCCGATCGAAGTGGCAGGAGCTTCGACAGATCGATATTGTCCTCATGTGCAGCGTTCTGCAATATGTGGCGCATCGCTGCGCGTAGGTTGTTCTCTGCGATTCGCATGTCGATTCGCTCGACACGCTTTGCAATCTCGTCGACTTTTCTATTCGTTGCCGACGCAATGCGGGTGAGTACAGTTACGCTGTCATGGAGCTTGCTGAGTTGGCGATGGGTTATGGCCGACAGAGCAAGCGTTCCTATCGTCGCCGCCAAGTTCAACCCGGCCAGTCCAACCGCCATGTCGCTTAAGGACTGAGTGACTCCCGGTGCGTCTTGAGGTGGCAGAAACGTGATGTTGTTTGGATTGAATATGGGTCCTTCCTTGCCAATCACTTGGTAGGCAAGTCGACCGATCTGACCATCGCCGAGTTGTTCAAAGGGAACCATATTGCTGAAATCCTGTTGGCATATTGAATGCAATACCTAACGTAATGTATCCCGCAGACTCTGCCGGACAAGCTTGCTCGGGGCAGGATGTTCTTGACACTGGCACCTCGTAAAGGTTGTTGTACATCAACGGGTTGCTAGGATGATTCTGCACGTCTTTGCAATCAAAAAGGCGCGGTCCCTCCCCGGCCCGAGTAGCCCTCCACCCAGCCCGTTGCCCTCCTAGCGAAAGCACCAAGCCCACCTCGGCCCTAGACTGCATCCAAACCCACCCCGGAGCCCCCACGGCATGGATTTGGAGTCAGGCCCCGATTCACCGATTCACGGGAGTCTGACCCCGATTCACGATTCTTCCAGGCGCAAGCCTCAGCACGACACTCCCCCAAACGCCCACGACACGGAAACACCATGCTCCCTTACCGCCCCAGCGCCACCGCCCGCCGCGTGGCCTTGAGCCGCGCTGCCCACCAGCTGTGGGATTCGCCGTTGGTGCTGGACGATCCGGTGGCACTGCGCCTGGTCGGTGTGCAGGCCCGCGCGGGTTTGGAGCGAGGTGGCCTGGAAAAACACTCGCGCCTGTCGCGCAGCATCCGCGCGTTTGTAGTGGCGCGCAGCCGTTTCGCCGAAGACCAGCTCGCTGCCTCGCTGTCGCGCGGTGTCCGTCAGTACGTGGTGCTCGGGGCGGGGCTGGACACCTTTGCCTACCGCAACCCGCACGCCGCCACCGGGCTGCGGGTGTGGGAGGTAGACCACCCGGCCACGCAGGCCCACAAGCGCGAGCAGTTGGCAGTGGCTGGCATCGCGGTGCCGGACTCGGTCACCTACGTGCCCATCGATTTCCACCGCCAGTCCTTGGCCGAACAGTTGCAACGGCAGGCGTTCGACACCACGGCGCCCAGCTTCTTTTCCTGGCTTGGTGTCAGCATGTACCTGGAGCCAACCACGGTGATGGATACGCTGCGCTGGGTTGCCACGGCCCTGCCGCGAGGGTCTGGGCTGGCCATGGACTATGTGCCACCCATCGCCCAGCAGCCTTGGGCGGTGCGGGTGGTCTTGCGCGTCATGGCGCTGGCGGTTGCCGCCCACGGCGAACCCTGGCGTGGCTTCTTCGACCCTGCCCAATTGGCCCAGGCACTGCGTGGCATGGGCTATGCAACGCTGATCGACTGGGACTGCGACACCATCAACGCCCACTACTTTGTGGGCCGCGATGACGGCCTGCAGATGGGCGGCGGTGCCCACCTGCTTTGCGCTATTCGCTAGGGCGTGTTAACAGGAATAGCAACCGCGGCGATTGAGTCGCACCTGGCGCAGCAGCCGTCCAAACGCCCATTTGCCCTCCCGGAGACAGCCCCAGGCTCGCTACGGCCCTAGACTGCGGCCAAACCCACCCCGGAGCCCCACCCCATGCCCACCTTCTCCACCCTCCACATCGCCCCCGACCCCACCAATCCCCGCATCGCGCGCCTGCTGCTGAACCGCCCCGAGCGGCTCAACGCGATCAACGACGCCACGCCGCGCGAGATTCGCGCGGCGGTGGAATGGGCCAATGCCGAGCCGGGCATCCATGTCATCGTGGTCGAGGGCGCGGGCAAGGGCTTCTGCGGCGGCTACGACCTGAGCCAGTTCGGCGAGGGCGAGATCGACCACCCGTGCCAGCAGGAGCGCCCCCATGGGACCCGATGGTCGATTACGCCTACATGAAGCGCAACACCGAAGACTTCATGACGCTGTGGAAGAGCGCCAAGCCCACGATTGCCAAGGTGCACGGCGCGGCGGTGGCCGGCGGCAGCGACATCGCGCTGACCTGCGACCTGCTGGTGATGGCCGAGGACGCGCGCATCGGCTACATGCCCACGCGCGT